>ERZ890510.1044-NODE-1044-length-19523-cov-7.335525_pt1 | contig 19523 bp, 16 predicted proteins | sample MGYA00521265_ERZ890510 | MGnify/ENA primary metagenome ERZ890510 (study PRJEB32303, sample SAMEA104408624) | aquatic metagenome | biome: Brackish water; feature: Chemocline; material: water | place: Baltic Sea | collected 2014-10-26T21:54:00 | depth 110 m ...
ACACTCAAACCGGAATTGTTTAAGAAACAGCCATACTACCGTCCGGGATGTGACAACTAGATGTGCAATTTCGGGGCTAGAGTTGAGAAATGGTGGCGGGCGGCCTGAAGTTGAAGCGGCCCATATTCGACCTGTCGAGCATGACGGGCCAGACGTAGTCAGAAACGGAATCGCTCTGTCAGGAACGCTTCATTGGATGTTTGATCGTGGATTAATCTCGATCGCGCCCGATTGGACTATTCTGGTCTCACACAACAAGGTCCAACCTGAAACAGCTAGGCGCTTGATAAACTCTCGCCAAAAGTTTCTTTTGCCCGAAAATAGAAGGCATTACCCGCATCCGGACTATTTGCGTTTTCATCGCGAAGAAATATTCGGACAAGGAATTTGATCCGCTCGCGCCCACGTGTCAACTCCAGTGCACGTCGCCTAAAAAGATATATCCGGCGCCGTATATGGTTTTGATGAGTTTGGGGTTCTTCGGGTCTTCGCGCAGTTTGGTGCGCAGGCGCGATACGCGCACGTCCATTGCACGATCAAAGCTTTCGCTTGCCGCGCCGCCAAGGGTTTCCTGCATTTGGGCGCGGGAAATCAGACGGTTGGGGCTTTCAAGAAACAGGCGCAGCACCTCGCCCTCGGCTTGGCTGAAGGGGATCACGTCGTCATCTGTCGCTGTCAGGGTATATTGGTCAAATCGCGCGGTCCAACCGGAAAACTTTGCTGTGTTGCGCGCCTCTGTGCGTGGTGTGCGATCCCGTCTCAGCAGCGCGCGGGCGCGGGCGACCACTTCGGTGGGGTCAAAGGGTTTGATGATGTAATCATCCGCACCCAGTTCCAGACCCGTCACTTTGTCACGCACCTGAGCGCGGCCCGATATGATGATGATCGCCGCGCCGCTTTCCAGCGCCAGACGGTGCACCAAAGCCAATCCATCTTTATCGGGCAGGCCCAGATCGACAAGGCATAAGGCGGGGGCCAAACTGGGCAGGGCGGCCTCAAATTCCGTGGCGCGCCCGAAGCTGGCGGTACGAAACCCAGCCTCGGTCAAGGCTTCGGACAGCATCAGACGAATTTGCGGCTCGTCATCCAGTATGGCGACCATTGGGGCAAGTGGCGTGGTCATTTTGCGGGCTCGGTTGCTAGGAATTCGGTCAGTTGTGGCAGTGAAAACGGTTTGGCGATCAGGGGAAAAGCGGCCTCGGCCTTTTGCCGGATCGCGTCTGACTGTGGCAGCGATGTAATCATATAAACCCGATTGTGAAACTGCCCCTTGGACAGGTTTTCTGCCAGATCAAGCCCGGTGCGGCTGCCATCAAGGGTGATATCGGTCAGAACCAGATCAATGCCGGGAATGGCGGCAAGGGTTTCAGCCTCGTCTGCACTTGTGGCCTCCAGAACGGAGTGGCCTAGCTCGCGCAGCATTTCGCGGACGTTAACGCGGATATCCGGGTTGTCTTCGACCAGAAGGATCAGGCGCGGGCTGGTTTGCGTCGCGCCATACTTTAGCGGCAGCCTGAGCGAGACCACCGCGCCGCCTTCGGGCCGGTTGGCGATTTTAACCAAGCCGCCGGAAAGCTGGGCAAAGTCATACACCATCGACAGGCCAAGGCCGGACCCCGAATCGTTGTGCTTGGTGGTGAAGAACGGTTCCAGTGCACGGATAAGGGCGGTTTTGGAAAAACCTTGCCCGGTGTCGCTGACGGTCAGTTCCAGCCACAGATTTTTGACGGTATTTGCGACGACAGTGATCGCGCCGGATTGCGCGGCGATACTGTCGCGCGCATTCAGGATCAGGTTCAAAAGCGAATCCTGTAAAAGGCCGCTGTCCAGCATAACCGGGCGATCCACGGCGGTGGCGTCAAGCGTCAGATTGATATGATCGGGCAGCGATGGGTTCGCCAAAGCGCGCATTTCAGAAAACAGACTGCCAAGTGCCGTTGCGCGGTTCTGGATTTCGCGGTTGCCTGAGATGTTCGAAAGCCGGTCAAGCAAAACGCCGCCACGCAGGGCAACGGCACGCGTGGTGGTGATCATTTCAAGTGCGGCGGCGGGCAGGGCGGGCAGCTTTTCCATGCGGCCCTGAAGGCCAAGGATGATCGTCAGCAAATTGGCGAAATCATGCGCAAGACCACTGGTCAATTGCGCCGCCAATTCGCGTTTATGGGTCTGCATCAGGGCGGCGCGGGCCTGTGCCTCTTCGGTTATGTCCATGGTCAGGATGTAAACGCCCCTCACAGCCCCAAACGGCCCCCGCCCCGGTGTAAACGCCACGCGAATGCGTCGCATGTCTTTGGAGTAGGTAAACTCGAACACCGTGGCGTCGCCCTGAAAGGCGCGGATCAGGTAGGGCTTGATCGCACCATAGGCCTCGTCGCCAAGCACCTGACGGGCGGTTTGGCCTTCGATGTGGTCAGATCGATCCGGCAAAACGGTGCGCAATTTGCCGTTGGAATAGGTATAGACCTCGTCAAGATCCAGGTGCGCGATATGGGCGGGCATCATTTCAGTCGTGGTGCGCGACAAGGCAACGCTGGCCGTCAGATCGCGTTTGGTCTGTTCAAGCGCTGCGATGGTCGAGGCCAGTTCGCGGTTGGTGCGGGCCAGTTCTTCGGAATGGGTCAGCAACTGATCGGACAATTGTGCCGAATGGCCGCGCAGCAGGCTTTCCTGGCGTTTGATCGACGTGATGTCGGTGTAAACCGTCACCCAACCGCCTTGTGCCAGCGGATTACCCTCAACCGAAATGGTCTGCCCGTTAGATCGCATGCGTTCCATATAATGAGGTGCAAAGGCCCGGGCCTGATCGACGCGTTCCTGCACGAAGGCGTCAACATCACTGATGGGCCCGTATTCACCGCGTTCCGCAAGATATTGGATTGTGTCCTCAAAACTAGCGCCTTGCGACATCAGCGCGGCTGGCAGGTCAAACATTTCGCCGAACCGGCTGTTGCAAACCGCAAGGCGCAGATCACTGTCATAGATCGTCAGCGCTTGCTGGATCAGGTTCAGACCGGCCTGCGTTAGGCCGGATGTCTGCGCGCCGGATTTTGTCACGAGGCCTCCCTATCCATTCGCTAGCATTGAACGGCAGGGCTTGACCAGTGCCGTGGCGCACGAGGAAGTGACTGTTACAATTCGATACATTTGCGAAAAACTGATGTATCAATTGGGCGTCAAACATGCGGTGTCAAATATTGCAGAAGAATCGCGTTCTTCGCGGAAATCTGCACGTCGGCAATGTCCGGCGAACGGGAGGGTTGAAATTGACAACACTGATCGCGCCGACAGGCGGCCTGGATACTGTGCCCAAATTGCTGGCGCGTAATGCCATCAAATACAGAGACAAACCTGCTTACCGCGAAAAGGAATTCGGCATCTGGCAAAGCTGGAGCTGGGCCGAAGTTGAAGATGAGGTCAAAGCGTTGGCGCTTGGATTGTTGGCGCTGGGCCTGAACGCAGGCGATCACGTGGCCATCATCGGTCGTAATCGTCCTGCCCTTTACTGGTCGATGGTCGCCGCCCAAATGGTAGGCGCGGTGCCCGTGCCTTTGTATCAGGACGCCGTTGCCGAAGAGATGGCCTATGTGCTGGATCATTGCGGTGCGCGGTTTGTGATCGCTGAAGATCAGGAACAAGTCGATAAAGTGCTGGAAATTCAAGAGAAGCTGACCGGCCTTGAACAGATCATTTATTACGACACACGCGGCATGCGGAAATACGACCATACCGCACTGCATGCCTATAAAGACGTGCAAGCCGAGGGACGTGCGGCCCATGAACGGCTTGAGCCTGAATTGGCGCAGCGGCTGCAAGGCCAGGACTACGACACTATATGTGTGATGCTCTATACGTCCGGCACTACAGGACGGCCCAAGGGTGTGGTGCTGTCAAACCGCAATATCATCGAAGCGTCGCGCACCTCGTCGGGTTTTGACAATCTGAATGTCGGGGATTCGGTTTTGGCCTATCTGCCGATGGCCTGGGTGGGTGATTTCATCTTTTCAGTCGGTCAGTGTTACTGGACCGGCTTTTGCGTGGCCTGCCCGGAAAGCCCGGAAACCATGCAATCGGACCTGAAAGAAATCGGCCCCAGCTATTTCTTCGCACCGCCGCGGTTTTTTGAAAGCCTGCTGACGACTGTGATGATCCGCATGGAAGATGCCAGCAAAGGCAAACAGCGGATGTTCAAATATTTCATGGCGCTTGCCAAAGACGTTGGCGGTAAGTTGCTGGACGGCAAGCCGGTCAGCACTATGGATCGCCTGAAATACCGACTTGGCGAGTTTTTGGTCTATGGGCCGTTGAAAAACCAGCTTGGCATGACCCGCGTGCGGATCGGATACACAGCTGGCGAGGCGATTGGCCCCGAGATTTTTGATTTCTACCGCTCGCTTGGGATCAACCTGAAACAGCTTTACGGCCAGACCGAAGCTTCGGTTTATGTCACCGTGCAGCCGGATGGCGAAGTGCGCGCCGATACGGTTGGCGTGCCAGCGCCGGGTGTGGAAATCAGGATCGGTGATAATGGCGAGGTTTATTACCGCTCGGCCAGTACCTTTGTCGAATATTACAAGAACCCGAAAAGCACTGCCGAAACCAAGGATGCCGACGGTTGGGTCGCCACGGGCGATGCGGGATATTTTGAAGAAGGCACTGGTCATCTGAAGATTATCGACCGCGCCAAAGACGTTGGCAAAATGGCCGATGGTAGCCTGTTTGCGCCCAAATACGTGGAAAACAAGCTAAAGTTTTACCCCAACATTCTGGAAGTCGTTCTGTTTGGCGCCAATTCCGACAAATGCGTCGCCTTCATCAACATTGATCTGGCGGCGGTCGGCAACTGGGCGGAACGCAACAATGTTGGCTATGCCTCGTATCAGGAATTGGCGGGACATCAGAAGGTTTTGGACATGGTTCAAAGCCATGTGGAAGAGGTGAATGCCGGACTGGCCAATGACCCGACCCTTTACGGCTGTCAGGTGCATCGCTTTTTGATCCTGCATAAGGAACTTGATCCGGATGATGGCGAAATGACCCGCACCCGCAAAGTGCGCCGCCGGATAATTGACGAAAAATACCATGACCTGATTGAGGCGCTGAACAGCGGCGCTCATGAAATATCGACCAAGACCGAAGTGATGTATGAAGACGGTCGCAAAGGATCGATCTCGGCGACACTGGAAATCCGTGACGCGCAAGTTTTCGCGCGGGAGGCGAAAGCAGCATGAGTTTGGATAGCTTGGACATCACTGAAAGCTACACCACCCCGGATGGCCGTACGATTGGCGGCGTGGTGATGGAGATGAAAAATATCACACTGCGGTTCGGCGGCGTGGTGGCAATCAAGGATATCAGCTTTGATATCCGAGAAGGCGAGATCCGTGCGATCATCGGGCCAAACGGGGCGGGTAAATCCTCGATGCTGAATGTCATCAACGGGTTTTACCATCCGCAAGAGGGCGAGATTTGGTTTCACGGCAAGAAACGCGCGCCAATGAAGCCCTATCAGGTGGCGCATCAGGGTATTGCGCGGACGTTTCAGAACATCGCGCTGTTCAACGGTATGACGACGCTGGACAACATTATGACCGGGCGGATGACGCATGTGAAATCCAACATGCTGATGCAGGCGATCTGGAAAGGCCCGGCGGAACGCGAAGAAAACGAACACCGCGAAGTGGTTGAAAAGATCATCGACTTCCTTGAAATTCAGGCGATCCGCAAAACTCCGGTGGGGCGTCTGCCCTATGGCTTGCAAAAGCGCGTGGAGCTGGGGCGCGCCCTGGCGGCGGAACCCAAGCTGTTGTTGCTGGATGAACCCATGGCCGGAATGAACGTCGAGGAAAAAGAGGACATGAGCCGCTTTATTCTGGACGTGAATGATGAATTCGGCACCACAATTGCGCTGATCGAACATGATATGGGCGTGGTGATGGATATCTCGGACCGGGTTGTCGTGATGGATTACGGCAGAAAAATCGGTGACGGCACGCCCGACGAAATTCGCAACAACCAGGAGGTGATCGACGCTTATCTGGGGGTTGCGCATGATTAAGATGCAACGCAACGCCGTACCGGACTTGCTCCGGGACCTCTTTGCCACTCAACCTCAAGAGGCCCCGGAGCGGGGTCCGGGGCAACTGCCCGCAATCAACGGAGAGTACAATGCCTGATCAACTCCTCTTTGCGATGGAGGTTACACTCAACGGTCTGATGGCCGGGGTGCTGTATTCGCTGGTGGCACTTGGCTTTGTGCTGATTTTCAAAGCCTCAGGAATTTTCAATTATGCCCAGGGGGTTATGGCGCTGTTTGCGGCGCTGACGCTGGTGGGCATTCAAGACGGACAGGTGCCGTTCGCGCATCTGATCAACGCGATATTCGGAACGAACGTGCATCATTTCGGTTGGCACGTTCCGGCGGTGTTCGCGATTATCTTAACATTGGGTGTGATGGTTCTTTTTGCCATCATCGTCGAGCGTTACATCCTGAAACATCTGGTTAATCAGGAACCGATCATCCTGTTTATGGCGACCATCGGCTTGGCCTACTTTATGGAGGGGTTTGGAGACCTGATGTGGGGATCTGATATCAAAAAGCTGGATATCGGCCTGCCGCAAGGGCTGAATGAAACGCTGGAATCAGTGACGTATGGTTGGTGGGGTTATGGGTTCTTCATCGACAATCTGGATATTGCGGCGACGATCGTGGCGGCCATTCTGGTGATAACACTGACATTGTTTTCGCAATATTCCAAGACCGGTCGCGCCCTGCGCGCAGTGGCCGATGACCATCAGGCGGCACTTTCGGTTGGGATCAGCCTTAGGTTCATCTGGGTGATTGTCTGGTCGATTGCCGGGTTTGTGGCGCTGGTTGCCGGTGTGATGTGGGGCGCAAAATCGGGCGTGCAGTTTTCGCTGTCGCTGATCGCGCTGAAGGCACTGCCGGTGCTGATGCTAGGCGGGTTTACCTCGATCCCCGGGGCGATTGTCGGCGGGTTGATTATCGGCGTTGGCGAAAAGCTGTTTGAATTTTCGATCGGTCCAATGATCGGCGGCGCCACAGAAAACTGGTTCGCCTATATGCTGGCATTACTGTTCCTCGTCTTCAGGCCACAAGGCTTGTTTGGCGACAAGATTATCGAGAGGGTATAAGCCAGATGCTGTATCGTGAAGCCGGTGATTTCAAAACCACCTATAGCAAAGACAGCCAGACGTTCCCGATCAAGTTTGATCGTATCGGGTACTATCTTATCCTGATCGTGGCCTTTGGTGTGGTGCCGTTCTTTATCGACAGCTATTGGGCTAACGCGGTTTTCGTGCCGTTTCTGATCTATGCAATCGCCGCACTGGGCCTGAACATTCTGACCGGATATTGCGGTCAGGTCAGTTTGGGGACCGGCGGGTTTATGGCGGTCGGCGCCTATGCCTGTTACAAATTTATGACCAGTTTTCCGGACCTGAACATCTTTTTCTGTGTCTTGCTGGCAGGCTTGATTACAGCGCTTGTCGGGATGCTGTTCGGCCTGCCGAGTCTGCGCATCAAGGGGTTTTATCTGGCTGTGGCAACGCTTGCCGCGCAGTTTTTTCTGGTCTGGCTGTTCAATAAAGTTGGCTGGTTTTACAACTATTCCGCATCAGGTCAGATCACAGCGCCTGAACGCTCGCTTATGGGGATAATCATCACCGGACCCAATACCGAGGCGTGGGCGAAATATCTGTTCTGCCTGGTCTTTGTGGTTCTGCTGGCATGGCTTGCCCGCAATCTGACCCGCAGCAATACCGGGCGCAGCTGGATGGCGATCCGCGATATGGATATCGCTGCCGAGATTATCGGCGTGAACCCGTTGGTTGCGAAACTGTCGGCCTTTGCTGTCTCGTCGTTCTTTATCGGTGTGGCCGGGGCATTGTTCTTTTCGGTCTATCTGGGTGCTGTCGAAGTTGGCGAGGTATTTGGCATACAGAAATCATTCCTGATCCTGTTCATGATTATTCTGGGCGGTCTTGGGTCGATTTTCGGGTCAATCATCGGGGCTGCCTTTCTGGTGCTGTTGCCGGTATTGTTAAAGAACGTACTGGTCGGCACGCTTGGCTGGCAGACAGATATTGCCGTTCACGTTGAATTTCTGATTGTCGGGGGCCTGATCGTCACGTTCCTGATATTAGAGCCGCACGGTCTTGCCGCCCTTTGGCGCACCGTAAAAGAGAAACTACGTCTTTGGCCTTTCCCACATTAGGGCAAGTCCAACTTTACTGCGACCGTGAAACTCGGCGCATCAACCGTCGTAACCTAAGGGAGGATAACGACATGAAACTAACCAAACTGGTGGCAGCTGCCGCCTTGGCCATCGCGGCCGCAAGCCCGGCTTTGGCCGATCTTGTGCTCCCCTCGCTGAGCTACCGAACTGGCCCCTATGCTGTTAACGGTATCCCCGTTGCAGATGGATTTGCGGATTACCTGACCATGCTGAACGCCCGTGATGGCGGCATCGGCGGCGTTCCGATCAAGATGATCGAATGCGAAACAGGCTATAACACCGAAAAAGGCGTGGAATGCTACGAGGCGACAAAAGGCGAAGGCGCTTTGATTTATTCACCGCTGTCCACAGGTATCACCTATCAGCTGATCCCCAAAGCCACGGCTGACGGTATTCCGGTCCACTCGATGGGCTATGGTCGGACGTCTGCGGCAAACGGTAAAGTGTTTGAATGGATATTTAACTATCCCGCGACTTATTGGGATGGCGCATCCATCGCGATCAACCACATTCTTGCCCTTGAAAACAACGACATCAAAGGCAAGAAAATCGCACTGGTCTATCACAACTCGGGTTACGGCAAAGAGCCGATCCGGACTTTGGAAGAACTGGCGAAAAAGCACGGCTTTGAACTGAGCTTGCTGCCCGTTGACCATCCCGGTCAGGAGCAGAAATCCCAGTGGCTGTCCATTCGTCAGCAAAAGCCAGACTATGTTCTGATGTGGGGTTGGGGCGTTATGAACCCGGTTGCCATTCAGGAAGCTGCGAACATTCGCTTTCCGATGGACCATTTCATCGGCATCTGGTGGTCAGGTTCTGAAAATGACGTGCTGCCCGCTGGTGCTGGGTCAAACGGGTATAAAGCGCTGGCGCTTGCAAACCCGGGCGACGGTTATCCGATCATGGCGGACATGAAAAAGTACGTTTATGACGCCGGCAAATCCGCCGGAGCAGGCGATCAGGTCGGTACAGTGCTTTATATGCGCGGTATGTATCAAGCGCTGCTGAGCACCGAAGCAATCCGCAAAGCACAGGAAATGTCGGGCGAAATGAACGTGACCCCGGCAATGGTGCGTGACGGTATGGAAGCTTTGAACATCACCGAAGAACTGATGGCCGCACGCGGTATGCCAGGCTTTGGCCCGGCGTTCCAGGTGTCTTGCGCCAATCATGGTGGTTCCGGTATCGCCAAGATCCAGCAGTGGGATGCCACCACCAAAAAGTGGAGCCTTGTCACCGACTGGATTTCTGCTGACCGTTCGATCATCGATCCTTTGATCGCAGAAGATTCCGAAGCGTTTGCCAAGGAAAACAACATCACTGAGCGCGCCTGTAACTAAGGTCGTGAATTGATATCTTCCGGCGCGGGTAATCGCGCCGGATACACCCCAAACACAGCGAAGTGACGCCATGCTTGACGCCGGAAAATCTGAGAACTTGCTTGAGGTTAACAATATCGAGGTGATTTATAATCACGTCATTCTGGTGCTGAAAGGCGTCAGCCTGTCGGTTCCCAAGGGCGGCATCACGGCGCTGCTTGGTGGTAACGGCGCGGGTAAAACCACGACGCTGAAAGCGATTTCAAACCTGCTGCACTCGGAACGCGGTCAGGTGACCAAGGGGTCAATCTTTTATCGCGGCAACCCGATTGCCGAACTGAACCCCTCGGAACTGGTGAACCGTGGCGTCATTCAGGTGATGGAAGGCCGCCATTGTTTTGAACATCTGACGGTTGAAGAAAACCTGCTGACCGGGGCCTATACCCGCAAGGATGGGAATGCCGCCATCAAGCAGGCACTTGAACTGGTCTACACCTATTTTCCACGTCTGCGCGAGCGGCGCAAATCACTGGCCGGATACACTTCAGGCGGTGAACAACAAATGATCGCCATTGGCCGCGCGCTGATGAGCAAGCCTGAAACCATCCTGCTGGACGAACCCTCGATGGGTCTTGCGCCGCAATTGGTGGAAGAGATTTTCGGCATCGTCAAAGACCTGAATGAAAAGGAAGGCGTGTCCTTTCTGCTGGCCGAACAAAATACCAATGTGGCGCTGAAATATTCGCATTACGGATATATTCTGGAAAGCGGGCGTGTGGTGATGGATGGCCCGGCCGCCGATCTGCGCGAGAACCCGGATGTGAAGGAATTTTATCTGGGCATCGCCGATGAGGGGCGCAAATCCTTTCGTGATGTTCGGTCATACCGTCGCCGGAAACGCTGGCTTAGCTGATGATTTTGACGTCGATTTCAGGCCGGGTATCGTGCCCGGACAGGGCAGGTGCGGCCAATTCACTGACCGTACCCGCCAAGGAGAACCTTTGAAATGTCAGCCAGCTCCAGTTTTCATTTCGGCAACGGTATGACTGAACATCACAGAAAAAGGACGGGTAGCATGACCGGATATTTTGATACTCTTGAGACCCGCAGCGCCGACGAACGGGCCGCCGATCAACTGGCGCAAGCCATCACTTTGGTGTCGCGCATTCAAGCGGCGGTTGGCGATGCCTATCCGGATGGGCCACTTGCCTCGATCGCTGATCTGTCGCGGTTTCCGGTGCTACGCAAAAGCGATTTGAGTGCCTGGCAAAAGGCCAGACCACCGTTTGGCGGAGTCACCATGGGGGCCTATACGCATGTATTTCAATCGCCCGGTCCAATTTATGAACCCGGTAATGGCAGCCACGATTGGTGGCGGTTTGGCCGCTTTCTGCACGCCGCGGGCATTGGGTCATCCGACATCGTGCAGAACTGTTTTTCCTATCACCTGACGCCGGCTGGCATGATGTTTGAAAATGGCGCGCGGGCGGTTGGGGCCAAGGTTTTTCCGGCTGGCACCGGGCAGACGGAACTTCAAGTTCAGGCGGCCGCTGATATCGGCGTGACCGCCTATGCCGGCACGCCGGATTATCTGAAGATGATCCTTGATAAGGCCGACGAAATGGGCGTGGATTTGTCAAAGATCACGCGGGCGGCAGTTGGCGGCGGGGCTTTGTTTCCGTCACTCAGGGCGGAATACGCGGCGCGGGGTATTCAATGCCTGCAATGTTATGGCACGGCGGATCTGGGCAATATCGCGTACGAATCATCGGCGATGGAGGGGATGATCATCGACGAGGGTGTGATCGTTGAAATTGTCACCCCGGGCACCGGCACACCTGTGGCAGATGGCGAGGTTGGTGAAGTTGTTGTGACCTCGCTGAACCCCGATTACCCGTTGATCCGTTTTGCCACAGGCGATCTCTCTGCCGTTTTGACCGGGCAAAGCCCGTGTGGGCGCACCAATACCCGCATCAAAGGCTGGATGGGCCGGGCGGATCAGACCACCAAAATCAAAGGCATGTTCGTGCGCCCGGAACAGGTGGCCGCACTGGTGGCCAAGCATCACGAGATCCACAAAGCTCGGATCATCGCCACGCGCGAAGGCGAACGTGATGCAATGACTGTTCAGATTGAAAGTGATGCGACCGACGGCAGCAAATTTGAATCTGCGGTTTTTGAGACTCTGAAACTGCGCGGGACAGTTGTAGTTTTACCCAAAGGCTCTCTGCCAAATGACGGCAAGGTCATTGATGACCAAAGGAGCTATGACTGAGTCGACCTTCGGTGGCATCATGTTTCACTGCGCTAAGCTACTCGCCACTACGGTGACCGTTCTATGTTTTTCAAAAATGGCTTTGCTCGCAGCAGATATCGCCTTTGTTATTGGTAATCGGTCGCATCAACGCTGCACGAAGCGATGCCGCAAGTCGATCAGATTGTCGTGCTTCTAAACGGTCATTTTGTGCATTCCGACACCGATACCTGGTTTCTACCGGTCGATGTCACCGATATCACCTTAACAAGCGTCAATTACGAAGGGCTTTCTATTGCAACCCTTTTTAATCTGGTCGGGACAAGGCCCGAACAGGCGGTGATTTTTCTTGGGGCCGATGTCAATCCGATTACCACTGGTCCGGGGCTGATTTCAGGGATCGGGACGCTGAATGTTCCGCAGGGCGTATTCGTGGCCACCGGTACGCCTCCGGATATGGGTGTTAATATTTGGCGGGATTTTCTGAGCGACGGGATGGGCGTGGCAGATGCGCTGAAGCGGGCTCCTGACACTGTTTCGGGCTTTGGATATGTGTAAAACGAGATGAAAATTGCGTTGCGCAAACCCGTTCATGCGCAACAGAGTGGTGCCTGAACCGGGTATTGGCAGGCCGTGAATGATTTGGGTGCACCGGCTGGTTTGCGGGCCTATCTGCGCGCCTACTCAAACGGGCAATACGCGGCCGAAGCCCGCAGCCGGATTGAAAATACGACGATACCAACCCCCGAAGAACGCGCCAGGACGATCGAAGATGGTTTATCCCTAAGTTTTGACGATCGGTGGCACATTCAGGAAAATCTGACTTTTCTGGGCTTTGATACGCGCGGCGTTGATGGTGTGTTTGGCCGCAGTACACAAAGCGCGATTGTAAGCTGGCAGGAAGAAGACGGGCTAAGCGAAACTGGCTATCTTACCGACAACCGGATCGTGACGCTGGAAAAGCAATCGGCAGGTCGCGCGCGCGAATTGGCAAAGGAAGCCCGCGACGGACAAGCGGAGATCGAGACACAGGACAGACAGTTCTGGGTCACTTTAGGCGGAAAAGCCGGTGACGCGGCAGGATTGCACCGATATTTGCGCGAATATCCCGACGGGTTGTTTTCAGAACACTCACGCAACCGACTTGCGGCCTTGAGGGAGGCAAACCGGAAGAAATCTGACCGAGCGGAACGCGCATTGTGGGAACAAGCCGAAGCCAGCGGATCAATCGACGGATACCGCAAGTATCTGGAGCACCATCCGAGCGGCTTTTTCGCAGAAAAGGCTCATGCGCGGATTGAGGCTTTGAATGATACGTCGTCCCGCAAGGAGATCAACGAGGCGGCCAAGAATGAAGAGGCCAGTCTGGGGTTGAACGGACTTGGTCGCGTGTTGCTGGCACAAAAGCTAACGGCGCTTGGCTTTGATGCGGGTTTGCCCGATGGCGTGTTTGACGAACTCACCCGTCCGGCCGTGCGGCAGTTTCAGCGGGCGCGGGGATTTCCGGTAACCGGTTTTGTGACCCGGTAAACATTTGTCAGGCTGGTCGCGGAAAGCTGACGGGCGATACGCCCACAGGCCAGCAGCCCCGTTTTGCAAACACAAAAGGCCGCGCGAATTGATCGCGCGGCCTTTTTGCAATTCGGCAATCGGGGTTTAGCCCTGACGTGCCTTGAAGCGCGGCTGTGTCTTGTTGATCACGTAAACGCGGCCCTTACGGCGCACAACACGGCAATCGCGGTGGCGCGCTTTCAAAGAGCGAAGTGAGTTTCTGACCTTCATGGTCTCTCTCCTAAAGTCCGGCGCGGTTGCGCCTGTTAATCTGCACGGGCCAGACCCCGGAGGGAATGGTGGGCGTAACAGGGATTGAACCTGTGACCCCTTCGATGTCAACGAAGTGCTCTCCCGCTGAGCTATACGCCCGAAAAAGCTGGAGCGCTGCCAATTTCTGTGGGAAACCGGCAACGCCCACGTCGCGCTTCTATAATCAGAGTCGGTTTGGGGTTCAAGAGGTTTTGGCAAAATGAAATGCTGCCAGAAACCACAAATAGGGAAGCCGATGCCGCATCCGCCGTTTCAGCTTAAAACTCCGGCCATACGCAGCACGGCTGTTGTGTTTGCGGCCCCGCATAGCGGGCGGGATTATCCTTGGGATTTCATCCGCGACAGCGAATTGGACGAGGTGACGATTCGATCATCGGAAGACGCCTATATTGATCTGTTGTTTGAGGCCGCCCCGAACGCTGGTGCGCCGTTTCTGATCAGTAATGTACCCCGCGCGTTTGTAGATCTAAACCGAGGAGCGGACGAACTCGACCCCGCACTTATTCATGGCGTTCGGCAGGTCGTCGTCAATCCGCGCGTGACCTCAGGATTGGGAGTTATTCCCCGCGTTGTGGCGAACGGTCGGGCGATCAGGCGCGGCAAGATCACCCTGGCCGAAGCGCAGGCGCGGCTTGAACACAGTTATTTTCCCTATCATCATACCTTGGCGCGATTGCTGACCGAGGCGCGCGATCTGTTTGGGTTCAGCTTGTTAATGGATTGCCATTCGATGCCGCGCGAAGCGTTGACCAGCACGTCTTATGCCTTCAGCACGCGGCCTGATGTTGTGCTTGGCGACCGGTTTGGCGCGGCGTGTGATCCGGGCATTATTGCAGCAGTCGAGGCGGTGTTTCGGGCGGCGGGCCTGCGCACGGCGCGCAACCTGCCTTTTGCCGGGGCGTTTGTAGCGCAGAAATATGGCAAGCCCAAAAGCCATCAGCATGTTGTCCAGATCGAGATCGACCGGTCGTTATATATGGACGAGGTGTTGGTCGAACCCCGCGCGGATTTTGCTGAATTTCAGGCAGTGATTGCCCAGGTGGTGACAGGGCTTGCGGATATTGGCCGGCAGGATTTTAGGCTGGCGGCACAATAGGCATCAGCGCAGCGCCCGACCTTTCAGAATCGCGGCATCGCCAAATTTTTCGCGGATTTTGTCTGACACCCGCTCAGCTTTTTCGCGCTTGCGGGCCTCGGGATCCAGAAGGTCGCCGAAATTTTCGCTGGTTTTAAGGTCTTCCAGATTGCTGATGCCAACCCCGATAAGTCGAAACGGGCCTTTGTCGATCACACCTTCCAGCAATATGCGCGCGATCGAATAAATCCGGTCTGCGATTTGGGTCGGGTCAGGCAGACTGGTGCGGCGGGTCAGGGATTTATGATCGGATTGCTTGACCTTCAGGGTAACCACCCGCCCGGTCACGCCTTGTTTTTTGGCGCGGTCCGCAACCTTTTCCGACATGCGCCAGATATGACCGTCCAAAACCGATAAGGCCGCGGTATCTTCATAAAACGTGGTCTCGTTCGAGATGCTTTTCATCGGCGCGTTTGAAGATACACGCCGGTAATCCATACCGCGCGCCAGATGCCAGAAGCGATCCCCCATCGTGCCGTATCTGGCCCCAAGGTCTTTGCGGTCCCACCGCAACAGATCGGTAAAGGTACGGATGCCGTCACGTTCCAAAGTGGTCTGAAAGGCTTTGCCAACGCCCCAAATCAGCCCGACAGGTTTCCCCCGCAAAAAGGCGTCAGTCTCGTCCTTGCCGATCACCGAAAATCCACGCGGTTTGTCGATGTCTGACGCGATCTTCGCCAGAAACTTGTTGTGGCTAAGGCCGATAGAACCTGAGATGCCGAGTTCCACCTCCATCCGTTTGACCAGTCGCGCCAGTTGCAGCGCGGCGGGCGCGTGGTGCAGGCGTTCAGTGCCGGTCAGATCCAAAAAGGCCTCGTCCAGCGACAAGGGTTCGATTGCGGGGGTCATTTCCTTCATCATCTCGCGGATTTGCCTGGAGACTTCGACATAGACTGACATGCGGGGCTTTACGACCACTGCTTCGGGGCAGAGTTTCAGCGCTTGAAACATCGGCATGGCCGAGCGCACGCCTTTGATCCGGGCAATGTAACAGCAGGTGGACACTACACCGCGATGCGCGCCGCCAACGATGACGGCCTGATTGCGGAGTTCGGGATTGTCGCGCTTTTCCACGCTGGCGTAAAACGCGTCGCAATCCATATGGGCGATGGTCAGGCTGAACAGTTCAGCGTGCGCCAACACCCGCGGCGAACGGCAATTCGGGCAGCGCGGAGCTGGTGCGATCTCGGTCAGGCAGTCGCGGCAAAGGGCGGGCATTTGGCACCGGATGAACGGGTTGCTGGTGGCGCCAGTCTAAGTGCTGGGAGGGGTGCGGCCAAGCAGGGTTTTCACCGTTTCGATACTTTCGCCTTTGATCAGCCAGGAAATGCCAAAAGCCACGACGGCGATCGATTCAAACCAGAACATCCAGTTGGGCAAGGGAAAGTCATTTTGGGTTTGGCGGACATAAAGTTTCAACAGAGCAATTGCGACAAGGCTGACAAAGATCGCAATGCCGCAAGCACGGTAATACTTGACGCGTCCAGCCTTGACGGTACTGAGGCCGATGTCTGGGTCGTAACGCGGGAACTTGAAAAAGGAGAAGACGCCAAGGCCAAACAGAAATACTGCGGCCGAGGTGAAATGTATCTTGGCAAGATTGGACACCGGGCAAGCCAGCAGCGCCTGACCAGTGTCTGACACACACAGCGGATCGGTCGGAAACAGTGCGACCGCGATGGCGGCGGCGCCGGTGATCCACCCGAGTGTGCGGTCAGAGATTTTTTCGTCATATTGAGGTTTGTAACCGCGATACGAGATCAGAAAGACCCCGATAGCGCAGAGCGAGCCAACGAAAAAGTCGCCCATGCTGGTGTAATAGAAATGACTGATCGAAGGCTCGATGCCGCCTTTGAGGAAAATCATCCCGGTCAGGGCCAAAATGGTCGGAACGCCCAGACCGATGATGCCCACCGCTTTGCGCAGGGCGAGATAGGAAATGGTGATGCTTTCTTCCTCGGTTTTTTGCGGTGTCATGGTGTGTCCGGTCTGGTTGCTGAGTCTGGGGACAGATTACCATAGATTGCAGGGAACGCAAAGGAGGCCCCTGTGGGGCCACGCCTTTTAGGCCCTGCGGGCCGGATTTGAGTATTTTTGAAACTATGATGGGCCGGGTGGAATTAGCGGGCTGGCGTGGCGTTTGTGATATGGGCGCGGCGTATTTCGGCGATGATCGCTTGCGCCACCTGTTTTGGGTTTTCGGCGCGGGTGACCGGGCGGCCAACAACGATGTGGTCAGCACCGCTTTTTATCGCCTGCGCCGGCGTTGCGATTCGTTTTTGGTCGTTTGTATCGTTGCCGAGCAAACGCACGCCGGGGGTGACAATCAGTTTGCCGTCACTTTCTGGCAGGGCGCGGATCATTGCTGCCTCGAGTGGGGAGGCGATGACGCCGTCGGCACCAGCCGCGAAGGCGTTACAGGCGCGTTCGACCACCAGATCGCGAATGTCGCCTTGTTTGATCAGTGCGCCGTCAAGATCATCGCGATCAAGCGAGGTTAGGATTGTGACGGCGAGGATTTTGGTTGGCTTGTCGCCGCGGCCTTCGGCGGCGGCGCGAACGACGTAGGGGTCGCCGTGGACAGTCAGGAAGTCGAATTCATATTGCGCAAGGCCGCGCACTGCGCTTTCGACGGTGGCGCCGATATCAAACAGCTTCATATCCAGGAAAACCCGTCTGCCGGCCTGTTTCAGCTCGTCCGCAAGCGCCAGGCCGCCGCCGGTTAGCATGCCAAGGCCGATTTTATAAAACGACACGCTGTCGCCCAGTTGTTCGGCCAGAGCCAGACCGTCAAGGGCGTTTGGCACATCAAGGGCCACGATCAGTCGGTCGTCGGATTTGGTCATTCTGGGCTCCGGGCTTGGGTTCGGCCCGTCATAGTCCTGCGGCGTTTAAGTGGCAAGCGGGGTGCCGGGGAACATCCGCCTGAGGTCAGGTGCTTCGGTGCAATACATATGCACCCAGATATAGGCGTGCTGAAACAAGGCCACGACCAGCGCGTTCCATGACCCGAACAGCAGCGCGATACCCCAGAGGCCAAGGAACACCACCCCGTACATGCCATTGGCGGTGAATTTGAACAGGCCTTTATCAACCATCGGCATCGCCAGATATTCGTCGCGGAAGTGATCGCCGCCAAGGGCGCGGGGCAGGGTGAAATAGGTCAGGACGGAATGCATGCCATAAGCTGCCACGGCGATAAGAGCCACGCCAAGACCGATTTCAATGTTGCGGTAATCGGTCAGGCCGGGGCCGGCATCGGCCCAGCCAACCATGATCATGCTAAGCGGGCGGGCGATCAGCAGCGGCATGAACAGGGCGGCCCAGACTTTCATGTCTTTATCGCCAAACAGGCGGGTCATCAGGTTTTTGTGCAGTTGCAGGCGGAAAATTCCGGCGACCAGTACTTGGTGGATCAACGCCAGCAGGATGCTGACCTGCGCCCAACAAACGGGGCTGAGGCCCAAAAGCGTTGCGGTGCCTTCGGGTGATTTCAGCAATGCGCAGGCTCCGGCGGTCATCAGGATGGCAATCGCCGCGTGCTGTGGCTGGCCCTCGATAATGTCGCCCCATGTTGATTTGGCGCGGATTTCGGCAAGTGTTGTCATGATACCCTCAGTCGGTTCGGCAAATTCTAGCACGGCTTTGATCTGGATCAAAGGATTGGTGAAGTTTTCGGCGAGGCGGTGGCATCGGTGGGGTTGTCATGATGGGATCGGCTTCCCATTTCTGCTGCAAAGGCCTGCATCCTGATGCGCCGATTTCGGGCGTCAAATCCGGCAGGTGCTGTATAGAGGAGAGACAAATGAACCTTGAAAAGTTCACCGAACGGTCGCGCGGTTTCATTCAGGCCGCCCAAACAATCGCGATGCGTGAGAGCCATCAACGGATTGTGCCCGAACACCTGCTGAAAGCCCTGATGGATGACAGTGAAGGGCTGGCGGCCAATCTGATTTCGGCTGCCGGTGGCGATGCCAAAGCGGTGAAAACTGCGGCCGATCTGGCAGTAAGTAAAATCGCCAAGGTTAGTGGTGGCGATGACCAGATTTATGTCGATACTCTGACGGCCAAGGTTATGGACGAGGCGGAAACCGTTGCCAAAAAGGCCGGTGACAGTTTTGTGCCGGTTGAACGGATTCTGACGGCCTTGTGCATCGTAAAATCGGTTGCGCAGGCCGCGTTGAAAGACGGCGGTGTAACAGCGCAGGCGTTGAACAGCGCGATCAATGATGTGCGCAAGGGGCGCACGGCTGACAGTGCCAGTGCCGAGGATACCTATGAAGCGTTGAAGAAATACGCCCGTGATCTGACCGAGGCCGCGCGTGATGGTAAGATTGATCCGATCATCGGGCGGGATGAAGAGATCCGCCGGGCGATGCAGGTTTTATCGCGGCGCACCAAGAACAACCCGGTTTTGATCGGCGAACCCGGCGTGGGTAAAACCGCCATTGCCGAGGGGCTGGCATTGCGTATCGTCAACGGTGATGTGCCGGAAAGTCTGGCCAACAAAAAGCTGATGGCGCTGGATATGGGCGCGCTGATTGCCGGTGCGAAATATCGCGGCGAGTTTGAGGAGCGTCTGAAATCGATCCTGAACGAGGTTACGGCGGCAAACGGCGAAATCATTCTGTTCATTGACGAAATGCACACGCTGGTTGGTGCTGGGAAATCCGAAGGTGCGATGGATGCGGCCAACCTGATTAAACCGGCGCTGGCGCGGGGTGAATTGCATTGTA
>ERZ890510.1046-NODE-1046-length-19509-cov-9.478770_pt1 | contig 19509 bp, 13 predicted proteins | sample MGYA00521265_ERZ890510 | MGnify/ENA primary metagenome ERZ890510 (study PRJEB32303, sample SAMEA104408624) | aquatic metagenome | biome: Brackish water; feature: Chemocline; material: water | place: Baltic Sea | collected 2014-10-26T21:54:00 | depth 110 m ...
GGAACGTTCGGAAAGCTCGAGCTAGAGCGGTGACAAAGCCCGCCAGGTAGCAGTAGGATCCCGCGAGTTGAATCGAACGGAACGTTCGGAAAGCTCGAGCTAGAGCGGTGACAAAGCCCGCCAGGTAGCAGTACGGTCCCGCTGAAAGCCGTCAGGCGACCCGGCCTGCCCCCATCTATTGTGCCCCCCCAGGAAGGTGGGGCCTGCAAGCCAAGGGCTGGACGCTCCCGGGATTGGCGCCCCCCACCCGGTAGACGGCGCTGTCGCGCCGCGCTCCGGCGCAGGGACATCGGCGCCGGGACTCGGTCGGCCCGGCGTCGCTAAGTGCAGCCTCAAAGATGTAAGGAACGCACGGACGCTAACGGCGGAACGGTCCCGAAGCCGAAGCGCGACGCGGCAACGCCGTCCCACCAAAAGCGCCCTAAGCCAACCCGAGAGCTTCCAGCACAAGAGCGTCCTGCTGCCCCGCATGCCGCTTAGCCTTTCCTTCTGCCGGCGATGCCCGCTCAGGCCGCGCGACATACGCCAGCGGCACCTTCCTCGGCACGACGCCTCTCAGGCGCGGACCGACGAACGTCAGCGCACCCATGTTGCGGGGCTCCTCTTGGACCCAGAGAACCTCTTTGAGGTTGAGATACCCTGCGAGGAGCTCCTTGAGCGCTTCAGTCGGGAACGGGTAGAGCAGTTCCTGACGAGCCACGGCGGTCGTGTCGGCCTCGGCGCGGCGCGCGTGGGCCTGGATGTCGTAGTAGATCTTCCCGGTGCAGATCACCAAGCGCTCGACCTTGGACGCATCTTCAACCGTCGGGTCCGGCAGGACGTGCTTGAAGTTGCCAACCATCAGCTCCGACACGGATGAGGCCGCGGCGGGCAGGCGAAGCAGGCTCTTGGGCGTCATGACGATCAGGGGCCGCTCTGGCCGACGGTGCGCCTGCCTACGGAGCATGTGGAAGTACTGCGCAGGCGTCGAAGGGTAGGTGACCCGCATGTTCTCCTCAGCGCACAACTGGAGGAACCGCTCAAGGCGTGCACTGGAATGTTCCGGTCCCTGACCCTCGTAGCCGTGCGGCAGCAGCAGCGTGAGGCGCGAGTACTGCCCCCACTTTGCCAGTCCAGACGACAGGAACTGGTCGATCATGACCTGAGCGACGTTCACGAAGTCGCCGAACTGTCCTTCCCACAGAACGACGTCGCGATCTGCGGCGACGGAGTAGCCGTACTCGAAGCCGATCACCGCGGTCTCGGTGAGCGGCGAGTTGAAGACCTCCAGGCGCGCATCTGAGACGCTCTGGAGCGGTGTGTGGGTGTCTCCAGTCTCAACGTCGTGCAGCACGAGGTGCCGGTGGCTGAACGTGCCGCGCTGTACGTCCTGCCCGGTGAGCCGAATCGGAATGTCTTCCCGAAGCAAAGAGCCGAATGCGAGGGTTTCTGCATGCCCCCAGTCTAAGAGGCTTTCCGGCGAGAAGTTGTCCGCTCGCCGTGAGAGTTGGCGCCAGAGCTTCGGGTGGGGTTTGAACCCCTCCGGAAGGCTTAGTGACGCAGCGTTGATCTCTGCGAGCACGTCGAATGCCACGCCGCTCGAGTCGGGCACGACCGGAATTTCCCGTTCATCGTCCGGCTTGTCGTCGCCTACGGGCTGGTACTCACGCACACGGTCCTGGGCGTCCCGCAATACGTCCGAGATGTGGTCACGCATGGCCTGCGTTTCATCGACCGAAATCACGCCTTCGGCCTGAAGGCGCTCAGCGTAAACCTCACCGGCGGTCGGGTGCGCGGCGATCTTGGCGTAGAGCATGGGCTGCGTGTATGCCGGCTCGTCGCCCTCGTTGTGCCCGTGGCGGCGGTAGCCCACCAGATCGATCACGAAATCATCTTGGAAGTGCTTGCGGTACAGCATTCCCAAGCGGACCGCAGCGAGGCAGGCTTCAGCGTCATCCGCGTTGACGTGCACGATGGGGATGCCATAGCCCTTCGCGAGATCGCTGGAGTAGGTGGTCGACCGCGCGTCCCGCGGGTCAGTGGTGAAGCCGACCTGATTGTTGACGATGATGTGAAGCGTGCCGCCGACGTCATAACCGGAGAGTCGCGACATGTTCAGCGTCTCGGCGACCACACCCTCAGCGGCGAACGCCGCATCACCGTGCACGATGATTGGGAGTACTTTGTGGTCGTCGCGTTTGGCGTCCTTCGTACTGCTCTCGAACTGGAGGACGCGCGCCATGCCCAACACAACCGGATTCACGAATTCGAGGTGACTCGGATTGGGCGCAAGACGAATGCGGATGGTTCCGACTCCGTCGATGTGTCGCTCGCCCCGTGCCCCGTGGTGGTACTTCACATCTCCGGTTCCAGGGATGTCAAGTTGCCCGCCCTTGAAAGAGGACCCCTCGAACTCCGCGAGAAGCTCCCCGTAGGACACGCCGACGATGTGCGTCAGGACGTTGAGTCGCCCGCGGTGCGCCATGCCGAGCACGACCTTCTCGCCGCCCGCCCTGGCCGCCTCAGCGATGCTGAGGTCGAGCATGGGCACGAGCGCATCTGTGCCCTCAATGGAAAAGCGCTTCTGGCCCAGATAGGCTCGGTGGAGAAACTGTTCGAGTCCCTCGGTCTCGGAGATCCGACGGAGGAGGCCTCGCTTTTCCTCGGGGTTCAACTCCGGCCAGTGTGCCGATGATTCCACCTGATCCCACAGCCAGTCGACCTTCACGTGGTCGTCTAGGTGCTCGAACTCGTAGCCGACGGAGCCGGCGTAGGTCTCTCGCAGGTCCGTGAGTGCGTCGGCGACGGACCGACCCTCGGCCTCGTCGTCCATGACGAGCGACGCCGGCAACTGGGCGAGTTCCTCCATGGATGTGCCGAAAAAAGACGGCGTGAGCTGCGGATGCCCCTGCGGTTCACTCCCCAACGGATCGATCCGGGCGAGGCGGTGCCCGTGATCACGGAAAGCCTGCACCAGAGCGGCAGCGCGTGACACTACGGGCAGGATGTGTCGCAGATTCTCAGCGGCCTCGGTCGGCCGCGCGATTGGCGTGGTAGTAGCGGTAGGGCGCGCGGTCGCTGCCGGGGCGGACGCCACGCCGTCGGGGCCTCCCGCGCGACTGCCGTTCAGCTGCTCAGGAAGGAATAGCCCCTCCGCGACTACCTGGGCTCCGTGGTCCTGGAAGATGGTGCGCCATTCGGCCGGCACCCCTTCCGGGTTGCGTGCATATTCCTCGAACATCGCCTGGGCATAGGCGGCGTTGAGACTATCGAAAAGGTTGTCGTCCATCGTCCTGCTCTATCCTGTCAAGCACCCAGCGGATGGGTGGCTCAGAAATCGACCCGAAAAGTACCGCAATTCGAACGAGCGTTCGAGGGTCCGGTCGTCGGCGCATATTTGCGTGGACGGCTGACTGTCGCATAGCATCTGCGCCGTGACTACCGCTTCCGAGCATACCCGCCCAGTACCGACCTCCGTTCATGAGGACGCGATCGACTCGCCCCCGGGACTCGTGCACTCAGCATGGCTTCGCGACATGCCCTGGCTGGTCCAGGGGTGCACGACCCGCGGCTCAGAGGTTCCATCCTTTGACCTCGGGCTCTTCAACTCCGCGTCATCCAAGGAGCACGTGGCAGCCTGTTGGGACGAATTGCGTACCGCGACCGGGCTGGATCGGGCGATGCACGCCCGGCAGGTGCATGGGGCCGATGTGAGGTATCAGGTGGCTGGACCCACAGGCCTGCATCTCTCGGATGACTGCGACGGGCACGTGACCGGTGCGGTTGGGGTGCTACTCGCGGTGGCCACCGCCGACTGCGTCCCGGTCTTTGTCGTGGACCCAGGGCGCCGCTCGGTCGCGGCGCTGCACTCGGGTTGGCGGGGAGCCGCCGCGGGCGTCCTCGAGCGGGGAATCACGGTAATGGTCGAGAACGTGGGATCGCGCCGGGAGGAGCTTCTGGTCCACCTGGGGCCCTCGATTTGTGGCGCGTGCTACGAGGTTGGCCCTGAGGTATTCGAGGCATTGGATCAGCCCGTCCCGCCCGGCCCAAAACCCATCGACCTGCGCGCCGTTCTCTCCGAGCGGGCGGCACGGGTGGAGGTGCCCATGGGGCACATCACCGTCTCTGCCCATTGTACTCGGTGCACAGGGAGTGGCTTGTATTCGCACAGGAACGGCGATCGTCAGCGCCAAGTCGGGTACATCGGGGTGCGACCGTAGTGCCTGGGTCAGGGAGAAAGCCGGGCTCCCGCCTGGGGCTCTGCTACGACTGTATGCACCATCGCGTGACGGGAAACCGACGGGGGTCGCGCTTCCATCTTTGCGGACGTGCCAAGGACGATCCACGTTACAGGAAATACCCTCCCCTCCCCGTCCTCGCATGCCCTGGGTACGAAGCCGGGGACGGCGATCCGTGGGATCAATTTCGAACTTCACAGGAAATCGAATGAGCGATCCGCTCTACATCACCCGGTCACGGGTGGAAAAGGTCGATGGGCTCCATAGGCGTGGCCATCTGGAAGATGGGACGACGATGGATTTCGGCGTCCACGGTCCTATCAAAGCGCACTACGGCCTTGACGCTCAACCCGACTTGCCGCTGCCGGTCGACTACCTCGTCGCGGCGGCATCTGCCTGACTACTCGGGACACTCAACGGCGCACTGGAGGTGCGCGGGATTCCGATGGAAAGCGACGCGATCAGCGTGGAGGCAGAAGGCACGAACGAGGTCGTGGATCGGATTATCGTGCTGACGAAGATCCATGTGCACTATACGCTGCGCCTGCCGGCCGGAGCGGATCGTGAGAAGGCGGACCGTTCCTTAGATACGCACGTGTCGAAGTGTCCGACGGCACAGAGCATCAAGAATTCGGTGGAGATTACGTGGTCGGCGGACATCGCTGAGGCCCAGTCTGAGAAATGACCCAGTTCAAATGCACGGTATGCGACCAACCGTTTGACGTCCCGAGCGCGGCCCTGGAGAAGTTCCCGGGGTGGGAGCCGAAGTACTGTCGGGAGCACTCACCGAAGAAGAAGGGATCGGGAGATCGTGGAGCCCCGAAGAAGAAGGCGGCGGCAAAGCGACGGTCCTCGAGCGCGTCGAAAGAGGAGAACCTGACCCGTGCCGAAGTGCTTGAGAAATACACCGATGGACCCACGACCGGGGTGTTCACGGATGGGAGCAGTCACCCTAACCCGGGGCCAGGCGGCTGGGGCTTCGTGTGGGTGCGCGATAGCAAGATCGAGTCAGAGGGGTACGGAGGTGAGCCCGGACAGACGACGAACAATCGCATGGAGCTGACCGCGCTGATCGAGGCGTATAGGGCCCTCCCGACTGACGCTGCCGTGACGGTGTTTTCCGATAGCCAGCTTTGCGTCAATACGATCACTCTGTGGGCGTCCGGGTGGGAAAAGAAGGGATGGACCCGAAAGGGTGCTCCCTTGAAGAACCTGGATTTAGTGAAGGAGCTTTTGGCGCTTTATCGGGCGCACCCGAAGTGTCCGTTGGAGTGGATGCGAGCCCATGCGGGCTCAAGGTGGAACGAGTACGCGGATTCGCTCGCCACCGCGTGGAGGCGGACGGTGGTATGATTTTTGGCTAGCTAGCTAGCCAGTAGGTAGTACCGGCGCTCGTCGGAGCGTTCGACGTTAGGCTTACAACTCGTCCTGACCATCCCCAATAGAGCCAGAGCCTAAGATGCTGCGTGGTATGCTGCGGACGATGAGGTACGCACGTGGTTGGGCCGCGGGTGCCGACGTCGTCGTTGAGGAGACTGAGATCGTGCGGGACGGAGTGTCCGTTCCTTCCACGCTGGTGCTTCCGGCCCGGCGACCCAGACCCCTTCCGGGTTGGATCGTCCTTGGTGGGATGTCTCGCTCGGGCCGTTTTCACCCGCAGCTTGTGCGCTTCGGCAATGCGCTCGCCGCGAGCGGGGCCGCGGTGCTTGTGCCCGGCATACCTGAATGGCGCAGACTGGAGATGGCCCCCGGCGTGACCGCCCCGACCATCCAGGGCTCTGTGGCGGCCCTCCGTAAACGGAAAGAGGTGGGGCCAGGGAAGCTTGGGTTAGTCGGCTTCTCCTTCGGAGCGCCTCAGGCAGCCATTGCGGCGGCCCGTGAAGAGACCGTCGAGCAGATTGGCGGTGTGGTTCTCTTCGGGGGCTACTGCAGCCTGGAGCGCACACTGACCTGTCAGATGACCGGTCAGCACGAGTGGCAGGGTGCTGAATACTCGCTGGACCCTGACCCCTATGGTCGTTGGGTGGTCGCGAAGAATCACCTGACGGATGTCGAGGGTCTCGAAGACGCCGGTGATGTCGCGGTGGCCCTCGCGCACTTGGCGGAAGCTGCAAGCGGGCAGAGGATCTCTGCCTGGGAACCCTATCACGACGAGATGATTCGAGAGTTGCGCCTAACAATGCCGGCCAGGTGGCAGGCGTTATTTGACCTCTTCGCTACGCCAACGAACGGGACGAGCGCGGAGCGAGAGGAGTGTCGGGAGATGGCGGTGAGGCTTTCGGGGGCGTGTCGGCGAGTCGAGCCACTGCTTGATCCGGAGCCCGACCTGATCCGTGTGAGACTGCCCACGCAGTTGATTCACGGGCGAGGTGATCGGCTCATCCCTTACACGGAAGGCCTTCGTATGAGGGACGGACTTCCAGCAGAGGCTCGGGCGGGCCTGACGGTCACCGAGCTTTTTAGCCACAGCGCAGGTCGAGTGGCTGGATCTTGGTTCGATAGGGCACGCGAGGGGGTGACGTTTTTCGAGGCGCTCCGCAGGGTGATCAATGCGGTGTGACGGCGGCGGCGTGGGTTTCACCCCGACGGTCTGGCCTTCGGAGCGTGCCTTCAGGATTGTTCAGTCGAGACCCTGGAAGCCGCTGGCGCGGACAAGGTCAGTAGGATGCCGATGTCTCCATGGAGGATGGATGCCCACCTGTCTTGGAACAGGCGATCATGACGATTCATGCGCTCGCGTTCAAAGCCGCGGACCATATTGCCGAGGTGGCGCGCCACGGGAATAGCTGACGCGTAGCCTACGCTGGTGCGGATAAGGACTTCGCCGGCGGCACACGCTCTTTCCAGAGGCGGGCTGAGTCGAGGCCGAGAATGACCAGGAATGGCATCCAGAGCATCAGACGAGCCCAAAGCGGCTGATCCCAGGTGCCGGTGTTTTGGTAACCCGCGAACCCGGCGTATCCGAGAAAGCCCAGTCCCGTGATGAGAAGCCACGTGCCGTTGGCGCGCAGCGCAGCGAGGGGCAAGATCCACAGGAAGTACCACGGCTGCGCGCCTGGAGAGAGGATCAGGCAGCTTCCGATGATCCGCAAAAGGGAACGTTCAGGCCGGTACCTCTGGAAGGTCGTCCAACCCATGATGAAGAGCAGGACGCCTGCGACCGCATAGCGGGCTGCCATGGCAGAGGGTAGGGCAGCCTCAAAAAGCGCGTACGGTCCTCTCATGAAGGACCAGCTGTCTAAGAAGGACGCCAGCGATGCCAGATACTCCCCACTCGCCATCGCATAGGGGGCGATGAAGACGCCTGCCGTCACCACGAAACCGACGAAGAACTTGCCTCCGAGGCGGCGGGTGATTGATGGCACGGCAAGTGCCGGCCCGAAGCCCACGAGTACCGCGATCGCTGTCGCGGCTCCTGCCCAAAGGGAGCCCTCGCCAGTAGGACGATCAGGGCCAACGCGAAGAGGCCTACGGAAACGAAGTGCCCGTTCCAGGCGACTTCAATGACCAACAACGGTGACCACAAATATAACAATTGGGTCAGCCTGCGGCTCCGGCCCGTGATTGAAGAAATGCGACCGAGTAGCCAGCCAGTGCCGAGGTCGAAGCCGATTCAGAGCAGCTTCGCCTGGAAAATGGCTCCACCGACCGCTGCGATGGCCAAGAAGAAGACCTGTGCGAACGGAGGGGTCAATGAATGGATGTCGAGGTCCGTGATCAGGGATTGGGACGACGTGTGGAGGTGACTGAGCTCGAGGGCATTCGGCACGAACCGGTATGGGTTGATGCCTGAGAGCTGCACTTCGCCGTCCCACAAAAACCGATAGATATCCCCTGAGAGTTCCGGCGCGAGGGGCAGCATGACCAAACGCAGGAGCACGGCGACGATCCAGATCGTCATGACGCCCCCCTGGGTCTCAAGAATGTGCCCGGCGGCGAAGGCGTACGCCGAGAATGCGGCGACGAAGAGGACGATCCCAATTACCGGAAAAGTGGCGCCGTCCCACCATCCCAGTGTCGCTAAAAACGCCAGTTCGAGCGCACCCATGGTGGCCAACATCCGCCAGGCCTCTGGCGGGCGCTCTTTAGGGATTGGGTTTATTGGCTCGCGCTCATCGAGTTCGTCGGCCGGCGATGCGTTGCCGTGCGTATCCGACGATCCCACCTCGGACCGAGTTTGGCAAGCTGCCAGCGCTCAAAAGGGCCCGCCCCCGAGGCCTCAAAGGAAGGCCTCGAGGCGCGCCCACGTATCCTCCGGGAGTTCCTCGGGAGGTATGTGGCCGCAGTGGTCGAAGACGTGAAGGCGGGCGTCTGGCATTTCGGCCTTGAGGCGTTCTCCCACCCAAAGGGGCACTACGCGGTCGTGTTTTCCCCAGATCAGCAGCGTGGGGCATGCGATTTCCCGGAACCGGGATGTGAGGGCTTCGGGGTTCTTTGGCACGATCTGCAGCGCGGCGTCGAGATACGCACGCCTCCCCTCCGGGGTCGCTAGGGGGTCGGCATAGGCGAGGACTTGGCTCTCATGGACTACTTCCGGGTTGTAGACGATCGAGCGCAGGACGAAGCGGACCAGCCGTGTCGCCCCGATCAAGCGGAGCGCGATGCGGCAAAGCCGGGAGTAACGCGCCAGCTTCACGAAGGGGGGAAGCGATTGCGGATAGGCGGCCGAGCTGACCAGAACCAATCGGAGCAGGCGACGTGCTCCTTCATCGTTGAGGCGAAGCGCTACCAACAGAGAGACGGCTCCGCCGAACGAGTGTCCCACCAAGGTGAGGTTCGTGAAGCCTCGTTGCAGAATCAGGCGGTAGATCAGCTCGGCCTGATCTTCAGCGGTGTAGCGTCCGTCGTCCGGTTTTGGGGCCAAGCCGAAGCCCTTCATGTCCACCAGGACCACATGGGCCCGCTTGGCTAGGTGAGGCACCCAGTAACGCCACGTATAGGTCGAGCCACCATAACCGTGGAGCAGCAAGACCACATCGACGTCTGGCTCGGGGTCGAGGCCGTGCGTCTCGACGTGGAGTGGCAGGTCCAAAGGGTTCATGTGCGTGGATCGAGTTCGAGCACCTCCGCACCCACGTCTTTCAGCTCCGCAGCCACGTCGGGGTGGCAGGTGAACACGAAAACTTGACGGCGGCGGGCGATGCTGCCGAGCACCTCGAGCCCGCGGTTCCTGCGCTCGGCATCCCAATTGACGAAGGCCTCGTCAAGGAAGAGGGGGAGTCGCTCGCCTCCTTGGTCTAGGTGATCGACGATGGCCAATCGGAGCGATAGATAGGCCTGCTCAAGCGTCCCGGTTGAGATCGGTGGCGCGAGGGCCACCGGCTTGGTAAGGCCGGGGCCGGAGACGTGGAAAATATCGCCGTCCGTGACCTCGTCCACGACGATCCGGTCATAGCGATCACCCGTGAGATGTTTGAGGTAGTCGCTTGCCCTCCGAACCAGGTCCGGTTGGTGTTCGTCCCTGAATCGACGATCGGCTTCGCGCACGAGATGGGCCATGACCCAGCGTCGGTCGCGCTCACGAACGAGCTGTTTCTCTGTTTCGGTTAAGGCCTCCAGCTCGCCATCCACTGAATCCACGGTGTCCAGCCCGCTCATATGCCGCATCTCGTGGTCGAGCGCCTCCGCCTGCGCAGCCGCAGCTTCGATTTCTTCGCCGAGTCGCTCGATCGTGGTGCGTCGGTGCGCCAAGTCGTCATCGGACAGAGTCCATGCCTCACCGGCCTCTTCCGCGCTTAATATCCGCTGCCGTACGTCCTCGATATTTGCGTGCGCTCGCTCTAATTCGGCCTCGAGTTGGTCGGCCCGCAGGTGCGCTTGAAGCGCGGACTCGGCCGTCACGAGCCCTCGTTCAAGGTCGCCCTCTCCAAGGGCGGTGAGGCGCCTGACCAGATCGGACCGCTGCGCTCCGGCCCGAGCGATATCCCCGGCCAGTCGTTCTTGATCGCGCTGCAGGCGAGAGAGTTCGCGTTCCGCCGGCGTGACCGCGCCCATCAGGCGTTCGGCCCGGCGAAGCTCAGTGTCGAGGAGTCGCACTAGGGCGTCTGAGCCGAGCCCAGGGTCCTGGTGCAGGGCGGAGGCGAGCAGTGCCGCATCTTGATCGAAGCGTGTGGTGCGCTCTTCGGATTCCGAAAGCTTCACCCGGCGACGTTCATGATCGCGCACCAGCGACTGCAAACGCTCGACGTCGGCGGCGAGCGTGCCCCCAGCGTCCTCGTAGACGGCCTCCGACAGCGGGAGATCTCGGGTCAAGGTCCGTACATGATCTCGCGCCTGCGCTTCTCGTCCGGCCGCTTCTTCGACCCCGGGGTTCATGGTCGACTGTGGGTCCCGCCGTGCTCCACTCTGGGCCTGAATGATCAGCGTGATGCCGATCGAGGTGACCGCGGCTCCCGCAGCTAGTAGCAGTGTATTCGCGAACGCCCATCCGGCAGCGAAGAGCGTGACACCAAGGAGCGCGGCGACCAGTCCTGGCCACAGTCCTGGCCGAGAGGAAACGGTCTGCGGCGTCTGGTCGGCCGCCAGCTCGATGATGCGCCGGTCGTCTTCGGCGATACGGGCCGCCCTGGCGGCGCTTCGCAGCTCTGGAATCGATACGGTGGCGAGCGCACCACGCGGCACTTCCTGCCACGGCACCTCCAGGATCGCTGCCCCGTGTTGCTCCAGTTGAAGCTCGGTTTCTGCCAGATCGAGGGCGGTCGAGGCGCTTTGGGCACGGTCGGCCGTGGCTCGTGCGCCCCGAGCCAGAAGCGCACGTACGTCCTCGGTGCGATCCAGGATGCGCCTGACACCTTCGTCCGCGCTTGAGGCCGCGGCCCGCGGCTCGATGGCCTCCGTTGAGAGTCTGTGGGCCTGAGCGGTGACGTCGGCGGTTATTGCATCCAACTCCTCCAGCCGCACCCGCGGTGAAGCCGGGAGCTCGGAAAGCCGATCGCGGTCGCCACCTTCCTCTCGCAGCGTAGCAATTCGCCGCAGTTGGTCTCGGATTGGGGCGAGGGTTTGTACGCGCTCGACCGCAACGCGTTCGCGCTCCCGTTCTTCGCGTGCGGCTGCGAGTGCGGTGCGCGTACGCTCGAGATCGCCCACGATGTGCCGAAGGCCTCGGTCGGCTTCAACCGCCTCCCTCCGGCGTGCGCGCAGCGTGCGGATGTCCTCTCGCAGTTCACGGACCCGCTGATTGCCCCGCTTATGGGGCCGCCAGAGCGCCCCGGCCTCCTGCTCGAGGTCGTGGGCGACCGTCCTGGAAGGCCTGAGGTCGCTAGCTCCCATGGCTCCGAGTAGACGATCCTGAATGCGCGCCCACGTCTCGGCATCAAGGCCGGCGAGATCCGCAAGCGTTACGGCAAAGACCTGACTGAACACGACAGCCGGAACATGCTCGACCCAGGGGAGTGCGCGATTGCGGAGTTCGGTGGTGATCCCTTCCGCCGTCATCTTGCCGCCGGGCTGCGAGCGCAATTGGCGGTCGACCTCGGCACAGTCGCCTCCGTCCAGCCTGACGCGGATATCTCCGGACGCGTCGAGGCCACCCCAGGGAAGGTAAGGATTGTTCTCCCGCGAGGCTGGACGGAATCCGTAGAGCATCGTGGTTAAGAAGTGGAACAGTGTAGACTTTCCCGCCTCGTTGGGACCGAGGACCACGACCAGGTTTCCGAGTGGGTTCGGGCCGGAGTCAAAGTCCGTGAATTGCCCGAAAGCCCCGATGTTGATGTGTTCGATCTTCACGAGCGGTCCGAGTCCGGCCCCAGAAGGCGTGCGGCGATTTCACCGTCGGCGTCCTCGAGTAGCTCGCGTACGTAGGCATCGACGAGCGCAGGGTCCTTGCCGGCGATGCCCGCCAAGGCGTCGGGGTCCAAGTCTGCCAGTCGCGTCTCCCCCCTTCGGACCGCCTCCGCGAGTCGCAGGCTCGCCCCGAGCACGTCCGCACGTACCCGGTGTTCGCCGACCGGGATTACCGGATGGATGCGGTCTGCCATCAAGGCGACGTCCAGGGCGCCTAGCAGGCCCGTGAGTTCATGCTCGAGGACACGGAGGTTCTCTTCCGCCCGAAGCTCCCGCCACAGCGGGCAAGGTCCAACGAGTTGCACCCGAACCATCCACTCTAACTCGGGCCCGGCGGCCTGTGCGTCTCGGAGTGCACGCCAGGCGACTTCCACGCGCCGTTCAAGACGGTCTAGCGTGGTGGCGTCTTCCAGGTGATCCACGAGGATCGTCGCCCACCTGACTGGAGACACTGGGCGGAAGGAGGCCGCGGCGGAGTCCCGATCTGAAACGTCGACGAGGAGCGCCCCTCGTGGTCCGGTGTCGGTGTGGGTACGCCCCATAAGGCTTCCCGCGTAAACCACCGGCGGATCCACCGATAATTCCTGGCGAATGTGGACGTGACCGAGTGCCCAGTAGTCGTAGCCGGAGCGCACTAGATAGGAGAGCTCCGACGGTGCGTATGGGTGGTGGTCCTCTGCGCCGGGGGTCGAATGCACCTGCGTGTGAAGAAGCGCCACTTCTGGGAGTTGGCCCTCTGGGCGTGGAAGGAGCCTCGACAGGTCCCGCTTTTCCCGGTCGTTGGAGTGGCCGATTGCGGTGACGTATCCGACGGGCCTGCCCTCGTGGTCATCCACCTGAATGCGGCGGGGAGTGTCGTCCCATGCCACGTGGACGTTCGAGGGCCATTCAAGAGATCTGGGCCCCGAAATCGGGGAGCCCGGGTCGTGATTCCCAGTGGCGTAAACCACCGTAATGCCATGGGCCTCGAGTCGCCGCGCCTGCTCCAGAAGAAAACGTTCGGTCGTGAAGGAGAGCCGGTCACCGTCGAAGAGGTCTCCCGCGATGAGCAGAGCGTGAACGTCTTCCCGGATCGCGAGGTCGACTGACTTCCGGAACGCCTCACGCGACGCGTCGCGAAGGCGCCGACGCACCGCCGGCGAACGACCAGAAAACGACGTATCTAGATGGACGTCGGCCACGTGAACGAAGCGCATGGGGGAAGCTACGGGAATCAAGAGCGTCGGGGAATTCGCGAATGGGCACACCGAATTGTTATCATGAGTCATGGAGTCGACACCCCCCAAGGCCGCGACCTTCGCCGACTGCCCTTTCTGCGGGTTCACGTATTATGGGCGGCCGAATCAGTGCAGCCGCTGCGGCTCTTTGCTCAACGAAGCAGCCGAGGACGCCAAGCGGGTCGGCATGAATGCGCGCCAGAATGTTCGGGCCCAGAAGGCGATATCAGACACGTTCTTTCTGGTTGGGCTCTTGCTCGGCGGCCCGATGATGGCGATTGGCGGTAATGTGCGCCTGGGACTCTTTATCGTGTTTGGCTGAGGTCTGTCTTCGATCATCCGGAGGTACTCCAATTGGTCCAATCCCGGGACCGTGATCGTGGGCGCTGCGTTCGCGGCGATCCTCGCCACCTGGTTCGTCGAACCGCCCACAGAATCGAGACGGTTGCAGCAGGTGCTGTCCGGGTGGCCTACATAGGCGCCCTGGCCGGTCCAGGCGGGGAGCTGTTTGCCGAGACTCGAGGGGTGGGTGATGTCGCGGTGTGGTTCACGCGTGCACCTGATGAAGCGGGAGAGTGTGGGGAGTACCCACCCAAGTTGGTGCGGGAACACCTTGCCGAGCTTGGTTTTCTGCGCGTGGTCGTGGCGGTGCCCAACGGGAGTGGAGGGCTCTGCTCGTTCAAGCCGTAGCCAGTCGAAAGAGCGTCCGGGTTCCCCCTCCATCAGTTCCCACTTATTCTTGACGGAATACTCCATTCCCGCTCCAAAAGTGCTACTGCGCACTGCCAAGAGCCAAGATGAGCGACACAAAGGAAGCGACCGCAAGCCGGCTCGGAGAATTCACGCTGAAGATCGTCGAGGTCTGTAGTCATCTCGAGCGGATGTCCGGCGAGGCCAACTCGATCATCGAGTTTGCCGAGGTGTTTCTCTCCAAGGCTCCACCTGCCCTGATTCGTGAACGGAGCGCCGAGGCGCTGGCGAATACTGTGATCGGCGCGTTCAGGTTCTTGGAAGGCACTCGCCGTGATGAAGTCGATGTCATGGTGGCGAATGACGTGGACCACGTTGGCGTCACGGTCCTGCGCACGAAAGTGAGCGAGCGTCCCTTCATCGTGGACTCGATTCGCGAATTCCTGCACGCGGAGGAGTTGGCAATTTCCTGCATCGTCTATCCGCAGCTCGCGGTCCAGCGCGATGAGGGCGGAGCCTTCATCGCGGCGCGCAAGCCGGTGAGCGGCGACGCACGGGAGTCTCTGGTGCACTGCGAGGTGGCGCGCGTCGGCGATCCGGACCGACTGGAGTCGCTTCGAGTGAAGCTGGAGTTGGTCCTGCAGGATGTGGTTCGCGCTACGGACGACTTCGGCTCACTGATCGATTCAACGAATTCGGTCGTCGCCGACCTCGCCGAGTATGGGAAGGCCCTCGATGACCGGGAAGTCGAGATCGCCGAGATTCAGGGGTTCATGAGATGGCTGCGGGATGGCGGTTTCGTCTTCTTAGGATACCGAGCCTATGACCTAGTCGATGGTCCCGGGGGCGTGCGAAGTGTCGTCGTAGAAACGGGTTCCGGACTGGGCGTCCTGCGCGAGGAGGGGCAGTCGCGATTCGCGCTACCTGTGCCTGTGTCTGAACTGCCGACGGAAATGCGGGACCTGACTGAGCGTGGTCCGCTATTGATTATCAGCAAGACCAATGCAGAGTCCACCGTGCACCGCAGGGCGCGCATGGACTACATCGGCGTGAAGAAACTAGGGGCGAACGGGGAGGCTGTTGGGGAGCACAGGTTCGTCGGCCTCTTCACGTCGCGGGCCTACTCTGAGGACGCTGAGGACATCCCGATTCTGCGGCAGAAGCTGCGCGAGATCCTTGCTGGCACAGGTGCCGCGGAGGGCACGCACGACTACAAAGAGATCATCACGATCTTCAACTCGTTGCCGAAGGAGGAGTTGTTCCTCGCCTCGGCCGAGCAGGTCGGAGACGATATCCGGACGGTCCTGACGACCTATCACACCTCAGGTGTCCTCGTCACGCTGCGGCAGGATCCGCTCCGACGCGGCGTGGCCATCATGGTCATTTTTCCCAAGGATCGTTTTTCCGGAGATGTGAGAAAGGCCATCGAGGCGGCTCTGGTTAAGGAGCTCGACGGCGAGGTCCTTAACTATCACCTGGCCATGGGCGGCGGAGACCAAGCGCGTCTTCACTTCTACATGGGCGCGACAAGCGAGCGTCTGGCCGAACTCGATTCCGGGCGACTGGAGTACCTCGTCGCTCGCATTACTCGCACCTGGACGGACCGAGTTGCAGAAGGACTCGAGGTCGTTCTAGAGTCCGCCGACGAAGCACGCCGCTTGGCGACGCTTTATGGAAATTCTTTCGCGGCCGAGTACCAGGCAGCAACCGATCCAGAGGTCGCGGTCCGGGACATTCTCGAGCTCGAGGACATGGCCCGCACGGAGCGGAACATCTCCATCGCGTTTACGAACCACCCCGTAGGCGTGGCGGTCGCCGGTGCGGAGGGCGCGACCGAGCTCAAGGTCTATCTGCGCGAAGAAAGGCTGATTCTGTCGGACTTCATGCCGATCTTGGAAGACGCGGGCCTACGGGTTCTCGCCGTGACACCTTTCGACGCCAACGGCGACGTCGGCCGAGCGACCCTGTACGCCTTTGCGGTCCAAGATGGGGCGCACCAGCGACTAGACGTCGACCATTGTGGCGAAATCCTCTCCGAGACAATTCTGGCTGCCCGCTCGGGGGAGGCGTTGAGCAGCCCGCTCAACGCACTCGTACTGACGGCGGGCTTACGCTGGCGTCAGGTGGACGTCTTGCGTGCTTATGCAGGCTACGCATTCCAGATCGGGGCCATCCCCAGCCGGAACTCTCTTCCCGCAGCGCTGGTCCATCATCCAGGCATCGCCCGGGAGCTGTTCGAGCTTTTCGCCGTGAAGTTCGACCCCGACCCGAACGCGTCGAGGGATGAGCGGTTGTCGGCGATCGCCGACATCCGCACAGCGTTTCATGGGTCCCTGCAAAGCGTTTCCACGCTCGCGGAAGACAGAGCCCTGCGTCGGCTCCAAGAATTGATCTCAGCGACGCTTAGAACCAACTACTACAGACACGGTGGCGCTGAGCCGACCTTCCGCTCGGGAGGTGTCCCTTACATTTCGTTGAAGTTCGCTTGTCGAGATTTCGAGTTTCTGGAGCGGACGAAGCTGCTATTCGAAGTCTGGGTTCACTCGTCGCGTGTGGAAGGGGTCCACCTGCGGGGCTCCACTGTCGCGCGCGGCGGAATCCGCTGGAGCGACCGGCCAGACGACTTCCGCACTGAGGTCTTGGGACTCGTAAAGACCCAGATGGTGAAGAATGCGGTGATTGTGCCCGGGGGCTCCAAGGGCGGTTTCGTCACGAGACGCGTGTTCGACGATCCGGACGCGCGCTTTCAGGAGGCCAAGAGTCAGTACCAAACGCTGATGCGTGGGCTGCTCGACCTGACGGACAACCTTGTGGAGGGACGGCCGACGTCACCAGATCGTGTTGTCGCTTACGACGACCCGGACCCCTACTTGGTGGTCGCGGCGGACAAGGGCACCGCCACGTTCTCGGATCTCGCGAACGGAATTTCGGCTGAATACAACTTCTGGCTCGATGACGCCTTCGCCTCGGGCGGCTCCAACGGCTACGACCACAAGGCCGTGGGCATCACGGCCCGCGGCGGGTGGGAATGCGTGAAACGGCACTTCCGTGAACGAGGCAAAGACATTCAGTCGGAGCCTTTCACGGTTGTCGGTATCGGTGACATGAGCGGCGATGTGTTCGGGAATGGGATGTTGTTATCCGAGCAGATCAAGCTGGTGGCCGCATTTGATCATCGGCACGTCTTTATTGACCCGGATCCGGATCCCGCGCCGGCATTCGCTGAACGGAAGAGGATCTTCGAGTTGGCGCGCTCGAGCTGGGCGGATTACGACCTGTCGCTGTTGAGTGAGGGCGGGATGATTGTGCCCAGAGGGGCCAAGGAGGTCTCCTTGTCCCCTCAGGCATGCAGGGCGCTGGGTTTGCCGGACGACGCGACCGCGCGAATGGACGGCGAGACGCTAATTCGGGCTGTCCTTAATGCGCCCGTCGAGCTGCTGTGGAACGGCGGAATCGGGACCTACGTCAAGGCGGATGTCGAGATCCACGCCGACGCGGGCGACCCGTCTAACGACGCGGTCCGCGTGAACTCCAGCGACCTGCGCTGCGCGGTGGTCGGAGAGGGTGGCAACTTAGGGCTCACGCAGAAGGCGCGTATCGAATACGCGCTCCGCGGAGGGTGCATTAATACCGACGCGATCGACAACTCCGGCGGCGTCGACATGTCGGATCACGAGGTCAACCTCAAGATCCTGCTTGCGCCGTCTGTCGCCGATTCCTCGATGACCTCGGCGGAACGCAACGTCCTGCTCGAAGAGCTGACGGAGGCTGTGGCTGAGCTGGTGCTGACCAACAATCGAACCCAGAGCCTCGCCATCTCTTTGGACGCGCTGCGGGCCATCGACGCCGGTGATGATCTTCGCGACCTGATGTTCGCCCTCGAGAAGTCAGGCGAGCTGGACAGGCGGTCGGAGTGCTTACCGACGCTGGACGTGCTGCAGGAACGACGGGATCGTGGCCGGACGCTAGTCCGTCCGGAGCTGTGCATCTTGCTTGCCTACGCCAAGATGTCCCTGATGAGCAATTTGCTCAGAAGTGGGCTCCCTGACGACCCGGTTACGGAGAGCTATTTGGTCGGCTACTTCCCAGTCGCGGCCTCCGTCGCGGGTGGGGGGAATAACCTTGGAACGCACCGGTTGCGGCGTGAGATCATCGCGAGTCAACTCACGAACGACCTGGTCGACCTCATGGGGGCGACCTTCATGAATCGACTCAAGCGCGATACGGGACGGTCCGACGAGCAGATCGTGCGTGCCTGGTTGGTGGCCTCTCGCCTCGCCGACCATCGCGCGTTGTTGAGCGAAATGGGAAAACAGCAGACCGCGATGAATTCACGGGTCACCTACCGTTGGCTTCTGGGCTTCAGCCGCGTCTTGGAGCGGACCACGCGTTGGGTGATCGCGAACGTCGACCCGGATGTGTCGCCGGCGCGAATCGTGGATCAAAACCTCGAAGGGCTGGCGACGCTGCGCGAGTCGTTCTCCGAGATCGTCGCCGGTGAGGACCGAGGTCTCTTCGAAGCGCGAGTGCGAGAGATCCGTGACGTGGGTGCGGACAAGGCCTTCTCACAGAGGATGATGACCCTCCGTTTCCTCGATCAACTCCTTGAGATCTTGGACATCTGTCGCGAGACCCAAAGCGAGACCATGGCTACTGGCCGGATCTACTACGAGGTGTCCGAGGCGTTCGACGTGCCGTGGCTCCGGCGGAGCACGTTCGCTGCCGCAGGGGACGATCAGTGGGAGCAACGGGCCGCTCAAGTTCTCTCGGAAGACCTCTCCCGGGCACATCGCCGGCTGGTGATCGCGATCGTGAACGCGGAGAATTCCGAACCGAGCACGATGGCGCTGCTCTTGGAGCAGAGAAGCCGAGATGTCGCCCGCTTCAAGGGGATCGCCGATGAACTCAAGGGCGAAGAGACTCCGAGCCTGGCCGCGGTGTCTGTTGCGGCTCGGGAGTTCTCTTCACTCGCGGACAAAATGTCGAGGGTGTCCTAGAGGGCTTGTTCCAGGCTACCGGAGTCCTAAAACGGCTTCAGCGACAAAGAGAGGGAGGCGCTGACGCCGCGAAGGTGTTCAGAACTGTTGGGGTAGGTCCTCGACGTCGAACACCCAGCGGTATGCGACCTGGGCTCTGAGGGCCAGGAAGGACCACAGCGGTCGTTCGCCGGTGATCTCAGGCTCTAAGACGCCGAAGTTGTCCGTGGCGATTTCCGTGCCGATCACGGGGAGGCGCACCTTGGCGTTCCCCGCACCCAACATCAGGCGTGTCGCGACCATGCCGGACTCCGACTCGACGAGTCGCCATTCGAGGAGGAGGCCGCCGTGCGCGACATGGAGGGCAAGGTCGGAGCCAACATTGGTCCCGGTGATCGGAATCGCCGCTGAGGAGATCCATCCGGCTCCGCCGACGGAGAGCGCTTCCGACAGCTCCAGTCGCGCATCGCCGCCCAACAGGGTCGACCCCTGAGAGCGCAGCGTCGTTCGGCGGACGCTCGCCGAAACCTCAAGGGTGGTCCTGAACGGTGGGGGCGAATTGACCTGGCCTGCCCCGCATAGCCTGAGCCAGGTAGAATGAGAGTCCAACGACCCTGGAGGGGGAAA
>ERZ890510.1050-NODE-1050-length-19466-cov-7.809335_pt1 | contig 19466 bp, 15 predicted proteins | sample MGYA00521265_ERZ890510 | MGnify/ENA primary metagenome ERZ890510 (study PRJEB32303, sample SAMEA104408624) | aquatic metagenome | biome: Brackish water; feature: Chemocline; material: water | place: Baltic Sea | collected 2014-10-26T21:54:00 | depth 110 m ...
CCACCATACTGTACGAAGAATGGCGCAAATACCAGGCTAAGAATCGCCGAGAGCTTGATCAGAATATTCAGCGAAGGACCGGAAGTATCTTTCATCGGATCGCCTACGGTATCGCCAACAACCGCCGCCGTGTGTACGTCCGAACCTTTGCCGCCGAGATTGCCCGCTTCGATATATTTCTTGGCATTATCCCACGCTCCACCACTGTTTGATGAGGCAATAGCAAGTACACCACCAGCAACCAGGGAGCCGATTAACATGCCCGCAACCGCTTCGACACCGAACAGGAAGCCCACTACGATAGGCGAGCCCATGATCAACACACCCGGCGCAATCATTTCTTTCAGTGCCGCCTGGGTTGATATGGCCACACATTTCGCGTAGTCCGGCTGACCCGTGCCTTCCATGATGCCAGGAATGGTTTTGAATTGATGACGCACTTCTTCGATCATCGCGAAGGCGGCAATACCAACTGACTTCATAGTCATTGCCGAGAACAGAAAGGGCAGAACCGCACCAATAAACACGAAAGTAAAAACCAGCGGCTCGAGCAGACTCATAGTGATGGGCTCACCACTTAACTTTTCAGCGATGGTAATAAAAGCGGCGAACAGCGCCAGCGATGTCAAGATTGCCGCGCCGATGGCAAAGCCCTTGCCAATAGCCGCTGTAGTATTCCCGGCTGAGTCGAGGATGTCTGTTCGACGCCGAACTTCTTTATCTAATCCTACCATCTCTGCTATGCCGCCCGCGTTATCAGCAACTGGACCATAAGCATCGATTGTCAAAGCCAGAACCAGCGTGCCCAACATGCCCAGAGAAGCAATCGCCACACCATACATGCCGGCAAGTTCCCAGGAGACAAAAATGCTCACGGCGATTGCCAGATAGGGAAGTACCGAGCTCTTGTAACCCAGCGCCAAACCGTAAATGATATTGGTGGCAACGCCGGTTTCACAGGCCTTGGCAACTTCTTGTACCGGCGCATACTTCTCAGACGTGTAATAACCGGTCAGCAAACCCACGGTTAATCCCGAGACCAGCCCCACCAGAAAACAGAAATACACACCCACACTGGTGTACGTCTCGCCATTTAGCTCAAATGACTCAGGTATCAAGGCAACAGTGAAGAAGTACATCACCACGGCCATAATGGCACTGGAGATAATCAACAACTTCATCAAGGCAGGCGCAACATCGTCTTCAGTTTTAACACTGACCAACAGTTTGGTGATCAAGGCGACAGGAATACCGACTGCACTTATCAAAATAGGGAAGAGTAAGGCATCAGGATTGCCGGCAAAAACCACCGCGCTAATCACCATGGCCGCACAGGTGCTTTCTGCACAAGAACCAAAAAGGTCGGCGCCCATACCCGCAACATCACCCACGTTGTCACCAACGTTATCTGCGATCACAGCCGGATTACGAGGGTCGTCTTCGGGAATGCCCTGCTCGACCTTACCTACCAGATCGGCGCCAACATCGGCGGCCTTGGTAAAGATACCACCACCGACACGGGCGAAGAGCGCGATAGTTGAACCACCCAAGCCAAAGCCGGCAATAACCTCCATAAGGATATGATTATTCTCAGGACCTAAATCCGAAAGCAACCAACTCATCACCACGTAGATTACAACCAGTCCCAGCGTGGCCAGACCAACCAGGGCAAAACCCATAACCGCACCGGAGTTGATCGCCACATCGAACGCGGCGGAAATGTCTTTCTTTGCAGAGACCGTAGTTCTGGCGTTACCCTGGGTGGCAACCTTCATGCCGATATAGCCCGAAGCAATAGAGATCGCACCACCAAACAGGAAAGCTATCGCCGTATAGATACCCTCATGGATATTCGGCGTATGCACATCATTAATCAGAATGGCGATAATGGCCGCGAATACCACCATGAAGATGCTCAGGACTTTGTATTCCTGCTTCAAAAAAGCCATAGCGCCGTCTGCGATAGCGCCGTGAATGAATTTAAGACGCGTCGCGTCTTTTTCTTCCAGCCCCAGATCAAGCGGTACACTGACAACCTTCTTCATGTAAAAGAAAGCAATCCCCAAGCCTAGCAGTGACAGCACTGTAGTAACCGTAATTGTTATGCCCGACATCTAAAAGTTTCCCCAGATTGGAATGTTTATTTTAAAGGCGCGCACTTTACCATAAGCCACGCCGCAAAAAAAGCCGCTGAGAAGGCTGGAAAACCAGTAAATCAGTGGTTTGCAGCGCACCTGAAAGGATTACCCAAAGGCGGCCGCCGATTAGCTGCGATCGGCTTACTTCTTTTTCGATTTTTTCCTTTTTTTAGCCGCCCCGGGAGCGGGAGCCTTTGCCCTATTCGACTCAGCGCGAGCCAGCCGAAATGCTTCACGCAGGGCATCAACCTTGGCTTCCTTTCGCTTCAAGAGCTGATCTTCCTTGCGACTCTCGAAATCAAGTATTTTGTTCGTCATATTGTCCAGACGCCCCGCGCAATCAGTGCCTTGCTAATGAATCAGAGCGGGCTATTGAGAATCAACCCGACTCAGCAGAGAATCCTTGCGCGCTTCAATTTCGGCGATTAGTTGCTTGGCCAAAGCTTGTACAGTGTTGCCATCAGCATCCGTCGCTTCGTACTTGGCCTGCTCCGCCGTCAGCATATCCAAGAGTTCCTCAGCCACTAAAATAGCCTGCCGGAGAATCGCGCTGCTGGCTTCATCATCACTAGCCTGGGACAGGGTGGCCGCGATTTGTTGTTCCAGCGCTGTAATTCTGTCCAGTTTTTCCTGCCGTTGAGCGGCGGCGGCAGCAATTGCGGCCAGACGCTCCCGCTCCCGTCTTTCCGCTTCTGCTCGCTGTTGTTGCGCCTCATCGGCGCGAGCCTGAGCCTGAGCCGCCTGAGCCGCCGCCTCAGCTTGTGCCGTCTCACGCCGAACCCGTTCGGCCGTCTGCTGTTGTCGTTGCGCTTGCAATTCGGCGGCCCGTGCACGCTCTTGTTCCTGCGCCAGTCTGGCGGCGGCGACCTGCTCCGCGGTCACTCTAAGGGCTTCCTGAGCCGCCACATCGGCCTCTCTCGCTCCCTGGGAAGCGCAGGATGCCATGGTTAACATTAGCAGGACTCCCAGCAGCGAGCGCCTGGCGGCGGGCTTGAAGCGAAACCCAGGCTTTCTGAAGTTTAAGCGAAATCTCATGAGCATTTCCTCGATGGGGCGCGTCGCGATGGTTTTGAGCGCGGCTGTTTAATTCTTATCTCTAAGTGGAGATATTAACGCCAAGACCTTGATTAACAAATTATTTCCAATACAATTTGCAGCAATTGTGGATTTTGTCATACTTTATAGCGATAAAGTTGCTGTTTGTCAGCAAAATCCACCTCTAAACAGCTACTGCCTATGTCGGCTGCAGGCTGACAGATTTCATTTTACGCTCTTAATCTGGCGAGCACAGCGCAAGGCACCATGACTATCTCCGCATCAAGCACTTCGAGAGCATCGGTATTTATTCGATTCCTCTTGCGACCCATGCTGGCACTGCTATTAAGCACGCCCATTGTCATAGTGTTATTGTCGGTGCAAACCATGCCTTCTGTAGTGATTGATCGAACTATCAGCAACGAAGAAATCTCTCTGATCGAGACACTACTGATCGACAACGCGCCTCAATCCTCCACCGATGCCGGCCTGCAAGAGGTTCAGCTCAACGCCCGCGAACTCAATCTATTGCTGCGTTATGCCGGGAATGTAATGCACCTTCCGCAGGACTGGGCGGCACAACTATTCCTGGAAGAACAGGCACTGAGTACCGAACTCAGTGTAAAACTGGCAGGCGGCAGGCTACCGCTATTCCTCAATATCCAAGGCGAATTTGTTGCTGACGGGCAATTGTTGGCGCTGGACTCCCTTGCCATTGGCAAACTCCAGATACCACAGAGGCTGCTAAAGTACACACTCAATCAACTTCGCAGCAAATTGAATTCATCTAATCTGGCTTATATGAATTTTAGTGAATTACTCAACAATGTCGAAAGCGTTGATGTGTCAGAAAACCGCATGCATGTTGCCCTGTACTGGGATCCAGTGCTTATTGGAAAGATCGAAAACCAAACACCACAATTATTTATATCGGAACAGGACCAACAAAGAATAGTCAGCTACTACCAACTGATTACCAGTGTCGCTGCCGCTGTCCCATCCAATATTAAAGCCGTATCACTGAATACCTTTCTGGTTCCATTATTTACGGCGGCCTATGAGAATTCACTGAATGGCAGCGATGCTATCGCCGAAAGCCGAACCCTGTTCCAGACTCTGGCGCTGTATGTCAACGAGGAGCCTATCGCGCAGTTACTGAGCCCGGCGTTAGCGGCGCAGCTTACGCCGGCATTGTTCGTCGAGGTACGCCTGCAACGGCGGCAAGATTTAGCGCAACACCTCACCGCCATTGCCGCAATAACCGCCTCAGCGGGAGCGGATTTAGCCAAAATGCTATCAACCACCAAGGAAGCTTACGACGCCAGATACCGATCCGGCTTCAGCTTCTCCGACCTGACAGCGAACAATGTCGGGGTCGCTCTGGCCAGACTCGCCACCAGTGAAACGACTACTGCGCTGCTGATGCAGGAGAGAATGAGCAAATTACAGAATGAATCTGACTATATGCCCGCCGTCGGCAATAATCGAGACGGCTTATCGGAAGCAGATTTCAACGCCCAATTTAAAGATCGAAATAGTCCAGAGTATCAAGGCCGGGTCGAGGAAATTCAGCAACTCATCAATAGCCGACCCGTATTCACAGGGCTAAATCCCTAACGTCGCCTGCATCAAGCGAGCAGCACAGAGGAAGTCAGTATCGTGGGAAGTTTAAGCCCGGAAAATTTGCAGGCGCTGCGAACATTGCTGTTACAAGCACAGGGGCAGCTGGAGCAGCAAATGAACATCGGTAAAATAGCCGCCGCCGTTGTGACATTGGACCAAACTGCAGTAGGCCGAGTGTCGCGAGTAGACGCCATGCAACAACAGAGTATGGCGGTATCAACCCGAGAAATGGCGGCGCAGAGATTAAACAAGGTAAAGTTGGCACTGCAGAATTTGGCCAACGACAAGTATGGGCTCTGCAAGCGCTGCGATGAAGAGATTGCGCTGAACAGATTGCTGGCTCAGCCTGAATCCAATTTGTGCCTCAGCTGTCAGGCTAAGCTTGACGGCCAACAATAATTTAGCATGTAGCTGAACAAACGTTTACAAGTCCGGGGCTGCAGCGAAGCCATGTAGGCTAGCAAGCTCTGGATGACTCAAGCGCCAGCGTGCTACCTTTCAATATCAGGGTCGCTGGTGTATAACACCGCCAACATTTATTCCGCCAAACCAGCAAGAGTCAGGATCATGGGCAAAAAAGGCTTCAATACAACGAATTTGCACTCAGATCGCCGAGATAATCCGGAGCATGGCGTATTACACAAAGCCATTCATACCTCGGTCGCCTATGGGTATGACGATGCGCGCCAGTTGGCTGAAGTGTTTCAAGGTAAACGCGCAGGCTATAATTACGGACGCCAACTAAATCCGACTGTGAGTGCCTTGCAAAACCGGATTACAGCGATGGAAGATGGCATTGCTACCGCCGCCTTTGCTACCGGTATGGCGGCAATCGCCTCCACCCTGTTGTCCTTGCTGCGCCAGGGTGACCACATAGTGTCCAGCGCTTATCTGTTTGGCAACACCAATAGTTTGTTTGGCACGCTGCAAACCCTGGGCATTGAAGTGAGCTTCGTAGACGCGACCGATGTCAGTCATGTAGAAAGCGCCATTCAGAAGAATACCCGATTGGTGTTTGTTGAAACTATTGCCAACCCGGCCACACAGATTGCCGATCTAAAGGCGATCGGCGAGCTGTGCGAAGACCGCAATCTAATCTACTGTGTCGATAATACGATGACCTCTCCACACCTGTTTTCTCCTAAAACTGTGGCGGCGAGCCTGATTGTGAATTCACTGACCAAGTATATCGGTGGTCATGGCAATGCGCTTGGCGGCGCTGTAACCGATACGGGAATCTATAACTGGTCTAAATTTACCAATATATACGACACCTACAAGACTCAAGCGCCGGAACTTTGGGGAATTACGCAAATCAAGAAGAAAGGATTGCGCGATATGGGCGCCTCCCTGGGACCGGAAGCCGCCCATCATTTGGCTGTAGGCTCAGAAACTTTATCACTGCGTATGGACAAAGCTTGCAGTAATGCAAAAATCCTCGCTGAATATTGTGCACAAAATAGCAAGGTTAACCGAGTCTATTACCCAGGCCTGAAAAGCCATCCTCAGCACCAGCGGGCGAAGGAATTATTTAAGGATTTCGGTGCGCTGTTCAGTATCGATCTGGTTGACAATGTGGATTGCTTTGACATCCTCAATAAAATGGACAACATTGTTTCCTCAAGCAATCTGGGTGATACCCGATCATTGGCAATCCCTGTCGCTCATACTATCTATTTTGAAATGGGCGCCGAACGACGCGCCTCAATGGGCATTGCCGACTCCATGCTGCGCTTTTCTATCGGAATCGAAGACATTGAAGACCTGTTACAAGATTTTCAACAAGCGCTGGCCTGAGAGACCTGACTTGAGAAACCCAGCCCGTGATTAGCCTGATCAGCGTAAACGATATCGAAGAAGGGACTTCCAGGGGACTGGAAGTCAATAATCTTCACCTGTTTGCGGTTAAAAAAGATGCTCAGGTGTATTTGTACTGGAACCGTTGCCCCCACCTTGGCACACCACTGGAATGGGAGGAAGATCGCTTCCTCGATCCAGACGGCGCACTAATTCAATGCTCTACTCACGGCGCTTTGTTTCAAATTGAAAACGGGAATTGTCTGGCAGGACCCTGCAAGGGTAAAAGCTTACGCGCAATTCCATTCCTGATCGATAATGGCATGATTATGCTTGAGGAAACGGCACTGCGAGTCCCGACCCCGCTTTAGGCTTGCATTCAGACCAGCAAAGGCAATCCAACGACCTCTGCGCCTACAGAATAACCGGCAATTCCTCAGCTAATTCGAGTGTTGAATTCTCCACATCAAACTTTACCCCATAGGCCAGCACCTCAACCCCGCTGCGTGCCGCAAGCCTGAGTAAACGACCGTACTCCGGGTCCAGATCATCAGCGGGTGCAACTTGTTGTATGCCGCTGTGCTGCACACAGAAAAGCAGCACCGCTCGATGACCCAGAGTCTGCATATGCATAAGCTCCTGCAGATGTTTTTGCCCCCGGGTGGTTACCGAATCGGGGAAGATCCCCCTGCCTTGTCCAATACCCAGGCTTACGTTTTTTACCTCGAGGTAACAAGACGAGGGCCGCGGGAGCAGTGGGCGTTCTACTTCTGCACTGGCTTCTTCGGAACCAGCTTCCTCCGGGCTAGCCAAAAGAAAATCGATTCGACTGCCTTGCTCCCCATAGGCCACTTCAGCCCGTATTTCTGTATAGCCGCTTAACTGTTTGATCCTTCCTTCGCTAAGCGCCTCATACACGAGCTTATTCGCCAGAGCCGTATTGATGCCTACCAGATAGCGTGAATCCACTTCAACAATTTGCCATGTACAAGGGTATTTACGTTGCGGATTTTCTGAATCGGTATACCAAATACGACTCCCGGCTTGCTGGCAGTTTTTCATAGAGCCCGTGTTGGGACAATGAATAGTGATTGTCTTGCCGTTCGCCAATTCGATGTCTGCAAGGAATCGTTTGTAGCGTTTACGCAAGATAGCTTGCTGCAGTGGCTGTTTAAGTTGCACAGTTAGGCGACAGAGCTTGTTGGCAGATTGAATGCTGTAACAGATAAAGATACCTGGCTCATTTCAAGGCCTTGCGTAATCGCTCGACTCCCTGCTGCAGACTTGCCATATCGGTAGTGAAAGCAAACCTGACGAATTTTTTACATTCATACTCGCCAAAGTCTGTACCCGGCGTTATAGCTACCCCATGATCTTCCAGCATTTGATGACAGAATTGCTCGCAGTCCGCAGAGAACTTTGAAATATTCGCGTAGATATAAAAAGCACCCTGGATACTGTCCGCGAGTATAAACCCGATTTCTTTTAGTGCCTTGCTTAAATAATCCCCACGCTCCCGAAATGCCTGACGTCGTTGCTCAAAAACAAGCCGGGCCTCGTCGGTGAATGCGGCTAATGCCGCGTATTGCGCAATCGAGGAAGCGGAAATATACAGATTTTGCGCCACCGTATTGGTTACAGACACGAATTCCTCGGGCACCACTATCCAGCCCAATCGCCACCCGGTCATACCGTAGTATTTGGAAAAGCTATTCACCACGAAACACGATTGATCCAATTCCAGCACACTGGGCAGGTCATCCACGTAGTGTAAGCCGTGGTATATCTCGTCTACCAACAGGTGAAGACCCTTACCCCTGACCCAATCACAGGCCGCTTGTAATTGCGGGCGCTGCAGAATAGTCCCTGTGGGATTACTCGGAGATGCCAGCCAAAGCCCTTTACTGTTTGGCTGATAATGCGCCTCTAACTGCGCTGTATCGGGTTGAAAATTTTGTTCCAGAGAGACCGGAATCAGCTGCGGTTCGGCCGACATCAGATGAATAAAATTTCTGACACAGGGATAGGCAGGATCGCTCAATAACACGCCATCTCCCGGTGCAATAAGCAAATTAGCGAGTAAGGTAAGGCCTCCACTCGCCCCCGGTGTAATAAAAATTCGCTCGCGCGCCACGCTCACCCCATAGCGCTGCGCGTAGTGTGTAACCAGGCAATCTCTTAATTCAGGGATTCCCGCCGCCGGTGTATATTGAGTAAGCCCTCTGTCTAAAGCTTGCTTACCGGCTTCGATAATCGCCGGTGCCGTTGAAAAATCCGGCTCGCCCACCTCCATATGCACAATATCCCGGCCCTGCTTTTCCAATTCCGTGGCTCGCTCCATAACGCTCATCACGCGAAAAGGATTTACTCGAGAGACGGGCCGCTGCGGGTCAATTGTCTGGCGCTGCATTCAGGCATTCCTGCTAGATATAACGGTTAAATCAAAGTCGATTCATTATTATAGTGGATGGGATTTGCTCATAGGTAGGTCTATTAGAGCAGTAAAATTGCTTCTGTAGCAAAATCCCTTAATGTTGATTTTTATAGCATCCGATTTAAGAATCTGTTAGGTTAGCCAGCTTTCTGAAAATCGCTCAATTTAGATTGATCGAATCAGCAAATAAAACGGGTCCGATCTCTGCCAGGAAGCTACCAGGAAGAGATTGTTTTTATAAATTATAAATCTTGGTCTACGTGACCCGCTCGCATAAAAGCCGGCACTTTAACAGCGTAACCCGAGGATATGCCGAGGCATAAGAGATCATGTCTACTACTCAAAATTCAGAATCTCAAGCAGTTCTCAAGAACTTCGTTCCGTACAAGCCGAAAAAAGGCGAAGAGTACATGAACGAAAAACAACGAGATCACTTCAAGACTATATTGCTGGATTGGCGCAATCAGCTAATGCAGGAAGTCGACCGCACTGTGCACCATATGCAAGATGATGCGGCCAACTACCCGGATCCAGTAGACCGCGCTACCCAGGAAGAAGAATTCAGCCTGGAATTGCGGACTCGAGACAGAGAGCGCAAACTGATTAAAAAGATCGATAGCACGGTCGAAGCAATATCTCAGGATGACTATGGCTACTGCGACGCTTGCGGTATTGAGATCGGTATTCGTCGACTGGAAGCCAGACCCACTGCCAACAAGTGCATCGATTGCAAAACCCTTGATGAAATCAAGGAAAAGCAATTAGGTAGTTGAGATTGAGTGTTGAGATTGAGTGTTGAGATCGACAGTTAGAATCAATCGCTAACAGTCTGCCACGAAACTGACGCCAATAGCCGGTTTGAATATTCCCTTGCCCCTGGGGCCGGCTTTAGCTGACGAATTACTTGCAAGGTCGAACTTAGCAGAAGATCAACAGCATCTCATACGGTCAACTATTTCTCATACGGTCAACTACATCTCATAAGGTCAAGGTCAACTACATCGAGTGAGACCGGCGGAGCCAAATCCGCCCTATACAACTACTCCAGATGTCGAATCAACAAACACTGCTCAAAAAAACCGGCTACATTGGCAGGTTCGCACCTTCTCCTACCGGCCCTCTGCATTTCGGCTCTCTGCTGGCGGCCGTCGCCAGCTATCTCGATGCACGCTCGAATAATGGTTTCTGGCTGGTGAGAATGGAAGACCTGGACCCTCCACGAGAACCCTCTGGTGCGGCTGACTTAATCTTGCAACAACTATCTGCTCTGGGCCTGGAATGGGATGGTGAAGTGCTCTATCAAAGTACTCGCCTTGAAGCCTACCAACAAACTCTGCAACAACTGCAGGTGAAAAATCTCTGCTATGGCTGCGATTGCACCCGCCGCCAAATAAAAGAGATGGGGAATGTCTATAACGGATCTTGTCGTCAGCGTAGTTTGCCCGCAGCAAAAGAATTTGCAGTGCGTCTAAAAACCGAAGCTGTTGGCATCGCCATCAATGACCTGATACAAGGCCCCTACGCACAGAACATTGCCAAAGACATCGGTGATTTTGTGATTCGCAGAAAGGATGGCTTGTTCGCCTATCAACTTGCCGTTGTTGTTGATGATGAATTTCAAAACATCACGCATATTATCAGAGGATTCGATTTAATCGATTCAACACCAAGACAAATCTATTTGCAGCGCTTGCTCAATTTCAGCGAACCCGACTATGGTCATATACCGATCATCGTTAATGACCAGGGACAGAAACTGAGTAAGCAACACTTTGCCCCTTCCATCAACACCGAGAATGCCGCACAACTGATTCACCGGGCGTTGAAATTCCTCGGCCAATCCCCGCCTGAAGACATGCAACAGCAGAAAGCGCAAACTCAGCTGCGGTGGGCGATAGAAAACTGGGATATACAGGCTGTACCCAAGTTAGCTACTATCCCAGACGATACGCTGATCTAAGGGAACTCACGTGTATATACCTCGATCCATATTGATACTGCTGGTTGTTATCTACCTGCTCTTCTTGCTGAGTGTGGATTGGATCAATCAGGCCGCCGGTGCCTGGTATCGGCCTTTTCTCGTGGGTTTTCTGGTGGTGATAGTCGCCAGTTGGGCGCATCGGGAGCAAGATTCCGATGAATTATGACTTAACAACCGTAGCCGGCCTGGGCAGCGGCTATCTTGCCTTACTTTTTGGCATAGCCTTTATCACCGAGCGCGGCTGGATTCCAGCGAGGATTGTCCACCACCCAATTGTGTATGTGCTGTCTTTGGGCGTATTTGCCAGCGTCTGGGCTTACTATACCTCGGTGGGCAATGCGCTTCGCGACGGCTACGGCTATCTAGCCCAGTCCATTGGGATTTCTCTTGCCTTTCTGTTCTCTCCCTTATTACTGCGGCCAATTCTCGAACTTACCCGCACCTATCAGCTAAGCTCTCTGGCTGATTTAATGGCTTTTCGCTACCGTTCCCCCTGGGCCGGAACGGCGACTACATTAGTCATCCTGATCGCTGTGACGCCACTGATTGCGCTGCAAATTAGCGCGGTAGCTGACACCGCCGAAATTCTGTCGCCGGAAGCAGGGCATGGCTCTATGGCATTTGGCTTCTGCGTCATAATCACCTTGTTTGCCATCTTGTTCGGCACTTCACGGCGAGCAGGCCGTACACAACATGACGGCCTTGTGATGGCTATTGCGTTCGAATCTTTGGTTAAATTAATTGCCTTTTTAAGCGTCGGCGCTTTTGCCATCTTCGGCGGCTTTGGTGGCATGGAAGGTTTACAGCTTTGGCTACAGGATCAGCCGCAACTGATAGACAGTCTTAAAGAAACAGACTATCTCAGCTCGTTCCATGTTATGGCTTTGCTTTTCTTCACCGCCGCCGTTGCCATGCCACATATGTTCTACGCCACCTTTAATCAAAACAACGGGCAGCGTGGGTTGTCATTTGCCAGCTGGGGTCTGCCCTTATATTTCTTATTACTAAGCCTGCCTGTTCTTCCAATTCTCTGGGCAGGACTGCAATCTGGCAGTCAGGTTCAGGTTGAATATTTTCCGGTGGTAATCGGCGTGGCCTATCAGGCCCCTTTCTTTACCCTCCTCGCGTATTTAGGCGGACTCTCTGCGGCTAGCGGACTAATCATCGTAATCACTCTTGCCTTGTCGAATATGTGTCTAAATCACTTGATTCTTCCTATCTACCAACCAACCGCCAAGCATGACATCTATCGTTGGTTGTTGTGGAAACGTCGTTTTCTCATAACAGCGATAATCTGGTCAGGATTTTTGTTTCACTACCTGCCCAGCGATAAAATTAGTCTGCAGGTAATTGGCACGGTATCCTTTACCGCCGGTTTACAGTTTTTACCAGGCATTGTGGCAATGCTGTATTGGCCTCAGGCCAACAAGAAAGGCTTTATCAGCGGACTCTTGGCCGGCGTGCTGATCTGGTTCATGTTTCTTATGCTGCCAATGATCGCAGGCTCTGGTTCGCTGTCCCTGGTCGCAATTAGCTGGCGCGAGGTTACCGCATTTTCCCTGCTTGCCAATTGCCTGTTATTTGTCGTGGTTTCATTGCGTAGCTCCACCACTGACGCGGAAAGAAGCTCTGCTGAAATTTGCACACTGGATACCATCAAACGTCGCAAACGCAGCGGTCTGGTTGCCAAATCGCCGAATGATTTTATTAAGAGCCTAAGCAAACCACTGGGGGACAGGACAGCCAATCGAGAAGTTACCCAGGCACTAAAAGACCTGAATATCAGCGACGACGATCGCCGCCCCTATGCCATGCGACTATTGCGGGGAAGATTAGAAGCGAACCTATCGGGCTTGCTAGGCCCATCTATAGCAAGAGAAATTATCGATAGCTATTTACCCTATAGCATCGTTTCGCAGTATGGCAGCTCGGATTTGAATGTCATCGAAAACCGTATCGAGGCTTATCGCAGTAATCTGTCAGGAATGGCTGCTGATCTGGATAGTTTAAGACGCTATCACCGCCAAATACTGTTAGACCTGCCCCTGGGGGTCTGTTCCCTAAGCTCTGACAATGAAATAGTTATATGGAATCGCGCACTCGAGGAATTTACCCAGATTAATGCCGCCGATGTTATAGGTTCACAACTAGCCGATCTGCCAGAGCCCTGGTTATCACTGCTTGAAAATTTCGTTAATGAAGATGCCAACCACTCGTATAAAACCAACTTCGATTTAAGCGGTCACAAAAAATCGGTAAATCTTCATAAGGCATTGATTGAAAAACGTAGTGACCAGGGATCCAGCCACGAAGGTGTTATCGTTTTGCTGGAAGACATAACCGAAATGGAAATTCTGGAAGCCGGCCTGACTCATAGTGAAAGGCTGGCCTCCATCGGTCGATTGGCCGCAGGCGTCGCCCACGAAATTGGCAACCCAATCACGGGCATTGCCTGTCTTGCACAAACTATCCGCGATGAATTTGAGATTGATGAATTGCAGAACCTTGCCGCTCAAATTATCGAACAAACGAATCGCACTTCAAAAATACTTCAGGCGCTAGTCAATTTCGCCCATGCCGGAGCCAACAAGACCCATTACGAACACGAGATTGTAGTAATAAGTGACTGCATGGAAGAAGCCAAGACGCTCATTTCTCTCGATACAAAAAGCAAAGATTTACAGTTCCAACTCGAGTGTGACCCAGAGGCGAAAATTCTGGGCGACTCACAGCGATTGCTCCAGGTTCTGGTTAATCTGATCAATAATGCCAGAGACGCCAGCCCCATAGATGGCAAAATTTCCCTGCAAGCCAGAATCGAAGGAGATCAGGTCCGGATTGCTATTACCGATGAAGGCATCGGAATCCCAGCCGTAATCAGAGACCGAATATTCGATCCATTTTTTACCACCAAAGAAGCTGGTGAAGGCACAGGATTGGGATTGTCTCTGGTATTCAGCATAGTTGAGGATTTAGATGGAGATATTGATATAATTAGCCCTGCCAACAAAATTAACCACACCGGTACACAGGTAATACTGCGATTTCCCTGTTATCATGACGAATCTGAATCGAATACTGGCACCGAAAATCAACAAGCCAATATGCAACAAGCTGTTTAAGTAGCCTCATGACAACAATGCATCAAGTATTAGTAGTTGAAGATGAAGTGGTCATTCGTACCGCTTTAAAGCGATTGCTTGAGCGTCATGAATATAAAGTGAGTGAAGCCGGCACAGTCAAAGAATCTTTAGAAATGTATAACATGGATGACTTTGACGTAATCATCAGTGATTTGCGTTTACCGGGCGCACCCGGCACAGATTTAATCAAAGCAACAACCACACCCGTTCTAATAATGACCAGCTACTCAAGCATTCGTTCTGCAATTGATTCGATGAAGCTCGGAGCAGTAGACTATATCGCCAAGCCGTTCGAGCACAATGAGCTTATCGAATCTGTCGCCAAAGTTATTCGAGAACACCGCGGCAAAAAGAAACAAGCAAAACCAGAGCTCGGAGATTTTGAGCCGCCAGTGCATGGCATGATTGGCAGCTGTCCGCAGATGATGGAACTATTCCGCCGCATCAGAAAAGTTGCGCTCACCAGTTCTACTGTGCTGATAAATGGCGAATCGGGCACCGGCAAAGAGTTGGTGGCAGTCGCGATCCATAACTTAAGCAATCGTCAGGATCATGAAATGATTTCGGTCAATTGCGCCGCGATACCAGAAAACCTCATTGAATCAGAATTGTTTGGTCATGAAAAAGGCGCGTTCACTGGCGCCACCGCAACCCGAACCGGATTGGTTGAAGCCGCCAACGGCAGCACCTTATTTCTGGATGAAATCGGCGAATTGCCTCTGGAGGCACAGGCTAGATTATTGCGCGTCTTACAGGAAAACGAAATTCGAAAAGTGGGCTCGGTACAGTCCAAGAAGGTGGATGTTAGATTGGTTGTAGCCACCCATCGCGATCTCAAGCAATTAGTGATCGATGGCTATTTCAGGGAAGATCTTTATTATCGAATCAATGTTATGACACTCCTGATTCCACCTTTGCGAGATCGTGGCAATGACATTCTGCAATTAGCAGACGCCATTCTGCAAAGAACCTGCAAGCGGCTCAAGTCACCTATGCTGAAATTTGGCAATGGCGCTACGCGTGCTATCGCCAATTATACCTGGCCAGGAAACGTTCGGGAACTGGAAAATGCTATTGAGCGTGCCGTTGTTTTGGCAGAAGAGAACGAAATCGGGGAAGAGTTGTTAGCCATCGAGGATGAAGCTATTCGCTCTGATTCAAGTGGCACGCAGTCTGGCATCTCGCAAATCGCCCCGGTACCTGCAGAAAATTTATCGCTGGAGGACTATTTTCAGCATTTTGTGCTCGAGCATCAAGAATCAATGAACGAGACTCAGCTGGCTAAAAAATTAGGCATAAGTCGCAAATGCCTCTGGGAACGCCGACAGAGATTTGGCATTCCTCGCAAGAAGAAGCACGCTATTTAGTGTGGTTGTCCTGGATGGATGGCACTTTAACGGCCAGCCCTCCTGACTATTCTCCTCCTGACAACCACCCCTGCTACTCCCTCCACCGTCCGCCGCCAGATTCGTTACCGCTACCCTTCGACACAGTATTTAGGGAACATCAGTAACAACATACCCATTTTAATTAGTAGCAACTAATTATTAAGCAGGTAACTTATTGTTTTATATAACATTGCTCCTATTGGCACGGTAAGTGCACTATGTATACGGATAATAACAATAAATAATAATAATAATTCCTAATAAAAACAAAAATCGCATTACTGAGTTAATAACTAAGGTTAGTGCATTAAATAATAATAAGGTCGGGTTGTAGTCTGGAATGGTATTTTGCCACCCAAGCTTCATATAAACCTCCTAGTCTTACGTGGGACCAATATTGGCACCCAACTAAATAAAAATAATAATAAGCAATAAGTTAATAACAATAATAGCAATTAGCTTCCTAGGGGGGGTGGTATTCACCCCCCAAAAATATTCCCGCTTTTGTTAATCATCCTTCCTCCCTTGATTTATTTCCCGCTTTTGCTCGAGCTGTATTTGCGTCTAACTACGGCCTTACTGACTGGCCGCCAGCCACAATAGCTTGTGACTACTTTAATTTTCACTGTATCGGTGTATTATGCCGTTTCATCGATCATCCTACTGTTCTTTACCCGATACATGCTAACGCTGGTAAATAGCCGTGATTACAAGAAGTTACCCTGTGAGTTATAGCTCTATTTGCACCCTGATATCTAACACCGTCCCAGTCCCAGTTCCTGTGCGACGAATCGACTCCTAATGAATCAGCTACAAGCGCTGCCCGGCATTGAAAAAGCGACTCTGATTGCTCGCGATCAACATCCAGTCTCTCGCAAGCAAATATCCCCGAATGCTCTCAAAGTTTTATACAAACTGCGTGACGCCGGATTTCACGGTTTTCTAGTCGGCGGCGGTGTTCGTGATCTGTTGCTGGACAAGTCACCGAAAGATTTTGATATCGCGACCAACGCCAGCCCGGAAGAACTGAAAAAACTGTTCCGCAATGCGCGCATAATCGGCCGAAGATTCAAGATTATTCACCTTCAATTCGGACGTGAAATAATCGAAGTAACAACCTTTCGAGCGCCCCATGACGCCCAAAACGAGATTCGCGGCGACGCATCAAGAAAGGGAATGCAAGGCATGGACTCCGCTCACTCCACGGCTGGAATGATTCTCAGAGATAACGTGTATGGCAACATCGATGAAGATGCCCTGCGCAGAGATTTCACCATCAATGCCCTGTACTACACAATTAATGATTTCATGCTGCTCGATTTCAGTACCGGCATGGAAGATATGCAGTCGAAACTAATCCGCATCATAGGTAATCCCGAAGAGCGCTATAAGGAAGACCCGGTAAGAATGTTGAGGGCGCTTCGATTCTGCGCCAAGTTAGATTTTACCATGGAAGAAAATACCAGCCGCCCAATTAACCAGCTGGCACATCTACTCGAGTCAATCTCCCCCGCCAGACTTTTTGACGAGACAATGAAATTGTTGACTGGCGGCCATGCCGTGAAAAGCTTTGCCCTGTTGCGGCAATATGAGCCAGGCAAATACCTTTTCGCACCAACCTTGTCGGCGCTGGAGTCTGAGCAAGGTGCCGCCAGCAAACTGCTCGATCTGGCGCTGCAAAATACCGACAGCAGACTCGCCGAAGGAAAATCGGTTACGCCCGCATTCCTCTTCGCCTCCTTATTATGGCCAGTGCTCAAAATTCGGCTGAAATCGAGTCAGAGCCCGGATATCAACCAACACCAACATTTTCAGAATGCGGTAAATGCCGTATTAATGGAGCAAATTCAATACACGGCAGTACCGAAGCGCTTCACCTTGGCGGCCAAGGAAATATGGGAACTGCAACTACGCCTGGAGCGACGTAATCGACGCAGTATCGAGAGTGCTATTAATCATCCACGCTTTCGAGCGGCCTATGACTTTTTGTTGCTAAGAGAAGATTCTGGCGAAGATTTCGATGGACTCGGTCAATGGTGGACGACTTTTCAATTCGCCGATAGCCCGCTCAGAGCCGAAATGATCGATGCCCTGCCAAAACCGGGAAACCAGCCGCGCCGTCGTCGCCGAGGCAAGCCATCGGGGGCCAGCAATTGATGCCGCAATCCAGCGTCGACAAAGTCAGGCCCCGCTATATTGCAGTGGAAGGTCCGATCGGCGTAGGCAAGACAACGCTCTCTAAACGCCTTGCTGAATCTTTCAATTACCAACTACTGCTGGAAAAAAGCGACGAGAATCCTTTCCTGGAACGGTTCTATCAAAATCCGAAACAACACGCGCTATCCACTCAATTGTTTTTCCTGTTTCAACGCACACAGCAAATTCAGCAACTGCGACAGAATGATATGTTCGAACCGATACGGGTGGCCGATTTTCTGATTGATAAAGATCAATTGTTTGCACAGCAGAATCTCGAGCCCGATGAATATGAACTGTATCTCAATGTCTATCAACACCTGACAATAGATGCCCCGGTGCCGGATTTGGTAATCTACCTGCAGGCACCAACCCGGGTATTATTAGATCGCATCCAGAAACGCGGGAACCAGGCAGAACAATTAATCGAATTGAGTTACCTCGAAAATTTGAACAGCGCCTACACTGAATTTTTCCACTATTTTACAAAAACTTCACTGTTGATAGTCAATAGCGCCGAAATCGATTTAGTGAACAATGAGGAGGACTACCAACAATTGGTGGACTACATAATGTCCGTGCCTTCCGGAACCCACTACTTCAATCCCAGACCCACTCTCTTGTAGGCTTGACCGCCAATTTATCGACTAATAGCTGATATCTCGCACTTCTCTCACCGGAAAAACGTGGGCCGCTAATTATCCTCTTTGGTCGGGACAATCTATCTCTGTTGAATAGTACTTATTTAAATCAACTGGTGGTTTCCAAAACCCGGTCTCTGGGTTATTCTGCCTGACGCTATGCCCTAGTTGGCAGTGTTGACGAACCGAAAAAGTATTTTCTTGATCTTTCTCATATTACGAGAGGCGCAGATAATGATAAGAATAAAATCTCTGAAACAAACCCTGACATGTAAAACTCCTGCCCTGCTAGCTACCCTTTTAGCTATCCTGACAGGTCTTTCCTTGCCCGCATTGGCACAGGATAATGTGGAATGGACCACCCTCGGCAGCGACTGGGCCCACACCCGTTACTCCCCGGCCAATCAGATCACCGCCGAGAATTTCGCCGAACTGGAAGTGGCCTGGGAATGGGATGGCGCCAGCTTTAACGCGGCAAGCGGACGCTCCACCCCAAGTTATATCAATGGTCGTCTGTATACGGTAGCGGGTCCGCGTCGCAACGTAATCGCAATTGACCCCAAAACCGGGGCCACCATCTGGTCCTATCGTGAACCTGATACCGGGCGCTCGGAATATTCCATGCGAGCGGATTATGGCAAGGGCGTAGGCTATGCCAATATTGATGGGCAAGATATTATCTACATCATCTCCCCTGGATTTTTCCTCACTGCCCTCGATGCGATAACTGGCGCTCCACTGGAAGGCTTTGGTCAACCGGTGCCTATCGACGGTTTCCCTAAAACCGGCGTGGTCGACCTGCTCGCCGATCTGGGTCACCCTTATGACCCATACGAAGGCTTGCCTCTCGAAAGAGGCTATATTACCTCTTCCTCGCCACCGATCGTGGTCAACGGCGTAGTTGTGGTCGGTAATTCGGCAGAGCAGGGTTATAACCAGTCCCGTATTGAGAACGTACCCGGCGACATCCTCGGCTACGATGCCCGCAGCGGCAAGTTCTTATGGAAATTTAACGTCCTTCCCCAGCCCGGCGAATATGGCCATGAAACCTGGGAAAATGATGCCTGGAAGACCACCGGCGATATCTCTT
>ERZ890510.1052-NODE-1052-length-19427-cov-12.282366_pt1 | contig 19427 bp, 27 predicted proteins | sample MGYA00521265_ERZ890510 | MGnify/ENA primary metagenome ERZ890510 (study PRJEB32303, sample SAMEA104408624) | aquatic metagenome | biome: Brackish water; feature: Chemocline; material: water | place: Baltic Sea | collected 2014-10-26T21:54:00 | depth 110 m ...
AGAAGCAGAATCCATTTTTGGCCCAATGATGAGCCTTCAATCTAACTTCGTTTGGTGAAAATCATTACAACGAATTGAGTTGCGGTAGTTCTGTGCTGATGGAACATATTCGGACTTTTAATGCCCCTAATAAGAATTAACCCAACCTTGAAGACTATGGATAAACCATAGTAAGATGCGTCGTTTATTGTTCATCGCCTAACGAATACTTGAAATTGAATTTCTTTGGTGTTGGGTATTGGTTCATTGTATGTCCGAAATAAGACACTGTGAATTGGATATTTACATTTCTTTGGATATTCTTTCCTTTGAAATCTTTCTTTGGTATCAAATTGACATTACTTCTTGATTCATAAGTCATCGGTGTGCCGACTTTTACTCCTTCAATAGACACTCCATATCTTGATGTTAAACTTTCAAGTGGTGATACTGTATATGGTGGAGGCACTCGGCTATCTTTTTTCATTTGACTTAATACTGTTGGGTTTGTTTGAAATGAGTTCATAAGTTTCGCATCTTTCATTCCCAACGATTCCATATTTTGTTTGACTACTTTTATAATTTCTTTAGTCCAAAATTTCTGTGCTTCTCCGGGTGTAGCAAATGTAGTTCCGAAATCTGTCAAAAGTGCATCCCACCAAATTTCCATATAATCGGGGTCACGCTTGCTTTTATTATTAGACGAGGTGGCATTAGGGCCGCTTACATTATTTCCTCCAAGTGCATTCCCTTGCGGATTTTTGATGTGTCCGTAAAAGTCCATAATGATTTTCTCTTCAACGATAAATTGTGATACCCACCGACCATTAGATTTAGTGATAATTGATTGTCCTTTGTATTGTTGTCTGCTCATTGAGCGAACCGTAGTCTTCAATTCTCTTGCCGCTTGTGTAGCCGATGTGCCGCCGTGCATTTTGATTAGAAAGTCTTCAATTTTATGGATAGGTTGTCCTACGAATTGGAGTGCTTGCCCTTCTTTACCTTTGAATTTGACACCGAGATGTTCTCCATATCTTCTTACACTTCTTCGTGTAGTTTTTGCTTCTTTAGCCGCACTTTCAATACCTATTCCTTTTGATTGCATTAATCGCAAGGCATAAAGAACCCTATTTTGGGTTTCATCATTGGGATTCCATGCCATAGTATTCACTTGTCCTATTCTCTATCTAAGGCTTCGGAAAGTCATCATCATTTCACGCATCAATTTATGGACTTGATAATGTCCTTCATCATCAACGGTAAAGCCCATGCAAAAGAAGTGTAAATAGTCTTTTCGTGCAACATATTCTATCATATCGCTAATTGGATTCTCCGAGCGTTCTTCCCACTTGGTATCAATGTTTTTATCATCATAAAGTGTCCGAAGGAATTCATACCGTTCATCCCACTCCATGCCTTTCGCTACGACAAGAAATTTAGGGTAGTAATACCCTGTAATAAATGCCCATGATAAGTCGGTAGCATTCATGGTGCGTCACCCTCCCAAGTAGGTTTAATAATGAGGCAATCCACGAATTGTTCAACCAACATACTACCGTCAGCCAATTTGATTTGGCATAGTGCATCCCAATCTTTTCCACGCCCTTGACTTTTCGCAAATTTAGCGATTTCATTTCGTTTTCCACTTGCTTGACCCGAACCGTTGTCAAACTTCTTCAAAATTGCTCGGTGTAATTCAACCATTTCGTGATTGATGCCTTGCTGTAATGCGACTCTTGAGAATGAATTAGTTAGTGTTTCTAAAGAATCTTGGAATAATTCAAGGGCATCGTCAAGGTCAAGCATTATGAGTTTGCTTCTGCCATTCAAACGAGCGAAACCTTTAATTAAATTGAGTAATTCAGCCCATTTTCGGTAATCTGTTTTGCCTCTTTTAGCGAAGGCATCTTTGAATTCTTCGGTTGCTTCTATTCTTTCAAATTCGGAAGTTATAGTGCCTTCATACAGTCCCAATTTCGGTTGTAATAGTGAAACATATTTGAGATATTCTCGGAAAAATGTTCTTAAATTGGCTATTTGTTCCTTGTTCGTTCCCACCTTTACTGTTTTATCCATATTTTCTAAAATCTTCTGCTTAATTTTAACGGAGGCATCTGCACCATTACTCAAAGTAGGTTTAGCAAATATGAGTGTCAATCTTGAGATGATAGGGAGTGTATATTTACCAAAAGCGGCCAACATTTCCTCTTTCTTGTGGTCTTCTTCACGCCAATAATTAGGGGGATTTCCAAAGAATGCCATGTTGAGCATAGCGTGTCGGGTAACATCAAGTTTTCCTTTCTGTATATTGTAGTGTCCATCGGTCATTACATTGAGCATTTCACCGAATACATCTTCTTCAAGTGTTTGAAACTCGGAAAATATAATTCTATCATGGTTCATTTTGGGTAATAGACCCAATTCAATTGAGGACAAATCATCGGAGGACATAGCCCCGAACATGGCGGCAAATGTTGATAGTTTTCCTGTCCCCGCCATACGGCAACGGACTAATGGTGAAATTACCTTATCAACCAAGTGATTTTTGCCTTCGCCGGGATTTGTAATCAATCCAATGTGAATCATGTCTTCTTTTTCAAATGGGGAAAGACAATAAAGCAAGATAGCCTGTTTCAAATCATCATCGCAATACATTTCTGCCCAAAGGCCGTCATCGTCCATCATCACATCAAGAGGCGTAATGCCTTCTGCACTACATACCTTTATGAGTGCATCAATGTGTTTCTGTTCTAACTGCGATTTGTGAACATCTTCTGCCCACTCAATTGAGTCAATGACAAAGGTTCTTTCTTGCTTGAAATTAGCATAACAACCCGAAACTTTAATGGGTTGGCCTTCTGCAAGCGATTTCCGAATGATGGTATCTGCCTTCTCTAAGTCGGCGGCGGGTATGCTCCCATTGAGGTATTTCATATCGCAATTATGTGCGACACAAGTTACCGAGTTTTCACCATCGGATATACCGAAGCGAATGAGAGTTTTGTCCTTGCCCGAATCTTTCGTTGAAACACCTTTAATTTCACGACTTGTTACCACGCCCGAACCTTTAGTGTCCGAACCCGAAACCAAAGTTTCAATAATGGATAATACATTCGCTTGGCGTTCAAAGATTGGTTCTTTCTTGAGAGGGTGCTTACCATCAACCATATTTTTCACAAAATCGTGAATAGTTTTTGGTATCATAGAATCACATTCGTCCTAACGCCTATTCAAAGGTTGCTAAAACAATACCCGAATAACGGTGGCCTACACCGAGCCGGTTCCACTCCACCAATATAACGGCACGAAGCCACATGATGTTGAGTTTTACCGACCCGATGCAGACGGGGGTTATCAAGTCGGCAGGGGAAGCCGACAGGATTCGGATATGGCTTACGCTAACTTATATGAAGGGCGTTGCACAATCGGTCAAGAATGACAGAATCATTCCGGCACTTGGTCAGCAGGGATTGGTGGGACAACCACATTGTCACCTGCGGAGTCAAGACGAAGAACCATCTTGTTGAATTCACGGCCACTCTTTTCGGAGGTTTGCTTTGTTCGCAAAAAGGAGACGGTCAATGGGAGGGTGTTGCCATTTGCGGCTTGTCCTTCAATGAATTGAGAGAAGTGGTTGGTTTCATATCCGCCAACCCAAAGAGTGACACGGCGGCCATCGTTGTTTGTATCAATCATATTAACTGCGGTGGAAACTCCATACTCGCCTTCAATACCCTCGTTGTAGCCTTCAATGATGTATCCTTGGTAAAGGGTATCAAATTCTGCCTTCATTTTGTCCCTTGTAGGGAATACGGTGTCTGTTTTAACAGGTGCTTGTTCTGCGGCTTCTGTCAAAAATGCTTCAATTTCACTAATTTTATTACTCATAATTTTTCACTTCCATGTTTGGTGCGCCGTTATTGGTGCGCTGTAATCCTTACTTGTCCGAAGCCCTTAATAAAGGTTCACAGGGTCAATAGCGGCAATTTCCAAAATGAAAGCGCAGTATTAAATACTTGTTGCACGAAATACTAATTATGCTGTGGCTAAACCCGACAACAGGTGATGTAATGGACTCTCCAAAAAGACCTTCGCCCGTATGGGTAGTAATAGTGGAGGCTAAAATTAGAGGCAATCCGCACACTGTTGAAAGCACACTTGAGGGATTAAGGAGAATTATTATCCAATCCAACACCATACAAGAGAGTGACTTAGATTGGGTTGAGAAAACAGGATTAAATCTATACTCACATGAGCAGGTGTGGTATGATGACATTAAAAATTCGGATTTCCCATACATTACATTAAAAATAGCCACAGATGGCACACTTGAGATTCGCTATGATGAGAATGCAACAGATAATGATACTAATGATATTCTTGTAACGAGTAAAACAACCGATGATGATGCACCTTTGAAAAGAGGCGGTCAAAGAGGGGCAGGTAAAAGTGGCGGTGGGCCAAGTGACCCCAATGGTGAACCCTCCGATGAAGAAGGCGAACCTTCCGATGAAGATAGCGAACCTTCCGATGAACCCTCCGATGAATCACCCGATGAGATTATTGATGACGATTTTGACCCCGATGGCGATACCTCCCAACAAGAAGACCGTGATGCTTACGAAGAAGGTAAAGAAAATGCAGATAAAATTTCCGATGATTTGAAAGAGAAAATGAAGGAGAAAATGGAAGGAAAGGGCAAACCCGCAAAAGAAAGCGGCCCATCCAACGGCCCCGCACCCGATGGTAGCGAAGGTGGCGCACCCGCAGAAGACCCGACAGGAGAAGCAGGTGAAGGCACAGGTGACGGTCAAGGAACACCAACAGAAGGTGATGGCGGTCAAGGTGACGGCGATGGAAGCGGAGGTGATGGTGACGGTAGCGGCGATGGTGATGGTGACGGCGATGGTGACGGAGATTCCGATGACGATTCCGACTCTAATGAAGAGGGTGAATCCGATAGCGATTCCGAAGATGGTTTAAGTGAGTCCGATAAAGATGCTTTAGACCAATGTGTTGAAGAAGCCGAAGATGGAAAAGATGCGGCAGAAGAAGCCATGCAATCCGCAGATAGTGAAGAATCAAAAGAAGCGGCACAGCAAGCGAGAGAAGCGGCAAAAGAGGCTCAAGAAATCGTGGACGATAATGGCGGAGATTCCGAAGACCAAGAAAAAGCAGACGAGGCCGAGCAGTATGCCGAAGAAGCAGAAGAATTTGCAGACTTAGCAAAAGAATTAGAAGAGGAAATCCAAGAATTGTTTGATGAAAGCGGTCTTGATGATGAAGACTTTGAAGACTTCAAGCAAGGATTACTTGACGAATTATTTGGCGAGGATTCCGAATTTTCCGACCAATTAGATGAAAAGGAACGCCGATTGAAAAAGAAACTCGCACTTCGTCTAAAGAATCGTGTCAAAAGGGGAACGGTTCGTTGCGTAAATTGGGCAACGGGTAAAATTAAATCATTCCCCGAAGATGAAACTATTAGTGGTAAATGGATTCCGATTACTTTGTTCTTTTCACCTTTTGAATCCGATGGAAATCAAATTGTTGTTGATAAGACTATTGCGGGTGCTGTTGAGATGGCACAGGCGGTTGGCATCACAATATCATTTACTGACAAGACCTCCGCAGATTTCGCTACAACCGATGAAGAGTTTTTCTTGGCATTAAAGAGGATGCTAATGTTCACAGTTACACAAAAATTAGGTGGAATACACATCAATTATTGAGCCGTTGGCTTTAGATAACGGGAACGACAATCTATAATCATGTCTTCCGAACCATGGAAAGAGGAATGGAGTAAATTCACTCCCGAAGCCATTGAGGAAATGAAAGAGTATTCCGACCAAACCCATCTTCATCGTGAATGGATGAGTTATGTTTATGAAAAGGGCGGTCAATATCATTTGGGCAAACCTTCTTATGGTGATGAATCAAGAATTGAAGTCAATCCTACTGAAAAGGCAAAAGAGGATTCCTCCAAAGGACTATCCGAAGGCGAAAGAAAGTGGACTATTCATGGACACCCTTTGAAAGATGGCAAAATCTATACGGGTCGTCAATACTTTTCATCCACAGACATACTTCAAGAATTTGTCAAATCAAGAGATGGTGACGAAAAGGTTGTTCAATATGTTGTTTATCCGCACGAACAAGAAGGGGATGGCAAAAAAGTAATCCACAACAGGGTTAGAGTCCTTGTATTCCCTAATCGTTCAACAATTCTCAAAGCGATGAAGATGGCACACCCCGAAATGACTGATGAGCAAATCATGGCGATTTCCGAACAGAATGGTTATAATAAAAATGCTACTGATGGTTCTTTGAAAAACGAAGCAGGTGTTGATTGGTTTGCATTCCAAGAGGCTCTCGGAAAATTGGGCTATATGGGTATCGTTGATATTGAAGGGCCAAAAGGCGGAAAGAGTGTTGAAGCCGCAGATACTATGTTTATGCAAAATGCTGAATCGGGTGGTAAAAATATGCTTATGTTAGGATTGGTCGCTCTCGGACTTGCCGCTATTGTAAAATGGAAGATTACCGGAACAATTCTCAATGCAGATTACACAACTCACGAAGGATTTGGTGCAGACTTTGAATCTCGCCACTTTTGGAAGTGATTTGATTGACGCTTAACCCGATTTTGGGTGCGGGGACTACTGTGGTTCTCGGTATTTTTGGATTATATCTTATTACGAGTGCTAAAAGTCCGAATATGTGCTTTCAGCCGGATACGCTGAATACTTCCAAGACCTCGTTGTTACCGAACCATTTAGATTCCCTATTAAAAAATGCCGAAATGATTGTTGGAGATTATATCGCTCATGGAAATGGTGGTAGTGTTTTCTTATTACCTTCGGGAGATGCTCTCAAAGTCGTAGCCCTTGACAAAAAATTTAGAGGTATGAATATCAATCAAGACCAAGCAGACTTCATTGAAAAGATTTGGTTAGATAAAAGACCAAAGAAACCATTTAGTAACGACTTTGTGGAAATTAAGTTTTACAATAGAGGTTATGCAGGGCCAAAGATGGTTGAATTAGTGAATGCAGAATCGCCGGATTTTCAAGAAAACCCACTACTTATGGGACAACCTATTGCATATTGGGTTATGGAGTATGTCCCCACTATTGGTAAGGGTGAGATGAGTGATGCAAGAATTAGGGGTGGCATAGCCCGTCTTCAAGAATATGGTGCAAAATATGGTTATGAGTTGATGGACTTAAAAAATGAGCGCAATTATGGACAACGAGCCGATGGCTCATTCGTGGCTTTTGATGTATGGCCCGATAAGATTGGAAACCGACCCACTATTAGAAGCAGGGATGATTAAGTCAAACCATTCAAGGGGTATCTTATCCACTTCTGTTTCCGAAGGGTCGGAACGGTTATCCCAATGAGTTTTCCAATCATCACCGTAGGTATTCTTCAAACGGATTTTTTGTAAGTCTTCGTCAATATCTAATTTAATGAGAATCCACCCATTTTCTTTCAAGGTTTTTGCCTCATTGATAAAGCGAACATCATCACATACTGCCAATTCACAGGTGTCGGCTTCACGGATGAGTGCGTCTAACCACACCGATTGCCGAATTTCTCGCATTTTCATTCCGATTTGTTGTAAAAGTGGTCGGTTCTTTTCTCCAATCTTCATTCCAAATAATTCTCTCCCGACACGCTTAACTTCACCTGCCATTGAAACCACTTGGAATCCCTCAAGGGATTTTGCTACGGTTGATTTTCCACTCGCCATTTTCCCACAGATTGCTATTTTCATACCATTCACTTATTCCTAATTATTGATGTGGCGATGTATGGGGGTAATACCCTTGCTAATGGATTATTCTTCATTCCTCTTTCAAAGTGGAACATAAAACTTGGGTCAATTATATATGTATGCCCTGTATCGGTTTGTGACCGGACGCAACGCCCCGCCATTTGAGCCAATTCAACCGCCGTCATTAGTTGATACCATTTGGGGTCATTTTCTGCCTTTGTTTTGACTTGAATATCGCCAAGTGGCCCGAATGGAACTTTTGCTATCACTGTAAAGTCCACCATTTTGCCATCAAACCCTTGATTAGCATAGGTTGAGATAAGTATTTCATTATTCTGTTCCTCTTCAAATTCTCTAAACACCGCATCTCTTTCTTTTGGCATCTTTGAATGTTGTCTTAACCTTGCATAGACCAATGGGTGATTATCTTTCAAAGCCTCAACAATGCCATTTTCAATATCGTCTGTAAATGGTAAAATCAATCCTTTCTTTTCGGGATATTTTGCCGCTATTGTAGCGATTGCATCGGCACACTTTTTATACGAATCTTCGCCTCTATCTTTTCTTGATAATTTACCGCCCTTAATGTGTGTATAAATTGGTCGGTTCTTTTCGGGGAACGGTGAGTAATCAACAGAAATAAATGCAGTTTCTTCGGGCTTCAATCCCAATTCTCTTCCGAAAATATCGTAATTCAAAATTGTTCCCGACATGAAAATCCTTTGTTGTCCAAGGTTGAGCAATAATTCATCGGAATAATCCGCTACCTTTAATGGTTTGAATCCTACCCATGTTGGATATTCATTCTGTTCATCCACTTGATAGACCCAATTTTCCCAATCGGTAGCAATAGAGCCTAATAAGTCCTCAATCCGAGCAACACAATTAGAAGCATAACTCAATTCCCGCTTATCGTATTTGGTTTGAGAGTCTTTATCCTTCATTTTCAATTTAACTTCGGTATGGAGAGCAAAAAGATACCTTCCATAAGTCTGTAATACCTTCTTTCGTTCCGCCGATGGTGTATTCAAAGTCATAGTGGTCATTTTTGGAACGCCAAACGAGCCTTTGCCGTCAAACATTTTGAATATGGTTTCACGCTGTTTTTGGTATTCATCTTTCTTTTTCACACTTTTGGTATTTGTAATGTCAGTTTTTGTAGGTAATCGGAATAATTTTTCTAACATCTTTTGAGATACAGTTAGGCTGTGAAAACTCATCATGTTGCTTGCTAATTGGTGCGCTTCATCAACAATCAAGAATGGTCTTTGTGGCAAAACCTTTCCACTTTTATTTATTGCCATCATATACGCAGTATTTCCAACGAAATACATTGAGTTTTGTGCTTTTGTTAGTGCGGAATAATAACCGCAAAGATTATTAGCATCAACGCTGAAATCTAAACCTCCCATTTCTTTACTTGGGTTCATTTTAGTGCATTTGAAACCTTTAGCATATTTGCATGGGGCAAGTGCCGCAGAACAAGTTTCGGGACTTTTATCAGTCACATTTTCTAATGCCGCCTGTGCTACGCTAACATCTTCACAACCTGCTTCCACATCAAGAAGGCAATCGTAGTTACCCCGACCCATTACAGACTTCATATAGGGCATTTCTTTGAGGTATTGTGCCTGTAATCCTTTCAAGTGAGTGACAATGTATGACGGAACGCCGAATGCTTGTGCAATAGTCTTCGCTAACGCCGACTTTCCACTCCCTGTGGGGCATTCTAACACAATGTTCTTATAACCGTCTTTAATGGCCTCCATCATCGGCCCTAACACCTGCTTTTGAATATCTCTTAGTGGGTGAAAGTGAGTATCTTTAGAAAGTTCATCAAAATCAAATTTTATGAGAGGTGTATTTTCCTCAATGTTCACTTCTTTGAATCCTTTTCCAATTTCGGATGGTTCGTTCCATTTTACGACTCCGACTTTTCCAATATCTTTTTCATCAGCGACTTGTTCTAAAATTGGAAGCCATTCGCCTAAATTGAATTCGTCTAAATTGTCCAATTCATCAAGTGTTAATTTGGTTTGAGCCTTTTCATTCTTTTTCTTATCGGTGGGATTATATAGTTCTTCACCATCAACAAAAAATGATAGCCGATTCTTTTTACAAAATTGCTCAATAACGGTCATCCTTTGGCTCTCGGATGGGAATGCGCCTTTGAAATCTTTGTTTCGGAAATCATATTCCAATCCAAGTGTATTCTTTAATTCGTGTCGGTGGGGAAATGTCTTGCCACAGACCCTAACTACGAGAAACCCCATAAAGGTCAATTGTCCGAAGCCCTATATCAATGATTGGATGATTTAGATAACAAGAGAGTATAGGTAAGTCTATGAGCCTTCATCTTTATTCATCGGGTTTCAATATCCCACATACAGAAAAGGCACATAGGGGTGGTGAAGATTCATTTGTAGTCTCAACTCCGACGAATTCCACTATTGCAGTAGCAGATGGTGTCGGGGGTTGGGCTTCACAAGGGGTAAATCCGAGAGCATTTGCTGATGAGATACTCACAAAAACTTACCAAATCATTAAAAGCGGAGAAATTGACCCCAAAAGTGCCATTATGTCGGGTTACCCGGAACTCTCTTCGGTAGGTTCAGCGACTCTTTGTTTTGGTAAAATGACTGACGATGGAATCTTTAGGGTTGCGAACATGGGCGATTCGGGGTTCCTTGTAATTAGAGATGGTGAAATACTCATTGAAAGTGTGGAGCAACAACATGAATTCAATTATCCATATCAATTAGGCATCGGTAAAGATGGGCAACCTCATGGAAAAGACCGTCCCGAAGATGCCGAAGTGTATCGGATGCAATTGGAGGAAGGAGATATTATAGTTATGGGGACTGATGGATTATTTGATAACCTATGGCCTCAAGATATTTTGAATTACATTAGCAATAACCCGTTGAATCCGATTAACTTATCAAAAGGATTAGCAAAGAGGGCATTTGATGAATCTAAAAAGGATGACAATTCCGTTCCGTTTTTTCATAGAGCCAAAGAAGCCAATAAATCTTTTGCATCATTCAAGGGTGGAAAAGAGGATGATATAACCGTCATTGTTTCCGTAGCCGGTGGCCCACAATTCTTCTAATCGGTCTTAGATAGTCGGATTAACAATACCTTATCATGTTGAGCGCACTTACAGATTTACCAAAGAAATACTATGACAAAGAAGGGGTCATTTCAATGGCCGGTATTGGCTACACAGCCGCACTTGTTGTTGTGGGCTTAGGTGTCCTCAATATGGGTAAGAATATGGATTTCTCCCTACCTACTGTCGCCATCATCGGTGGCGGTTCTGTTGCCGCTTGGGGCTATCTTAAAGCATCCGGCGTTCTCTATTAAGCAACCGAATAGTTAGCAAGTGCTTCATCAACAGTTAATAAACCTTTTTCAACATCAACGGTGAATATCCCTTGAGGATAACAAATGCCTTTCCAATCGCAATAACTACAATTCCAATCGCCAATATCGTCTAAAGGTTTCTTTTCGTGATTTGCCTTCTTGGTTTTTGACAAATCGCCATTATCAAATAAGCGTTGTGCCTTTTCATCGGAATAACGAAGGTCGTATTCTCTTGGAGGTGGCGTATCGGTGTTCAAGTTATCAAGTTGTATTTGGTATCGTTCACGCATCATATCAATGGTTAATTCCATTTGTTGCGGAGTCACATTCCACTCCATCGCTTTTTCCATCTTAGGCTTCAATTCGTTGCCCTCCATGTCTTTAACAATGACTCGGCCATCATATCCATCTTCTAATTCAACACGGAATGACTTGTGAATCCCGTTATCACGAAGGATATAGCAAATAACGAAGTAAGGAATCTCAACATCGTGCTTTTCTTCAAAACGCTTTCGGGATGCAAGGTAAAGTGCTGTTTGCATCAAGTGTTCAATCTGTGGATAACCATTCGCATAGATTGACTCCTTATTGCCCATGATTTGCCCTTTGCCAAAGAACCCATACTTGGTTTTAACTTCAATACCAATAGCCTTTGTTGGGTCAATGTGCATTCTTGGCACTCCATCATCGCCGGTTTTCCATTCAGTCCATCGGAGAATTGCATCCACTTCACCACTTAGGCGAATCATATCCGTTTCGGGATTCTTAGCGAGGTTATGAACCATTTTTGCATTTGATTCAAGGAGAACCCCTGCATCACTCCAAGCATCCTGTAATCCACCTTCACCCGCATTACCCAACATAAAGACAAATTGGTTGTTATCGGTTGCCGAATTAGTGCGTGGCACTTTCTTCTTAGAATACCATACTTGACGAAGACATTTTCCAACAAGAACCTTTTCGCCTCTTTCGTTAATCATTTCTGCCGATGCGCCCGTTGGATTGACACCACCTAAAGATTCACGATATTTACCTTGTCGTAGGGAAGTTATTGCTAAATCAAGGGGGTCTATCGCTATTGTTTCATCGTTGTTGTTTGCCGTCATTGGCTAATCACCAATTATACCTTTGTTTGAACGGGTTATTAAACCTTCGTATGGGAATCCATTATTACATTTTGTTTATAACTTGCTAAATCTTGAACATCTTGTCCTACGAATTCGTGACAGAAATCAAAAATGATAGCCGACCCATCCTTCATAAATCCATAATTCCGTTGATATAAATCAGTTAAGAAAGACCCTGTTCGCATTCCAATGTTATATGCGGCATAAGCCACACGGTCAATCATTTCCTCTCTTGATAAATCGGGATGAGTTAAACCTACATAATCGGCCTGTTCCATTAACCACATACTCATTAAATCACCTTCCTCCATGTCAAGAATTTGCAGTTTTGAAAGCGGATTCTCGCATCCTTGTGCTATTTTATCGGCTAATGTTTTCATCATGGGTTTCGTAGCGGTGAAATAAGTGAATGAATATATTTTCACCAATCCCTCTATGTTTTCCTTCCAATTTTTTTCAAAGAATTCTGCTTGCCTACAATGTGTTGGTAGGCTTGCACAATTAACCACTTTGATAATGCGATATGGACTTCTTGTATCTGCTAATAGGACTCCCATATCTCCGTGCGCCACATATTGACCCATCCAACGGAGGAAATCGCCGTAATTTGCTTGACGATTCGCAGGTGGAGTCCACCCATCGGGGTCGTCATAATTGAATCCCATATACACTTATTCATTCACCGACTATTTATACCTCGCCATTACAATTAGATACTTCACACATACAACCATAGGTTATGAAAGTGATTCTTGACGCAGGTGGTGGGAGGAAAATGGTTGTGGAAGACTATGGCGAATCCGACTCCAAATTAGTTAAGGTATCAATTATTGAAAGTGGCGACATTTTCGTAGTAGGAACAATCCCTATTGGTGAAATCCGTAGGCTCGGTAAATCTTTTTGAGGGATGGTAATGGAAAATGCGGTATTCTCAACACTTACTTCTCTTGAGTATAACTTGGTTGGCGGATTGCTTCAAAATGATAAACGAATCACTCTTGATGCGGCCAAACAATTTAACCCACTTATCCTATTCCGTTGGAAACTCCGTGAATGCCTCAATTGTAATCAAAAATTTGATATTACACAAGAGGGATTATTTTACGAATGTGGGGGCTGTGTAGTATGAATGGTATAAGCAACATAAAATTAGGATTCAATAAGAAAGCAGAAGTGACAGTTATTGCTGATGTGGATATGAAAGGAGAAGACGACATAGATTCACTATTCCTATGTTTCTTTACAATCTTAAATCCCGAATTGAGGCTATCAGTTCTCACAACAGGGTGCTTAAACGACCATTTAGCCACCATTCTCGGAATTCCTTCAACATCAGTATTGGAAATGATGACAACGAACCCCGAAATGTATAGTGGGGCAATCCAACAAAATACTGAACAATTACTTGAATATGGTGTGGAACAAAACAAAATACTCCTTAATTCACAGGACAATTCTAATAGTGCAAGTGCTATTATCACATCAATGTTAAAGAATGGTTATTATATTCAAAAGACTCGCTATCATTTCCCCAATGGTAATGTGCAAAAGCAAGAGCAACAAGTTGATGTTTCATCGCTACGAGAGCCTTTCAAGGCTATGGTGGATATTTGTAAGCGTTGGAACGACCCTAAATTAAAAGAGGCATTAGAATGAGTGAAACAGAAATACAGGAACAACCTGTCGGCATAGATGAAGCATTGAACCAAATGAAAGAAGACGGCCACCCACCCACAGGATTTCACATGATGTTTTTCTCCGAAGATTTTACTTTGAAAAATGATTGTCCTACAAATCAATTGTTACAAATGGTGGGTAGTCAATACGGTTTTGCAGACACCATCAAGCGTCAAGTGTATAATATGCCTAAATCAGTTACAATCATTACCTATGAATTCGCTTGGATAGGTGGGTTTAATGGTATCAAGAACACTATGGAAGAGGTTGATGCAATCATCACCGACCAATTTAATCGTATGGTGGAAGATGGAACGCTCTCGTCATATCCAAAGGCCCGTGTTTCATTCCTTACAACCGAAGGCGGTGAAGAAGAGTGACTATTGAATTACGCCTCATTGAAATGCTTGCACTTGATGTAAAGCCACACCCAAATGAAGTTAAGAAAGGAGACTTCGCTTATTGGAACAACCTTGCTTCACTTATTGGTATTGATTTGGCCGAAGAAACAGCAATCAACGATGAGCAATAGACAAGTATTGAATTGTGCGAGGTCTTTTACCTGCCACTTGGAAAATATGTTTCCCGTTTGAGTCTTTAATACATCGGCAAAAGAATGTAATTTTGCCTCTATCTGTGCCATCACGACCCCACTTCTCTTTGAGGTGGCTAAATATCTGTGATTCTTTCCAACCGTCTTCACGGCTTGACATGAATTCTAATACTAATCTTGCTTGAAATGGTCTTAATCCATAAATGTTCTTCTTTCCACCTACTGCTTTTGCGTCTTCGTCTATCATAGGTGTTCCCCTATCCCTTCTTGTAACTCGTAGTATTTATACTTTATGTAGTGAATCTCACCTTTTGTGTCCCCAACCCTTCTTAATAGGTTTTCCGACACCCGATTGACCCGCCCTAATTGACTTTTCATTCATCATCTCACTAAAAATATCTAATCGTATTTTTTCCTGTTTTTGCCAATCTTCGTATTCATCCCACAACTTTCGTAGTGCCGGTATGGGGATGCCATTGGGATAATTGATAAACATACATAGACGAATAGGTTCTTTTAATGCTTCCTCATTTACCTCTTTCATCCAAGGGTTATGCTCAACCCATTCATCGGAGAATACGGGGTCGGAGTCACTCATAATTATCAATATCAGTCATAGTATAAAAACAATTGCATGGAGATTTTATCCCATTATTTTGATTTCCGAACAACGATTCCGCAATTGAAAAATAGATTTCTCAATTGGGAAATTGAATACTTAGTCATATCATCAGTTTGTGCGATTATTTCATCTTGACCCTGCTTGCCACAATGGGTGCAGAACATGAGTCGGAAAAACGATTCTAATACCTTTTTGGGGTCGTCAATTAACCATTTCCAAACATACTGCCCTTCTAACAATTCCATTGTCGCAAAAGCACTATTGCCATACATACCATTAGCCCAATAAAGGGTTGTCATAGTATCAACCTCAATTACCGTATCGCTTCATGTATTCTGCGAAGAGTGAATCTGTCAATGTCATAATCTCTTCAACCAATTCTGCATCATCCATAGCATGATAGGCAGGGTTGTTGGCGATAAGATTGGTTGCATTGTTGAAACACATACCACGCTTAATATCACGGTCACGATTGTTGTTGTTGTTGTTTGAAGATGAATTACCGCCCCATGATTTAGTTGCAGGTGCGGGTGCGCTTGTGGATTTACCAACAAAGATTTGCTTTGCATCGCCAATAACAATAAGGGCTTGTGGGCTGTCATCTTTAGCCACTACATTCCAAACAACGGTTGCGTTTCGTGCAGGGAAATACTTTCCTTCAAGAATATCGTAATTACCGACCTCAAGAGGGCGACCACTACCATTATTTGTTGTAAAATAGACACGGTGCTTTCCGTTCTTTTTGTATTCTTTATATTCAACGCCTTTTTCGGGGATTACTTTTACTGCTACCATTTGGTTCACTTCCGTAATCTTCCATTGACTGAACAGGTATATTAACCTTAACATACGCATCTAACTTAGTTTCCGAACCCGAATAAAAGCGTAACAAATTTATCAAACCAAAATCGGCAGGTATGTCGTAATTCTCATTATTCCAATTTTCAAACCACCAACAAGTGCCATCCCCATTTGCATCTCTTGTCAATTTTCGGGATTGGGGACAATGAGCGCAAACATCAGTCAAATGTTTTTGAGCATATTCTTTTTTCTTGCCCCTTATCTTCAAATGAATAAAAGGAATTACCTTCAAGTCCAAAGGAAATGTTTTCCACGCCGCTTTTATTTTCTTCCATCTAATAATAATACACCTACTCTAACCGAATCGTGCGCCATTCAACCCGCCCTGCTTGAATCAAATCCCGAATCCTTCTTTGTTTCATAGTCAATTGGCTTTTACCCGATTTTACATCAAGCATAATGATTTTCCCATCTGCTACATTGATTTCTTTATTCTCTCTCCAATCAAAAACTATGTAGTCAATAGGTTGCCCCATAAACTGCCAATTCTTTGCCTCCCAATCGGGGTCTATGTCGGGATGCTCAAGGAATGGACACCACTTTTCTAAAATCTGTCCTTTAGTAGTGTGAGCAGAAGCCGCCCTGCCTTTTTGTTTCTTAATTTCTTGGGCTTTTTCCTCGTTTTTATCCGATTCTTGTCCTAATTCTGTAATTAAGTCGTTAATCTTAGAACTACGGCTACCCAATTCGTCTTGAAGGAAACTTACTTGTGATTGCATACCAATAACTTGTCCACTTAACTCTTCAATCCTTTCCATTAAGGATTCTCGTTCTTGTGTTGCCATCTCTAAGATAATCTCGGATTGATTATTTTTAGTCCATGTATTATTCAATTGATTCCAAAGGTAGTAACACCCTAAGCACAAAGCAAGTATAATAATACCGAAGATTACTTCAAGCATAAGGGGTCATTATCCGACTATGTATTCAAAGGTTCTTGGTCGGGTCTTGAGAATTGAGTCCTAAATGGCTACATAATTCTTTATATCTGTTACGAATAGTTACTTCGGTGACACCTGCGACCTGTGCGACTTCGGATTGTGTTTTATCCTTACTTCTTCGCTTTGCCGCAAGATAGATAGCGGCGGCGGCGATACCTGTTGGCCCACGACTAATCATCACTTCCGGCCCTACGGTTTCAAGAATACGACTTGCTTCCAATTGAATTTCAGTATCAATCTTCAATTCGGAACAGAATCTTGGGATATAATCATCGGGATTAGACAATCCAATAATTAGCACTAATTCACGCTTCAAAAATCGGTATGTTCTTCCAATTTCTTTTCTTCCTGTTCTTGAATGACGGCCTACATCGTCAAGGGTTCTTGGGTTGTTGTGCATACGGCAAGCCGCATAGATAGAAGCCGCTACAACACCTTCAATAGAACGGCCACGAATCAATTTATTATCCACAGCCTTTCGGTAAATAAACGCCGCTTCTTTAGCCGTCACTTTAGGCAAGGCCATGCGAGAAGCAATACGCTTTAATTCTGTGAGTGCCGTAGCAAGATTCCTTTCTGTTGAATTACGAATCCTTCCCCGATTATCAATGTGGCGCAAGCGACCCCATTTTCCTCTTTGTTTGGAATTCATGTCTCCCCCCATTGGTGAAATCTCCGTAGTGATTCCATAATCGTGTTGCATAATGTCTTTGGCCGCACCTGTTCGTTCTTGGTCTTTACCCGAACCGTCTTCATAGGAACGCCAATCTTGCCCATAGTCAATGACTACGGCTTCTTGAAGTAGTCCACAATCCCGACAGGCTTTATGCCCATCTGCTTGTTCATCTAATACTAAACAGCCACATTCAAAGCATTTGCTATCATCAATCATATCTTCCATAACTTCACCATCACTTAAACAGGTATTTATACTTTTGCATAGGGGTATCTAAAGTAATCACTTCATTCGTTTGAAGTCAAACGGTGATTTATCATCATATTCTCTATCCGCACGGCCAAATAGTATTACTCGGTGGCTTTTTGCCCCACTTAATCCGTAGCAATATGGTTTTTCTAATTTAACTATTCTATCATCTCGGCATAGCACGGCAGAAATCTTGACTGACGAAGGCACATTACGATAAAGTCCATTCAAAATTGATGGCATTTCGCTTGATAAAATTGCTCTTTCTTTCATCGCTTCGTAAAGCGGTTCTTTCCATAGGTTTTTTCTTGACATAATAATCACATTTTGTGGAGGGTTCGGAACACTTTTGCCGCCATGATATGCTTACAATCAATGTTTGCCTTACGACAACGAACCTTGTAATCAATACATTCACACGACCAAAACTCTCGGCCTTCATTAGTCAAGTGATTTTCGCCCCAAGTAATAACGCCATAAGACTTCTTAGAAGTCCCATTAACTATAAACTTGAAGGGAGTCTTCTGCTCCACTTCCATATTCTTTACTTTATCAAGTGCTTTTGTCTGTCTTGTCTGCTTCATGCTTTAACCTCTATCTATACGATGGGTTAAACAGGTATTTATACCCCAACATCGGCAGGGTGCGAAACCCAAGAGGAATAGCCTTCATATTGTCCTCTTAATGCCGCCGCTACAACTTCTGTAACTCCAAAATCATTAGCCTCATCTTGTAACTTAGGGTGCAATACAGCCGCCCTGTTATGGTATAATACTAATTCTGTATCAGTTAGCCATGTATCTCTATCTTCAAATTGATAAACATATTCAATAAACTCTTCAAACATTTCCACATCATAGTCAAAGAATAATCCGCAAAACTGTTTAGATTCATCTTGAAATGAGGGGACTAATGCAAAACCGATTAAAACGGCATCATCCATGACTCGTTCATCAAAGCCCATTATTGGATAAATAGCATCAGTGGCCGCATGGGGAACGCCATTATCTAATGCCGTAGCACGAATATACTGTTCCCATGAGCAATACTCCGATGATTCAGCGCAAGGGGAGTCTAAAATTGCATCCCACACACTCATAGCATCTCATCCATATCACAGGTTAATTAGGCTATCGCCCATTTTGGTAATTTTCTTTGAATCCCATTGTCATCGTATAAATATGTATCACCATTACCTACTTTAGTAAAATTATAAGGTTTGCCGTTATTCTCAAGAATAGCGAAAGTATCTTGTGGTGATATTCCGTGTAGTATTTGGCTTACTGCGGGATGGGCATTACGGGAGAATTGTCTTTGAATAGACCCATTAGATTCCAATTTGTCTTTGTGAATCATAACAAAAACTGCGAATTGTGCGTGTCCACTACTATTTATTGTGCTAAAATGAGTATCGGGTGTCCCGACCATATTTGAAGTTTTAACTGAAAAATGAATGAAATTACCATATTGACTAAAAATTTCATCAAATAATTTTGGATGCCCATTTTCCCAACCATACCAATAAGAATTAAAAATCTGTTCCACAGCAACCTTGTTAAGAATCTTAATTTCTTCTTTAGTCTTGATTACTTTAGT
>ERZ890510.1053-NODE-1053-length-19379-cov-4.905454_pt1 | contig 19379 bp, 19 predicted proteins | sample MGYA00521265_ERZ890510 | MGnify/ENA primary metagenome ERZ890510 (study PRJEB32303, sample SAMEA104408624) | aquatic metagenome | biome: Brackish water; feature: Chemocline; material: water | place: Baltic Sea | collected 2014-10-26T21:54:00 | depth 110 m ...
ACCGTTTTGGATGAAATAAAGTTTGCTAGGTACTTCGTTCTGCGCTGTAAGTGTTGTATTAATGTCTGCGGTTTCCCATTGGCCAGAGCGCATCAGTTTCGCGAACTCAACCCGATTAAAGTTTGAAAAACTCGTATCCAGCATTTCAAGTTCAATATCGCTTAATGAGACCTTAGATTGCTCGGTATACATTTGGTACACGCGCCATATGTTAATGAGTGCAAACACGAGACACCAGGACAGAGGTAGCCAGTCCGGAGAACCCATCGGGTGAAAGTAATTGTAGATAATGGCGCCACATGAGCTAATAATCGCAAGAATTCTTAGTGCAACAATATCCTTGACCGCAAATGATAGTGCAGTCAGGAAGAATGCAAGGTGTCCGACGATGGAGACAAGGTGTGTTGACATGGGAACGTTACAGTTATTTTATAAGCGAGGTATCATACCTTTCTTCTTCCCATGTAACTAAAGACGCAGACCGTCAGTGTCTGCTCTTGGTATTGATTTGTTAGAATCTTGATTGCTTTTAATCTATTTGTTTTCATCAAAATACTTTCCACGGAGTGCATTAATGCGTAAAGAAACAGAATTTTTCATCGATGGTGCTTGGGTAAAACCCAATTCTGACCAAACTTTATCCGTAATTAATCCATCTACGGAGGAGTCAATCGCAGTTATTACGTTAGGTGATGAGACCGATTTAAATCGGGCGGTAATGGCCGCAAAAAATGCACAAGTGGAGTGGTCTGAGACTTCGGTAGAAGAGAGGAAGTCCCTACTTGAAGCGTTATTAGCTATTTATAAATCGAAAATGAATGAAATGGCAGCAGTCATCTCTTCGGAAATGGGTGCGCCCCTGTCCATGGCTCAGGCTGCGCAATCTGGAGCCGGGTACGCTCATCTCAGACAGACGATCAAAACTTTGGAGAGCTTCAGTTTCGTGACTGAAGTGCCAAAGAAAGAGGGAGTGGATCACGTATTTCATGAGCCCATAGGCGTAGTCGGATTAATCACACCTTGGAATTGGCCTATGAACCAGGTGATGCTGAAGGTGGCTCCCGCGCTGGCTGCTGGATGTTCAGTAATTCTAAAGCCCTCGGAAATCGCGCCTTTATCCTCGATGATGCTCGCGGATATGATTGAGGAAGCTCATTTTCCTAAGGGAGTATTCAATCTTATTAACGGCGATGGCGTTGGCGTTGGAACCTGGTTAACTCAGCATCCAGACGTAGCTGCCATCTCTTTTACGGGGTCAACCCGTGCCGGCCGGTTAATTATGAGTTCAGCCAGCGAGCAGGTGAAGCCCATCTGTCTTGAGTTGGGCGGTAAGGGGGCGAATATTATTTTCGCGGATGCTGATGACAAGGCGGTTGTGCGAGGTGTGCGCCAATGTTTCTTAAACAGCGGTCAATCGTGTAATGCTCCGACAAGGATGCTCGTAGAGGAATCGATTTATGATCGAGCTGTTGAAGAGGCGCATGGCATGGCTATCAAAACGACGGTAGGCTATGCTCATGAAGAGGGCAGACACATTGGTCCTGTCGCATCAGCGGCACAGTTTGAGAAAGTACAAGCACTCATCCGAACGGGTATTCAGCAAGGGGCAAAGCTCGTTTGTGGTGGAGAAGGTCGACCAGAAGGCTTTGATAAAGGTTATTTCGTCAAACCCACTGTATTTGCTGACGTAACCCCTGACATGGAGATATTTAAGGAAGAAATATTTGGCCCTGTCCTATCAATTACTCCATTTAAGAATCAGGAGCATGCCATAGAGCTTGCCAATGACACCCCATACGGTTTGACCAATTACGTGCAAACTGCTGATCTTACTCGGGCGAGACATCTAGCTCGGAAATTACGATCGGGTATGGTTGAGATTAACGGGCAGATTTTGAGTCCCGCAACACCGTTTGGTGGAGTGGGACTATCCGGTGTGGGTCGTGAGGGGGGTGCTTGGGGCCTGGAGGAATTTTTGTACGCGAAAGCGGTTAGCGGTATCTAAACGGTTCGTTACTTGGTCGGATTTCAGTGTTGATGTCTTACATCTTAGGTTAAAACACGCTTGAATCAGAGGCAAATACAGGCTCTAGGTTATGGTGGCCTCATCCCGTTTTATGGATGTGCGGTATTGGCCTATCGATCGGACCAACCAGACTTTTGGATTTTCTCGATTCATGTCTATGCAGGGTTGATTGTTTCCTTTCTTGGCGCTATCTCGTGGGGCTTAGTACTTTCGTGTAGAGAGATGCCAGCGTCCCAAAGGCAGTGGTTGGTGTATTGGGGGGTGATGCCGGCAATTCTGGGCTGGGTATGTATACTTTTGCCGCAGACAATACGGGTGGGTCCGCTGATAGCGCTGTTTGCACTGACGTTAGCAGTAGATGCATATAGTCATCAAAAGCAAGCCTTGCCCGCATTCTGGTTGAGTTTAAGAGTCCAATTAACCTTAGGTGTAATCGTAGCCTTGATGCTGGCTGAGTTCGTTCAGTAGCCAATTCAACCGCTCAAATATTAGTCGAAGATTGCTTTATTTTTAGGTCAGCTAATTGCCCGTCGATAAGTTGTGGCAGCCCAAGGGAGTGCGATGCAGGCGACGAGAACTTTGCTAAATGGGTGAGGAAATACTTTCGTCCTCCCGTTGATAAGAGACCTTCGGCAGACATTGGATCTACTTTGTTCCACTCTGTTGCGAGTTGTTGAGTCAGTTCCTCTTGGAATTGCGGTATTACACTCGCTAGAATATCGGCTTCTTGACAAATAATTGCTTGGCATACTGGATGGCTCAAATCAAATTTTCCCAATGAGTCAGCACCTTTATGCAGCGCCGGGATCAGTGCTGGGTCAGTACTCCAGATGATGCGCTTAATGGCATATATGTCACGTTCGTCGCATTTTGCGGCATCTAATAATGGCCGAATGTACTCAAATGATCGTGACTCAAGCTGACAAGTATAAGCATTTCGCGTGCCATTATGGCCAGCATCGTGCCCAGCCATCGCGACCAGAGTCACTATTTCATCTTTGGTCAGAGTTTTGGAGCTCTCTTTATTAAGTCTGCGCTGTTCGAGAAGGAGTGTGGTTAGGCTCTGGAGAACAATTGCGGTGTGAAGACGCGAATGATAGCTCGGTTCCTTATCCTTTCTGGCCATCTTCTTGCAGGAATGTTCAATAAAGTTAGCTGTGGACAATCCGGCGCTAACTAACCTAGATATTCTATCCGCGTCTGGATCTGTTGCTGAGATTGCGCCTAGGCATTGGCAGCAGGACTCGAATATTTCTTTGACACCTAACCAGTTGTTAGGCCAGTTCATTTTTAAGCTATGAATACTGTTTGATAAGAGCTCTAGTGACACGGTGTTAGCCCCAACGTTGTTTTAATCATGTCTTACAATATATATATTAGTAGCGTATTTACTGATCCTATTTTGGCACAGATAAATGTTTGAAAAAATCCTTGTGATGTTTTTTTCATTAGAACGTATTGCTCTAAGGAAAGGGGGTCCTATTAGAGTGCGTTGATCTTGGTTTTTTTGATGGTTGTCACGTAGAATGACGCCTTTATCCGCTCGGTTAATATCTATGATTCGTACCCGTTTTGCACCCAGCCCCACTGGATATTTACACATTGGTGGTGCTCGCACAGCACTGTATGCGTGGGCTTATGCGAGAAAACATGGTGGCCAGTTCATATTGCGTGTCGAAGATACTGATCAAGAAAGATCCTCTGAAGCTTCAGTACAGGCGATACTTGATTCGATGACTTGGTTGGGCCTTGATTGGGACGAGGGGCCGATTTTTCAAATGGATCGCCTGTCGCGTTATCGAGAAATTGCTGAGGTTTTGGTCGGCTCCGGGAATGCTTACTGGTGTTATGCGACACCTGAAGAATTGACCAAGATGCGTGAGGAGCAACGAAAAATGGGGGCAAAGCCTCGATATGATGGTCGATGGCGTCCAGAGAATGCGGCGGATCTGGTTCCTCCTGAAGGCGTTACCCCAGTACTACGATTTAAAAATCCAGATTCCGGAGATGTTGCTTGGGACGACCTCGTAAAGGGCGTTATTACGGTTTCAAATACAGAACTCGATGATTTCGTTTTACTTCGCGGGGACGGAACACCCACCTATAATTTTGGGGTCGTTGTCGATGATCACGACATGAATCTCACTCACGTCATTCGAGGCGATGATCATGTGAACAATACCCCTAGACAAATCAACGTTTATAGGGCGTTGGGGTATGAATTACCTGCTTTTGGGCATCTTCCTATGATCTTGGGTGATGATGGTGAGCGTCTCTCCAAACGACATGGTGCGGTCAGCGTGACGCATTACAGAGACCAAGGGTTTTTGCCCGATGCTGTTTTGAATTATTTAGCGCGCTTAGGGTGGTCCCACGGAGATGATGAGATATTTTCACGGGATCAGTTCGTGGAATGGTTTGATTTGGAGCACGTGAACCGGTCTCCAGCGAAATTCGATGCTACAAAGCTCAGTTGGACCAACGGAGAACATATTAATCTCGCTGACGATAATTTGCTCGCAGATCTTGTGCGCGCAAACCTTGGCGGTCAGGACATAACTTGGGAGGATGGTCCTGATTTATCCGAGCTAATTAAATTATTGAAAGATCGGGCCACTTCGCTCAATGATCTAGCTGAGTCAGTGTTAATGTTTTTTCGAGAAGTGCAGATTAGTCAGGACGACCGACTGAAGTTCTTAATTCCAGATATAAAGCCAGCCTTAATTCATTTCACGGACTCGTTGCAGGCTATCGAGTGGGGGCGTCCAGAAATTGCTGGTTGCATTAAGATGAGTTTAAATGAGTTTCAGCTCAAGATGCCTCAGTTGGCTATGCCTTTGAGGCTTTTATTGACGGGGCAAACGCAAACGCCAGCTATTGACGCTATCATTGAATTAGTCGGTCGCGATACGGTGTTGGCCCGATTACATGCTGGCTTATCTGAGCTTTAGTGAGAGCAGACAAAAAGCTTTACATGAACTAAGTCAATCCGTATACTTTGGCGCTCGTTTGCTGGGGGTATAGCTCAGCTGGGAGAGCGCTTGCATGGCATGCAAGAGGTCAGCGGTTCGATCCCGCTTACCTCCACCAAGTACAGCGAAGATGAATTAAGACCCCATCGTCTAGAGGCCTAGGACACTGCCCTTTCACGGCGGCGACAGGGGTTCGAATCCCCTTGGGGTCGCCATAAAATCAAGGACTTAGCAATTTGCTAAGTCCTTTTTTTTTGCCTGATACCGCCATAATGTGCCATTATTTAATATAAATAGGCACCAAATAGGCACCAAACGGATCGAGCTTCATTATGATGTACGATAATTGATATTCACCTTTGCTTCGTGTCACGCACTCATAGTTAAGTAGACTGCTTTTCTTTAACACCCTTAGCGCTGCGACAAGCATGAAGGCTTTCTGTTAACGGGAGAAAATGATGAGATTTACACGACGCACATTATGTACGGCATTAGCTGGTGCAGCATTTATCGGCGTGACGACGACCGCAGTATTTGCCCAAGAATTCACTTTTACAATACATCACTTTTTAAGCCCAAAAGCACCAGCCCAAACAGTTTTGATTGAACCATGGGCTAAGAAGATTGAAGCTGAATCTGGTGGTCGTATAAAATTCGAAATTTTCCCATCAATGTCGATGGGTGGAAAACCACGAGATTTGTATAAGCAGGTGCGTGATGGAGCAGCTGATATTGTTTGGACATTACCTGGTTATACGCCAGGGGTGTTTCCACGTGTTGAAGTTTTCGAATTGCCAGGTGTTCACAATGGTGACGCCAAAGCAACCAATTTAGCAATACAAGACATGATGGGAGAAATAGGGGAAGATCTAAAAAATATCAAACCATTATTGATCCATGTGCATGCTGGTAATGCACTTCATACCGTTTCAAAAGATATAAAATCTTTTGAAGATCTAAAAGGTCTAAAACTTCGTTCCCCTTCGCGAACAGGTGCATGGATGGTTGAGAGTTGGGGCGCAGAGCCTGTAGGCATGCCAGTTCCATCACTGCCGCAAACTCTGTCAAAGAAAACAATCGATGGAGCTCTTATCCCATTTGAAGTGGCCATACCTTTAAAAATAGCAGAACTTACTGATTTTTCAGTCGAAATGCATGGTGGTGAGCGGTTTGGTACGGCAACATTTATGTTTGCAATGAACAAAAACAGCTTTAATTCTTTGCCTGATGATTTGAAAAAAATCATCGATGATAATTCTGGTGCTGCGATTGCGTCTGCAATTGGCGAAGCATGGAACAATATTGAGCCTATCGGCAAGAAAATTGCGACTGATAAAGGTAAGAGGGTTAGTCAATTATCTGCTGCGGAATCTGCAAAATTTTCTGCTGCCAGTGCTAGAGTGATTGATCGCTGGATTGGTGAAGTAAAAGGCAACAGCATTGACGGCAGAGGCTTAGTAACTAGAGCTCAGGCAGCCATAGCCAAGCATAGCAAGTAAATTTCAGCTGACATGGCCTATTATTTGCCATGCCAGCATATTCAAACTTGAGTTAGGACTATTGTTATGCGTTTTTTTATTGAAAAATGCATTAATGCTTGGGCATTGTTCGGTGGCCTATTGCTTCTGGGTATCGTACTTCTGACTGGCATGAACGTATTGGGTTTTGGCCTTGATCGTATATTGAGTCTTTTCGAAAGTTCGTTTCCAGGTATTTCTGGGTATGAAGATATCGTTACACTGGCAATTGGTGTCACTGCACTAACTATGCTGCCTTATTGCCAATTGAAAGATGCAAATGTGGCAGTTGACTTATTCATGAATAAGGCACCATTTTGGGTGCAAAACTTCGTCGATCGCATCACCTCAATCTTGATGATCATTGTTGTCACATTTTTGTCATGCATGCTTGTCTATGGTGTGCTTGAGGTGAAATCTGATGGGGATCTTACACAAGTACTTGGCATTCCTATCTGGCCCTTCATGTGTATATCAATCATATCCTGCCTGCTTTGGTTGGCTGCCAGCATGCTCAGTTTGTTTCCAATTAAAAACTGCGAACAAAATGTAGGGCAAGATCATGGGTGAGCGTGAACTTGTCGGCCTTGCAGGCCTTCTTTTTCTATTTATCCTCATTGGATTTCGAATTCCTGTGGCTTTATCAATGTTGGTTGCAGGCATTGTGGGTTCATTTGCGCTTAGCATCGCTGCTCCGTTTTTGAAATTCGGCCCCTATATGCTTCAGTTTAAATCTGCCCTTTGGAGCAATGTCGCAAATTATGATTTGTCCGTAGTTCCTCTATTTATTTTTATGGGATTTTTAGCTGCTGAAGCTGGTTTAAGTCGCGATTTGTTTGCTGGATTTAGTGCGCTCTTTGGTAAAATCAGAGGTGGTGTTGCAATGGCGGCTATTGGTGCATGCGCAGGCTTTGGTGCGGTGAGTGGCTCATCTATCGCAACAGCCAGCACGATGAGTAAAGTGTCACTTCCAGAGTTGCGCAAACTCAAATACGATGATGGCCTTGCTACTGGAGCCCTCGCCGCAGGCGGCACATTAGGTATTTTAATACCACCATCGGTCGCATTAGTAATTTATGCAATCGTTGTGGAAGGCTCAATTATTGAAATGTTTCAAGCTGCGGTCTTGCCTGGACTTCTGGCGGTTGTATTTTTCATTTTTGTTATTTGGTTGCGTGTTCATCTAAATCCTGAGCTGGCGCCTAAGGCAAAGGTATTGAGCAAAAAAGAACGAAATGAAGCACTTTGGCGCCTCGTGCCAGTGCTGCTGATTTTTGGCACAATCATTATGGGGCTGGGCATAGGATTGTTTACGCCAACGCCAGCAGCAGCCATGGGGGTGTTGGTCATCTTGTTGTATGGTTTTATTTCTCGCTTTTTTTCGCAAACTTACTTAACAGTTCAAAAACTAAGAAATTCAATTTTATCTACAGCCAAAACAGCCGGCATGATTTATTTCATTTTGTTTGCTGCAGATGTCTTGAAGGGGTTTTTCGCACGTTCCGGTCTGCCTGTTGCACTTACAGATTTAGTGGCCAATTCAGGTTTCGAACCATATTTCATACTTGTCCTAATGCTTCTTCTGCTAATCGTACTGGGCTGCTTCATGGAGTCACTGTCCATGATATTGGTTGTCGTTCCATTTTTCTGGCCAACTTTGATTGAACTTAATGGAGGGGATTACGTTACTGCGGCAGATGCAGCATTTGGGATGACAGCAGATCAGTTGATAATTTGGTTTGGTATATTAGCTCTTGTGGTTGTGGAATTAGGTCTCATCACGCCTCCCGTTGGCCTCAATGTTTTTGTTATCAAATCATTTGTACCAGACACACCTATGTCTACTATATTTAGAGGCGTAATGCCATTTTTTGCAATTGAGATTTTCCGTATTGCATTGCTTTTGTTATTTCCAGCGTTGTGCCTTTATCTTCCAACGTATCTATCTGGGTGAGGTTCTAATTTATGAGGCACAGTTCTGAAACTAACCATTTATTTAGTAACGTAATAAATCCAAATGTGTTTTGCGTAAAACATGAAAAGGCCAGTCAAAGTGAAATATAAAAAGACACAAGTGATTATTGTTGGTTCTGGGCCAGCAGGTCTTTTATTGTCTCAACTTCTTCATAATGAAGGAATCTCTAGCATTATCGTAGATAGGCAAAGTCGTGAACGGATCGAAGGGCGCGTGCGCGCTGGTGTGCTGGAGTGGGGGAGTGTCCAGGCCCTAGAAGAGGCAAGAATTGGTGAACGGATGCACCGCGAAGGGTTGCCGCATGATGGGTTTAATCTAGCCTTTGATGGTGAACTTCATCGTATTGATGTGGGTGGACTCACAGGTAAAAAAGTTATGGTTTACGGCCAGACTGAATTAACCGTGGATTTAATTGCTCAGCGTTTAGAACAGGGTTGTGAGATTGTATTTTCTGCTGAAGATGTTCAGCCAATAGACGTAACTTCCAACACGCCAAAAATACAATACACCAAGGATGGTGAAACGATTGAGATTGAAGGTGACTATATTACGGGATGCGATGGTTTTCATGGCGTTTGCCGTCAAACAATTCCGAGCAACGTGCTGAAAACCTATGAAAAGATTTATCCTTTTGGATGGCTTGGTGTTTTAGTTGAAAAGCCACCCGTTTCTGACGAGTTAATCTATGCAAACCATCAACGTGGATTTGCTTTGTGTTCCATGCGTTCGAAAACGCGTAGCAGATATTATATTCAGTGCCCATTAACTGATAAGGTTGAAGATTGGTCTGATCAGCGATTTTGGGATGAGTTGTCACTTCGTGTTGGGTCTGATGTTGCAAAAAATTTGGAAACGGGTGACAGTTTTGAAAAATCAATCGCGCCTTTACGCAGTTTCGTTGCTGAACCGATGCGCTATGGCAATATGTTTTTGGCAGGTGATGCAGCCCATATCGTACCTCCGACAGGAGCAAAGGGGCTTAATCTTGCCATTTCAGATGTCCGCGTTTTATCCCGAGGACTGATTGAGCACTATAAAAAATCCAACAATAATTATTTGGAGCGTTATTCTGATATTTGCTTGAAGCGTGTTTGGAAAGTGGAGCGATTTTCATGGTTTATGTCGACCATGCTGCACCAGTTTCCTGAGTTCAGTCCATTTGAAAAACGCATGCAACGGGCAGAATTTGATCATATACAAGGATCAGAAACAGCCTCAAGGTCTATTGCTGAAAACTATGTTGGTCTACCTTTAGAAATGTAAGGCTATAAACGGCAGGAGTGAAATAAATGACAGATATTCGCAAAAAAGGAATGGCGACACGGCGTGAAGTACTCGGCAATACTCACGTAGATAAAGCAGAACGGAATAAGACATCATTTGATGAGCCGTTCCAGGCAATGATTACCGAGAGCGCATGGGGGCATGTATGGTCCAGTGATGGTTTTACTAACAGGGAACGTTCTATCGTTACAATTGCTCTGTTGGCAGGACTTGGTCACTATGAAGAGTTGGAAATGCACATAAGAGCGACCGCAAATACGGGTGCCACGCCTGATGATATTCGCGAGGCACTAATGCATGTAGCGATTTACGCCGGCGTGCCTAGTGCAAATCACGCGATAAAAATTGCGAAGCGGGTTCTCCAGGAAATGGGAGAAGACTGCTGATGGAACGCTCAAAGCAAAGTTTTTCAAAACGAAATTATTCTTCTCAACCAAAAGCCAACTATCCTGACTATCGTTCAACGATTTTGCGTCACCAAGGGCACAAACTTGTTGCTCTGCCACAAACGCTAGCAGACACAAGAGGCCCTGTATTTGGTCATATGGATTTGGGAGACAACGATCATGATCTGATTATCAATTATGCATCAACTGGGAAGAGTGCAATTGGTGAACGTATTGCGGTGGCTGGAAAGGTTTTAGATGAGTCAGGCAAGCCAGTTCCTAACGCATTGATTGAAGTATGGCAGGCAAATGCGGGAGGACGATATCGTCATAATAATGACGCATATCTAGCGCCTCTTGATCCATATTTTGGCGGTTGTGGACGATGTTTGACTGATCGCGAAGGTAATTATGCTTTTCGTACGATTAAGCCAGGCGCGTACCCTTGGCCAAATGGTGGTAATGATTGGCGTCCTGCGCACATTCATTTTTCCATCTTTGGTCAAGCCTTTGCTCAACGCCTCATCACACAAATGTATTTTGAAGGCGATCCACACATTCAAATTTGCCCGATCCTGCAATCGATTGGAGATGCACGCGCGGTAAATCAATTGGTAGCCCGCCTCGACATGGCTCATTCTGTTCCGATGGATTTGATAGCTTATCGATTTGATCTCATTTTACGTGGACCAAACGCCACAATGTTTGAAAACAAATTGGGAGGCCATTGATATGGATTCTCTAGACATTCGTCGCACACGTCCTGCCAAAACCAATGTTGAAATGCCACTACGCGAAACTGCATCTCAAACCGCTGGACCATATGTGCATATCGGTTGCTTACCTAATGCTGTGGGAGTTAAAGGCATCTATCCAGATGATCTTACAAGTAACAAACCTTTGACAAATGCGCCCATCACAATCAGCGGAAAAGTGTTCGAGGGTGAAGGCGTTGTCTGTAGAGATGTGATGCTTGAATTTTGGCATGCGGATGAAAAAGGTTGCTATGACAATGGCATATGGCACCGCTCAAGCACCAATTTAGACAGCGGTCTATTCTCAATCAAAACACAGATGCCAGGAAACACACAAACGGCAGAAGGTAAAGTGCTCGCACCCTTCATATCTGTTTGGATAACAGCAAGAGGTATAAACGTCGGGCTCCTAACGCGCATCTATTTTCCAGAACATGAAAGCGCAATAAACGAAGATCCCCATATGGAACTGGTATCTGAAAGCCGTCGCAGTACATTGATGGCAAAGGCCGTGGATGGCGGATATCACTTCGATATTCATTTGCAGGGAGCGGCGGAGACTGTGTTTTTTGATGTGTGATCGCCGCGAATAAAACCTTTAAATATTTGGCGGATAGTGTCTCTCCTATCCGTGATGGAGTGCGTAAGAATTATGCTAAAAACCATAAAGATTAATGCTCATTACGTCCACTATGAATATCTTAAAACTGATCCTAAGAAATCAACATTGGTGTTCATCAATTCACTAGGTACGGATCATCGAATATGGTCGCATGTAGTGGCAGAGTTGGGTCAAACCTTCAATATTTTAAAGTATGATAAACAGGGGCACGGATTATCTGAGCAGACCGGAAAAAGCCTTTCTATCAGTAACTATGCTGATGATTTGATAGCTCTGCTCTCTGCACTGTCTATAGATAAAGTGATACCAATAGGCTTGTCTATAGGTGGACTAATTGCACAAGAACTCTATCGCAAGCGATGTGACTTGGTGGAAAAACTCATACTTACAAATACCGCCACTAAAATAGGTTCTAGGGACAGTTGGAACCAACGCATTCAGACCGTTGAACATAATGGACTAGCCAGCATTTCTGATCTAATTTTGAGCAAATGGTTTGGGCCTGGTTTTGCTATAAAAAATCCAGATCGCCTTGCGGTTGCTAAAGTGATGTTGTTGCAAACCCCTGACGCAGGCTACATAGCTGCCTGCCAGGCTTTGTCCAATGCCGATTTGACATCTTTCGCTCCTAATATAAAGGTGCCAACTCTTTGCATTGCAGGGGCGGATGATCAAGCAACGCCAACTGATGTTGTGAGCGCCATGGCCAATTTAATTCCACAAAGCGATTTCTATGAATTATCTGGTGTTGGACACATACCATGCCTTGAAGCTGAGCAGGAATTCACCCAAACTGTACTAAAATTTTTGGGTAAATATGGGGGAAGCAATCTATGAGTTACGCAATAGGCTCTGGCCATTTTATGTTTGCATTCTCACAAGAGAAAAATGTTCAGGAGATTTTCAGCGTTAATTCTGACATGTCTGCAATGATTGATTTTGAAAAGGCGTTGACTATTGCTCTCGGTCGATGCGGCCTCATTCCTTCACAAAATGTACAGCAAATCATGGATGTGCTGGATAAGTTCGTACCTGATATGGGTGACATACAGATTGGGTTTAAACGTGACGGCGTTGCACCACCTTCTTTAGTTCACCAAGTCCGCAATCAATTAAATGATGAGTGTAAAACCAGCTTTCATTACGGCACGACCAGTCAAGACTTAATCGATACCAGCTTGATGATGCGTATGAGAGATAGCGTGGCTATTGTTTCTCAAAGTTTGCAAAATTTAAATTTGAAATTGAAAGAACTTGCCTCTTCGCATACCAATGAAAAAGTGTTAATGGCGAGAACCCGAATGCAAAATGCTTTACCCATTTCAGTGCCAGAAAAAATAGGCAATTGGTGCTCTCAAATAGAAGTTCTGCTTGCATCAACGCCGCAAATATTTCTTCTCCAATTGGGAGGCCCCGAAGGGGCAGTAAGAAAATTTGGCGCTAGTTATCATGATATTTCCAACGATATGGCTTCAACATTAGGCCTAACGGCTGCAAAGCATGTTTGGCATACAGATCGTCAGCAAGTAACAAACATCTGCTTTTGGTTTACCCAAGCCGCTACTGTAATGGGAAAAATTGCTCAAGACGTTTTATTTATGGTTCAAAGTGATGTGGGTGAAGCGCGCATTGAAGGCGGGGGCTCTTCTTCCGCTATGAAGCACAAAAAAAACCCCGTATTAGCAGAGGTTATCCTTGCACAGGCTCGCTATTGCCACACTCAGATGAGCGGAATAAACACAGCATCGATCCATGAAAATGAACGTTCAGGCACTGCATGGACTCTGGAATGGATGCTTGTTCCAGCATTACTCATAACAAGCGCTAATACTGTCGTGAATACGAACGAGTTGATTGAAAATATTACAATAAAATCAGTGGCTTAGTGAGTTTATTAGTACTTTTTTTGCCCATATGTGCCAAAATGTGTTTGATAAGCACCCCAGCTACACCGGTGGTATTCTGATCGCGCTGGCAGGCATTGATATTAGCTGGCATGAAAAACAGAACACAAGCGGGGAACCACAGCTCTAATCAACTCCACTTAACGCTATTTCTAACTGACCAACAATGTTGATGGTGTTGGAGTAAAAAATAAAGGCCTATGACACTTTTTCTTGAACGATGAATTTCCCAACAGCAACCCCGGTCACTTCAACTAGGGTACCTGCTGACAATTCCTGTTCGCTACTAAGATTCCAATCGATACCTGAATAACGGTATGCAGGGTTTTTGGTCATAGATACAGCTTCATTTAAAATAAAACTATGCCCAACCAAATCACTCGTAACTTTCTTACGTTCAACGTTACCTTGCATAGACTTTAACGGCCGCCACAAAAGTACGGCTAATAATGCTGTTAATATTCCCACGCTGGACAATGCGCTGAGCATTGACTCGGGGATAACACCAACGGTCATAAGCCCGCCTGCCGCCACCGCCGCAAGACCAACAAAAAATAAGACGAAGGTTGAGAAACCCAAAACCACAACTTCGATAACAAGCAATGCCAAACCAGCCATAATCAAAATTTCAGCCAAATTATTACTGATCCAATTCATTTTTTAGCTCGCAACATTCTTATTAATCGTGTTTATAATCGTCATTGCCTGAGCAACCATGCTGGCCGCATCAGTACCGTTATCGGGTAATAAGACCACTGAAGACTCTTTCGCTATGGCAAGTTTAGCTTCAATTGCCTTAGTTGCTAAATCAAGCTGTATTGCCTTCTGACCCTCTTCAGTTGCCGCTGCTTGACCCACTTGTCTTATAGCTTCTGCTCGGGCTGATGCAATAGCCACAATCGCCTTGGCCTCACCTTCTGCGCGTAAAACCTGCTCTTCCTTTTCTGCTTCGGCTGCTAGTACTACCGATGCTTTTGCACCCTCAGCTCGGTTAATAGCCGATTGTCTATCACCTTCTGACTCCAGGATCTGGGCACGCTTTACCCTCTCGGCTTTCATCTGTGCTTCCATGGCTTCCATAACTGAGTGAGGCGGCACAATGTCTTTTATTTCATAACGAAGTACTTGAATACCCCATGGACCTGAAGCCTCATTAATCGCAGCTACGATATTGGTATTTAATATGTCGCGCTCTTCAAACGTTTTATCAAGCTCCATTTTGCCCAACTCAGAACGCATCGTGGTTTGGGCCAATTGAGTTACAGCAAATACATAATCATCTATGCCATAAGTCGCTTTATATGGATCAAGCACACGAAAATAAAGTACACCGTCTACTGACAAGGAAATATTATCTTTCGTTATCGCGCTTTGCTCCGGCACGTCGACAGCTTTTTCTTTAAGAGAACGATCAGCAGAAATGCGATCAATAAAGGGGAGGATAAAATTTAATCCAGCTTCTTTTGTGGACTGATATTTACCAAAACGTTCGACCACATAAGCACGATTTTGCGGAACGAATTTAATTGAGCTTTTAAGTCCAATTACAATTAAAACCAATACAAGTGTTTGCATGCTTAATAGATATTCAAATACAAAGTCCATTATTTTCTTCCTGAGTGTTTTACTAATTTAATCAGTAAATTTTAATTAATAGATAAGGCCTAACTGCGATTACCATTTAAGGCGCCTATCCATATTGGCTTTATTTCCTGTTGTAGTTAAATGGAGTGATTAACTCAACTATCAAGCTGGTTAAGACTTAATTAGCATTCTGGGATTTACATATCATTGTAACTGTAGGAGAGATTTTCAGATAAATCAATCAGTTAGATTTTGTGTGAAAGTTTTATGTATCTAAATATTATAATAAAATCAATGGCTTAATAATATAAATCTATTCTCACTCAATCGGTGCAATGGTCCTTGTCGTGAAAGTCACCTGTTTCAGGCTGTGTGCATCACCAGATTGAATTGAACCCGTTACCGAAATGTTAGTCCCGATCAATTCATTAAATTTTAACTCTAATCCATCCTCTCTAAACTTAAGAAACACAAATTTAATATTCGGTATGGATGGACAATTGGCAATCTCTGCGTTGTCCAATATGGTGAGATCAGCTTGTAACCGGAGTAGCGGCATTTGAGTATCGGGATTGATGAATCCTTCTCCGACCAGCGTGACTTCGTTTAGGCACGTGGTGACGACCGGGTCATATGGATATTTTGGGGTCATCGCAGAGGCACTCAAAACTATCGTTGAGATACAGTATATTAGAAGAGGTTTCAATAACTTTGCCATGTCAAATCCTGCGGGGCGTTCTTGCGCTAGGTTATTCGGTTTACACTGGATAGCTAATATTATCGCCTAAAACTAAATAAATAATCGAACTGATGAAACGTATCCCTTGGCCAGTCTCCATGGTGCCGGCAGATTATGAGATCCAAGATGGGGTTATTTATTCCCGCAAATACGATGATGTATATTTCCAAAAATATGGTGGTCTTGCAGAGAAGCGCTATGTTTTTGTGGAGGCCAATCATCTGTCCGAGAGGTTTCGTCACGCGCATAAAATCACCATACTCGAATTTGGATTTGGCCTTGGTTTGAACTTGTTGGCAACTCTTGATGCGCACGCATCGGTTGGTAATGGTTGCGTGTTGGATTATGTGGCGTTTGAAAAACACCCGTTTGATAAGGATTCGCTGAGACAGTGCTTGCGCGCAGTTATTGGTGATCATGCGCATGCGGATGTAATCATCAATAACTTACCTCCGGTAATGTCCGGTTTTCATCGCATCCGGTTATACCCAAAGGTGATGCTCACCCTTATTTATGGGGATGCATTGTCTACCATCAAAGAGCTCGACGCATCGGTGGATGTGTTTTACTTAGACGGTTTCTCCCCTCATAAAAATGATGAGCTGTGGGCAGCGCAATTATTTTCTAGTTTCAGACGTCTTGCTGCCGAGGGGGCAACCTTCAGCACTTACAGCAGTGCGACTGAGGTACGTCGGACCATGATTCATGCTGGCTTTGACGTTCAACGAAAGCAGGGCTTTGGGAAAAAGCGAGAAATGCTCTTTGGTACTTTTTCTCAAGGCGCAAAGCCAATACAAAAGACCTTCGATCCAGTTACGGTTATTGGGGGCGGTATTGCTGGGTGTTCTGTGGCGCTGCGCGCCAGTGAATTGGGCGTCGAGACTAAAGTCATTGAGTCAGGCCAAACGATAATGGGGCAAGGCTCCAGTAACCCATTGCCACTTGTCCGTCCAGCCGTATCACTTGATTTTGGCCCGAGAGGACAATTTAGTTGGTACGCATACTTCTATGCGATTCAATTTTATCGATCCCTTTCACGACTGCAAGGGATTGGATGGTGTGAAACGGGGACGCTTCAGGTGCCTCAGTCCGATGATGAATGGGAAAAGATGTGCGATGCGATTGCGGCTCTAGGTCTCAGTCAAGAAGTTCTAAAAATGGTTGATGGTGTTGAGGACTTCAAGGGTTTTTTGGGGCGCGGCATTTGGATGCCTGGAGCGGGTCAGCTACGAGACTGTCAAACTGGGTTCGCCACTCTTTTGCGCGAACAATCCGTGGAGTTGGTGACAAGCTCTTTGGTGTCGAACCTTTCTAATCAGGATGATCACTTTGAGCTCGGTGTTGCGGATCGCTCGATTGACGTGACAGGTCTTTTGGTTCTGGCTAACGCACAAAGCATCCAGCAATTAATACCTGATGTTGATTTTAAGTTGCAAACCATTCGTGGTCAGTCAACCAAAATATCTGGTCTAAATCTTACGTTTGATTCGTCGGTATGTGGTGATGGGTACGTCGCAGGATCGGGTGAGGGCAGTGTGTGGTCATCAGGAACCTTTGATGTGGGTAGTGACTCAATAGAATGTCGCGATGAAGAAAATCTACAGAATATGCAGCGTTTAGATCGTGTTTTAGGTGCGTCTCACCGGGGGGCGCAAGAAACAGTTACTGAGGCCTGGGTGGGCGTTCGATATGCCACGCATGATCGTATGCCGCACGTGGGTGCTGTGAGCCCAGGGTTATACGCACTAACGGGACTGGGTGCCAAAGGTTTTACCTGGGGTCCATTAGCTGCTGAAGTGTTGGTTTCTGAATTGCTTGGGCTGTCTTGTCCAGTAGAGCGTAGCGTGAAGGCACGAATGAATCCGTTGAGATTTAGATGAGTAATAATGTTAGAAAAAGGTTAGAAATATAATGATGAAAATAGATTTAAAAATTTTGGGTCTGTCGGGCAGCCTGCGTGAAGGGTCCTTTAATAAAAGGTTGTTAGCGTTAGCACTCAGTAGCGCAGAGCGTCACGGTGCTGAGGTGTCTGAGATAGATTTAAGTAAAACGCCTTTACCTTTCTATGATGCTGATTTAGAGGCGCGTGATGGGTTGCCGAGCACTGTTCAGGCGTTAAAGCAGCAGTTTATGGATGCCGATGGCCTGATGATTGCGACGCCTGAATATAATGGCTTTTTTCCTGGGGTATTGAAGAATTGTTTAGATTGGTTGTCGAGACGCAATAGCCTTGAAGATCCGGTATTGTCCTCGTATAACGGCAAGGTGGCGGGACTGATGTCCGCGACCGTTGGGGGAAGTGGGGGTGTACGGTCATTGACTGGGTTAACGACCCAGTTGCAATATCTTGGCGTCACGGTTCTTCCTCGACCATTTTCCTTGGTGCATGCGGGCAAAGCTTTTTCCGACAATGGGACATTGTCACCAGAGCTTCTGTCATCTATCGATGAGATGACTGCAGCACTCATTCTTAACCTACAAAAACTTAAACAAGATTAAAAGCAAAGAGGAACATTTATGCGTTTCACCTACTTGGTTTCTGCGGTTTTTCTCCTTCCTTTATTCGCTTCAGCTGAAACGTGGATTGAGGTGGGTGCGGATACTGAGGCCAAGTATTATGTGGATCTCGATTCAACGTGGGTTGATGGTGACAATATCAATGTCATTAAAAAGGGTATCTACGCAAGGGTGATGGCGGACAAGTTTGAGGGAGATGAACAAGTTGTATTTAAAATCACGAAAGCTCGTCTCGAGTTAGATTGTGCGCGGGAGCTTAACCGTGTGACGCAAATTGACATGGTGAATGAGGACGATGAAGTTGTATGGTCTTCGGGGTACATGTCGAGGCGACTCTGGTTGTCGATTAAGGACCAAGGGCACGCGCGTACGACTTTTGATTTAGTTTGCAGTCGAGTCAGATGAATGAAAAAAGGCCGGATGTCACCGGCCTTTTTAGTGAAAATTATTCTTGGTTGTTTGGATCATCTTCTGGATTAATCCATGTTAAATCTGTCGGTCCGAATCCGGATTCTTGAAGAATGACTTCGGTTCGTGCCCAAGCGTAATGAGGGGTATTGGCTCCTGTGATGTAGAACGCTCCTGCTTCCATGGTTTTCATGGGTTTCATATCGAATTCCTCGCCACTACCGATCCAGTAAGTCCCTTTTAAAACGGTCACAGTTCGTTGATCATTGTGTTTATGCGGGGGGAGTTTATAGCCAGACGGCATTTTTACGCGGAAGGTGTACGGCCCAGGCTTTTGCGGATCTCCGTGGATCACGATCATACGCATCCCCCATGGTGTATGACTATTACGCTCCCACTTCATTGTCTCTGGGTCAGACGTTATGACGTCACTTCGCATGATCACTTTACTGCCGCCATGGTGATCGGCGTTTGCTGATTGTGTCATCACGGTGAGTAATGCGACTAAAGGAACTAGTGCTAGAATTTTCGACAATCTCATATTTCCTCCATTTGGATATTTTATTTTTTTAAGAGCTGTTTTGACGAGCTGCGATGGCTAAAGTTTAGTTTATTTTGAAATTAATCGTTGGTTTACTTGTTTTGTGAGCGTTAATGACATTGTTTGGGCTATTTTTTATGTTTAAAGCC
>ERZ890510.1054-NODE-1054-length-19362-cov-8.074274_pt1 | contig 19362 bp, 20 predicted proteins | sample MGYA00521265_ERZ890510 | MGnify/ENA primary metagenome ERZ890510 (study PRJEB32303, sample SAMEA104408624) | aquatic metagenome | biome: Brackish water; feature: Chemocline; material: water | place: Baltic Sea | collected 2014-10-26T21:54:00 | depth 110 m ...
CCTTCCTGTGCCAACTCAAGAAACTGGGCCAGATCGCGCTTGCGCTCAAGATCATCAAACAAAGTTCGCACACGGGCCAGATCACTTGCCGCCCCGGTTTCTTCGATCAAATTTGACTGGCCACGCACAATCAACCTCTCGTGCGCCTCGCCCTTATCCTGCCAGATCGCCATGCCATCTGTGACCATTTGTTGTGCCAGTGAATCCAATTCTAACCGATGAGAGGCTATTTCGGTCGCGACAACCTGACCGATCTCTGACAGCGTGTGGCCCTGTACGATCGAATTCAGAAAATTGGCGGCCTCGCGCATGGATGACGGGGTTTGGCCACTGGGTGGTGTGAAAACACGGTTCTCCACCTGACCATCGGCCATCACCAAAACAACCAAGGCGCGGTCTATGGAAAGCGAAACAAACTCAACATGCTTAATCGGCGCTTCTGACTTTGGCGCCAGCACCAAACCTGCACCGTTTGAAAGGGCGGACAATATCGTACTGGCACGATCCAACATGCGGTTCACGTCCGTCTGATCTTCCTCCATCGTGCTTTCGATTTTTCGCTGTTCAACTTTGGACAGATCACCGATTTCTAACATTGAATCGACAAACAATCGCAGCCCAAGTTGGGTCGGAATTCGTCCCGCCGAGATATGCGGACTGCCCAATAAGCCAAGTTGTTCCAGATCCTGCATGACATTCCTGATTGTTGCAGCAGAAATGCTTTCCGAAAATGTTTTTGAAAGTGTTCGCGATCCTATTGGTTCGCCGGAAGATAGGTAACTTTCGACCAGCGTACGAAACACCTCGCGGCTGCGGGCGTTCATTTCGTCAAACGGATCAAGCGATGGGTTTTTCATTTGTCTAACTGCCAAAATCAAATCAGCACACCGTGGTAGAAAGCTTTGTGCGCAAGGTCAATCGGGCATCTCGCCCCTTTACTATCAAGTCCGCGTCAGGCTATTTGCGGATCAGCTTCAATAAAGGATACCTTATGCGCCCTTCGGGAAGAAATACAGACCAACTACGTTCTGTCGCGATTGAGACAAATGTCACAATGCATGCCGAGGGGTCTTGCTTAATAAAGTGCGGCAACACTCATGTCCTGTGCACAGCAACGCTTGAGGAAAAGGTTCCACCTTTTATGCGGAATTCTGGCCTTGGATGGGTTACAGCGGAATATGGAATGCTTCCACGTGCAACTACATCCCGCAACCGTCGGGAAGCGGCCGCTGGTAAGCAATCTGGTAGAACGCAAGAAATTCAACGTCTTATAGGACGTTCCTTGCGCGCTGGCGTTGATCGTGTCGCGCTAGGCGAACGGCAAATCACTATTGACTGCGATGTCATTCAGGCTGACGGGGGGACGCGCTGCGCCTCTATAACCGGCGGTTGGGTTGCTTTGCGATTGGCGGTTAATAAATTGATGGCCACAGGCGCAATCAAGACAGATCCACTAACGGACCACGTTGCAGCCGTAAGTTGCGGCATATATGGGGGCCAAGCCGTCCTCGACCTTGACTATGCAGAAGACAGCGAAGCCGGCACTGATGCAAATTTTGTTATGACCGGCAAAGGTGGGTTAATCGAAATACAAGGATCAGCTGAAGGCGCAACATTTTCGCGGGCGGAGCTTGATAAGCTTTTAGATTACGCTGAGATTGGCGTTGCAGGCCTGATAGCTGCACAAAAGGCAGCAATCGCGGGGTAGTATGAGGCGTTTAACCGAGGGGCAGCTTGTAATCGCATCGCACAACAAGGGAAAACTTGTTGAGATGCACAATCTATTGCAACCTTTTGGTGTCAACATTACGTCTGTTGCCGAACATGGATTGGTAGAACCTGTTGAAACAGAAGATAACTTTGCTGGAAATGCCCGCCTAAAGGCGCATTTCGCTGCTCGCGGTACCGGGTTGCCGGCCTTGTCCGATGACAGTGGGATCATTGTCGACGCACTGGATGGTGCGCCCGGCGTCTATACTGCAGATTGGGCAGAAACGCCGAACGGGCGCGACTTTCCGATGGCAATGCAAAAGGTCTGGGAATTGCTGGAAGAAAAATCCGCGCCGGAACCTCGGACCGCTCGATTTGTCTGCACCTTGTGTCTCGCGTGGCCAGATGGTGATGATTTGCTGTTTGAAGGATCGGTTGAAGGGCAGGTCGTCTGGCCAATGCGGGGTGCGAACGGTTTTGGCTTTGATCCAATTTTTCTGCCAACCGGTAAATCGCAGACATTTGGCGAAATGGGCCCTGCTGAAAAGCACGCGATGAGTCATCGTGCTGTCGCGTTTGAAAAATTGGTTGCAAGCGTATTTCATGATTGAAGATTGGCGTCAGGGTGGGTTCGGCATCTACATCCATTGGCCGTTTTGCCAGTCTAAATGTCCTTACTGCGATTTTAACTCGCATGTAGTCTCGGACGTAGACTTTCACCAATGGGAACAGGCTTTCATTGCAGAAATCTCGCGTTATGCTTCGCAAGTCCCTGATCGGATTATTAATTCTGTATTTTTTGGCGGCGGAACACCAAGCTTGATGCCGCCAGCTCTTGTAAAGTCAATTTTGACCGCAATTTCTAATGGCTGGAACCTATCAAACAACGCCGAGATTACACTAGAGGCCAACCCGACATCCTTTGAAATCAATAAGTTCAGAGGATTTTTTGATGCTGGTGTAAATCGGGTTTCCATTGGCGTTCAGGCACTAAATGACATAGATTTAGTCGCATTAGGTCGGCTGCATTCTGTGAAAGAAGCTTATTATGCCGTTGAAAAAGCTCAGGAAATATTCGAGAGAGTTAGTTTTGATCTGATTTACGCCCGGCAACATCAAACCTTTGGCGGCTGGCAAGCCGAGCTGTCTCAGGCTTTGGCATTGGGAACCGATCATCTATCTCTATATCAACTAACTATCGAGGACGGAACTGCATTTGGACGACGTCATGCGGCAGGACGACTCAAAGGTCTTCCTTCCGACGAGTTGTCCGCCGACCTTTATGCAATGACCCAAGTATTGACGCGAGCGGCTGGCCTACCGAACTACGAGATATCTAATCATGCGCGACCAGGTTCTGAATCACGCCACAATTTGCTCTATTGGAACTGCGGCGATTATGTCGGCGTTGGCCCAGGTGCGCACGGTCGACTGACATTCAGCGATCAGCGATTTGCAACCGAGACAGCGCTAATGCCAGCAGACTGGTTGTCAAATGCGCTATCTGGTGACGGTGAAAGCATCCGAGCGCGCCTCTCCACAACCGAAGAAACAGAGGAACGGTTAATGATGGGCTTGCGTTTATCAGAGGGCGTTGCAATTGACAGACTAGGTACTTTAAGTCAATCCCCATCTTTCTCTATTAAAATCAATGGCTTGGGCAACATGGGTTTGCTTTGGATGAAGGGTGGACGAATTGGCGTTTCTTCCTCGGGGCGGATTATTCTAAATGCTATTCTACGAGAGTTATTAGCGTGACGCGCCTTAATATCGGGTGGCGCCCTTGCGGATAGTTTGGTTTATTTTCGGCTTCACAGCGCTGCTCTTGGGGGTAATCGGAGCGTTCTTGCCGTTATTGCCAACAGTACCGTTTCTGTTATTGGCAGCATTTTGTTTTGCGCGATCATCAGATAGGTGGCACAGCTGGCTAGTTACACATCGCTCCCTTGGGCCATCTATTCAAGCATGGCAAAAAACCGGATCGATCGGTCGCCGCGCAAAAATTTTCGCCTCAGTATCTATACTTGCATCATTTTTTGTTTCCATAGCAATGGATGTGCCGATGGGCATTATGGGAGTTCAGGGCGTTGTACTGTTGGTGGTTTCTTACTTCATCTGGTCTAGGCCCGAGGCATAGAAGACGTTAAAATCCGGCAAATTTCATCAAGTTGATCAAGGTTGTTATACGTTAAAGTTACCGTGCCATTTGAGGCCTTTACATTGTGATCGACGGTTACTTTCATCCCGATGTTTAGGGATAGATCCTGTTCCAGTGCTTTCGTATCAGCGTCTTTTTCAACGTTGATTTTGTTTGTGGATTTTGCTTTGTTAACTGGATTTTTTGCAAGGCTTTCTGCCTGTCGCACAGACAATCCTTTTGAGATTATCTGACGCGCCAAAAGCGCCGGGTCTTCAGCTGGAACCAATGCTCTGGCATGGCCAGCAGACAGTTTTCCGTTGCGCAGGTAACCCAGCACCTCTTCAGGCAAATTTAATAATCGGATTAAGTTGGCGATGTGGCTACGACTTTTGCTGAGTGATTCCGCCAGCTTTTCTTGCGTGTGCCCAAATTTATCCATCAACTGTCGATAGGCAAGCGCCTCTTCGACCGGGTTAAGATCTGCGCGTTGAATGTTTTCAATGATTGCGATTTCAATAGCTTCCGTGTCATTCAGTTTGCGCACAAGCACCGGTACTTCATGAAGGTTGGCCAACTGTGCAGCGCGCCAACGACGTTCGCCTGCAACAATTTGAAATTCGTCCGGCAAATTCGGCACCGGCCTGACGATCAACGGTTGAATAATCCCCTTTTCCCGGATGGAGGCAGCAAGAGTCGCTAAATCTTCTTTCGAAAAATCGCGCCTTGGCTGATCTGGATTCGGATGCAGCTTTTCTATCGGTACGAGCCGGTCCGCAGCTCTATCCGACGACCGCGCGCCATTTCTCTCGGGTTGTTTATCCAAATTAACGTCAGCCATAAGAGCTGACAAGCCACGGCCCAGACCGCGGCGTTCAGAAGCTTTCATGTTTTCAATCCCTTATCGAGTGAAGACGAAACTTTTCCATGCTTGCGAAGAATTTCCGCCGCCAGTTTTTGGTAAGCGATACTGCCCTTGCTGGTGTGGTCATAAATCAAAGCGGGCATTGCAAAGGATGGCGCCTCCGACAGGCGCACATTGCGTGGGATTACTGTATTGAACACCAAATCACCCAAATTTCCCCGAACATCGCGTTCAACTTGCAGTGACAAATTGTTGCGCGCATCAAACATTGTCAGGACAATTCCTTCGATCCTTAAGTCGGCATTCAAGTTTTGGCGAACTTCGCGAATTGTCAACATCAACTGCGACAGACCTTCAAGTGCAAAAAACTCGCATTGTAGAGGTACAAGTACGGAGTGAGCAGCGACCATAGCGTTCAACGTCAACAGGTTGAGGGAGGGAGGGCAATCAATCAATATATAGTCAAGGTCGAATGCATTAAATGCCGAGCCTCGCAAAATCTTGCGCAGTTGGACTGCCCTTCCGGCGGTATCAGCAAGTTCGATATCCGCCGAACTTAAGTCTGTGGTCGAAGGAATAAGATAAAGATTCGGTATCTGGGTTTCGTAAACAATGTCTTCGGGCCGGGCATCCGTCAACAACAAATCATACGACGTCAAATCCCGCTTGTCAGCCGACAATCCCATTCCGGTTGACGCGTTACCTTGTGGGTCAATATCAATTAACATCACCCGTTTTCCGACTGCCGCAAGACCGGTGCCCACGTTAATCGCCGTCGTCGTTTTTCCTACACCGCCCTTTTGATTTGCAATTGCAATTATCTTGGGCCGAGGGTTGGTCTCGTAGTCTTCAGACACGCACTATTCTTTCGATTTTCAGGATGACACCGTTTACATCGGTAATGCTTGGTATTTTCTGAAGCTCGAATTTCCAATTTTTTCGGGCCTCGGTCAACTCGGATTCGTGGTTTTCGCCCTTTGACAGCAAACAAATAGTATTATCGTTGGAAAGCCGAGTGACATATTCAAATATTCTGGAAACCGGTGCCAGAGCGCGAGCCGAGATGACGTCCGCCGCAGCAGGCGGCAGTTTTTCCGCGCGTTCAATAGCTATTTTTGGTGTTATGCCCGTTTCTTGGCTTACCTTTAGTAAAAAACTCGCCTTGCGTGCATCACTTTCAACCAATGTCACCGATAAACTTGGATCGTATTCAACAGCTAAGATTGCGACAATTAGTCCGGGGAACCCTCCGCCCGAGCCCAAGTCCAGCCATGTTTTTGTGTTTTTCGGCCGCAAATTCCAAAGCTGCGCTGAATCGAGAAAGTGGCGGATCCAAACCTGTGAGATCGTTGACTGACCGACCAAGTTTATTGCTGGGTTCCACTTGAGAAGGAGGGATTCGTAAATCTTTAATCGCTCAATTGTTTCACGTGAAACATTCATTGTGTTTTGAAAAGTATTCTGCCCATCGTCCGACGTCATCAAGCTGTCTTTTTCTTGCGTTGTTGCTTCAGTCTCGCCAGAACAAGCGTCAGGGCTGCAGGCGTCATCCCGTCAATTCGGCCAGCCTGCCCCAGTGTTCGTGGCTGAACTTTAGCAAGCTTCGATTTAAGTTCGTTGGACAGACCCGCAATGTCGTCATAAGAAAACCCATCAGGAACTTCGTGAGCCTCGTCACGTGCAAGGGCAGCGATGTCCGCAGTTTGCCGTTCGATATAATGCGCGTATAGAGCATCCCGTTCGATTTGAAGTGCAGTTTCTGGTTCGATTTCAGTGAGTTCCGGCCAAATGCGACCTAAGTCAGCAAAATTTATATCAGGATAGGATAGTAACCCCAAACCTGTGCGCCTTACACCATCCTGATTAACCTTTAGGCCCGCGGCAATTGCCTGCGTAGACGTTAAAGAAACTTTGACTAAGACGCTCCTAGCACCGGATATTTTTTCCATTTTATTAAGGAAGGATGTTTTTCTGTCTTCGGTAATACATCCCAATTCGATGCCAACCGTCGTCAAGCGTTGATCCGCATTATCGGCCCTTAGCGATAGCCGATATTCTGCCCGCGATGTAAACATTCTGTAAGGTTCAGAAACGCCGCGCGTAACTAAGTCGTCGATCATAACGCCGATATAGGCCTCGGCCCTGGAAAACAGAATTGGCGGTCTGTTTTGCGCTGCCAGCGCGGCATTTAATCCAGCGACCAACCCTTGTGCAGCGGCCTCCTCGTAACCGGTTGTTCCATTGATCTGGCCAGCCAAGTACAATCCCTCGACCGCCTTGAGTTCAAGTGTCGGTCGCAAGGCGCGAGGATCGACAAAATCGTATTCAATCGCATAACCTGGTTGCAATATTTTAGCGTTTTCAAGCCCCTTTATCGAGGCGACATACTGTTCTTGCACTGCAACCGGTAACGATGTTGAAATCCCGTTCGGGTAAATCGTATGGTCGTTAAGCCCCTCTGGCTCAAGAAATATCTGATGTGAATCTTTCTCAGCAAACCGTACTATCTTGTCCTCGATTGAAGGGCAATATCGAGGGCCAACGCCTTCGATATGTCCACCATAAATCGCCGACTTGCTAAGGTTTTGTTCAATAATTTCATGTGTTTGCTGGTTTGTGTGGGTGATCCCGCACGAAACTTGGCGTACAAAAGGTTTATTGGATAAAAATGAAAACATCACCGGGTCATCGTCGCCTGGCTGACTTTCCAGACTATCCCAATTGATTGTTCGTCCATCAAGTCGCGGGGGCGTTCCGGTTTTCAGCCGGCCAAGCGGCAAGCCCAGCGCGTCTACCCTTTCGGCGAGTGGTATCGAGGGCTTGTCGCCCATCCTCCCTCCGGGTCGCGATTCATCGCCTATGTGGATTACGCCCCTTAAGAATGTGCCGGTCGTTAGAACCACCCGTTGTGATGAAACGGTTGATCCATCGGCCAGAATCACGCCTGCAACTTTGTTTGCAGATATTCTTAGGTCCGAGACCTCGGCTTCGATAACCGTCAAATTCGGCTGTAACTTCATCTCGGCCTGCATCGCCTGCCGGTAAAGTGCGCGGTCAGCCTGCGCTCGCGGCCCCTGAACGGCTGGTCCCTTGCGGCGATTAAGCAGACGAAATTGGATACCCGCGCGGTCTGCAACCTTGCCCATCAGACCACCAAGGGCGTCGATTTCCCTAACGAGATGCCCCTTACCAAGGCCACCGATCGCCGGGTTGCAGGACATTTCACCTATTTTTGCAAAGCTATGTGTAATCAGCGCGGTCTTCGCACCCAATCGGGCGGCCGCATGCGCGGCGTCGGCACCTGCATGCCCGCCACCGATAACTACAACGTCAAAATCCCAATGTTTCACGTGAAACATTCCCTATTTCCCGAGGCAAAAGCTCGCAAAGATTTCATCCAGTACATGCTCTACGTCTACTCGGCCAATCAAAGAATCAAGCGAACGGATCGCACGATGAAGATCGGCCGATGCAAACTCGGCTTTGTCAGGCCCGCTTAGTACACTATCGCGGGCCGAATCCAACAGAGAAATCGCAGCGTCAATTGCCAGTCGATGTCGGATATGAGTGGCTGTAGCAGCACCTGATGCACGCTTATTGAGCCGCGATTGGATTTCAGAGATAAGACCAGATACCCCGTCGCCAGTCAGACCAGAAACAGATATCACATTGTTATCATGAAATAAATCAGATTTCCCAAACACCACGATATCGTCCGGCTCTGGTTTTATCCCAAGGTCCGAACTGTCGCCACTCGCGACCAGAAAAACCCGCAGGTCCGCATGCCTTGCGCGCATTTTCGCTCGTTCAACGCCTAGCCCTTCGACGTGATCGGTAGTTTCACGGAGGCCCGCTGTATCAAGTATTGTGACCGGTAAGCCACCGAGATCCATCCGAACCTCGATCACGTCGCGAGTCGTTCCGGCGATTTCAGATGTGATCGCTGCGTCGCGCCCTGCCAAACGATTTAAAAGTGTGGATTTCCCGATGTTCGGTGGGCCAACAATTGCCACTTCAAAGCCTTCGCGGATGCGCTCGGCAATATGGCTGCCCTTGGATTCTGTGGTCAGTGATTCCTGGGTTCGGTCCAATAATTCCAGAACTTCGGGCGACACATCAACCGGCACATCCTCGTCGACGAAATCTATGGTCGCTTCAATCAACGAAACGGCGCGGATCAGATCCCGACGCCAAGTTTCCGCTTTGGCGCCTAATGCCCCGTCAAAGACCCGCATCGCCTGCTTTCGCTGCGCTTCAGTTTCCGCTTCGATCAGATCGCCCAAGCCTTCGACCTGGGTTAAATCCAAACACCCGTTTTCCAGCGCGCGGCGGGTGAACTCACCTGGTTCGGCCAAGCGCAACCCCGGCATTTGACCTAGCGCCTTCAGCAAAGCCGCTATTATCGCTGTGCTGCCATGAACGTGGAATTCCGCTACATCTTCACCCGTAAAGCTGTGCCCTTCTTCAAAACGCAACACCAAGGCGTCGTCGATAACGCCAAGGTCACTGACCGATAGCGTTCGCAGAGTTGCCAGTCGAGGCAGTGGCGGCGGCCCAGACAGCGTTTCGAGGGCTTGGTGGGCCAATACGCCTGAAACCCGCACAATGGCAACGCCAGCCTTTCCCTGCGCTGATGCGAGGGCAAATATTGTGTCCATGTCACCCGCTCCTGCCGATAATGACGGGAACTTCCCGACTCTGGGGTTAGGAATTCATCGAGTCAAAGAATTCCGCATTCGATTTTGCAGCCTTCAACTTACCGAGCAAGAACTCGATCGCGTCAGTTGTACCCATCGGGTTCAGAATTCGGCGCAGCATGAATGTCTTGCTCAGATTGACTTTATCAACCAACAGTTCTTCTTTTCGAGTGCCTGATTTCAGAATGTCGATGGCCGGGAAGACGCGTTTGTCAGCGATCTTGCGATCAAGAACCAATTCACTGTTACCGGTGCCCTTGAATTCTTCAAAGATAACCTCGTCCATCCGGCTGCCGGTTTCAATAAGCGCCGTCGCAATGATGGTCAATGAACCACCTTCTTCGATATTCCGGGCGGCCCCAAAGAAACGTTTCGGGCGCTGTAAAGCATTGGCATCCACGCCACCGGTCAGAACCTTACCCGACGACGGAACAACGGTGTTAAAAGCCCGCCCAAGCCGCGTGATACTATCAAGAAGGATCACAACATCACGTTTGTGTTCAACCAGACGTTTGGCCTTTTCGATCACCATTTCCGCAACCGCAACGTGACGTGTTGCCGGTTCGTCAAATGTAGACGAGATAACCTCACCTTTGACCGATCTCTGCATGTCGGTCACTTCTTCCGGGCGCTCATCAATCAGCAACACAATCAGATAACATTCCGGGTGATTCTTTGCGATAGAATGCGCAATATTTTGCAAAATTACCGTTTTACCGGTCCGCGGAGGCGCCACGATCAACCCGCGCTGGCCTTTACCGATAGGCGCAACAAGGTCGATCACACGTGCCGTTTTATCTTTGATCGTCGGATCTTCGATTTCCATGATCAGCCGTTCATCGGGGTAAAGAGGTGTCAGGTTATCAAAATGAACCTTATGTTTAGCCAGTTCCGGATCGGCGAAATTAATCAGTGTGACCTTGGTCAAGCCAAAATAGCTTTCGTTTTCTTCCGGGGCTTTCATCACACCCATGACGGTGTCGCCAGTCCGCAGCGAAAACTTTCGCAAAAGAGTCGGGCTGACGTAAATATCATCGGGTCCGGGCAGATAGTTTGCCTCGGGCGAACGCAAAAAACCAAACCCGTCCTGCATCACTTCAAGCACGCCGTCACCGGAAATTTCAACGCCTTCTTCGGCGTTTTCTTTCAGGATGGCGAACATCATGTCGCCTTTGCGCATGGTCGTGGCATTCTCGATCTCAAGCTCTTCTGCCATCGCCAGCAAGTCGGCAGGGCTTTTCGCTTTAAGTTCAGACAGAAACATTTTTTCTTGGGTCATGGTGAAATCCGTATATCCAACAGGTTTGCTTGCCTGCGGGTGATAAATTGTGGTTCAGGAATCGTCTTTGGCGGCCGGACGGCCAGACTGGGAAGCTCTTTACACTGTTTCTGACGAAATTGTCAAATACGTCGTTAGAAAGGCCGCGCTATGACCATTGTTACAATTACAATCATTAAAACCGTTGGTACCTCGTTCATCAATCGAAACTGTCGCCCCGTCACTTTGCACGTTCCGTCGCGAATTTCCTTGCGTCGAAGCCCAAGCCAGTGATGAAACCACGTCATAACGATTACCATTGCGGCTTTAATCCACGGCCAGAAAGCCGACCAATCCACAATACCCGGTGTAAACACCAACATCAGACCAAAAACCCAAGTCGCGACCAAAGCCGGGTTCATGATGACACGCAGCAACTTGAGTTCCATAATTTCAAACGTCTGATGGGTTTTTCCCTCAAAGCCAGCCTGTTCAATGTGATGTACAAATAATCTTGGAAGATAAAACATTCCTGCCATCCATGAAATTACAGAGATCACGTGCAGTGATTTGATCCATGGATAATAAGACGTCAAAAAATCCATCATTTGTTTATTCCTGACTTGGTATGATCCTGACCTGTCTGTCTCACTAATATAAATATAGATATTAAGAAAGTTGATGTATTAGTAGATACCGTTGAATGACAAGGATTACCGATCTTATTCAGTTATAAAAACTCAAATTTTTTACTGAAGATAATATGGTCTGGATTAGAGTATATCACCAATTAAAGTAACTTACTTCAGATAGTTAATGTATATTTAGGCTTGGATAAAACTGGGGAACACTTTTGAATCACGGGGATTACAAGATACCTTCCACAGCCTTGAATAACTTCATACCTTGTGGAAAAGTCCTGAATAGTTTCTTGAAAAAACCATGATTTATTAAGATAACATAGTCAGGGGTAAAAATCAGGACTTTATCAAGATGCGCCAGCTGACTTTACTCACAGAGTTAACCCCATGACGGCAGTGATCATTCTTGCCTCCGCTTCAGAAGCGCGGCGGAAGTTACTCGAACAAAGTAATGTTCCTTTCACAACCCAAACTGCCGAATTAGACGAGAATACGCCAAAGAGAACTCTATTGGCTGAGGGAAAAAAGCCGAAAGAAATCGCAATTGCTTTGGCAGAACTAAAAGTACTGTCGGTAACCGCCAAGAACCCCACCGCCTGGGTGATAGGAGCAGATCAGGTCGTAGATTTTGATGGCGAGTTACTAAGCAAACCCAACAGCATGAGCGAGGCCCGAGAGCAGTTGCTTTCACTAAGGGGTCAAACGCACAAACTGTTTTCAGCCGCAGTAATCGCCCATAACGGCAAAGTTATTTGGCGACATACCGGCGAAGTTCGTCTGACAATGCGCGACTTTTCAGATACCTACCTAGAAGGATATTTGGCCCGCATCGGCACAGACGCATTAGCAACAGTCGGCAGTTATAAATTGGAAGAAGAAGGTGTCAGGCTGTTCAGTCAGATCCAAGGCGACTATTTTTCCGTACTTGGATTGCCACTGCTGGAAATCTTGAACTTTTTGACCGAAACAGGGATATTGGTAAAATGAAATCAAAACCGATCCCACTGGCAGGCGTCATTGGCTCGCCGATTGGTCACAGCAAGTCGCCAAAGCTGCACGGCCATTGGCTTAAAAAGCACGAGATTGTCGGGTTTTATATACCAATCGAGCTGACACACGAAACATTTGAAAAAGGCCTGCGGGCGCTGCCAATGCTTGGATTCAAAGGTGTTAACGTTACGATTCCCTTTAAGGAGAAAGCATTGGCGCTGGCGGACGTGGTTACCGATAGGGCCGCATTGATTGGCGCTGCGAACACGATAACATTCCTAAAGGATGGACGAATCCAGGCAGACAACACTGATGGATACGGATTTATCGCCAATTTGAAACAGAACGCTCCAGAGTGGGATGCATCCAGTGGGCCCGCACTTGTGCTTGGCGCGGGCGGTGCCGCACGGGCAATTGTGTCGGCTCTTTTGTCCGAAAGAGCACCAGAAATAATTCTGGCGAACCGAACCCGCAACCGGGCCGAAATGTTGCGGGATCATTTTGGCGCCCGCGTTCGGGTCGTTGATTGGAACGGTGTGTTGTCCTCAGTGGCCGAGGCTGCGACTTTGGTGAATACGACCTCGCTTGGCATGGTCGGACAGCCGCCCCTGTCTGTTTCGCTGGACAAAATTCAACGGGGAACGCTGGTCACCGATATCGTCTACACGCCCCTGAAAACGCCGCTTTTGGAACAGGCCGAAGTGCACGGTTGTATAACGGTGGATGGTCTAGGAATGCTATTGCATCAGGCAGTGCCTGGGTTCGAGAACTGGTTCAGAAAAAAACCCATAGTAGATCAGGAGCTGCGGCAAGCGGTATTAGCGGAATGACGACCAAAATGCCCTTTGTTCTTGGCCTGACGGGTTCCATTGGAATGGGAAAATCCACGACGGCAGAATTTTTCCGACAGGCGGGCATTCCGGCTTGGGATGCAGATGCAGCTGTGCATCGGCTTTATGCCAAAGGTGGCGCCGCCGTGGCGGGCATCGCGAAGATTTGCCCTGAGGCGATCTTGGACGGAGTTGTCCAACGCAACCGCCTCCGCGACTGGATTGCACAAGACGATCAGGCGATTGGCCTGTTGAATTCGGTTGTTCATCCACTGGTCGCACGGGACAGGGCGCAGTTTATTACGTCATCGGCTGCCTCAGGAGAGAGACTTGTCGTGGTTGACGTACCGTTGTTGTTTGAAACCGGAGGAGACAGCCGTGTCGATGCGACGCTGGTTGTTTCAGCTGATCCTGATGTCCAAAGAGCACGGGTCCTCCAGCGAGATGGCATGACAGAAGCCCATTTTCAGCGTATTCTCGCAAGCCAGATGCAGGACGCAGAAAAACGCAAGCGGGCGGATTTTGTTATAGAAACACTTTCACTGGAATCAGTGCAGGCAGATGTGGCAAGGTTGATCACAACTTTACGCCAAAGGATCGCCAATAATGCGTGAGATCGTACTTGATACCGAGACAACAGGCCTCGATCCGTCAACCGGCGACAGGATTGTTGAAATCGGTGCTGTCGAGTTGTTCAATCACATGCCAACGGGCAAATTTTACCACCAATACATCAACCCACAACGCGACATGCCAGAGGGTGCGTTTAACGTCCACGGCCTAAGTGCGGCCTTTCTGTCAGATAAGCCGGTTTTCGTAAGTATAGTTGATGCTTTTCTTGAATTTGTCGGGGATGCCAAAATTGTCATCCATAACGCCAGTTTTGATATGAAGTTCATCAACGCTGAACTTATTTGGGCCAAGCGAGCCAAGTTGCCGATGGATCAGGCGCTGGACACACTCGAAATCGCCCGCAAAAAATTCCCCGGCGCGCAAAATTCACTGGATGCGCTGTGCCGGCGCTTTTCTGTCGATAACTCTGCCCGCGACAAGCACGGCGCGTTACTTGATTCTGAATTGCTTGCCGAAGTTTATCTGGAGTTGGTTGGTGGTCGCCAACCTGACCTGATCCTCGCAGGATCCCACCAGGGCGATTCAGGCCGAAAAGGCAACGACGACGCGGTTTGGAAGCCAGCGCGCCGGCCCGTAGAATTACCAAGCCGCCTGTCTTTGGATGAAGACAAGCGGCATGCCAGTTTTGTGGATAGTCTTGGCGACGCTTCGGTTTGGGCGACGCTGGGTAAAGCTTAGGTCAACCTGTCAGGAAACAGGCTTACCAACTTTCTCTGCTTCTGCGCGTCGGGTCAATTCCTGCCGGTAAAGCGCCAGGAAATCAATGTTTTCAAGATTAAGCGGCGGATAGCCACCGTCGTGAGTAATGTCGCCAACGATGCGCCGCAGATACGGGAAAATCATGCGCGGGCATTCGATCAACAGGAATGGATGCATTTGATCCGGCGGCACGTTCTCGATCAGGAAAATACCCGCATATTCGATTTCAAGAATAAAGATCGATTCGTTGGTTTCTTTGTTCTTTGAATTAATGGTCAGCTTGATGATGACTTCGAAATTCTTGTCTTTCTCGCGCTGCCGTGCGTCCAGATTAACCTGAACCTGAATGTCAGGCTGGATATTTCCATCCAAGCTTTTTTGTGCCGCAACGTTTTCAAACGACATATCACGGATGAATTGCCCCAGCACCTGCATGCGGGGTTGCGGAATTTCGGCGGCTTGGGCGTCGGGTTTGGTTTCGGCCATTAAGTGCTCCTGCGGTCGGTTGTTCAATCCGCGCCATGCCTAACAGGAAGGCATGACCGCGGCAATTGGCGAAGTACGTTGTTAAGGCCTGGTCCAGCCGGACGGATTCTCTGGCTTTGCGTCTGCCGGTTCTTCTAAAACCGAATAATCGGCGTCAATGACGTCATTTTGCATTGGGTTTTCGCGCTGAGCCGTATTGCCCGCCGAGAACGCAAATCCTTGCGTAGTGACATGTGTTGCCGCCCAACGGATCAAGGCGGATCTTACCGGCGGCATCAGCAGTAAAAACCCGATCGAGTCAGTGAAAAACCCCGGCGTAAGCAGCAAAACGCCGGCTACTAGAATCATCGCTCCCTGCGCTATCGGATCAGCAGGATTATTGCCCTCGGCAAGGGCTTTTTGCAGTCGCGCCAGCGTCATCATACCTTGCCGACGCATCAATTGCGTTCCCAGGAGCGCAGTAAAGACCACTATTGCCAACGTAGCCCAAAGACCAATGGCCCCGCCAACTGTGACAAACAGGGCGATTTCGATTAGCGGAACTGCGACAAATGCTAAAAACAGCCACATGGCCTTTTCCTCATCCTACTTTGGCGCGCCTGTGGTAGACTTGGCGGCATCGGTACCCTACATAAGGGCAGAAGGCCCTGGATGCCAGAACCAGGGTGAAATTAGGAGATAAGCGAATGTCATCTGCCGCGATCCAATTAATTGTCTTAGCCGGGATCGCCCTGTTTTTGGTCCTGCGGCTAAAAAATGTGCTTGGCACACGCGACGGGTTCGAAGGGCAAGAAAAGCCCAAGCCATTGCCGTCTTCCGCCAAGGGTAAACGACCCGAGCTGGAAGTGATTGAAGGCGGGTTTGATCATGATATCTCGGACCACATCGATGTCAAAAGTACACCCGGTCAAGCGCTTGCGCTTATGAAAAAGGCCGAACCGACATTTCAGGTTACTGATTTTATGAACGGCGCACGGGGTGCGTACGAAATGATCCTGATGGCCTTTGAAAGTGGTGATCTGCAAACACTGAGGCAATTTCTGTCAGACGATGTTTACACCAGTTTTTCCAGTGTCGTTGAAACACGCGCGCGCGAAGGCCTGACAATCGAAGCAAATTTCCTTGGGGTGCGCGAATTAAAACTTACATCGGCAGAATTTGATAAAAACACAAAAGAGGCAGAAATCACGCTTCGATTTGTGGGCGAACTTTCGTCCGTCGTGCGTGATAAAACCGGCGAGATCGTCGAAGGTAATCCGGATGAAGTAAAACGGCAAAAAGACGTTTGGACGTTTTCGCGAATCCTGGGGTCAAACGATCCAAACTGGCAGCTTGTGGCCACCGGCGGCTGATGCGTTCGGCGTTTGCAGCATTCGCGCTGCTATGCGCATTGGCGATTGCGGCAACCGCTGCGCATGCCCAAAGAATGCCCCGATACAAGGCATTGCGATTTGACCAGCTTTTAGGCTGGGGACAAGATGATCATGCCGCGGCCCTTCGCGCCTTTCTGATTTCTTGCCCTGATATCTCGGCGCCGGAATGGGCACCTATTTGCGCCTTTGGTGCAAGCCAAACCAATGCCAAAGCATTTTTTGAAACCTTCTTTACGCCGGTCGTGGTAAGGCCCGGATCGCAAGCGCTGTTTACCGGGTATTTCGAACCCGATCTGGACGGATCACGTACCCAACAAGGGCGGTATCAATACCCGATTTACCGGATGCCTAAGGCCTATCTTAAAACCGGCGCAGCGATGCCTACGCGTCAGGAGATCGACAATGGCACACTGAAAGGGATGAACCTTGAAATCGCGTGGGTCGATGACCCGGTCGAGGCATATTACCTTCATATTCAAGGGTCGGGTCGGATCAACCTTACGGACGGCACCACTGTACGCGTTGGCTATGCTGGCGAGAACGGCCATGTGTACCGGTCGGCAGCCCAGGAAATGGTGCGTCAGGGCCTGATTACCTATGCGCAGGCGTCGATCGAGGGAATTCGAAATTGGGTCAGCCGAAACCCGCAGCGTGGGCAGTTGGCTTTGCAACACAACAGTTCTTATGTATTTTTCCGTGAATTGAAAAACCATGATTTGTCCTTGGGGCCGATGGGCGCGCTGGATCGCCCGATAACGGCCCTTAGAACGATCGCAGTCGACCCAAAGTATACCCAACTGGGTGCGCCGGTCTGGTTGGAAAAAGGCGGGCAGTTTGCGATGCGACGGTTGGTCATCGCGCAAGATGTTGGCTCTGCGATAAAGGGTCCTCAGCGGGCTGATATCTTTTTTGGTACTGGCGACATTGCTGGTAAACTTGCAGGCCAAACTAAGAACGGTGGGCGCATGGTTGTATTATTACCAATCGCAATCGCCAACCGTCTGGCACCAGAAGGCTAGGGCATGAGCAGGCGGCGCAGATACTTGGACAAGTTAAGCGAAGACGACCGTGCGTTGTGGGAAAAGGTCGTCGAGCGTACCGAACCGTTGCGCCCGGTCACGGCAATCACCGCGGAACCAAAAGCACTTTCGATAAGCGTTAAGGCCCCTGCGACCTTCAGGATACAGAACTTCCAGCTGGGCGAAAAAACCGCCAAGCCGCAGTTTAAGATGCACTTGACCCCCAGCCTTGACGAGTTTCTGGCCGCCACTTCGCCAAATATGGACAAACGCAACTTTGACCGGCTGAAAAAGGGCAAAATGAGCGTTGAGGGCACAATTGACCTGCACGGTTTGACCATCGCCGAAGCACACCCAAGACTGAACGCGTTTATTCGCAATGGGCACGCCTCTGGCAAGCGGCTGTTGCTGGTTATCACGGGTAAAGGCAAGCAGACACAGGAGTATGCGTTGGCGCCACAAAGGCGCGGGGTGCTACGCCATCAGGTGCCGCAATGGTTGTCGATGGCCCCTTTGGCGCCAATGGTTTTGCAGGTTACACAAGCCACGCAGAAACACGGTGGTGGTGGCGCTTATTACGTGTACCTCAGGCGTCAACGTTAACGCACAACGCCGGTGCTGCCCTTTGCATGGCGAAATGCGTAAGCAAACAAGCGCACAGAATATAGATCGCAAAAAACACCATCTGATCCTTAAACGGAAATCCGAAATCAATCAGCAGCCCGGTCATTCCCGGGCCTATAGCCGATCCAAAAACCATTAGTGCGGTGGCCAAGGATTTGACCGACCCTAAATAGCGCGTGCCGTAAAATTCCGCCCAAAACGCCCCCCAAAGCGTGGCCCCCCCTTGCATCATTCCCATCAGTACAAATGCAAACGCTGCCGCAGATAATGACTCACCAAGGCTGAAGGCCAAATAGGACAAGGCGAATGGTACCTGAAACACCGCTAAAAGGCGTCGGGTTCCGAACTTATCAAGTGCCAGACCATAGACAAAATTCATCCCAATGGTCGTGAACGAATAAAACGGAAAAAGCGCAACAAAGCCGACATGATCCCAGCCCTTACTTTCGGTCAAATGGACTTGCTGAAAAAACAAGGCTGTGCCGAAAATCGCTGGCGCAGTAATGGTTGGTAAGATCATCCAGAACAACCAATGCCGCAACACGTGCCGACGTTTCCAATGCCGACCATCCATGCCGGTTGATTCTGAACTTTCGGCCAGACTTTGCGGCGTCCGTTCGGACTTTAACATTACCATCAGAACCGGGATTGCGACCAAAGAACTGAGTGCGGCAAGCGCCCACAGAGATCGCCAGTGCCCAAATGCCAGCAAGCTAACGAAAAGAATCGGCAGCGCGGACTCGCCAACTGAAAAACCAAGTGACGAGATTGCCAGCGCCTTACCGCGCGCCGCAGAAAACCATCTGGCAATGGAAACCACGGCCACATGCGACAGCATCCCTTGGCCGGTAAAACGCAAAGCAAAAATTGCGATCGGTAACGCCCAAACCACGGGATTAACGGCCATGAAAAGGCAGGCAAGCGCCAGTAAACCCAATACAATCGCCGAAAGGGTGCGGGCGCGGAACCGGTCGGAAAGTGTGCCGCCATACAGCATCAACAGGGCCGAGGCTGTGGTCCCGAGCGTATAAATCCCACCCCATTCACCATTGGTCAGATGAAATTCCGCCATAATCTCGCCCGCGAAGATCGAGATAAAAAAAGTCTGCCCATAGGCGGACGAAAACGAAATCAAGCCACCAGCAAAAAGCCAGCGTTTGTTTATGGTGATGAAATCAAGGATGCGCATAGCGCGGATGATGCGCAGGGATTTGAACCGGCGTCACGGGGAAATTGCGGCTGGCGCTTATTGATAGTTGTGGGCGTTTGTTTTGCAGCGAAACTTACAAAACATACCGACTGAGATCGGCCGACCGCGACAGTTCACCAAGGTTCTTTTCGACAAATGCGGCATCGACCGTTACTTTGTCTCCGGCGCGATCTGGTGCCGTAAAGCTCAG
>ERZ890510.1055-NODE-1055-length-19358-cov-4.529710_pt1 | contig 19358 bp, 14 predicted proteins | sample MGYA00521265_ERZ890510 | MGnify/ENA primary metagenome ERZ890510 (study PRJEB32303, sample SAMEA104408624) | aquatic metagenome | biome: Brackish water; feature: Chemocline; material: water | place: Baltic Sea | collected 2014-10-26T21:54:00 | depth 110 m ...
TTGAAGGTGGTGTAACCCCGGCGCATGGACGCTTCAGCCTCTTTGACCCAATCCCCAGCAGGCATGTCGATGTCCCACCAGGAGAGGGGGCAACGGCTGCGCACCTGGCGGCCCAGCATGGCGTGGGCGGGGGTGCCCGTGGCTCGTCCCACGGCATCCAGCAGAGCGACCTGCAAGGCGAAGCCAAGGCTGTCGTCCAGCAGGTGTGCCAGGGGGCTGGTGCCAACGAGGCTCTCGAGCCGGGCGGGATCAACAGCACCGCCTCCCTGCGTGTCACCGTAGCCCACAGTGCCGTCGTCGAGTTCGACACGCATGACGAGGACCCGTTCATCGTGGGTCTGGGCGCGGTGCATGGCTGCCACAACATGGTCGGCATAGAAAGGGATGTGCAGGATCAGGGGCTCGACGCGGGCGATCTTCATCTCTACTCTCCCGGACTGATGTTTCGTGTATGGGCCGCAACGGAATCGGAGCAAAGATGGGGAATCTGACAACGCAATACGAGCGATTTGCTGATCTGGTCAAAGAAATGGCAGACGTTGGCCACGCCCAGGCCCTGCTCAGCTGGGACCAGGAAGTCTATATGCCACCGCAGGGGGCCGCTTCGCGGGCGCGAGCCATGGGTACGCTCGCCGGCATACAGCACGATCGCCAGACCGCACCAGAACTGGTTGATCTGGTCACAGCTCTGGGCGTAGCCGATCTGCAGGGAGACATGGCGGTCAATCTGCGGGAGGTACAACGCGGGCAGAAGCGGGCCCTCAGCCTGCCCAAGGCTCTTGTGGTGGAACTGACACAGACGGAATCATTGTCGCATGAAGCGTGGGTCGAAGCCCGCAAGAACGACGACTTCGCCACCTTTCAGCCCTGGTTGGAGAAGATCGTCGAGCTGAAACGCCAGGTCGCTGAAGCAGTGGGCTACACCGGGTCCATCTACAATGCGCTGCTCGACGAATACGAGCCTCATGCCTGTGTCGAGGAAGTCGGGCCGGTGCTCGCCGACCTGCGTCAGCGCCTCGTGCCCCTCGTGGCCGGTATCGTCGACAGTGGTCGTGGTGCCGACAAACTCTTCGATCAACCCTTTGACATCGGCCCCCAGGAGACCTTCGGCCGGCGCGTGATGGCCGACATGGGGTTCGATCTCGAAGCGGGGCGTCTCGATGTCGCCGTGCATCCATTCTGCTCCGGCACATCACCAAAAGACGTACGACTCACGACGCGCTACAGTGCCAATCTCATGCAGACTTCTCTCTTCGGCATCATCCATGAGACCGGTCACGGGCTCTACGAGCAGGGCCTGCCCGACGCCGAGGGTATGCCCGTTGGCTCAGCCATCTCGCTGGGTATTCACGAGTCACAGTCTCGCATGTGGGAGAACATGGTTGGCCGCAGTCATGAATTCTGGCAGCATTACCTGCCGGTGCTGGCGGACCATTTTCCGCAACAACTTGCCGGTGTGCATGTGGATCGGATCTATGCCGCAGTGAATCAGGTGGAGTCGTCGCTGATTCGCGTGGAGGCCGACGAAGTCACCTACAACCTGCACATCCTGCTGCGCTTCGAACTGGAGAAGGCGATGATCGAAGGTGACCTGCAGGTGAAGGATCTGCCCGGTGCGTGGAACGAGCGTATGGAGAGCTACGTCGGGATTCGACCCGAGAGTGATGCTGACGGTGTGCTGCAGGACATTCACTGGCCCGTGGGCCTGATCGGCTACTTCGCGACATATACCTTGGGCAACCTGTACGCCGCACAACTATACCGCAAGGCCAGCGTCGACCTCGGCGACCTGAGCGGGCAGATCGCCTCAGGGGATCTGTCGGGCCTGCTCGGCTGGTTGCGCACCAACGTGCACACCGTCGGCCAGCGCCGAACGGCGGCGGAACTGGTGCAGGACATTACCGGGGAGCCGCTGAACGTCGACTACCTGATGCAGTACCTCGAGGGCAAGTTCAAGCCGCTCTACGGTCTCGACTGAGCACCGCTGCTGGGCACGATCGGTCACCCGATTGTGGCCCGCAGCAAGCGCAGATGATTGGCACCGAGGATCCCGCACAGGACATCCTCGTCGACACCTCGGCCCAACAGGGCCTCGGTAATACGCGGCATCTCGCCGCCATGGGCCAGCAGGTCGCCGCCACCGTCAAAATCGGAGCCGAGACCCACGGCACCAGCGCCAGCTACGTCGATGGCGTGGAGGATGTGGTCGATAAGCCGGTCCAGAGTCGGTCTTGTGCTATCAACAAAGGATGGCACAAAGGTGATGCCCACCACGCCCGCCGCACTTCCCAGGGCGCGCAACTGTTCGTCGGTGAGGTTGCGGGGATGGTCACACAACGCGTGGCAACAGCTGTGACTGGCGATCACGGGTTCGCTGGTATGGCCGAGGACGTCCCAGAAGCCGCGCTCGTTGAGATGTGACACATCGACCAACATGCCCAGCTGGTTCATGCGCCGTACCACATCCCGGCCAAACCCGGTCAAGCCGCCACCACTTTCGACTTCGCAGCCGTCACCGACTTCCGTGCGGGCACTGTGGGTGAGGGTCATGGTGCGAACGCCCAGTTCGTACAAGGCGTCCACCGCGTAGAGACTGTGCTGCAGGGCAGCGGTGTTCTCCACTGCGAGCAGTACCGCAACTTTTCCGGCAGCTCTGGCAGCTTCGATGTCAGCGGCAGTACGGGCCAGAGTGAGCTCATCCGGGTGGGCGGCGATCTCCTGCTTCAGGTAGCCTATGGCGTCGATGGCATAGACCAGGTGGTTGCCCCAGGCGCGTGTCGTGTCGACAGCGAAGAAGGCGGCATCCACGGCGCCCTCGCGCAGGTGGGCCAGGGAGAACTGTACTGTGTCCTGGCCCTGGGGTGGCAGATACTGACGCAGATAGGCCACCGCACCGGCACGGCTGTGGCGATCCTCTCCACTCTCGTCGGCGATACCCATATTGCCGCGGCGAATCAGCGCGACGGTCGTGTCGTTGTGTGAATCGATCACGAGGCTGCTGCGGTGCAGATCGGCGGCGTTCAAGAGCAGGTCACTCCATGTCGAGGTGTTGGCGATAGACGACGATCTCGGCGAGGGAGAGATCGGCCGGACCGTCGTACTGGAACAGAATCCACACAGGTCCTGGCTGGCGCACGAGAAAGCTCAGTTCGAAGACCTGGTCACCGGCAATGGGCACCGACGCCCACCACGGGGCGGCCAGCAGCTCCCGTTGGGGTTGCACATCCTGCGGCTGGGAGATGATATCATGCCATCGTCGCTGGCTGCTGTACCAGGGCAGCAGGTCGTGGAAGGGGATCGGCGTGCCGTCGGCGACAAAGACGGCCATCTTCACAGGTGTTGGCTGGCGCTGTGTCAGCGTGGACAGGGCGCCACCGGTCAGATGGAAGCGAGCGAGGTAGCGTCCCTGCTGCAGGTCCTCCCGCGCTGAATAGGGCGGCGAAGCGTCGCGAAAATCGACACGAGCCGCTTCTTCCAGGCGCAGGGGCAGGCGGCGGGCGTGGAAGATCTGCGTCGTCTCACCGAGGCGCAGCGTGCCACTGCCGGAGTAGACGAAATGGAGATAGCCGAGTTGCAGACGATCGTGGTAGTAATCGAAGCGCTGGGTACCGTCGAGCTCGCCATGCATGGGGAAGCGCAGGCGCTCAACCCACGGCTGCAGTGCCGGCAGAGTACGCTGGTGGCTGATGTAGGCGGTCTGCTCCCCGTCGACGGCGACGTTCTCCGTGACAATGCGGTAGACCCCGGGAAGCTGGATCGGCATGTAGTACGCAGCCAGGGCGCCGCCAGGCGAACTTGCATCAGCGGCGAAGCTGCCATCGGCGAGGCGGTCCCCTTCGCGCAGTCGACGGAAGGTGGAGTACAGGGTTCCGTCATCGCCGATCTGACCATCTGTGAGCGTCTTGAGATAGGGTGACAGGCTCATGTTCAGGCGCGAGACCGATGTCCCCGCCAGACCCCAGAGAGCTGGTGCCAGCAGAGCCAGGAGTATGGCTCCGGCGCTGATCCACCGCCAGCGCAGCGCCGGTCTGGCAATTGTGATTCCGGCAATCGTGACAATGGTTGCACAAATCAGTGCGGCGGCGGCGGCGCTCCACAGCAGCAGGTCCGGCACAGGCGGCGACGCAACGGTGTGCAGAAATCCGTGGACACCAAAAGGGTAGAATCCGGCCACCACCGTCCGTGGCAGGTGTTCACCTTCAAAGGCCAGCTCCGGGATGTGGATTGCGGCACCAACAACGTCCCAACTAACGGCCAGTGCGCCACAGAACAGTACTCCCAGCCAGGGACTGCGGCGGATCACATCCAAGCCACAGGCGGCACACAGAGCCAGAGCCGGCAGCGCCGTCACGAGGAAGCGCGCCGGCAGGCAGAAACCGAAGGTCCAGTCGGGATGGATGCCGTTGACGACGGCCGTCGTGGTATACAACAGCACCGCCGCCAGCAACCGACGATCCCGCTGCATGACCAGCGCGGTGATACCGGGGATCACGGCGATGAAGAACCAGGGAGCATTCAGCGCCAGCCCCTTGCTGACGTGGAGCCACTGTCCGGGCAAGGACATCCACCACGTCGCCGGTGACACGGCATCTTCATCCCACGAGTTGCCGGGACGGAAGTTGCCAAGCCAGTCCCCACTGAAGTCGTAGTTGTGCAGCAGCAAGATCACAAGACAGATGCCGCCGGCAGCCACAACGAAGCCCTGGCGCAGTCGCCGACCCCTTGCCTGCCAGAGAAGCCCGGCTGCCAGCAGGGCTGCCAGGGGGGCGTAGCGTGGGTGCAGGAAGGGCAGCAGTCCCACCAACAGTGCCAGAGCACCCAGTTCCCATGGGCCCTGCGCGCCGCGTCGCGGACTGCTGATGTCGGTTGGCGGAAGCAGCAGCCTCGCATCGAGGCGCAGCAGTACGATCAAGGTTACCAGTAGGGTGGGCAGTTCCGGGTAGATCTGTGTACTGAACAGCAGCAGGGGTGTCGTGGTGGCGCAGGCGAGGCTCACCCACAGTGCCAGCGAATGCGCCATGCCGACGTGACAAAGCCACAGATACAGCAGGGCGACAACGGCAGCGGCGCACATTGCCATGAACAGGGAAGTGCCCAGGCGCGGATTCGACCACAGCTGCAGGCCCAGTTCGTAGGTCGGCAACAGGAGCACGGACAGTCCTACGGGATGTACGGAGTAGACCTTGCCGGGCGGAGCTTTTGGTGCCTTGTCAGCGCCCACATCCATGACGTGGAACTCGGTCACATCCCCATCGAGATTGTTCGCCAGATTGATGTCGCCGTCGCGTAGCAGGCTCTGTGTAACACGGAGGTACTGGGCCTCGTCGCCATGGATCATGACCATCTGGCAGATGTACAGGGCATAACCGCCGTAGAGCGCAAGAAATCCGACGAACAGCAGCACCGCCATGCGTCGTCGGATCGCCGCCGGGCGTTCACGGCGGCCAAGAAAAGGCACAACGGCCAGGGCGACGCTGGCGTGAGGCGACCAGGTCAATCCGATCCATGGCAGCGCGACACCGGCCGCTTGCCAGAGGGACAGAGCCCGCAGCGCGAGCAGGAGCAGGATCGGCAGAGCGAGCCAACGCAGGACGTTGCCAACGCCGAGCCATGCCGCCCTCCATCGCCCATTGCCGCTGCCGGCCGTGAGGCCACCGCGTACGGCCACGAGCAGCACGGCAGCCACGGGGAGCAGGCTCCAGTGAGGCCAGCGACAATCTGCGATGTCGACGGCGACACGCATGGCGTCGCGCGCAAAGCCCAGGTTGGGCACGATGGCGTCGGCTGCGACCCACAGCAACAGGGGGGTAAGCAGCAGGGCGTCACGACAACGGGTTGCCTGGCGCCCGATCCAGGTTTTGATCCCTGCGAGGTTCACGGCCGCGGGGGTACCATCACCTGTCGGTATCCAGGCCAATACGGCTGCCCGTGGCACGGCTCTGCCCCTGGTACTTGCCCTGGTAGGGTGCGTCGGCAGCCTGATCCATGCGGGCAAACACAAGTTGGCAGATCCGACGTCCTGCCTGCAAGCGGATGGGAAGGCGATTGGCATTGAACAGTTCGAGCGTCAGATTGCCCTCAAAGCCCGGATCGACCCAACCGGCGTTCTGGATGAACAGGCCGATGCGGCCAATCGAACTGCGACCCTCGACAAAGGCAGTCAGGTTGTCGGGCAGGCGTATGCGCTCACGCGTTGTGGCCAACAGGAAGGAGTGTGGCGGGATGACGATCTGTTCCTGTGTCAACTCCATGTACTCTACTTCGGCATCCAGACGGATGACTTCGAGACGGTTCTCATCGACCTTGAGAAAATGATCAGACAGGCGCAGGTCGATCGACGCGGGCTGAATCTGATCCTCGTCGACGGGATCGACGACGAGTTCGCCTGAGGCCAGCAGGCGGCGCAGGGTGCCATCGGAGAGTATCACGCGCGTCGTTGACTCCAGTTGCGCGCCAGTTCCACCAGCAGTCGTACACCAACGCCGACGCCGCCACGAGGCGTATAGGGCCGCGTCTTCGAGGACCATGCGGTGCCGGCGATATCGAGATGGACCCAGGGCGTATCACCGACGAACTCCGCCAGCAGGGCCGCTGCGGTGATGGCGCCGCCGCTGCGCCCGCCGGTGTTCTTCATGTCCGCCACGTTGCTCTTGATCTGCTCACGGTACTCCGGCCATAGAGGCAGGCGCCAGACTTTCTCACCTGTGCCTTGCGCGGCGGCCTCGACCTTTGCCGACAGATCGTCACTGTTCGACATCAGGCCGCTGGCGTGTTCGCCCAGAGCCACGACACAGGCGCCGGTGAGGGTCGCCAGATCGACGATGCCCGCCGGCTCGTAGCGTTGTGCGTAGGCCAGGGCATCGGACAATATGAGGCGCCCTTCCGCATCCGTGTTGTCGATCTCGATCGTTTTTCCTGCCATCGTCCGCAGCACGTCGCCCGGCTTGAAAGCCTTGCCGTCGAGCATGTTCTCCGTCGCTGGGACGATGCCGACGACGGGTTGCGAGATGCCCAGTTCGGCGACGGCCTGCATGGCACCAAGTACCGCGGCGGCACCGGACATATCGAACTTCATGTCGCCCATGCCTGCACCTGGCTTGATGGAGATACCACCCGAGTCGAAGGTCACACCCTTGCCGACGAAGACGAGGGGCTTGCGGGCTCCCTTGCCGGTTAGTTTGCCATGTTCAAGTATGATGAAGCGTGCTGGTTCAGCGCTGCCTGCTGACACACCGAGGAGGGCGCCCATGCCAAGCTTGCGCATCGCCGCCTCATCGAGCACGCGACAGCGCAACCCCGTACGTCGCGCCATGCCCCGTGCTCGCGTCGCCAGATAGGTCGGTGTTGCCGTGTTGCCCGGGTGATTGCACAGGTCGCGGGCCAGGCAGACACCCTCGGCGATCTGTATGCCGGCACGGATTCCACGGCGCAGGCCGGTAACACGGCGCGCATCCCCCTCGACCACGGTCAGGCGCTGGAGAGTGGGTCGATCACCGGACGCTCCGCTACGGTAGCCGTCAAAACGATAACAGGCGAGGATGCTGCCCTCGGCCAGGGCCTGTGCTGCAGCTTCCACTGCCAGGCCGCCGGCACCGGCGCCATGCAGTACGGTGCTGGCACTTGTTACGCCCAGGCCCTGCAACTTCAGAGCAGCGGCACCGGCTGCGTGCCGCGCCACATCGAGAGTGAAGTCGGCTTGTTTGCCGAGGCCGACGAGCAGGACCCGCTGCGTGGGAAAACGGGCCTCAGGATAGAGCACGAGAGTCTGACCCTTCTCACCTTTGAAATCGCCGCTGCGAAGGACACGCTGTATTGCTCCCGCCAGCGCCTTATCGACGGCTGCCGTCGCTCCGCCCAGCTTCGTGCTGGCGCTATCTGACTGCAAAAGGTTGACGACGAGGGCCTCGTCGCGCGCCTTCTGTATCTCACCCTGACGAACCGTTATCTTCATGACCTGCTTCTGGCTGATGGAGGCAATGGATCCAAGCCGACGTAACCTACTCACCACTTTCGAGGGCTACAAGCACACAATATGGATCTGTTCTTCATTCGCCACGGTGAATCGGCCAACAACGCTCTGGCCGACACGACGCAGAGAGTTGCTGATCCGCCCCTGACCGAAAGAGGCCGGCGACAGGCCGACTGTCTTGCTGCGTTCCTGGCCAGGGGTGGCCATCTGGACCCGCAGGAACGGGCGTCGGCGCCGCCATTGGACGAACTCTACTGCAGCCCCATGCTGCGCACCCTGGAAACGGCGCGGCCCACGGCCGAGAGCCTGGGTCTGCAGGCAAGAATCTGGGTTGATGTGCACGAGGTCGGCGGTGTCTGGCTGGACGGCAAGGATCACTGTCCCGGTCTTGGGCGGGCGCAGATCGCCACACATCTGCCGGGGGCTGTCGTGCCGGACGCGATCGGCGCAGGCGGCTGGTGGAGCGGCGGCCAGGAGACAGCCGCTGCCGGTCTGGGGCGCGTCAGCGGTGTGGCGGCAGAGCTGTGGGCCCGAGCTCGGCGGCGGGCGCAGGCAGGTGAGCGGGCCCAGCGTATTGCCATTGTGTCGCACGGCGACTTCATGAGTTCCATGGTAAAGGCCCTTACCGACCATCTGCCGAGTGCCGGCATCTACTACTGGCACAGCAACACCGGCATCGATCGCTTTCGTTTCGACCCCGAGGCGTTTCGCATTCGTTACCTGAACCGCATCGACCACCTCGACGACGAGGAGCTCGTGAGTCAATGATGACGGCCTCTGACCCTGAGCTGACGGCAGCGTTGACGGCGGTGCTGCCGGCGGCTCAGGTCCTGACGACGGCAGAAGACCTGGCCGTGTTTGCCTTTGACGGCACTGCGATTCTGCATCAACTCCCGGCGTGCGTGGTTATGCCTGAGACGGTTGAGCAGGTTGCCGCTGTGTTGCGTGTTGCCAGCGAGCGTCATGTTCCGGTTGTCACGCGGGGCTCTGGCACGGGACTGTCCGGGGGCTCCGTGCCCTGTGAGGGCTGCATCGTGCTGTGTCTCGTGCGCCTGAATCATATCCTCGAAGTCGACACAGCAAACCTGACCATGACGGTCGAGCCAGGGGTGGTGACGCAGATGATCGCCGAGCGCGCCGCCGATGTCGGTCTGTTCTATCCACCGGACCCTGGATCGATTCGGATCTCGACGATCGGTGGCAATGTCGCCAACAACTCGGGCGGCTTGCGTGGCCTGAAGTACGGCGTGACGCGGGACTACGTCATGGCCCTGCAGGTGGCCATGGCCGACGGCCAGATTCTGACGACCGGTACCAAGTGTGTGAAGGATGTCGCCGGTTTCTCACTGCGCGACCTGTTCATCGGCTCCGAGGGCACGCTGGGTGTCATCACCCGGATCACGCTGAAGCTGATTCCTCAACCAGCGGCCAAAGCGACACTGTTGGGCCTGTTCGACGAAATGACAGCTGCAGCAGAGACGATTTCCGCCATTATCGCTGCCAAGATCATCCCGTGCACATTGGAGTTTCTCGACCGTACGACGGCCGAATGTGTGGAGGGCTACGCGCACATCGGCCTGCCCACGGATGTTGCGGCAGTGACGCTGATGGAAGTCGATGGGCACCCCGCCGAAGTCGAGGAACAGGCGGCACGGATCGAGCAGATCGCCCGCGATCATGGGGCCCGTGATGTCCGCCGTGCAGCGACGGCCGCCGAAGCAACGCAACTGGCAAGTGCCCGCCGCACCGCCTTCAGCGCTCTGGCGCGCCGGGCACCCACGGTGATTCTCGAGGACGTCACAGTGCCACGCAGCCGTCTGGCGGAGATGGTTGCCGCGATTCAGCGGATCGCCGCCGATCACGATGTGACGATCGGCACGTTCGGTCACATGGGCGATGGCAACCTGCACCCCACTTTCCTGACGGACGAGAGGAACGCCACCGAAATGGCACGGGTGGAGGCGGCGATGAAGGAGATCTTTCAGGTGACCATCGACCTGGAGGGAACGATCACGGGTGAGCATGGTGTGGGGCTGGCGAAAAAGCCGTTCCTGCCGGCCGCCGTGGGCCCCGTTGCCATGGAAGTCATGCGTCGCCTGAAGAAGGACTTTGATCCTGCGGGCATTCTCAACCCGGGAAAGATCTTCGATTGACTGCTGGACATTCGACTACTGTGCATTCGACTACTGTGGCGCCTTCGCCTGCCGACAACCTGCTGATGGGTCTGGACTATTCCGTTGTGCAGCAGTGCATGCATTGTGGCATGTGCCTGCCCACGTGTCCCACCTACGTCGAGACGTTGCAGGAGCGTTCGTCGCCACGCGGGCGCATCGCCATGATGCGTGCCGTTGCCGATGGCAAGCTGGATGTCACGAAGGCTTTTGCTGACGAGATGTACTACTGTCTCGGTTGTCTGGCCTGTCAGACGGCATGTCCTGCGGGCGTCAACTATGCCGAACTGATCGAGACGGCACGGGCCGAGGTGGAACGCCGCAATGTGCTCGGTTCGCCACAGCGGAATCTGCTCCGTTCCCTGCTGTTGCAGCGATTGTTCACCTCCAGGCGACGTCTGCATCTATTGGGGCGCATATTGCGACTCTACCAGAGGTCCGGCCTGGAACGTGCCGTCCGGGCCCTCGGCCTGATGCGCCTGGCGCCAAAGAGACTGCGGGAACTGGAGCCGCTGGCGCCGCGCATGAGCTCACGCTTCACGCACGAGGCCTTCGCCAGCGACTACATGGCGACAAATCCCGTCCGTCCCGCCTATCGCGTCGGTCTGCTTGTGGGCTGCGTCGCGGATATCTCCTTTGCTCATGTGAACACCGACACGATCGAGGTACTGCAGGCCAACGGTTGTGAAGTTGTCCTGCCCCAGGCGCAAGAGTGCTGTGGGTCGTTGCACGGCCACAATGGTGATGTCAACACGGCACGTCGTCTGGCTCGGATCAACCTGGACGCCTTCGATGTGAATGGCCTCGATGCGATCCTCGTCAACGGTGGCGGTTGCGGCTCGCATATCAAGCACTACGATCATCTGCTGGCTGGGGATGCTGACTACGAGGCGCGCGCCAGCACATGGTCGCGCAAGGCGTTGGATATCCACGAGTGGCTGGAACAGATCCGTGTGCGCCCGCCGCGGGGCTCTCTGGCGACGGCAGACGGACCGCTGCGTGTGACCTACCACGAGTCCTGCCACCTGAAGCACGGGCAAGGCGTCAGCAGCGCGCCACGAAAGCTGTTGGCCATGATCCCCGGAATTGAACTGGTGGAGTTGACCGAGGCGGACTGGTGTTGCGGTTCAGCCGGTGTCTACAATATCACGCAGCCGGAAATGTCGGCAAAACTGCTGCAGCGCAAGATGGGACACATTGCCAGCACCGGGGCAGCTGTGATCGCCATGGGCAACCCCGGGTGCACGGTACAGATCGAACATGGGCTGCGGCAATGTGGCCTTGCGGCCCGTGTCGAGCACCCCGTATCACTGCTGGCCGCGGCCTACCGCGCGGAAGCCTAGAAAGGAACAGGATCTGTGAAACATTTCGGCCTGACGTTACAGCTCAAATCCGATCCGGATCTCATGGCGAAGTACAAAGCCTATCACCGGGACCCCTGGCCTGAACCATTGCAGGGACTCAAGGAGGTGGGCATAGAGCAGATGCACATCTTTCTGTTGGGTACGCGTATGTTCATGCACATGGCGACGGTGGACAGCTTTGATCCGGCGACAGATTTCGCTCGCTACGTCGAACAGAATCCCAGGGCCGCTGAATGGGACGAGCTCATGCGAACCTTCCAGGAGCCGGTCGCCGAGGCCCAACCGGGGCAATGGTGGGCCACGATGGAGTGCCTGTTCGATCTGGATGATCACATCTCGCAGGAAGGCTAGAAACCCGCCGTGAAGAGCAAGCCAAGTACGAAGCCGGGCAACCCATGTTTCTCTTCCGGGCCATGCGCCAAACGACCGGGGTGGAGCCTGGCGGCACTGTCAGATGCCGCCCTCGGCCGCTCCCATCGTGCGGCTCTTGGTCGGGCGAAGCTGCAGGAGGTTATCGACCGTACCCGCAGCGTTCTTGGCATTCCCTCCGATCACCGGATTGCCATCGTGCCCGCATCCGATACCGGTGCGGTGGAAATGGCCCTGTGGTCGCTGCTGGGCCCGCGACCGGTTGACGTACTGGCGTGGGAAAGCTTCGGCTCCGGCTGGGTAACGGACCTGACCCGGCAATTGCCACTGGCAGAGGTCCGCGCCTTTACGGCGGACTATGGGGAATTACCCGATCTGTCGCAGGCCGATGCCGAGCGAGATATCGTGTTCCCGTGGAACGGCACCACGTCCGGCGTTCGCGTACCGAATGGTGACTGGATTCCCGATGACAGGGGCGGCCTGACGATCTGTGATGCGACCTCTGCCGTATTCGCCATGGATCTGCCATGGGACAGGCTCGATGTTGTTACCTGGTCGTGGCAGAAGGTGATGGGGGGCGAGGCGGCTCACGGCATGCTCGTCTTGAGCCCGCGTGCCGTAGAGCGGCTGGAGACGTACACACCGGCGTGGCCGCTGCCGAAGCTGTTCCGCATGACCAAGAAGGGCAAACTGGACGAAGAACTGTTTGCCGGCAGCACGATCAACACACCTTCTATGCTCTGTGTCGAAGATGCTCTGGACGGGCTGCGCTGGGCGGAGAAGATTGGTGGACTGGCGACGCTCCAGCAACGTTCTCAGGACAACCTGGGGGTCATGGAAGACTGGGTTGCCGGCAGTGGGGCCTGGGCGGCATTCTTGGCACCGCAGGCGACGCGGTCCTGCACATCGATCTGCCTGCGCATCGTCGACGGCTGGTACACCGTCTTGCCCGCGGATGCGCAGCAGGCCCAGGCAAAGAAGCTGGTGAAACTACTGGAGTCGGAGGCCGTCGCCTACGATATCGGTGCCTACCGGGATGCCCCGCCGGGGTTGCGGATCTGGGGGGGTGCCACCGTGGAGGCAGCCGATCTGCAGGCGCTGACCCCCTGGCTGGACTGGGGCTTCGCCAGCCTGCGGGAGTGATTGGCCAACCTGCGGCGGGTGAACAAAAACGCCGCAGATATCATCGGACCATCAGCCCGACGCCACCTGCGGCGCACTGTGCGTAGTGTTCCCGAGCTACTTGCGCTTGGGAGCGACTTTCTTTGCCGTGGCCTTCTTTGCTGGGACCTTCTTTGCTGGGACCTTCTTCTTTGGTGCCGCCTTGCGCGCCCCGGCCTGCAGGCGGTTGGCAGCTCCCACCGAGCCGATGTGCATCGTATCGTAGGCCTGCTGGGATGAGGTGAAGGGGCCTTCGTGGCTGGCATTGCCATGCCAGTTGAGATTGGTATACATCGGGTTCGTCTGCCCCGTTTCCCGCTCCCGCCTGGCGACCCAGTTCTGCAGACGCTCCCGCAGGGCGGCAGTGACGGCTTTCTCGGTGCCAGCGACGTTCTTCAACTCCAAAGGATCTTTCACGAGGTTGTACAGTTCAACCTCGGGCTTGAAGTGGAAGTCGGGCTCCAGCGCTACAATCAGTTTCCACTCCGGTGTCCGCCAGCCATGCTTGCGCATCCACGTACACTCGGTGATGTAGAAGTCGGAGTGGTTGCTGGCCTTGCTGCCGTTCACCATCGGCAGCAGTGAGCTGCCATCAAAATCGATCTTGTTCCTCGGCTTGACGCCCATCAGCTGGAGCATCGTCGGCACCAGATCCTGATGCAGGGAGTATCCGGAGACTCGTTTGCCCGCTGGCAACTTGCCGGGCAGACGCAGGACCAATGGCACGTGCAGTGTATTCTCATACATGCCATGATGGTCGAACCAGCAGTCGTGTTCGTAGAGTGTTTCGCCGTGGTCGCCGTTGAGCACGACGAGGGTGTTGTCGCGCAGGCCGAGCTCGTCAATCCGCGTCATGAGCCGCTGAATGGCTGCGTCCATGTAGGCGACGGCGCCGTCGTACTGGGCCGTGACATAGTCGGCGTCTGTGATTCCTGGCGGCATCCAGTCGGCGAAGAAGTCGCAGAAAGGCTTGAAGTCCATCACTGGCTGCATGGATTTGTTCTGCGGGTCGAGTTCATTGCCCGAATAGAACATGCGCTCGAACGGTGCCGGCGGCAGGTAGGGGGCGTGGGGGTCCATGTGGCGCAGAAACAGGCAGAACGGCTTCTTACCCCCTGCAAGGCGCTCGAGTTCGGGGACGGCGACTTCGTTGAGCTTCTCGGCCTTCGGACTGCGCCCTTCGGCAAAGCTGCCCCAGGCAGGGTAGTCGAGGTAACTGTCGAACCCGCGGGAACTGGGATTGCCGGAGAAGCCGACACAGGAGGTGTCGTAGCCGGCGGCCCGCAGGATCTCGGGGAGCGTCTGGATGTTCTCCGGCAGGCCCCCCTTATGGCGCAGAGCAACGACGTTGGTGGAGAAGCAGTCCTTGCCCGTCAGCATGGAGGCATAGGCAGATGTCGTGGGGATGTGGGGTGAATAGTTGTTCTCAAAGAGCACGCCCTGACTGGCGAGTTTGTCTATGTGGGGCGTCGTTTGTCGGTGATAGCCATAGCAGCTCATGTGATCGGCGCGCAGGCTGTCAATACCCAGGAGGATGAGGTTGAGAGGCTTCTTTGCCATGATGGTCTCGAGTTCGAGTAAGGTGATCTGCTTGCTACTGCGATGTAGGCTACGGGAGCACTCTATGGCGGTCAAGCAGGTGGCTGTCATCTGTCTGTCAGTGGCGGTGTTGGCTGGCTGTGCCGATGGCGAGGATCGGTGGAATCAGGCAGGTATGAAGATCGCTGCCCGGGCCTCGGCGTGGCGCCATCAGTTTGATGATCCGACCCAACCGGACTCGTTGCGAATGGTAGCGGCGCGCGGGCTGCTGCGTCTGGACCCGCAGTTCCTGGCTGCCAGATACGCGCAGTATCCGCAGCTGCTACGGGGGACCATCGAGCAGGCGGTGGTGGCCCGCGATACGATCTGTCTGCCACTGCTCATCCAGCTGTTTGAGACCCGCGGCGGGGAGGAGCGCATCGAGTTCGAGGTCGACCTGATCGCCTTTGGCGCAGCCGCGCACCCGTATCTGCGGGAGCTGCTCAAGCGCCAGGACCGCGGCGTCGTGGTGCGTGCGGCGGATGCGCTGGCCAAGAGCGGGGCAGAGGTGGCAACCGCCGATATCTCTGCCTTGCTGCTGCATAACGATGACTGGATACGAATGGGTGCGGCACACGCACTGGGGCAGTTGCGCGGCAAAGCGGCGACGGATGCGCTGTTGACGGCCCTGTCCGATTCTGCCTACGCCGTGATCAATGCAGCTCTTGTGGGACTGGCCAGTCAGCATGCGGCTGTCGCCTACGAACCGGCTCTTGCCCTGCTGGCTGACAGTCGCCCCGAGGTGCGCAAACATGCCGCTCATACACTGGGTCAACTGGGCAATTCGGCGGCTCGGGCGGGGTTGCTCAGAGTCAGCGAGCAGGACCCGGACGGCGGCGTGCGCTTCATGGCGTCGCGGGCGCTGCAAGTGCTGGAGGGGACGCCCTAGCGGCCTCGCCTTGCTCAGAGGGTGGGGGGAGCCTTACCTTATTCAGTCTGCGTTGGAAAAATCCGGCCCTCCATACATGATCGCCACAGATGTGATCTGCAGACGCCAGTCCCGTAAACAGTCTGGCAAACAGTCTGGCAAACAGTCTGGCAAACAGTCTGGCAAAAACCTGAGACGAGACGGACGATGAAAGCAACCCGCTTCCACCATCACGGAGGCCCCGAGGTCCTGAGCTTCGAGGACATGGCGGAGCCAACTCCGGCTGAGGGTCAGGCCCTCGTGCGCCTCGAGGCCATCGGTCTCAACTATATTGATACGTATCACCGGGAAGGGCTCTATCCGGTCGATCTTCCCTGCACCCCCGGGGTCGAGGGGGCAGGGACCGTAACCGCCATCGGTGCAGGGGTCACGGAAGTCGCCGTGGGTGATCGTGTCGGCTACGCGGGTGCCATCGGCGCCTACGCCGAGATGGCTGCCGTGCCTGTGGATCGCCTCGTGCCGCTGCCGGCCGGAGTCGACGCCGAAGCTGCCGCCGCAGTCCTGTTGCAGGGCATGACGGCCCACTATCTGGCAACTGGATCCTATCCCCTCAAGGCGGGGGACACCGCTCTGATTCACGCCGCCGCCGGTGGCGTCGGACTGCTGCTCGTGCAGATTGCCAAAATGCGTGGGGCAAAGGTCATCGCTACGGTGTCAACGCCGGAGAAAGAGCAACTGGCCCGTGATGCGGGTGCCGACGAGGTGATTCGCTACACGGAAGCCGACTTCGAGGTCGAAGTGCAGAAGCTCACCAATGATGCCGGTGTTGATGTCGTGTTTGATTCCGTGGGTAAGACGACCTTCGACAAGGGGCTGAATCTGTTGAAGCCTCTCGGGACGATGGTTCTCTTCGGACAGTCGAGCGGCCCCGTGCCGCCGCTGGATCCCCAGGTTCTGTGCCAGAGGGGCTCGCTGTTCCTGACACGACCGACCATGGCCCACTACACGTTGACCCGCCAGGCTCTGCTGGATCGGGCGGGTGAGATCCTCAATTGGGTCGATGCTGGAAAACTCAATGTCCGTGTCGGAGCGCGTTTCGCGCTGGCTGATGCGGCAGATGCACACCGGGCTCTTGAGGGTCGTAAAACGACCGGAAAAGTCCTGCTGCAACCGTAGAACTCTCGTTCCTTCATCAGTCAAGCGTGCCATCGCAGGAGATCACGAACATGTCCCATCCGTCAAGCCAGGATTCGCCGGTAGACAATTCATCATTGCCGGAGCCGCAGATTGCCACCACAGAAGAAGTCGTGGCCGACGGCACTGGCACGCCGGAGACCGTGGCCACTAGTGAGCCGCCCGCGATGGACTCTGCCGTTGGCAGCACCGCCGCCCCGCAGCCGATTGTCGCCACAGAACAAGCGCCGGCGCCCGCAGTGGAGGCGCCAGTTTCGGCACCGACTCCGGTTGTGCCTGTTGAAGCGGCTGCACCTGTGTCTGCACCCGTACCCGCACCTGTACCCTCCGTACCTGAGGCCACTCCGGTGCTCGCTGCAGAGCTGGCACCGACTGCAGAGCTGGCACCGACTGTAGAGTTGGCACCGACTGCAGAGCCGGCACCCGATGTCGATATGAACGCACTCCTTGACCAGCAGGCGGCTATCGCCGGTGGTGTGCAGCAGGTCAAAGTCACCGACAAAGTCAGCGGCGTGGTTGTACGCCTGGGTGAAGAGCACTGCTTCGTTGATTTCGGTGGACGCAGCGAAGGCATGATCCGCACCATCGAGTTGAAGAGTGAAGATGGCGAGATGGCCTTCGCTGTAGGCGAACCAATCGAAGCCTTTGTTGTGGGTCTCTCCGGAAGCGACGGCGGCGACATTGTCCTGTCCCGCTTCGTCAGCGGCGAGGCACGGCAGGCCGACACGCTCTATAAGGCCTACAAGGCCGGCACCCCCATCGAGGGGCGCGTGATGGCGGTGAACAAGTGGGGACTCGGCATCGATCTCGAAGGCATGCGCTCTTTCTGCCCGGTGTCACAGGTCGATACCGAATTCACCGAGGACCTTGAGCAGTACCGCGACAAGACGATGACCTTCAAGATCATCCGCTTCCGTGATCGTGGCCGTAGCATCGTCCTGTCCCGTCGCGCCCTGGTTGAAGCCGATCAGGAGAGGGACGCAGTCAGCGTGCGCGACATGATCTCCAAGGGAGCGCAGCTCACTGGCACTGTGACGCGCCTGGAAAGCTTTGGCGCCTTCGTCGATCTTGGCTCTCGCGTTGAGGGACTGATCCATGTGTCCGAGTTGCGCCACGATCGCGTCAACCATCCGCAGGATGTGCTGCAGCCGGGCCAGGAAGTGACGGTCAAGGTGATTGCCGTCAAGGATCTGGGTGAGCGTCGCAAGGAACGGATCTCCCTCAGCATGAAAGCCATGGAGAAGGATCCGTGGGACGAGATCCGCAAGCAGTTCACCACGGGTTCGGTGATGATGGGCAAGATCGAGGCACTGGAAGACTTCGGTGCCTTCGTGGAACTTGCACCGAATGTGCGTGGTCTCATCCATGTGTCCGAGCTGGCTGACCGCCGCGTCAATCATCCCAGGGACGTGGTCTCAGTGGGTGAAGAGGTGAAGGTTGCTGTCCTTGAGGTCGACAACAAGCGCAAGCGCTTGCGTCTGTCGATTCGCCGGGCCGAACAGGTGGAAGGCGAGACGAACCTCAAGGAGTTTGCCGAACGTCAACGCCAGGAACAGGCGTCAGAGGGGGCGGCCAACACTTCTATGTTCGATGCCCTCAAGCGCGCCAAGCTTGTCGAGTGACGGCAGCACCGAACGCCACCGCCTGGGAGCAGTTGCTTTTCGGCGGTGAACGCCCGGGCTACTTCGGTGCTTACGGTGGCTCCTTCCTACCTGAAATCCTGCGCACCACCCTCGATGAACTTGTCGTCGCTTTCGATGACGCACGCCGCGATCCGGCGTTCTGGCAGGCCTATGTTCAGGTGCTGCAGACCTACTCCTGCCGACCGACACCACTGACGCTGCTGGAGAATCTGTCCGCCGATGTTGGTGGCCGCCGCCGTATCTATCTCAAGCGGGAAGACCTCAACCAGACCGGCGCCCACAAGCTCAATAACGTCATGGGCCAGGGCCTACTCGTGCAGCGCATGGGGAAGAGGCGCGTTATCGCCGAGACCGGTGCCGGCCAGCATGGTGTGGCGACGGCAACAATGGCAGCGCGCTTCGGTCTGGAGTGCACCATCTACATGGGTGCTGTCGACGTCGAGCGGCAGCGGCCGAACGTCTTCTGGATGGAACAGATGGGCGCCACCGTTGTGCCCGTTGTGGATGGCTCGGCGACGCTGAAGGATGCCATCAACGAGGCCTTTCGCGACTGGACCAATTCCATGGAGGACACGCATTACGTTCTCGGTACCGCATGCGGTCCACATCCATTCCCGACAATGGTAGCCTGGTTGCAACGTGTGATCGGTGAGGAGGCCCGGGCCCAGATGCTCGACCGGGAAGGACGTCTTCCGGATCGGGTCTATGCCTGTGTCGGTGGTGGATCGAATGCGACGGGAATGTTCCTCGGATTTCTCGGTGATGCCAGTGTCGAACTTGTCGGCGTCGAGGCAGGAGGGCGAGGCATTGCTTCCGGAGAGCATGCCGCACGCCTTGCAGGCGGCGCCGGTTCGCCCGGTGTTGCTCAGGGGTACAAGACCTACTTCCTGCAGGATGACGAAGGCCAGATGCAGCATACGCATTCCGTATCTGCGGGCCTCGATTACATCGGCGTGAGCCCGATTCTGGCGCACCTGCACGAAACCGGGCGAGTGCGCTTCGAATCGGCGACCGACGCGGAAGTGATCACAAATCTCAGGC
>ERZ890510.1057-NODE-1057-length-19349-cov-33.766145_pt1 | contig 19349 bp, 25 predicted proteins | sample MGYA00521265_ERZ890510 | MGnify/ENA primary metagenome ERZ890510 (study PRJEB32303, sample SAMEA104408624) | aquatic metagenome | biome: Brackish water; feature: Chemocline; material: water | place: Baltic Sea | collected 2014-10-26T21:54:00 | depth 110 m ...
TAGTAGATGAACATAAACCAAAATGCTACTTGTGTCATGAAGGTTTTGAAGATATTGAAAAACTAAGAGAGCATCAAAATACAAAACATAGTGAGTTCTTTGAATCTAATAAAAAAACAACTACAAGAGAACCCGCACCAGGCGATGTTACAGTATTTTAGATATTTTTTTCTTGTATTGATTTTAAAAGTTCTTGAGCAGTATCCCGAGATATTTGTGCAAGATGATAATGTTTGTCAATAGATAATGCATTTTTAAAATAATCAATTGCTTCGGTTAATTGGCCTAATTCAGCTAAAGAAAGTCCTTTGTATGCAAGAGCCATAGGATGTTTTTTATCAATTCTGAGGACCACGTCGTAGCAATGTATAGCATCAGTGTATTTTTTATCTAAATGAAAAGCAGATCCTTTGTTAATTAATGCATCAGTATTATCAGGAGATATGCTCAGCGCTTCATCGTATGAGATAATGGCAGATTTTATTTGGCCCAAATTTTGTAAAGTGGTACCCCTATCAATTAGAGCATGAATATTTTTTGAATCTTCTTTTAAAATTAAATCGTAAAATAATAGAGCTTCTGAAAAATTTTCGTCGTCGATACAATCATTGGCTTGTAAAAATAATTCATCTATTCGGTTATTCAATACAAGAGGGAGTATTTTCTCAATAATATAGTGATCCTCAGATATATCAGAATAGGTTTCTTTTTTTAATATAGAAATTAACTCCTGCATGATAACGATACAAGGTATTTTTAATTAAAACCCAAGTGATTTCATTATAACCTGTCAAAAAGAACAAAATCATTATTTAATTATGAAATAGGCATAAAAATGATAAAAAAATAAAAGATAAAATATTACCTTTTACTTTACGAACAATCACTACAATGAGGATCAACACATACAGGGTTATGTTTTCCATCTCTTGTAGGAGATTCAGTATCTCTTCTTCTTTCTGTTCTAGTCATGTTTATCATATGACAACATAATTAAAAAAGATATTTCTAAATTACAGGCATGTTAGGATGCAAATTTATCTCGAGGATCAATTTTTAATGAATTATTAAAACAATCCATAGATTCACCATATCGGCCTAAACTTCTAAGAGCAGTTCCTTTGTAGTTCCAAAGATCAGGATTACTTGGATTCAATAAAAGTGCCTGCTCAAAAAAACTAAGTGCTTTATCGAAATCACCAGATTCTAAGAAAAAAACACCTTTCAATACAAGTTCTTTAGTATCAACCATAATTTTCATAAATTTTATTTGTATTAAATTTAAGGTTAAAAAATAAAAATTGAATGTATTTAAATAAATTTACAAGAATTTAGCAAAAATTTAAATAATTTTTTGTCAATATATGGTATGACTTTAGATATCTTAGACAAAAAAATTCTTAAAAATTTAACAGTGGATGCGAGACAATCTGCAAGACAATTAGCGCTGAAATTAGAAGTTTCAACAGTTACAATACTATCAAGAATTAAAAAATTGGAAAAAGAAGAAATAATTTTAGGATATACAGCCATAATAGATCATGAAAAAATAGGGTATTCTTTGACAGCTGTTATTGAAATCATGGCTAAAAACGATAAAATTGTAGATATCGACAAAGAAATATCAAAATTTGAAAATGTTTGTGGTGTGTATGATATTACAGGAACTACAGACACCATAATTATAGCAAAATTCAAAGAAAGAAATGAATTAAGCACGTTTGTAAAGGGTTTAGCAGGAATACCAAATGTGGAAGATACAATAACTCACATAGTTCTAAATACTGCAAAAGAAAATTTTAGGTTAACATAGGAAAAATAAAATGAATGAATTTAAAATTACTGTAATTTTTCTAATAATATTTGGGACAATACAAACAGCATATGCTCAAACAAATGAATTAGTAGTATCAGATGAAGAAAAAATAATTTTATTTACAGCGTTTTCAGTTGTAGTAATTTCGATATTTCTATTTTTAGCACGAGATGTGATTTTAAGAAGAAAAACATCATACGATAAACAAGAACATGAATCAAAAAAAGATAGAACATATGAAAAATATCATTCCGACTGGGGAGATGATTATGAAGAGGTCGGTAAACGAGGAAATAGTAAAGAAGAAAGTGAATTTAGAGAAGGTGTGACAAATAACAATTTGCCAAATTATTATGAGGTTCTAGGAGTTGAAATTAACGCAACAGCAGAAGAAATAAAGAAAAACTTTAGAGAATTAGCAAAGAAAACGCACCCAGACAAAACAAAAGACGATTCTGAAGAAGAGATGATAAAAATCAATAAGGCGTATGAGGTGTTATCAGACAATATATCAAAAGAGAGATACGATAAATATCTAAAGAAAGATTAAACTAATTTTAATTCTACAATAATCATACTAAGTTCAATTGAATTTGGGGTTTGTATACTATTTGTTAAATTACTAAAAATATCAATATCTACAAGTTTTCCATTAGTTTCAATTTGACTAGAAATTTTTAATTTACCAAACTCAGTATTAGGACCAAGCATTTTTTTGGTAAGTAAGGGAATAACGCTAAGATCATCTATCACACCTTTTATTTTGTATGCAAATTTTTCTGAGAAATAAACACCGCCACGAGTTGTTGGCTCATTGACAGGTATAGAAGAATTTACGATAGAAACATCAATCAAAGGAAAAACTCTGTCGTTAACAAGAATAGTAAATTTTGGAGAGTGATCTGAAGAATACCGTACAAGATTTTCAAGTAAACTTGAATCCACAGACATTAAAAAAGGATAAAAAGTAATTGTATTTAATCTTGTGATCAAAAATGTTAAGATTTAGACATCATAGTAGTTTATCATACATAAAGTCAAGATCATATTTAAAAACCTAATTTGTGATCAAAAAATAATGCAAGAATTTGCAAATTCTCATTCAATGAAAAAAGAAATTCTCAGTTTAATGATAAAGAGTAGATTAGAAGATAATTGTTATTTAGAAATGTTAGATTATACTATTGAGTTATTTGAAAGTCAAGGTTTAGGGACAGAATATTATGGATATCACAACATTAATCATGAATTAGAAGTAACATATGTGTCACTTTTAGCCATAAATCAAGAAAAAATTCAACTAACTGAAGAAGATAAAAAATATCTATATGTTGCAGCATTATTTCATGACTTTGATCCACAAAAAAATGTAGATAAACCACATGAAGAAAGTGTTTTAAAATTTATTTCAACAGATAAAAAATTGCAAAAATTATTAACTTCTTCAAAAATAGATTTAGAAATAATCAAGGTGCTGATTTTACGTACAACATATCCATGGAGTGGAGAAATAAGAAAAAATGCAGTGATTGAAATTGCAAAATGTTTTGAGAGATCAAAAATAACAAAAAACAACCCAGAAACTCAAAAACACATCATGGAACTTGGATGGTATTTATCAGTAGTAGATAGAATTAGCGGTTATGTGTTAGGGGATTTTACAAAAGCCATGGAAATGGCAAAAATGAATGCACATGCACTTGCATGGAGACCATCAATAATTGTAAGAACATCTGTGGCGTATTTTGAAGAGTTATTGAATAAAGAAACATCCATGCTAAAAGCAATTCTTAAAGAATTACCAAAAGAGATGAGGAAAAATTTCTTTGACACAGTTTTATCTTTTATGAGAATTAGAGAACAAGAAGTAAGTATCCAAGCAGATTATTTGTATGAAAATCTTAAATTAATTCCAACAATAGAAAATCAATTAATTCAAGAAGATGCAGAGTTTGCACAAACGTTGTACAATATATTTTTAGAATTGCCAAAGCCATTACAATTTGGAAAAGAAAATTTTAAAGAATCAATAAAAAATCCAAAAACAATAATCAACACACTCAGATTAAATAATAACAAAGGGGAGATAGTAGGATTTGCCAAAGGAGGTCCACTAGAATCATATCAATTACGTGAAGAGATAAGAGATGAAAATTATGGTTTAAAAAATACAGTATTTTTAGAACCGTTGGCCTTGAAAATGGGATATTGGGGATTGCGAGGAGGTAGTGAAATGAGACACATGTTCGTAATGCAGGCACATTCTATGAAATACAAGTACATGACAAGTTTTGCTTTACGTGATGTAATTAGAGCAAGAATAGATAAAGAAGAAGCAGAGTTTGTTCAAGTATTTGATCCTGAAAGATGGGATTATTATCGAGTTAAACTTTAAGGAAAAAAATCCACTACGAAAAAAATAGTTATGGAATATAAAAAATAAGATCAGATCTTTGCCTATTAGTAAAAAAAGTTCGACAAGATCTCGCTAATAGAACAAAGAGCCTAACTAAATTATGACAATAGGATATTGTGTAAAGTGTAGAGACAAACGAGAAATCGGTAGTCCAGCACCATACACCATGAAAAATGGAAAACCTGCAATCAAAGGCACATGCCCTGCATGTAGTACGGCCATTTTTAGAATTGGTAGAGGATAAAAAATTTATCTCGGCCAATCATCAGCAAGGCCATGCCATAGCGAAAGCAATGGCGATGGATCTTTTTCTATTTCTTGTGTAATTCTATTCTTCAATACAAAAGAAAAATTTTCTAAAGCATCAGATCCGCCATCAGCATAAATTTCACCACCAATTGCAATGATTCTAGCATGATTATCAGAAATATCTGAAGAGTCAGGGTTTTGTAGACAAAAAGTCATTAAATCAATTAATTCTTCCTCAAGCATCATATCCATGAAAATTTTAGAGTAGTATTCTTAATGAATCTTTTTTGGAATTAAAGAAAAATAATCCCAAAAGCTTGTGCAACAATTGCAATTACTGTAGCAATTACGATTTTTTTGCCAAGACTTAATTTTTTTAAGGATTCAAAGTTCAGATTGCCAAAAGTTATAAAAAATTTCATTAATATGTTGTCATCAGGATAATTCATAAAAACGATTACCTACATAATCCCAATTAATAATATTCCACCAAGCGTCAATATAATCAGCTTTTTTATTTTGATATTTTAAATAATATGCGTGCTCCCACATGTCTAATCCAAGTAGCGGTGTTCTGTTAATAGTCCATGGACTATCCTGATTAGGAGTTGTAATAATTTCAATTTTATGGTACAATGCATTAAAAACTAACCAACACCATCCACTACCCTGAATAGAAAGGGCTGTTTCTGAAAATACTTTTTTAAAATTATTAAAGTTATCAAAATAAACATCGATTTGATCTTCCAGTGTTCCACCAGGAGTTTTATCACCATTTGGAATCAACGTCTCCCAAAATAATCGGTGATTTTCAAATCCACCTCCAAAAAAATTGATTGCAGATCTTCCAGATTCAGGAATTGAAGTTAATTCAGATAAAATTGCAGAAATATATTTTGGGTGAGATTCAGCTCTTATTTCAATGAGGGATTTATTCAATCCATCAACATATGACTGATGATGTTTTGTGTGATGTATTTTCATAGTTTCAGCATCAAAAAATGGTTCCAATTCATCATATCCATAAGATAATTTTGGAAGTTGGTAAAGTACCATGTACTATACAAACATAATCCACATATATTCTCCAAGCTGAAATAAAAATGTGAGAAAATTAGGAACAATAGATTTAGAAATACTACATCTTGCAATTAAAGAAAAAGGTACGTTTAATGAAAATAGTTTAGAAAATTCAGAATTAAAAAGACACGGTGTTGGAAAAATATTAGATACGCTAGCATCATTAAAAGATAGAAAATTCATTTCATTGAATAAAAATGGATCATTTTCAATTACAGAGTTAGCTCGAGAAATTCTTTGGAGTTCAAACATTCCAACATGGGCAAAGATATTAAGATTATTACAAATAAAATCATGCAACCTAAATCAAATTATAGAGATTATTGGAATGTCAGAAAAGGAAATCACTGCAGAGATAGAAAAACTAAGAAAAAATGAATTTTTGTTAATGTCTCCTCAGAGACAAGAAAATAAACTGATTAAAGTTTATGAAATATTGCCAGACGGAATTAATGAAGTAGATAAAACAGAGACAGAAGGATTCAACAAAATAAAATTTGGGGAAATAAAATCAAATGGAGGTATTTTAGAAATCATAGATGAAATTAAAAAAGACATACAAAATACATCTAATTCTGAGATTGAAAAAGATAACATTATAAAAAAATTAAATAATTTAAAAAATAAACTTGAAATATAAAAAAATATTAGACATTATTTTAGATGTGAATTTAGATCAGGGTAGTGGTTCATGACCTCGCTTGTAGCCACTCCATTTTCTATACTCATAATCAGTTAATGGCATTTCACATCCACATTTACAGAAAGTTTTCATGAAATTATAAGAAATAATAGCATATTTTTAGATTAGGTTTGAAATATACTAAGCAGTCATCAATGTTTTTTCAAAAAAAAATAAATTAAAAAAGATCGCATTGATTAAAAAAATTATTTTGAAAGAATCTTATTTTGAATTTGTGCTAAAATTAACGCAGCCTTATCTTTATTTTCATAAGTATCGGCAGTCTCATCTAAAATTGCATCGATTTCATAGCTTTTATCAACTAAAATACTAGCAACATGATCATCCAAAGTTCCATTCCCAATCAAGTAATATGCAAAAACAGTATTTTTTTGACCAATTCTGTGAAGTCTATCTTCAGCCTGTCTATGGATTGCAGGGCTCCAATCAAGTTCTGCAAAAATAACATATTTTGCCCGGGTTAGATTAATTCCCACATTTCCAGCACGGATACCAGCAATCATTAATTTGGATTCACCGCTTTGAAACTTGTCAATTTGATCCTGTCTAGTATCATCAGATTGCCCACCAATAATAGCAACAGGTGAAAACTCTTGAAGGCTTTCATTTAGTAATTTATGAATTACTTTATGGTGGCAAAATACGACTACACTTTCTTCAATCTCCATAATATTTTTTACAAAATTAATTACATGAGGTAATTTTGCAAGACCCGCAACCTGTCTTTCACTTTGAATCGCCCTATGATACGATGCAGATTTTGAAAAGTTTGTTTGTGCTTGTTTTTGTTCAGATTCAAGTTTTTTCCAAATTTTATCAAGCTCTTCAAGGTAAAAATCAGTGTCAGCTGCAATGACTTCTTTATATCTAACTTTATCCTTGAGTTCTTTTAGGACATCTGATTTTTTTCTACGAAGCATGACATGTTTTTGTAATTCATTTCTAAGTGATGCTCGTTTATTTTCTAAAACAATTGCTTTGCCTTTATCATCGACATAACAAAAGTATTCACAGAATTCTTTAAAACTTCCAAGTAATCCAGGTTTTAAAATATCAATGATTGGCCATATTTCAGAACCACGATTATAAATTGGAGTACCAGAAAGTCCAATCCTGTATTGAACTGAAGGTAATGCTGCAAGTTTTTTAATAGCCTTGTATTTTTGTGTAGTTTTTGATCTTAAATTATGAACTTCGTCACAAACAATAGTATGTATTCCAGCTTTTTCAATATCCTCAGAGCGTTTAAGAAGTAATTCATAATTGATAATGTAGAAATCACTTTGCGGTAATTCTTTAGATTTACCAGTACGAATAGAAGTAATACTGGGAGATTCAGATTCAATGATTCGACCATTTCTGCTTTTTTTCTTAACAAATTTTTGAATTTCACGTTCCCAATTTTTTAGAGTAACTAGTGGTGCGACAATCAATACGGGGAAAGTTTGTTTTTCGGTTGAAACATAAGATAGAGTTTGAACTGTTTTTCCAAGTCCCATTTCATCTGCAAGTAATGCATTACCTGAAGATTTTAGCAAAAAATCTAAACCTTCTTTTTGAAAATTCATCAATTTACCCCTAAATTGTTCACCAGCTTTAGCACGTTTCAATTTATGTTTAATTGGAGCCAAAAGAGGTTTTGTAGCATATGTTTTAACAATTTTTCTTTGCCAGATAGATTTTGATAGGATATCTAAAGGATAGCGATCCATTAGGTGTTTAATCTGTTTTAGACTTTCAGTAGAATCTGCAATAATTACCTCATTCTCAGTTTCACCATACCAAGCTTCAGGAGATAATTTTGAAATCATGTCGACTGCACGTTTGCCTGTAACTTTCCAGCACCAAATTTTAGAATATTTATCAAGAACATATTCTAAGGTACCAAATGTTTCTAGTGATGTTGCCATAATTTGTAGCTAGAAATTTTTTTTTCTCTTATGAATCTTCAGGTTGTATTAGATCATATTAAAAATAATTAAAGATCGGGAAGGATTAAAATAGAACATGTGAATTTTTTTTAAGCCTAAAAAGATACTGAATCTAATAGATATAATCAATAATAAAATAAAGGTACAGCCAATTTTATATAAAAAAATAGCACAGTAACATAGGTTTAAAATTCATTAAAAAGAGTAAGGCGTATGGAATTTATACAAAATGAAAAGCCAGTAGTAGAGAAACCAATAATCATAGCAGCGATGCAAGACATGGGAAACGTTGGAAGTATAGTCATTAATTTTATAAATAAATCATTAAAAACAAAATCTTTTAGAACTGCAAAAGTATCATTTCCAACATACGTAATAGATAATGGAGGACACGTTGATCTACCAAACGAGAGTTGGGAATACAAATACACAGATGATTTAATTATATTTGGAGGAGGAAATGGTCAACCTCAAAATAATAATGAATTGAATTTACTATGTCAAGATGTAATTGATGTCGCAAAGGAGTATTCTGCAAAATTTATTTACACGTTAGGCGGATTTCATACAAATAGAATTTTAAAAAATAATCCTAAAACATACATCACTACAACATCAATAGAATTAAAAAAACAAATAGAAAGATTAGGAGTAGATATGACTCCTCAAAAATCACTAATTACAGGATTTAACGGTTTAATTCTAGGATTTGCTAAGAAACATGATATTCAAGGAATTGGCATGTATGGAGAATTAAATCGACCAGACATACCACAATACAGAGCAGCAATTAGTATCATTAAAACAATTGAGAAATTGACATATAGAAAATTAGGCGACACAGAAGAATTAGAAATATTAGCGCAAGAGATTGAACAAAAATTTAAAAATTAATGAGTAGTTCCAACTTTATGTGCAGGTGTATTTTCATCATGACAATCACAACTACATAAGTGAGTTTTATGATTATTCATGCAATCAATACATTCAAAATGTTTTCGAGTTTCACACGGAGCACAAATCATATAATTATCATCAGAAATACATGAATTTGAATATTTCTTTACAGGTAGAGGAACAAAAGGGATTTTTTGTACGTTAGAAGAAGTTTTTTACTTAAAAGAAAAGAAGAATGTAAGATCAGGTAATCAAAAAATTATTGTCAATATTTATTAAATAATTTGATAATCATTAATTAATTGAAAATATATCACAAAACATCTTGTATTACATGTAAAAAAACTATTACAGAAATGGAACGAATGAATTTAGACATAGAGGCAAGGGATTTTTTTAAAGATCCATTAACAGAATTAGAGTTAAAAAAAATAATTAAAATGACAGGGAAAAAACCATCAGAATTACTTAGAAAAAGAGATAAAATGTACAAAGAAATGGATTTAGGAAAAAATGAAAAAACAGATTTAGAATTAATCAAACTAATGGTAAAACATCCGGGATTGATATTACGTCCAATCATAATTTTAAAAAATAAGGCATTAGTAGGAAAAATAGATATTAAAAATATAAAAAATTAACTAGGATTTTCTTTGATAAAAATTCTAATTGCTTCTAAATGAGAACAATTTGCTGTTTTCCCATTACCATGATGAAATTTATAGTAATTTTTGAAGCCAAGACATTCACAAGAATCAGAAGTTACAAAATATGATTTTCCAGGATTGGATGAAGACCTAATTTGGAATAAATCTTTTTCAATTTTAGATACACAACCAGAATCAACTAGTTTTTGTGCTTTTTTAATTGTTGCATCACTACTCATATCATCACGACAATAATTTAGACATTTTAACCTTGTTTGAGATAGGAAGACATGAACAGAATATCACATTCCAAATAATATTAGAATTAGATATATTTTATTTAATTCTTTTTTTAGTCATACTTGGTATCTGAATTTAATTAACAGTATAGTAATAATCATAAACATAAGTCCTAAAAAATATTAAATGTAAATTTATCCAAAAAAAAATGTTAAAAATTATAAGTATAATAAATTCCATAATCTAAAGTTTAGTGGATATATTTATTTTTTATTATGTAGTAGTTAGGTAAGAGGATTTTATTAAATTTTAAATTCAAATTTTGCATTATTATTTTGAAAGTATTGTTGTATTGGACTCCTAATGTGTTTTTGTGGATATTTATCTAAAAGAGAATTCAATATTTTATTTACATAACGGATCAATATTTTTTTTCGTTCTTGTGTTGTTTGAGGTGAAAGGATTCCTATTTCTTCATGTTTGCTATTTTGAATCATGACAAGATATGCACGATCAGCGTCATCTTGTATACGTTCTAACAAATCTAGACTTTTTTCCCTTAACCGGATATTGTCTGATTTCATAATAGTTGGAATTTGTTTAATAAAATTTATTTGTGTTTTTTGATTTGATTCAAAAAATTCCATCATTTTTAAAAAATTAAACTCACTCTGAGCATTTTCATTTTTTTTATATATCAATTTATTTTTATCAGGTTTAGTTTGAAGATGACCAATAAGTTCTAGAATTTTAAGAGCATTGGATATAGCCATTTTATCACCTCCAATTTTTCGAACAATATCATTTGTTAATTTCCAATTACCAGTTAATTCGAGTATTTTATCATCATATTTGGTTGTCAATCAGAATATTTTTCAAACCCGATAGTTAAATCATGCCCACAGCATAATGTGATGAAAAGGAGGCGTTATCTAATAATATTATAAGCTATTTTTATAGAAATCAATATTGGGTATGAAAAAATACATTGTCACACGTACCGCGACAATGTTTGGTGTGTTACTAATTACATTATTGATCACAATATTACTCGTAGGTTCCAATATGGACACAATTCTAAAACAAGGTATTGTTTTTCAAGTACGATCTGAAATTATTGAAAATCCATCGATAGCAGAAAGTTTTTCGTCAGTTAAAGATTTTGAAGCATTCATCCAAGATCAAACAGATCAAAGAATAAAGCATTTGGGATTGGATAAACCATGGTATTCGCCTCAAAGAATTGGGCTTACAATGTACAAAATAATATTATTAGATTTTGGACAAGCCACATTTCTTACTAGTGATTCAGGATCTTCAGATGTGAAAGACATTATTTTTGAAAAATTACCAAAAACAATTCTTCTATTTACATCAGCTACAATAATTATTTCGGTAATAGGAATATTTGTAGGGGCATTAGCTGCAACTAAAGTTGGCTCCATAATAGATCGAATTACATCAAGTTTTGCAATAATAAGTTCTAGTTTTCCAGTATGGTGGATTGGGATGTTAATGATATTTTTATTTGCGTTTACATATCAAATTTTCCCAGCAAGAGCAACTCCAGACATTCCAGCATCAAGTCCAGAATATCTAGGGGCACTATTGTATCACATGACATTACCATTGATTACAATTGTAATGATAGGATTTGGATCTTGGGCATATTTGGTAAGAAATTTTATGGTAGGCATTATGCAAGAGGATTTCATAATAGCAAAAAAAACAATGGGAATTAATCAAAGTAAAATAACATACACACATGCATTAAAAAATGCAGCACCTCCAATAATTACAATTTTAGCACTCAGTTTGTCAGGCTCATTAGGAGGAGCAATAATTACAGAGGCAGTATTTGATTGGCCAGGAATGGGAAGGTTATACTTTGAAGCAATTACAGTCATGGATTTACCAGTAATTATAGGTGCAACGTACATCTTAACGGTGTTTTTTCTAGTAAGCATATTCATTGCAGATTTACTTTATGGTTATTTTGATCCTAGAATTCGCAGCAGTACTGGTGAATAATAATGAGCAACGTAACGCCCCAAGAGATAAAGAAAGAATTTCTTAAAAGTAGGATGGGTGTTGCAGGGATTGTAATTCTTACAATTTTAATTTCAATATCAATTATTACAATGATTATAATTCCAATAGAGACATTTCAAGAATGGAATAATCCAGAAAGTTGGATCACGTATCCAAAAACAGCAATTCCAATTTGGGTAAACTTATTTTTAACAGAAAAAATTCCAGAACATAAAATTTTAGTAGAGCCAAATATTCAATCAATATCTAATAATGAAATAAATTTAACATCATATCAATTTAATTTAAATTTTAATTATGATCAATTTCCAAAAGATTTTATTTATTCATATTTGTTAGAGTATTCAGGTTCACCACTACTTCAAATGTCAGTAATTAGACCAGATGGAGTTAGGTTAGAATTAGTTTCAACATCACTACCATATTCAAATTTAAAAATAATTCATAATGACAGAATATTTTCAACGGATATAATGATTAAAAAGGAATTAGGCTTACAAGCAGAAAAATTTGAATTTGAAATAGACAGATTGTCTGTAGAAGACATTATTTTTTCAAAAACAGAATTAAATAAACCATTGAAAGGTAATTATGTTTTTTTTATTGATTTTTATGAAATAAATAAAGAAAGTAAAATTATTGATTCAAAATTAATCATAGGAGGAAAAGCTTTTGGCATAATGGGAACAGATGAATTGAGAAGAGATTTGGCCATAGGGTTATTGTGGGGAACTCCACTAGCACTATTCATTGGTCTTGTAGTGTCAATTGGCTCAGTTGTAATAGGATTAGTGTATGGAATCTATGCAGGATTCAAAGGTAAAAAAACAGATGAAACCATGATGCGTTTTAATGACATCATCTATGCATTACCGGCACTACCTTTTCTGATAATACTTTCAGTTACCATTAGTAACAGCATATTTGTGATGACAGGGTTTTTGATGATTTTTGGATGGGTTGGAATTGCAAAAGTTGCAAGAAGCATGTCACTTCAAATTAAAACACGAGGGTATGTGGAAGCTGCAACAATAATGGGTCAAAGAGATTCAAAAATGATCCTCAAACATATTTTACCACAATTACTCCCATATGCATTTGCAAGTATTGCAATATCAGTTCCAGCAGCAATAACTACAGAAGCTGGATTAAGTTTTCTAGGGTTAGGTGATCCATCATTTCCAACATGGGGTCAAATTTTACACGATGCCAATACGTTTGGAGCAGCATCTAGAGGACTTTGGTGGTGGATAGTGCCACCAGGAATTATGATTGCGATAACAGGTTTAGCATTTGTATTTATTGGAAACGCATTAGATTCAATAATTAATCCAAAATTAAAAAGATAGTTATGAAAAATGGTTTCGAATTATTTCTAAAGCAGAAGCATTTAGTTTTATTGTATAAATTAATGAAGTAGGATCATCTTTTGTTTCAAATAAAATATCAGTGAATTTAGTTTTCTCTTCTTCAGTTGCACCAGCATCATGTGCACACAAGCTAAAGGCCTTTAAATTTAGATTAAATGACAATAGATGTTTCATGAATTTTTTATAATCTTCAGTGTTTGTCCATGATATTTTTTTTTCAAAACATGCTGCAATCCAAACATCAACAGAGTTATGAAAAATAACTTTTTTACGAATTTCATCTAATGACATTATTAAACCTAAAAATCAGCTCTTTGCATTTTTGATCCACATCTAGGGCACGAACCACCATTATGTTTATTCTGGCAGACAAGACACACATACTTTACCCTAGTAGAATTGTTCATGCCATTATTTCCAAAGAAGCCGCCCCCTTCAGAACCCGAACCAGAACCACCAAAGTTACCAGCCTGTCTTCTTCTCATGTACATAGGAAGTAAAATAAAGATAGCCATAACTAATCCAATGCTGATATACCAAGGAACGCCAAGCATGCCAAGAACAATCTGCAATCCAATGCTGAATACAAGTGACGCACCTAGAAAAATATAATATTTTTTAAGTTGAGGATTCAATTCATTGAAAGTTCTTAAAAAAAGGTTATAAAGCTTTGTCAGTTTTTATTGATTTCAATTAATTTTTAAAATTAATCAATGACAAGGGGGATAGAATTTCCACTACTATCCCAAGCAAAAATAGAATCATCCTCATATGGAAATTTAATAATTAAAGAGACCAATCCAAAAAAATTATTCAAATCAGTTACAGAGGGTTCAGCAGAACCAGACGGATGTGAGTGTATGATTCCAATATAGCTGTTATCAAAAGGCAAAAAGGAATGAGGGAATCCTGCAAAAGTAGGACCTGTAAAATTAAACGGCGGAATAGCTAATCCATCTATGGTTATAGCACCATTTTTAGATTTTCCCTTTAAGATCAAAATACCCTCATTAGGGTGCTTCATTTTACAGAAAGTGATTATACTATCCAATACAGTTTTTTGTAGTAAAATTTTTCGTTCGATTTTTTTCTTTTTAGAAAACACAAAAAGAGTTCAATTACTCGGTAAATTAGTTTTAAGATTGAGATATTACGTATTTAGAATTAGAAAATATTCTTAATTTACCTTCAATTTTAGATATAATTTCAGGAATTTTAGAATTTATTTGATCAATTTCCGATAAAATAGTTTTAGATTTTAAATCAGAGTCATTTTCTGAGGCAGTATTATTTGAGAATTCATTTTCAAGAAATGTCAAGTTTTTAGGTTTCAACTCACTTAGTTCATTTTTCATAGAATTAAAAATATTTGAATAATCAGATACTTTTTTGATAAAACCATCTAGAGATTCTTCAGTCTCAGTCAACTGGGACAAAGTTTTGTCAGCATCTTTTACAGATATGGCACCAGAAGATATTCCTTTTCGAATATTTTCCAAAATAACAATAATGGTATCAGAATTTTCAGAAAGAAGTGCATCAAATGGATCGTCAACTAAAGTAGATAAAATACCGCTTTGCTCCTTATCTAAGGAAGAACCATATGCATACCTACCAAGAGGACGGGAAATTTTTGTGAATTGAGTATCAATTTCAGACTTTATCTTTAATTTTTGATTAGTAAATTTAGTTAATTTATTTTCCAAACCAACATATTTCTTATAATTTTCTGAAGAGTGAATTTCATCAAGAGAAGTCTGTAAAGTAATTTTCATTTCTTCAAAAGATTTTAAATTATCTAAAATTTCGATGTTCCTTTTTGTTTTATCACTTAATTCAGTGTTAAGGGATTCAATTTTATTCAACATTTCAGTAATTTCATCAAAAGTAGATTGTGTAGACTCATAATGTTTTAGAAGTTTTGAAATATTATCAGAATTCTCATTCATAATTTTAAGATTATCAGTTAGTTGATTTGCATATTTTTTTGCAAAAATATGAATTACCCTGGTTTGTCGTCCTAAAACATCACCAACTTTTTTAAGAAGTTGAATTAAAAAATAGTCTAATTTTTTTGCATCGGTAATTGTTGAAACTTGCATCAAAGTCTTTACATCCTTTTTTAAAATATCAATTACTTGCTGCTTGCCTCTCACCACGATTATAGCCAAATGTTTATCAATATCATCGACACTCAAATTATCTTTTTCAAGTACAATGCCAATTTTCATTAAATCATCAATAAGCGGAGCAGTGTTATTTCTCAAATTTTTTATTTCAGAAAGGGTTTGAGATTCTCTTAATTTACTCAAATCAGATATAATTTGAGGAACATCATCAAGTTCAATATTTTGATTGACAGATTTACGCTCTGCAGTAGACTCTATTGGTTTTTTTTTACCCCACCCAAATACCATTTTATAACATTACGCTAGAGAGATTAAAAATGATTCTTTAACTAAAAATTAAAATTCAAGTGTTAGAATACAGACACATGGCAAAAACTGGAGAAAAATCATTTCATACTGGAACAATAGAAAAAACAATTAAAATTAACACTTCAAAGGATAAAGTTTGGAGAAAAATTAGCAACATTGTAGGCTTATCATCATGGTTAGTAGACGTAAAAAAAACAGAGTATCTATCAATAAAGAAAAAGGGCGTAGGTGCAATCAGGCTAATTACATTTGGAGATAAAACAGAGATAGAAGAACACATTGTAGCATGGGAAAAAGATGAATTTTTCACATATGTTGCAACAGAAGGATTACCACTAAGAGCATATGTTGCAACAATTTCAATTAAAAAGAAAACAAAAACAACTACAGAATTAACTTGGAGATCATATATCAATAGTAAAAAAATGACTGAAAAACAATTTTTAGAATTTTTGGTCTTTATGGGTTCATTCTATGAAGCATCATTAGAAAATTTAAAAATATTATTAGAAAAATAACACCCAGGTGTAATTAGTTTTAATGAATTAAACAAAAGTTAGACAGGATTTGAAATAAAGTAAAAGATATTATATTTTAAAATTAGAATAATTTCTTAAAAATTAGATGTTAGGTTTAGCAAGTCTAACAATCCCAATCACCTTCATTTAGTATGTTAAAATGGAATAAGATAGAGTTTCTACTAGAAGACAGTGAAGTATTAAATTTCATCTGATTTTAATTAATCAATATTTGTATAAAACAATGACGTATCAATCATACTAGGTAATACGTTGTTGAAAATCTAGGGAAATATCTTCAATACAGAAACATAACTTGCAAATCTATGGTTTTTAGGCTTCAGTAAAGTTTGTCGGTATTTTGAAATAGGTTTTCCAGTTGCACCATTAAGCCCCAAAGGGCATTTAACAAATTTTTCTTTATCTGCCCAGCCCAACACTTCATCAGATGGAGCATAGTAGTTTACAATTTTTACATTAACAATATTTTGAAGAATTTTTCCATATTTTTTTGAGGCAGGGACATCATCAGTAATAGATGCACCAAAAAAATATACGCTTTCAACAATTCCAGTATTTTTTTTCTTTTTTGCAAGATATTGTAACGTACTAAGAATTACCTGAGAACCAAGAGAATGTCCAATTAGACGAATTTTTGTGCTAGGACTATTTACTTTAAAATCTTCAATGAATTTTCCCAGATTACGTCCATTTTTCTTTGCAATAATTTGTCCTGTAGCCAATGATCTTTTTGTATGTTTAATTAAATGAGCACCAGTTATGTTAGAATCATAACTATATCCAATTATAGGATACAGGTAGTTTAATTTTTTTAATTTATTTTTTGCCAAAATAACTTTTGTAATTGCACCAGCATTATCATTTCTTAAACCATGAATCATGATCGTTAATTCTTTGGAATCAATTAATTTTTTGAAATCTTGTTTTGGGTATAGATAGTATAAATTATTTTTTAGGGTTTTTCCTGTTAGTAAATCATAATACCCACGAGTTGAAATTCGGGCAACAGGCTTCATAGTTATTCAGATGGGCCTAATTCTTTTTTATATTTTTCAATATCAGACGTTTCAATTCGGGCAAACAATGGGGACGAATCACCCAAGATATGTCCAGGGGAAACATCCAGTTCAGATTGTGAGGACCATGACATATCAGATACATTCCCGTCAATTCCAAGCTGAACCCAGATTTTTTGTGCAGATTCAGGCATAAATGGAAATATTGCTATGGCAAAACTTCTAACAGCATTTACAGAAAGATACACACAATTTGTAGTTCCAGGACCGTTCTTCCAAGGTTCCTTGTGTTGAAAGTATTGATTAAAAAAAGAAGAAACCTCCATTATTTTCTTTAATGCCCGATCCAAATGATTTTGTTCCATTAAAGTAGAAACATCAATTGCAAGTGATTTTATTTTTTGTTCTGCTTCTAAATCTTTTTCATCAAAAGATTCAGTCTCAGGAATTTTTCCATCAAATACTTTTTTTGTAAATCCTAAAGCACGATTAACAAAGTTTCCAAGATTGCCAATTAATTCAGAATTTATTCTAGTTGTAAAATCATCCCAGTCAAAATTCAAATCATCTTGTGAATACGGGTTAATAGAGACAAGATAAAATCTCAAATAGTCAGCAGGATAGTATGTTAAAAATTGTTTTAATCCAATATACCAATTTCTACTCTTAGATAATTTCTTTCCTTGTAGCGTAAGGTGTCCTCTGGTTGGAATATAGTCCGGTAATTTGTATTCTTCATTAAGACCCAATCTCATTGCAGGTAAGAAAAGATAGTGATGATATACAATATCTTTTCCAATGAAATGATAAATATCTGCAGAATTCCAAAATTCTTTTCCATCGATTCCTTTATCATTAAGAAATTTTAATGCGGTTGAAATGTATGCCAAGTGATTATCAAACCAACCGTAGAAAACTTTACCTTCTGCACCATCAAGAGGTACAGGAACACCCCAAGGAATATCTCGCGTAATATCCCAATCAATTAATCCTGACTTGATCCAATTTTGAACATATTTTTTTACGTCTTTTTGAAGAGTGGTAGTTTCATCTAACCATTTAGATAACGAGTCAGCAAAATTTTTGAGTTTGAAAAAATAATGATCTGTTTTTTCTTTGGTTGGAGTTTGACCGCAAAGAGAACATTTGGGGTCAATTATTTCTTCAGGTACACGACCACAACTCTCACAAAGATCAGAATATTGATCTTCAGCCTTGCAATAAGGACAAATACCTTTTACATATCTATCAGGAAGGAATTTTTTATCATTATTACAATAAAATTGAATTATTTCTTTTTGATAAATATGCCCAGCATCATTTAGTTTTGTAAAAACATCTTGAACAAATTCAATATTTTCAGATGAACTTGTTTTATAGAAATAATCAAAATCAATACCAAATGCAGTAAAATCATCATAATCACGCTTATTCCAATGTGCAACATAGTCGGCAGGAGTTTTTCCCTCTTTTTCAGATTGAATTAGAATGGGAGTTCCAAAATCATCAGATGCACAAACATAGTATGCTTCAACTCCATTTTGTTTTAAAAATCTTGTAGTTACATCTGCTGGAAGATATGTAGATGCGACATGACCCAAATGAATTTCTCCATTTGCATAAGGTAAAGCACTTGTAATTATGGCTCTTTTATTCATCAGATAGTTCTCAAAACCAAGATAGAGTTAAAAACTTCTACCAACTATTTGCATATTTTACTTGTTCAGGAGTCAATTTATCAATTTTAACATCCATTGCACTTAATGCATCAAATGCAATTTGAATATCAATTTCTTTAGGAACATCTATAATTTTATTTTCCATTGTTTTATGGTTTTTAAGAATATACATTATAGACAAAAGTTGATTTGAAAATGATTGAGCCATAACTTCTGGTGGGTGTCCTTCTGCAGAAACTAAATTAGCAAGACGACCTTCTCCAATTAAGTAAACTT
>ERZ890510.1058-NODE-1058-length-19348-cov-5.379309_pt1 | contig 19348 bp, 16 predicted proteins | sample MGYA00521265_ERZ890510 | MGnify/ENA primary metagenome ERZ890510 (study PRJEB32303, sample SAMEA104408624) | aquatic metagenome | biome: Brackish water; feature: Chemocline; material: water | place: Baltic Sea | collected 2014-10-26T21:54:00 | depth 110 m ...
TACCTGCAGGAGAACATCACCGGCATGGAGGTGGTGCAACTGTTCAATCGTCAGCAGCGCAACCTGCGCGACTTCGACGAGGAGCATCTGCCCTACCGACAGGCGGAGGATCGAGAAATCTTCTACTACTCGGTGTTTTTCCCATTTACCGAGTTCGTCGGCACGGTCGGCATGGCACTGATGGTCTGGTATGGGGCCGGGGCCGTTGTGCAGAACGCAATCGATGTCGGCGTCCTTGTTGCCTTCCTGCAGTATATCCGACGGTTCTTCCGACCCATCATGGACATCTCCGATCGCTATGCACTGCTGCAGAGCGCCATGGCGGCGTCGGAACGCATTTTCGAACTGCTCGACACACAGGCGGAACCCGCTGGGGGACCCGCGGGGCATGTCGGCCGGCGCCAGGATGGCATTGCCATCGAGTTCGATCGGGTCTTCTTCAAATACGATCCGCAAGCGAGCGATTGGATCCTGAAGGACGTCTCATTCCGGGTGCCTGCCGGGCACAGTCTGGCCTTGGTCGGCGCCACAGGGTCCGGCAAGACGACGATCGTCAACCTGTTGTGTCGCTTCTACGAAGCGCAGCAGGGCAACGTGCTCGTCGACGGACTGGATGTCCGCGAATGGGATCCGGACGCACTCCGGCGTCGCATCGGCATTGTACAGCAGGATGTGTTTCTGTTTACAGGCAGCATCGAGGGCAATATCCGGCTCGGCGAGGAGCGCATCACGGCGGAACAGGTTCGCACCGTCGCCCGCTACGTAAATGCGGATCACTTCGTGGAACGACTGCCCGATGGCTATCAGCAGGCAGTCACGGAAGGTGGCACGAGCCTGTCTGGCGGGCAGCGGCAACTGCTCTCCTTCGCCCGCGCCCTGGCTTTCGACCCGGCGATCCTCGTGCTTGACGAAGCCACTTCAAGCATTGACACGGAGACCGAGCAACTCATTCAGGGAGCCATTGCCCGGTTGATGCAGGAACGGACCTCTGTCGTCATCGCCCACCGACTGTCGACGATCCGCAATGCAGAGCAGATCCTGGTGCTACATCATGGCGAAGTCCGCGAGCGGGGCCGGCATGACGAGTTGGTGCGTGCAGACGGCATCTATGCCCGCCTGTATCGACTCCATCAGAGTGACACAGGGGCATCGGCATAACCTGCAACTGCGGGGTCTGCGTCACCCGTCCGGCTGCCGCCCCACAGGAGTCGTACGGAGACCCGGGCTGTGTTATTGGGGGGTTTGTGTGCCGGAGGCGCTGTCGTTGTCGTGGCCAAATCCGGCGTGCACGATGTCGCGTAGATCGGACTCCCGCTGATGAATCTCGGACTTGAGGGCGTCAATCCGTTCTTTCATCGTCAACAATCGGTGGTCGCCTTCCATCTCTCCCGCCTGCAGGCGACGATAGACTTCCTCGCCCAACTCGGCGTAACTGGCACGCAGACGGCGTCGAATCGCGGCCATGTCGGCCCGCACCTTGAGCGCATGGCCAAACAGCCTGCCTCGATCTGCGACCTCAGCCAGTCGCCCCTTCAGACTGTCAGTGACTTGCCGCTTCGTCAGCATCTGCGTCCTCACTTCGATGAACCATCAGGTCCTCGACCCTTTCGACCACCTGATCACGCGTCTCTCCTGCACGGCGGACCAGCTTCCGTCGCGTGATATCGCCACGGTGGGGGGCCACCAGAATACCCAGGGCCGCACCAAGAACGATGCCTGCCAGGCAGCCGATCAAAAAACCGATCCGATGGCCGCCACTGCTTTTGCCGCTGTAGTGTCTCATGTAGGGCATGATCGAACTCTCTCCTTCTGGCGCCGGCGACGCGCACGCTGTCTGCCGGGAATGGATGATTCAGGGCTAAGCTACACGTTAGCTACTATTGGACAAAGGGGGCTCGATCCGTAAGTTTCGTTGCTCGCAAGAGGATTGATCTTCCCCCTCGCCGCCGCTTTTCGAGTCCTCCTCCCCGGGGGCTCCATATAAGGACGAGCCAACATGGCGAAGGTTCTCGACTGCCCCTCCCATAGTCTCCGTGAGTTCCGCATTCTGCCCGGCTATACCCCGCCGGACGGCAATGCCCTGAACGTTCAACTCACAACCCGCCTGTGCCGCAGCAAGGATGACTTCCTGCGGCTGCAGACGCCGTTCATGACGGCCGCCATGCAGGCAGTGACGGGCACAGAGATGGCGATCGCCATTGCCCAGTTGGGCGGCATCGGCATCCTGCCCGTGAGCCAGACGATCGAGGAACAGGCCGACAAACTCGGCCGGGTCAAGCGCTTCAAGGCGGGTTTCCAGACCAATATCACAACCCTGTCGCCGCGCAATACCATCGGCGACATCATCCATATCATGGAGGAGATGGGGTATACGACCTTCCCGGTGACCGACTCGGGGGAGTTCCACGGCAAACTGCTGGGTGTCATCACCGACAAGGACTTCGACGAGCGGCGTGATCACGCCATCACCGTCCAGGAGCGGATGCGCACGGACGTGCAGTACGGGGTGAACATCTCGGACCTGAAGGAAGCCAACCAGCTGATGATCAAGTTCGGCCGCGGCTTCCTCCCCATTGTCGACGAGCATGGCGTCCTGCAGACAGCGGTGTTCAAGAAGGACCTCGACAAGCATCTGCAGCATCCGAACGAGTCGATCGACACACAAAAGAGGCTGCTGGTGGGAGCCGCTGTGTCGACACATCCCGAGGACCGTGAACGTGTCCAGTGCCTCGTGGAACACGAAGTTGACGTGCTTGTCATCGATGCCTCCGATGGCCACACCCAGTACCAGCGGCAGATGGTCGAGTGGATCAAGGCTACCTATGAGATCCCCGTCATCGCCGGCAACGTGGTTACCGCGCGGGGTTTCGAGTTTCTCGTGGAAGCGGGCGCCGATGCCGTCAAGGTTGGTATGGGCATTGGCTCGGGGTGCACGACACAAGAAGTCAAGGCCACCGGTCGGGGTCAGGGGTCGACACTGCTTGACATCGTTCCAGCGCGTGATGCCCACGCGCAGAGCACCGGGCAGTACATCCCTATCATCGCCGATGGCGGCATCTCGGGCCCGGCAGACATGTCCGTCGCTCTGGCGCTGGGCGCTGACGCGCTTATGATGGGCAACTTCTTCGCCCGTTACACTGAATCTGCCGGCAACCTCATGCGCAACGCCGCCGGTGAGATCGTCAAGGAATACTGGATGGAAGGCAGCGCCAAGGCGCGCAACCATCGCCGCTATTCTCAATTGAAGGATCTGTTCTTTGAGGAAGGGATCACTGGATATGTGCCACACCTTGGCTCGGTATCCGACAAGCTTCCTGTGATTCTGCAGATCCTGCGTTCCACTTTCGCCACAGCAGGATGCCGGTCGATCGATGAGCTGCACGAAAAGGCGGTCCTGGAGATGCAGTCACCCAGTGCCCTGCATGACTCAGATGTGCACGACATGGTGGCGGCCAACATTGATCGGCAGATTCTGTAGCCATTCGAATCGGCCGAGGCCCGAACTTGTTTTGACGAACGGCCCTATTTTGACAAACGGCCGCAGGCGCAGATGATCCGCCCTGAGCCAGTCACCGCTACCGCACAGCCCTTGGGCAACGCCTAGGAAACGGCAAGATCATGAAAGTCCTCCTTACCGGTGCCGGCAGCATTCTGGGACGGGCCGTAGCCCGTGCGCTGCAGCGCCGAAGACATCGACTGCGCCTGACCGATCGGCGGCACGTGCGCTCCGACATGGAGTTCGTTCAGTCGCAACTCGGCCATGGCCGACAAACGGACGTGCTGGTAGAAGGGATGAGGGCAATCGTCCACATCCCGGGGCCGATTCGCCCTGCAACAGCCGATGCCGCCGCCTGGATTGATGCCTGCACACGCTGCACCTATAACCTGCTGATCGCGGCCGTCGATGCCGGCGTCCAGCATATGGTCTATGTCAGTTCGTTGGATTCGTTCCTCGGATACGATCCTGACTTTCTCGTATCGCCCAGCTGGCGTCCCCGCCCGACCACGGAGCCTGTTGTCATGGCCCCCATTCTGGGGGAGTTCGTCGCTCGTGAATTCGCCCAGACTGCGCAGATTCAGTTGACGATTGTTCGTCTCGGACATCTCGTCGATGCTGAAACTGTCGGTGCTGAAGACGACCTGGATCCGGTGGCCATCGATCCACGTGATGCCGCCGCCGGTATCACCGCAGCCCTGACCCAGACTGATACCGGCGAATCCTACCGCCTCTTCCATTTGCAGGGCGACTTCGAGGGAGCCCGCTTCCCCGCAGCCGGCCGGCGTCAACTGGACGTGCAGCTTCAGCATGACTTCGGACGCCCGCGCAAACAGGGAGCAGCATCATGAAAGTCTGTCTGTTGGGAGCCAACGGCTATCTGGGCCCCTGGGTGGTGCAGGAACTGGAGCGTTCCGGCGACTACTGCCTGCGAATCACCGACGTGCGCCTGCCCGACAAGTCACCACACGAGATGATGCAAGTGGACGTCTCAGACCTGGATCAGGTGCGGCGTGCCGCAGAGGGCTGTGATGTCATCGTCAACTGCTCCGTCCTGCGGCCGCACCGTCAGATCGCATGGGAGGTGAATACAACGGGCACATACAATGCCATGCGTGTCGCCGTCGATATGGGTCACGAGCGCATAATCAACACCGGACCCCACTTCACGATTACGGGCGAACCATACCATACGTATGACTTCGGTATCGTCGAAGAAGTCCCTGCCCACGCCGGCACGAATCTATATGCTCTGAGCAAGTCCGCCGGCCAGGAGATCTGTCGCATCTTCGCCGACGAGTATCCCATTCACGTGCTCTGCATGCTGTTCCTGAATTTCCGCCGGACCGATCCCGCTGATCCCAGATTCGGTGGACAGCACGGTCTCATCCCCTTTTCGGTCACCTTTCCTGACGCGGCCCGCGCCATCCGTTGCGCCCTCGAGGTCGACGTCCAACAGTTGCCCTCACGCAACGAAGTATTCTTTGTCACTACTGACCTGCCACATGGCAAGTATTCCAACGACAAGGCTCGACGTCTGTTGGGTTGGGAACCGCAGGATTCTCTGGAGAAGTTCTACCGGAAGTCCCTGCAGCCCTGAAGCTGAACACGGTTGCGTTGCCGCGCCGACGCTGCGCCCTCTCAGGTCTTCGGCAGATCGACTCTGCGCCCCTCGCGTAGACTGGTCTGCACAGCGTCAGTAAAGGCCATGTAGCGGACCCCATCCGCGAAGCTGGTATGTGTGACGGGCTTGCCTGCACGAATGGCGTCGACAAAATCGGCTTCGACATTCCAGCCCCATTTCTTCTCCGGCGCCACCTGCAATTCGGCAAAAGCTGCAGCGCCGATGGCAACGTAGGCCTTGCCTTCTTCCAGCCGGAAGGCACCCTTGGTGCCATGCATCTCGATGGACCCACCGCGGCCTCTACCAGCGACGCTGCTGATGTGATAGACAGCAGCGGCGCCATTCTGTAATTGTGACACAATGCCCAGGCTATCGGGCACGTCGACGGTCGCTTTGCCACCTGCACCATCGGGTCGCTCGTCGACAAAGGTCCGACCGTGTGCCGTCAGCCTCTCATCGTGACCGGCGTAGCGACGGACCGTCTCGTTGAGAATTCCCATGGACATGATGTTGTCACCGGACAGCTCGCGACGCTGGCGCCAGTGTATGGGTGCCTCAGGGCTCCAGTCACCACTCAGGGCACTCACGTGGATCTCCAGCCAGTCACCAAAAATCCCGTTCGCGATCATCTCCAGCAGGGTGGGCTCGCTCTCCAGATAGAACGGCGCCGGGACGATCATGGCCACCTGGTCAGATGTCTGCGACGCGGCCAGCATCTTCTGAGCTTCGGCAAGATTCATCGCCATGCGTGCTTCGGTGAGGACATGTTTGCCGGATGCCAGACTTGCCAGGGTGATGTCACAGTGCAGATAGGGCCATGTGCCGATGCAGACAGCATCTACGTTTGCCGCCTGTACCAGTTCCTGCCAGTCATCGTATACATCCGATATACCGAACTCCTCGGCCACTTTCTGGCCGGATGCCCGGGTTCGATTGCAGACGGCGGTAACCTCGACGCCATGCAATCCCTGGAAACCCGGTATGTGGCGACTCCGTGTATTGGCGCCGGCACCAACAATACCGATTCGCAAAGTCATGTGATCCCTCCTTGGGCGATGATTACGGACGATTCCATTCGTAGAGCCTCTGGCAGGCCAACTGGTAACTCTCCTTGCCACGCCCGATCCAGCAGGCGCCCCCCGAGTCGACTTCGATGATTCGCGGCGACACCGGCTCGTAGGCTGCACGCGGAGCAACGGCGCCTTTGGCCACCAGAATGTGCTGCTGCTCCGGGGCGATTCCAACGCTCTTGATCTGGTGTATGCTGTTGGGTGATTGGCGCTCGCTGTTGAGAACGAGTAGCCCCGTGCCGGCGCCCGATGTTGTACCGACGACAGCAGTGGGTCCCTGGCTGTGACGGCGCTCGCCACCGTGGCGCCGTTCGTGTTCTTCATAGAAGCCATCGCTCAGCGTGCGGACGATGCCCGTGATCCTCTGCGGTTCTCCATGCGCGGAATCCGTTCTGGCGCCCACTGTCAACGTCACGCTGGCACCGACACCGGCGGCAAAACAAGCCTGCGCCGCCTCCGGGTCCCAGAGGGTCACGACCCAGCGATCGGCCCCCTGCTTGAGCAGTTGTTCGAGTACGAACGTCGAGTCCCCGGCAGCACCGCCGCCGATGTTGTCGCCAAAGTCGAGCAGGGTCACCGGATGCACGTCACTGGCCATGGCCAGGCGCACCGCCTCTGCCGGTCCAGGCACGTCGAGAAGCAGGTTCTCGCGTATCGCCCACATCTCATTGGCGATCTTCTTGGCTTCGGCATCGGCTCGCCCCTGGTCGCCATCGGTGACAACCACAACGGAGGGTGCCATCCAGTCGACGTCGGCGTATTGATAGCCTGCCGCGATGGAACAGGATAGAATCCCATCCTGTTTTTCAAGCTCGATGGCCTGTTCCATCAGCGGTCGCATAGGCGGCACGCTGGTGTTATGGAAGTAGATGCTGAAGACCAACTCGGGCTTGGCGAGGGACATCTTCGGTCGCACGTCCCCACGTACCATGCGCGCCAGCAGGGTCGCCGCTTCCATGCCACGTTCGCGCTGGTCCACGTGGGGATTGGTCTTGTAAATGATGAGGACATCTGCCGCCTCGATCAGTTCGGGAGGCACATTGGCGTGGTAGTCATGGGTGACGACGATGGGGATGTCGGGACCCACCTGCTGTCGCACGCGTCGTACGGTCTCAGCATCACCGTGGGGAAATCCTTCGACCACCATGGCTCCATGCAGGGCCAGCAGGACACCATCGATCTTTCCTGCCGCTTTGATCCCGGCCAGAATCCGGCCCACGATCTCCTCATAGGCGGCGGCAGTGACGGGTCCGGCAGGAGTCGCGTAGGCAGCCAGTGTCGGGCACAACTGCATACCAAGATCTTTGGCGGCGGCGATATATCCGGCGATCTCGTGGTACGTGTCCTGCTGACGCACCAGCACCTGATCCCCCTCGTGGATGACGAAATCATCGAGAGTTGTTGGTTGGCTGGCGAAGCTGTTCGATTCGTGGGCAAAACCGGCGACGGCAATTCTCATGATCATCCTGTCTTTCGGCAACAGAAACGGGGGTCACTGAGAGAAATGTCACTCAACAGCCCCCGGATTGTAGACAACGGGCAGGGTCGTGTCGACGTCAGATCTTGCCCATGAGGTCCATGCCGGGCTTCCGTGTATCAGCACCGGGCTCCCAATTGGCCGGACATACCTGATCGCCATGACTGGCAACGAACTGAGCCGCGTTGGGCAGATCGTGGATTTCGATCGTGCGCAGTATGCGGTCAGGGTCCATGACGAAAAAAACCAGACACAACCATTTGCCCCGATAGTCGCTGAGTTTGATGTTCTTGACTTGGCCCTCATGAAATTCTTCTCCTTCGAAATCAGCGACCTCTGCGCCGATCCTTGCCATACTGCCCTGCTTGAGGTGACTCACGTTTCTCGATGTGGACGGCCGCTTCTGGCCGCCGATTCACGGACACCGGTGCAATGAACACACCCCCCCCAGCAGGCGCAAAAATCCAGGCAGACAGGCCGCCGCCGCTACGGGTGTTGTTCCTGGCCCGACGATATCCGCCGTCCCGGGGAGGTGCCCAGACCCATGCCTGGAAGTTGTACAGCTACCTGAGTGTGCGCATGCCCGTGACCCTCGTCGCCCTTGGCTACCAGTCGATCCTGCATCTTGTCTGGTTCATGCCGTGGGCCTTGTTGCGCGCTGCCCTGGCCCTGCTACTGCGGCAGGTCGACGTGGTATACTTCTCTGATGGAGTCACTGCCTCTCTGGCTGCGATGCTGGCGCCGTTGCGCGGGAAAGCTCGCTTCTGCTGCAGTCTGTATGGGCTCGAGATGACGTTTGGCAACAGTCTGGCACAGGCGCTGATGCGGCGCGGCACGCTGGCCTGTGACGGCATCGCCGTGATCAGCGACAACTCCATTGACATTGCTGAGCGCGATTGGGGCGTGCCGCGCGGGAAAATGCGGCTCATCTACCTCGGCGCTGAGCCCGAGGAACTTGCGCCCGAACGAGATGATGCGCTGCGCGGGGCCTTTGAGCAGGAACATGGCATCTGCTTCGGCCGTGACCGCGTGGTGCTCAATCTGGGCCGCCAGGTGCCCCGCAAGGGTGTTGCCGCTTTCCTTGCGCGAGGCGTCCCTCTGCTGGCTGGTGACATTCGCGTGCTCGTCGTTGGTGGCGGACCCGATGCGGACCGGATCCGGGCGGCACGTGCGGGACTCACACATCCGGAGCAGGTATTGTTGCTTGGGGTTCTCGATGATGATACGTGCTCCATGCTGCGCCGACATTGCGATTTGTTCCTGATGCCGAACGTATCGACCGAGGGGGATGTCGAAGGGTATGGGATTGCTCCGCTGGAGGCGATGTATCTTGGCACACCCGTTGTGGCTTTTGCCGTAGACGCTCTGGTGGAGGCCGTTCGGGAAGGTGGCTGGCTGGTGCCGGCTGGTGACTATCAAGCGTTCGCTGACACCGTGCATGCCTTTTATCAACAGCCAACGGCCGCGCGCGAGGCTGCCGGCTCTGATGCCCGCCACTACTGCCTGCGGGAGTACGGATGGGACACGACCGCGTCGCGCTATGCCGATCTCTTTCAGGAGCTGTGTCGCCGATGAACTACACCGAACTCGATACACCTGCCCTGTGTGTGGACATCAAGGTGCTGGATCACAACATCGCACAGTTGCAGGCCGCCTGTGACTTGCTTGGGATCAGCCTGCGCGTGCACACGAAGACGCACAAGACACCTGCCATTGCCCAGCGCCAGGTCGCCGCCGGCGCCATCGGCATCGTCTGTCAGAAGTTGGGTGAGGCGGAGGCAATGGCCGCCGCCGGTATCGAAGACATCCTCGTCCCGTACAACATCGTGGGCCGACGCAAACTGGAACGCCTGGTCGCGTTGGTCGGGTCGCACCCCTCCACAAGGATCACTCTGGCTGTCGATTCGCAGGCCACGACTGAAGGCATTTCGGCTGCCATGCAGACGGCTGGTGTCCAGGTCGGGCTGCTCGTCGAGATGGACACCGGTGGGCATCGATGCGGCACGCAGACGCCACGGCAGACGCTGGAACTGGCGCAGTTGATCGACCGTCTGCCGGGAATTCGCTTCGCTGGCGTCATGACATATCCGAGTCGCCCGACACTGGGCCCTCTGCTTGACGAAGTTCGGGAACTGCTCGGCGACGCCGGGTTGGTCATAGAATCGATCAGCGGTGGTGGCACCGGTAGTGAATCGGTCAGCGCCGCTCTGGGCTGCACGGAGACCCGCATCGGCTCATACGCATGGGAGGGCATGACTCGGGTAAACAAACGTGAAGACCTCGACCCGAGCCGTTGTCCGTTGCGCATGGTGACCACCGTTGTCTCAACAGCGGTTCCCGGACAGTGTATCATCGACGCCGGGCAGAAGGCGTTCACCAGTTATCCCCCCACGCCGTATGGCTACTGCCTTGAGCATCCCGACATTCACATCAAAGGCATGTCGGTGGAGCACGGCCACGTGGACACGACAGGTTCCGGGCATACATTCCGGGTGGGAGAGATTCTCTCCTGGATCCCATTGCACGGCGGCATGACAACGAATCTGCATGACCGACTGTACGTCCTCCAGGACGGCGAAGTCGTGGATGAATGGCCTGTCGCCGGCCGGGGTCGAACCCAGTAGTCTCCGTTCATCGAAGCAAAAGAACAGGACGATCCGCATGGAAATCACGCCGCCGAGTCCCAGCTACATCGACGTCGATTCGACCAATTTTGAACAGGTCGTAGTACAGGGCTCCAAGGAACATATTGTCGTCGTTGATTTCTGGGCCGAGTGGTGTGGCCCCTGCAAAACCTTGGGACCGATGCTGGAAGAGGTCGTTGCCGCTCTGGGCCCGGGCATCGTGCTGGCGAAGGTCGATGTGGATGCCAATCAGGAGTTGGCTCAGGCCTTTCGTGTGCAGAGCATCCCCGCCATCAAGGTGGTGAAGGACGGCCAGCTCATCGACGAATTCACCGGTGCCGTGCCGCGCGAACAACTCGAGCAACGACTGCGCCAGCATGTACCGGACGCCCCGCCCGGGGCCACAGAAGAGCTGGCGGATCTGGTTGACGCCGCTCGGGTCCAGTTGGAACTGGGAGATATTGTCTCAGCCGAACGACTCTTCGAGGAAGCACTGCGGGAAGACGCGGACAATGGCGCTGCCATTCTGGGTCTGGCTCGGCTGCGGCTGATGGAAAACGCCGATGAAGCTGTCGTCCGCGAACTTGTAGGTCGCCTGGAAGAGGGTTCAGGCGAATGGGAACAGGGCCAGGCGCTGCTCACCCACCTTGAGTTCCGTGGTCATTGCGCGGCTGCCGGTGGCGCTCAGGCTTGTGCGACACGCCTGCAGAGCGATCCGGATGACTCGGAAGCGCGATATCTGGTGGGTTGCTGCGCTGCCGTGGCAGGTGACTACGAAACAGCGTTGCGGATGTGGTTCGCCATTGTCGAAGCCGACCGCAACTTCCGGGACGGAGCCGCCAAGGATGCCATGGTCTCGGTCTTCCATCTGTTGGGCCGACAGCACCCGGCGGTGGACGATTATCCCAAGCGACTATACCGGACCCTCTACTAGCGCCTAGGGCAACACCACCCGCGATCGATCCGATCGCGGGTGCCAACCTAGTGCCACGCGGCCTGCCCAGGTCCCAGCACCTGCACGCGTTGCCCTTTGCGCGCCAGTCGGGTGTTTGGAAAAATCTGCTTCGCTCGCGTCAGAACGGCGGCCCCTTTGGCAGCGGGGTAGTGGACCAGGGCCAGTGTGCTTGCCGACGACTCCATCGCGACCCGAGCGGCATCCTGTGGGCGTGAGTGCAGGTAGCGCATATCGACCCCCTTCGCCTCCGGATCACCCGCCGCCTCGTGGATGAGCACATCGCAGTCCCGGGCGAAATCTGCCAGTCCTTCATGGTAGGCCGTGTCGCCACTGATCACCAGGCTGGCTCGGGTGACAGTGTCAGTGAAGCGATAACTGCGGGCGTCCAGGGGGTGGAAAGCGCGACCTACGTCGATGCGCAGGTCGCCGATCTCGAGGCAATCACCCGGATAGACATGGTCCACCTTGCATTCCGGGACAACCTGCGGGTATCGATCCGCCTGCAGCATGGCCAGCGACGCCGCGTATACCGACGCCAGATCCTGTGGCCCGTGTAATTGGATCGGCGGCGCCTCCGGACGTTCGTCGGCGCGACGATTGCGGGCGAAGAGGAAGCCGGGCAACCCAAGCACATGGTCGTGGTGGCAGTGCGTGAACAACACGTGATCGATCTGCGCAGGCGTCACCTCCAACGCCTGCATGCTTACGGCGACATTGAATCCGACATCCACAAGGATGTTGCCATTCACGACGAAACACGTGGCCTCCTCGCCCGGTCCCAACCGGGTACCGCCAACACCGATAAATCCCACTTCCAATGCCATCTGTGGCTCCTCAGAGTCTCTTTCAGCAAACGGGCGTGACGCCCTTGGTGAGGATGATATTGCCGTATTTCGCCGTGTCCCCCGTCATGACAACAGCAAAGGCTTCACGCGTGCGGGCATAAAAGGCGAAACGCTCGAGTTGAACGATCGGGGGCGTAGCTGGCCAATGGCGGTCAACAACCGCGCGATAGGCTGCCTCGACAGCCGGGTCGAGACTGTCACCGGCGACGGCTGCCATCATCGTCACCGGGGCGTCGACGTAGGCATCAAGGCAGAAAAGGGGCAGGATTCCGTTCAACAGGTCAGCCACCCGCAGGCCGTCCGCCCGCAGACAACAACGACCCATCCTCTCTCCCGGGAAATGGGCATCCGCGAGCACGATCTCATCTCCGTGCCCCATACGGCATAACGTCGACAGCAGTTCAGGGCTCAGTAACGGGGATATGCCAACCAGCATGCTCTTGGTCCTTTCACCAGGGCGGATCGATGCCGAGTTCTGCTGCCAGATCGTCCAGAGATTTTCGGTGTGCCGCGCCTACGGGCACACCCTCCGTGCGGCTGCGCGTCTCGCGATCGGACTCGATACCACCGGGCATGTGGGACGAGTGGAAGCCGTCCAAGGGACGCAGCTGACGAACAGCGCGTACGTATTCATCCATCTCACGCTTGAAGGCTGCCGGCTCGAGAAACAGGTCGATGCGGAAGGTGATGACCATGGAGCCCTGGTTGGCACCGGGCCAGTGCCAGCGCGGCATGTCCCCGTGCAGCGGCAAACCCGACAGCAGGCCGCCCCAGGCCTGACAGATCTCGCCCATGCCGATGCAGCGCAGCACGAGGCCTGGTGCAAGGCGGGCAATATCGTCGCGGTGCGCGTTGCCTCCATATAGATCGTGCAGAGCGCCAAAATCAAGGATGAGAGCCGGTTCCTTGTCGGCAGGGGCACTGAATGCCATGGGCGAGCCACCGCCTGCACTGAACAGGTCCCCGCCAGGCTTCAGGTGGAGTTGGTGGCCGGACGTGACGTAGGTGATCAGGTCGTGTTCAACCGTCATGCGCGAATACAGGCCGGCGGCCCCAAAATGACCATGATTGCGCGTCATCATGATGGCAATGCCGTGCTCCAGGGCCTTGTCGATGACTCGCTTTGTGCCCTCGGTAGCAGGGAAGTAACCCAGGCCACCATCGCCGTCGAGGAGCAGGCTGTTGTTCGTCTCCTTCACGACCGTCACTTCGGGCTTGTTGTTCAGTCTGCCGTCCCGCATGAGGATCGCATAGGTGGCAATCTGCTCTGTGCCATGGCTGAACACGCCACGCAGATCGTTGCCTGTGAGCAGGGCGGCAAGCAGTTGCGCCTTGTCCGTTGGCAGCCCCACGTGTGTCGCGGCGCGTACGACGAAATCATGCAGATCTTCGTGCGGCACGAAGTCAAATCGTTCCGGAGGACTGTTCACTTCAGGGCCTCATGGTAGTCAGGGGGGAGATCGGCGGGGAGCGGGCGCCGCCTCTTTGCTTCGGTCGAACAAAGCAGCCCTCGCCTCCGGGACGTGTCAAGGCTTGATCGGCACTTGTCGCAACGAGTCCGCTGTGGCCTGCAGGAGCGCCGCCGATGCCGGAAAGACCTCGACTGCCTGACGCAGGTAGTCCAGCGCCTCTGCCTGCTCAGCAAGCCGGTGCAGGCCCCGCGCCGCAGCCATGACGAACTGCGCATCGGTTAGCTCTGCCGCCAGCGCCTGCGCTGCCGCCTGGTGCAGGTGCTGCAGGGCCCGGGGGCGATCACTGGCGGCGACGGCCTGATTGGCCGCAGCAAGGTGAATGAAGATCTGCGTACTGTCCAGGCTTAGTGATTTCTCCCAGAGAGCCATGGCAATCTGCCCCGCGCCACGAGCATGCACCAGCCGTGCCGCGGGGTTCAGCGTCGACGGCGACTCCCACAGATCAGCCGCCATCAGATAGACACGTTCCTCAAGATCGGCACGGTTTGCCTCGGCGAACTGCGCCGCAACATACATGTACGACTTTGCCATCATTTCCTGATCGGCAGACCCCAGGGCGTGGCGACGCTCCCACCCCAGTTCCAGGACACGCGCCGCCTCGGACACCAGACCCAACTGGGTGAGGCTTGTCGCCGTTGCCCAGGGCAGCAGCGACCCTGCCAGCGAACGGTCGGCGGTACCTGCTGAGAACCTCTCCATCGCCTCATGCGACAGCTCCCTTTCACCGCGCCGCTCATGCACCATCACCTGCAAAAGAGCCGCCAGCCCGGGTGTAAATCGCCGCGCGCTGGCGAGCCTGGCCTCGGCAGCATCGAGGTCTCCCGTCTGTATCGCCACCACGGCCTCGGCCAGATCCTCGTCGGCGCAGCCTGTCAATGTCGGCGCCGCCGCCGCCCAGTCCGCGAGACGCTGACGATACGCCACGCCCTGTCGCAGGATGTAGACCGCTGGATGATCAAAACCGAGGAAGGACGGCTCTGCATCATCGTCGTTGAAGGTCAATCCCGCGACGCTGGGATAAACCTTGAACCGTTGCGTCGGCTCGAAACCAAGGTCCCCCGCAAGGAGGCTGGTGTAGAACGAGGCAGCCACCGGGTACATGTCTTCGGCGGCGGTGTATTGCCGGTAGCGGTTGACGTCGGTGAGGGCAACCCAGTCGGCCGACTCCAGGCGCGAAGCCAGATATCGGGCGGCGGCGCCACACGTCAGATATCCGCGCGTGGCAAACACAGTCGTTGTATTCAGATCATGCTCTTGATAGATGCTGGGACTGAAGCTTCCCCGCATGGAAAAGCCACCACGCTCGATAGCGATTTTCGCAGCCGCCGGGACGTGCTGGCGGATCCAGTCACCCGCCGTCATTCTGGCGTCCTCCAACTGATAGATCCTGCTGAATGCGGTCCCGTAGGTCCAGGTGTACAGCACACAGGCCGCCGTAGCGCCCATCACCCAGATGCGCCATCCACGCCGTCTGCTGAGCTCTACCAGCATGTGTGCCGCCAGCATTCCCAGAGGCGCCAACAGGGGTGCCAGGTAACGAACGTGCTTTGTGTGCAGTCCGCCGATGGTGAGGAAGAAGAGAGCGCACCACAATGCGACGAGCCGCTCCGTTCGATCACCAACACGGACAGCCCGGATCCATCCCGCGGCGAGCAGCAGAGTAAGCGGCCATCCTGCGCCCTGTGGCAACAATGCGGTCCAGAAATGCAGATAGGAGATCGTGTGGGTATCAGCCAGTGACCATGGCCGCAGCACATCCCCCTGCGCGATGGCGACAGAGTAGGCGAAATCATTCGTATCGATGGAACGCAGCATCGACTGAGGATCGATGAGCAGGTGGGGCTGAAGTATGACCAGCGTCGCCAACGCAGTGATCCCCGCCCACCAGAGATTCGCGGTGCGCAGTCGCCCGAGGGTCTGCCGCCAACCCGCTCCCGGTGCCAACGTCAGGTGCGCGACGGTGAAGGCGACGGCTGTCAGCAGACCATTGAGGCGGGTCGCAGCAGTCAGACCGATCAGCAGACCGGCGACCAGGTACGAACGTAGACCGCTGTGTTGGTCCAGCCGCAGTACCACCGCCAGGGAGAGCAAACCGAGCAAGGCGAAAGGAGCATCGACCGTATAGAAATGCGCCTGCTGGACCATCAGCGGCGCAGCGGCGATGAGAACAGTGGCAATGAATGCCGTCGTTTCGCCCCAGGCGCCTCGCGCCACGAACCACAACACGACCAACGTGGCCATTGACAGCAGGACCGACAGGACACGCACCGAATACACCGCCAGGCGTCGACCGCTTTGAGTGTCGAAGGTGGGGACTACTCCGCTGATGGTCGCCGCGCCACTGATCACGATCCGCGCCAGATACATTGGCAACGTCCCGTACGCCGTCAGCGGTGGCCTGGTCGGATCCCCAAGCGCCAGTGACGCTCCAATGAGCGTCGCCTCATCCGGGTGATAGTGCAGGAAGGAGTAGGGCTCTGCTTCGTGTGCCGGGTCGGGTGATACGACCTCGGATACACCGCGGTCCCATCCTGTGACCCTCAGCGCCAGCGCCGCGATTGTCGACGCCAGAAGGACACTTTTCCACCACCGGCTCATCGGCTTGACTGAGGAATCTGCGGCAACCGGAGCCGCCACTTCTGCACCCGGGCCGCAAGATTGCCGTCGAGTTTTTCAGCTCGATTGAGGTGGAACAGAGCGCGGTCGTGGTTCGGGTCGAGGGTCAGGTAGAGTTCAGCCAGCGCCAGATGCACCTCTGCCTGGCCACCACTGATCAGGAGCGACTGTTCAAGGAACTGCCGGGATGTGCGCAGATCGCCGTCACGGGCCGCAATATGCGCCAGCATGTTGCAGGCATCTGCCGTCCGGTAGATCGCCAGGGACATGTGGGCCACCGCTTCCTGATAGTCAGGGTGGCCCGTCGTGGCAAAGGCGGAGGCAACGCGTAGATAGGATTGTGCCCTTGAATTCAGCGCCCTGGGCGCGTAGTCACGAGATTCGGCAGCGCCTTCCCTTAGTTCTGCAAATGCCGCCTCGTAGAGACCGAGGCGCAGCAACGACAGTGCCGTCGAGGCTGTGACGAATTGGACCATGTTCGGATTGATGACATGAGCCATCCTCCCGACGACTGTTTCCGGGCGAAAGTAAGTCATCGATTCGTGTGCACCGGCAACGTCGCCCATACGACTCAGGATCTCCGCCTCCAGGCGATAAGAGATCAGTGCGTTCGGGTTGACGGCAATGGCCTGACGGACAGTGGCCAGCGCGCCGACCTCATCTCCCGCCGCCAGCTGCACGGCAGCGGCATGCAGGACATTGTCTGGACACCATGGATTCGACGTCAGGGCCTGGCGCCAGCGCCCGAAGTTGGCGTTGAAATCCGCATCGTCGCGCCGCAGCAGAACGTTGACTGCAGGATGGTCATAGCCGCTGAACGTGGGATCGACGCCGTCATCGTGAAAGCCGATCCCTGCAACCTGCGGATACGTCTTGAAACGGCGCGCCAGCTCAAAGCCAAAGTTCCCTGCTGACAGCTCCTCGTAGAAGGAGGCCACTACAGGGAAAAGCTCAGGGACGGCGGCGTACTGCACGGCGCGATTTTCTTCCGCGTAGACCAGGGCGCCAGCTTTCGCGAGCTTGTTCTGCAGAAAGTCGACCCGATCCGCACACATCATGTAGGGCCCGGCGTAGAGAAGCATGGACATATCCATCCACAGCTGCCGATGTCGCTGCCTGCTCACCAGGCTGGCGACGGAGTAGGCACCACTCTCCACACCGATGAAGGTGTTTGGCTGCACGTTCTCGACGATGAACCGACCGGCCCGGATGCGGCTGTCTTCGACCAGATAGACACGCGCGAAACTTGTACCGTAGAGGAACAGGTGGGTTGCCATCCCGAGGCCGACGGCGGCAAGCACGCGCTGTTGCCACTGGCTACGCAAAGCACGGCGCAGATCGAGGGCACAACCCATCGTGAGAATCGCCAGCAGTGGCAACAGCGGCACGAGGTGGCGCACAGCTCTGGCGGGCAGCAGGCCCACGGGCACGAAGTAGAACACACACCAGGCGATGAGCAGCCGCTCTTGCCACCCCCCCCGCCAAACCCCCCACACGATGACCCCAAGGAAGCCACAGGTCAGAGGCCAGCCAATGATGAGGGGCCACATGCCGAACCAATGGCTGACGTAGGGAATGACGTGGGCATCGACCAGCGTCCAGGGCTGCAGATAGTGGCCACTGGCGAATTTCATTGCCAGCCCGATGTCACCGACGTAGCGTGCCCGCGACAGTAGTTCGGGGTGCAGCACGAGGAAGGGGTGCAGCAGCAGCAGCAGTCCAAGGGCCAGAACACCTGCGGCCCACAGTCGGGGTTCTTTCAGCGTCTCCCAGAGCCGCGCGCCAAGGGCTCCGCGTGGGCGCAGCACAAGCACACCGAACAGGAGGAGGCCGAGGAGGGCGCCGTTGAAACGGATGCAGGCCGCAATGCCAACGAGGGCACCCGCCCACAGGAACCGGCGCCAGTCCGGAGAATTGTCGCAGGCGCGCAGAATCGCCCAGAGGGTCGCCAGACTGACAAGGGCAAAAGGACCGTCAGTAATGAAAAAATGAGCCTGTTGGATGGCTCCCGGGGAGAAACCGACGATGCCCGTTGCCGCCGCCGCCGCCCATGGACCATAGAGCCGACGTGCCAGCAGCGCGGTGAAGACCAGAACACCCATCGAGAACAGAATACTGAGGCTGCGGCCGCAATAGTAGACGGCGCGCCGAAACTGCGCGGACGTCCCGGAGAGGGACTGTTTGCCTTGCTGCAGGTCGAGCAACCGGAGCATTCCCCCGAGAAAATAGGGCGGGAGAGTGCCGTAAGAAGTATACGGAGGGTGCAACAAATCGATGTCGCGAAGCGACGCATCCAGCAGTGAGATCTCGTCTGGATGAAAGCCATAGAATGCCGGCTCGTCGCCGACAGAGCGTTCTTCGGGCAACACGAAGTCACTGGTTCCGCGGGTGAAACCGACAGACCGGAGAGCCAGACCCGCCAACAGCAGGACCAGCAACAGCGTGGACGCGCGGTCTATCTTCACGGGAGAATGGTGTCAACAGTGACGCGTGAATGCGACATGAAGCTTTCCTGGGTAGTTTCGCTGATCAGACAAAACTAACGTGGTAGACGTCTGTATGCTCTCAGGTCTGCGATTGACCCTGTTGTCGCTGCCCCTTTTCTTCGGAGTTCCTCGACGGTGACGGAATCTATGCCCCCCACATCAATGAGCAGACGTCAGTGCCTACGGACGCTGACAGCCAGCGCCGCCGCTTTGACTCTGGGTGGGACCATGCCTGCCAGTGCCGGCAAGCGCCCGAACGTTGTCTTCATTCTGACGGACGATCAGGGCACGGTCGACATGAACTGTTACGGTGCTACGGATCTGATCACTCCGCACATGGATGCACTGGCCGCCGAGGGTGTGCGATTCACCGATTTCTACGTTACCGCACCCATGTGCACGGCATCGAGAATCTCCCTGCTTACCGGGCGTCATTTCCAGCGTTCCTACCTGGCAGGCAAGGGCATCCACGAGTCGGAGACGACCATGGCCGAATTCTTCCGCGACGCGGGCTATCGCACGGGATTCTTCGGCAAGTGGCACATCGGTGGTCCTCCCTGGGACCCCATCGGTCAGGGCTTCGACGAGTTCGTCGGGCACCGTGTGGGTGCCATCGACAACTACTCGCACTTTGCCTATTGGGCGTCCGTTCCACGACATGCCATGTACCGGGGCCGGGAGCA
>ERZ890510.1059-NODE-1059-length-19313-cov-4.561169_pt1 | contig 19313 bp, 14 predicted proteins | sample MGYA00521265_ERZ890510 | MGnify/ENA primary metagenome ERZ890510 (study PRJEB32303, sample SAMEA104408624) | aquatic metagenome | biome: Brackish water; feature: Chemocline; material: water | place: Baltic Sea | collected 2014-10-26T21:54:00 | depth 110 m ...
TAGCGCAGGAGCCGTCGGCTGCTGTGATCGTAGATCAGTTCGATGGACGGGGCGACAAGACGTACGAAGAAGCTCGCCGGTTCAATCCTGAACCGGCGGGCCGGTTGACCATGGTGCATCGTTTCGTCGGTCATGCGGACCCGGAAACGGTAGCTTGCAAGCCGGTCCGGCACGGGAAAATCGAAGGCGAAGCTCTTGCCGGCTCCGAGCCGATCCCAGTGTTGGCGCACGGCGTGATCGAAACCACCATCGATCACCACCGGCTCATTGATGGCAACGGTTTTCGTTTCAGACTCGGTGGATATGCCTCGCCGGCGCTCCAGCACGAGAGAATCGCCGACGGTGTAGACGCCCTCAGCGGCGCCCTCGACGTGGTACTCGATGGAAAACGCGGGCCGCGTCGGTGCTGCTGCGAACTGCATGGTTTTCGTCGCCAGGGTGTCACCGGCACAATCGACGTAGACAACACGCGACGTCGAGATCTCGCCGTTGCGCAGGCTTTCCGTGTGATGCTCGCTGTACAGCAGTTCACCCGATTCCAGGTCGACGGCACGGGCAGAATACGTCTGCGTCACCTGGGTCGCCTGCGCCCCGGCGGCTGACACAGCGGCGGCAATGGCCATGATGGCAACCCGGAGAGCTACCACTGGATGGTCCGGTCTGCCGTGAGGCGATTGTTGTCCGTCTCCTGAATTGTGACCTCCAGCCGATAGGTCTGGCCTGTGGGTTTCAGGCTCTTCGCCAGTACATCAACAGCCTCGTTGAGACAGTACTGGACCACGTTCTCCACGCTCGGGTTGTCACCGGGAATGACCACCACACCCTCGGGATCAAACAGATCCGCACGCTGGAACAGCTCATCTCGGGCTGACACAAGCATTTTGTGATCGAGGCTGCGGAAGATGTGCTTCAGTGCGCCGAAGTCGACGGCCATATCTGTTTGCGGGTCACGGGGAAAGGCTTCCGTCTGTACGACCATTGTGCCGCGCCAGGTATGACCGTGCACCCAGGCACATTTGCCCTTGTATTCCAGCTGCCGGTGTCCGGCGTGGAAGTGGCCCTCTACGCGAATTGTTTCCATGGTCGATTCAGTCCAGCATCGCCAGAGCCTGGGCGCGCAGGTCGGCATCGTCGCGGAAGCCTCCCACTGCCAGGCGGGTCCGCGTCGAGGAACACGCATCACGCACGCCGCGTACGCGCATGCAGGTGTGCTCCGCCTGCATGTCGACGAGGACGCCCTGAGGACGCAGGTGCATCATGACGTCCGCCGTCTCCGACGTGATCCGTTCCTGAATCTGAGGGCGTTGGCACAGAGACGTGATGACCCGTGAGATCTTCGACAGTCCAGTGATCTTCGCTCCTGGCAGATATACGACCTGCGCCGTGCCGAAGAACGGCAGCAGATGATGCTCACAGAAAGCTGAAAAGCTGCAGCGCACCGAGACGAAGCTTGGATTGGCCGGTGCGTCGAACGGTTTCAGATGGAGAGCGGCCTCGGCGATCGGGTCTGCGGAGAAATTGAAGTGCTCCATGTGGACGCGCGCCACACGCCGGGGGGTTTCATTCAGCCCATCAGAATCGGTGTCGTGACCCAACATCTGCAGTTGCTCGCGGATCAGCTCCTCATACACCGCGATCGAGCCTGTCGTATCGTTCTGTATTGCGATCATGTGAGTCCTCCTTCGGAGAGGGCAGGGCGGGCGACGTGGATGCGAAAGACGAGGACTCTCGTCCCGGCGTCGAACGGGCTATATTGTACAGGCTGTATGTATATTGTCAAGTATTTGTCTATAAATACACCGAATAAAGTCGCGTCTTCCAAGAAATAGCATCTGAAATATTCATTTAACATAGACAAATAATAGACACACGGGCGAGTGTAGAAGCTGGCCAGGAAGGTCTGCCGTGCCGAGAGGAGGGGCCCATCGCGTGTGCGGACGTCGAGACCCCGGTTCACTGGCCCGGGATGCGTTGCGGCGCAACATTGACTCTGTCGTGTGTTACGGTAAGCTCTCGAAGCAGCCCCCCCCCTGACCGACTGCAATGCCATGAATGCCCCCACAGCCGCAAAGATCGACGACGCCCTCCAGTTCGAGGGCGTGTCGAAGGTGTACGACACGGATGTTCCCGGGGCGCCCCGACATGCGCTGCGGGATGCGACCTTCCGTGTGCCTGCCGGACGGCGCGTTGCCATTGTGGGCCGCTCTGGTTCCGGTAAATCCACCCTCCTGCATCTGGCGGCGGGCATCGACATACCCACCGGGGGACACGTCCGTATCGGTGGCCGCGATCTGGGTGCCATGAGCGAATCGGAACGCACGCGGGTCCGACGTCATGAGGTCGGGCTCGTCTTCCAGTTCTTCCATCTGTTGCCCCATCTGTCGGTGCGCGACAACGTGCTGCTGCCGGCGTGGATCGCCGGCAACGGCACCGGGGCCAACGACCGGGCCGCCGATCTACTGGCGCGTGTCGGCCTGGCCGACCGCGCCGGGGATCCGGTCCAGCATCTCTCCGGCGGCGAGATGCAGCGGGTCGCCATCTGTCGGGCGCTGTTGCAGAAACCCCGGCTGCTGCTGGCCGATGAGCCCACGGGCAATCTCGATGACGCCATCGGGACAGCCGTCATGGATCTGCTGATGACCATGGCCGAAGATGAGAACACAACGCTGGTCTATGTTACGCACAGTCGTGACTTCGCCCGGCTCGCCGACGAAGTCTGGGAGATACATTCCGGCAGCATTGATCTCGACCCCACAGTGGTCTGAGCGGTGCTGCGTTTCTTTGGCCGTTCCCTGGCAGCCCACGTACGTGGCGGCCGCAGCCTGTTTGCCCTGACGGTCTTTGGTGTTGCTCTCGGTGTGGCCGCCGTGCTGGCCATTCAGATCATCAATCGCAGTTCTCTGGCCGCCTTCGAAGGCAGCATGCAGGCCGTCAGCGGCGAAGCGGACCTTACCATCCTTGGTCGCACGCCCTCCCTTGCCGATTCGCTGTTGCCCGTGGTGCTCGGCCGGCCTGGTGTTGCCGCCGCCCTGCCCCTCGTGCGCCTTCCTGCTGCGGTTGCCAGCAAGGCGCACGCTTCGCGAGCGAACGCGCTCTTTCTGGACATCATCGGTGTCGACTTTTTCACCCCCGTGCGCCTGCCCTGGCAGGGGGCGCCCGGAGATCTTGCTGCTGCCCTCGGGCAACGCGGGTGGGCGGCCTTCACGCCCACATTGGCGCAGCAACAGGGCTGGACGGTGGGCGACAGCGTGCGCGTCTGGGTCGGTTCGCGGGAAGTGTGTCTCGTTGTCGGTGCCCTCATCGACTTTCAGAGCCTGTCGCCGCTGGCGAGCTCGAAGCTTGTCGTCGTCGATATCGCGCAGGCCCAGGTGCTTCTTGGCCGTCCCGGTTTCGTTAACCAGATCGATGTCGTGCTCGCAGAGGGGGCCGACAGAGAGCGTGTCGCCGCCGATCTGATCACGCAGCTTGGCGCCGGCGTACGTGTGGTGACGCCGCAACAGCGCAGCACGCAGACAGCAGGCCTGCTGGCCGCCTTCCGCTTGAACCTGACCGCCCTGAGTCTCATCAGTCTGTTCGTCGGCCTGTTTCTCGTCTACGCTGCGACGCAGGCATCCCTCGTGCGCCGCCGCGCCGAGTTCGGCACGTTGCGTTCGCTCGGTGCCAGTCGCGGCCAGGTGCTGGCCCTGATTCTCGGCGAGGTCAGCGTCCTCGGTCTGCTGGGCGTGGCTCTGGGTCTGCCTTTGGGCTACTGGAGCGCCCGGGCCAACGTCGATGTCGTCAGCATTGCCCTGACCAATCTGTACCTGCTCGATGAAATCGCCGCGGTTCGTGTGCCGTTGTCGCTGTACGCACAGGCCGCCGCCATCGGTATCGGCGGCGCTGTGCTGGGCGCCCTGATTCCGGCTCTCGACATGAGCCGGCGCGATCCGCGGGCGCTGCTGTCGGCTTTCACCATGCACGAGCGCATCGATGCGCTGGCGCCGCGCCTGGCCCAGCTGGGCATTGGGATCCTGGGTCTGTCGGGGCTCTGGTTCGTCGCTGGTGGCCAGCGCTGGCAGCACGCCGGCTTCGTCCTTGCTGTGGCCCTGCTCGCCGGTCTGCCGTTGCTGACGCCGTGGACGATCCGACGGCTAACCGGGCCCCTGCGTGTCAACGGTTTCGGTCTCGGCTACAGTCTCAAGAGCCTTGGTGCCCGCCTGCAGAGCAGTGCCTTCGCCGTGGCGGCGCTGGCTGTGGCGGTCAGCATGCTGGTCGGCATCTCTATCATGGTCGACAGTTTCCGGGACACCCTTGAGGTCTGGATCCAGACGACGGTGCAGGCCGACATCTACGTGTCACCTGCCGCCTGGCGTGGCCCCGGCGAGGAGGGCTATCTCGATCGTGATCTGGCTCGCCAGCTGGCGGCCTGGCCCGGGGTATTGGCCGTTGACCGCCTGCGCAGTTTCGCCGCCTACACCGAGCAGGACGAGCGCCTCATGCTGGTGGGTGTCGACGTCGGCCTGCCCGTGGCGTCGCAGCGGTTCTCCCTGCTGCTGGGCGACCCTGCCACCGCTTTCCAGCGTGTTCACGAGGAGGGTTTCGTGCTGGTGGGCGAGACCCTGGCGCGACGCAAGAACCTGTGGGTTGGTGACGAAGTGCGGCTGTACACACCCGCCGGCATCCGTGCCTTCCCGATCGCCGGTGTGTACTACGACTACGATGCACGCGGTGGCGGTGTGCTCATGGACCTGCGCACCCTGTCGGCCCACTGGCAGGATGACGCCCTCAACGGCATCGCCCTGTACCTGCAGCCTGGACTCGACGCCGACGTCGTTGTCGATCAGTTGCGCGCCGCTCTGCCCGTGGAAGCTCTCGACCTGCTGAGCAACCGACGCCTGCGTACGGAGGCGATCAACATCTTCGACCAGACCTTCGCCGTGACGCGACTGCTGCAGGGCATCAGCCTGCTCATCGCCGTGTGTGGCGTTGCCCTGATGCTGCTGGTCATGGCACGCGAGCAGGTGTCTGAACTGGCGTTGTATCGCGCCCTGGGGTCGACGCGCCGCCAGATCTTCGGACTCTTCGTCGGCAAGGGACTCGGTATGGGTGGACTCGGTCTCGTACTCGGAGGCGCCGGGGGCGTGATCCTGGCGCTGATTCTGATCTTCGTCATCAACCGGGCCTACTTCGGCTGGACCATTCAGCTGCACTGGCCCTGGTGGTCCTTCGGTGAGCAGGCCCTGACCATTCTCGCCACGTCCGTCGCCGCCAGCCTGTATCCGGCGTGGAAGGCAAGTCGAACGCCGGCGACCGAACTGGGGCGGGAGGACTCGTGACGTCACGTCAGCTGGCCGCTCTGTGTCTCGGTTGGCTCTGCGCCGGCTTGCTGCCGGCCCATGCCGCAGATGGGGGCGCCGACAGGACGGAAGATGGCTGGTTGCGGGCAAGCCCACAGTACGCGTGGTCCTTCCCGCGTGATCACTGGTCCCACCCGGGCTACCGCTCTGAATGGTGGTACCTCACCGGCCACCTGCAGGCGGCGGACGGGCGCCGCTTCGGTTACCAGTTCACCTTCTTCCGCGTCGGTCTGCTGCAGGAAGTCCCCGATCTCGACTCGCCGTGGGGCGCCCGTGATCTGCTCATGGGTCACGCCGCCCTGACCGACCTGAGCAGCGGCGAGCATCACTTCAGTGAAGTGCTCTACCGCGCCATGCCTCTGCTCGCGGGATTTCCCGAAGCCGCGGCGCACAAGGACGCCGCGGCACACAAGGACGCCGCGGCGCAAGAGGACGCCGACCCGCAACTGCTTGCATGGTGTCTGGCACCGGCCGGCACGTCCGGCCGCTGGACCCTGCACTTCAACGGCGACGGCTTCGATCTGCGCATGATGGACGCCGGCGCCGGTTTTGCCCTCGACCTGTCGACGACAGCGGACAAGCCCCTCGTGTTTCAGGGCCCGGGCGGCTTCAGCGCCAAGGCGAAGGGGCCGGATCCGGGGGCCAGCCAGTACTACTCGTTCACGCGACTTCGTACCAGCGGCCACGTGGTCCTCGGTGGTGATACGCTGGCCGTCGACGGCAGCAGCTGGATGGACAAGGAGTTCGGTTCGGACAAACTGGCTCCCCGCCAGGCCGGCTGGGACTGGTTCAGTCTGCAGCTGGCCGACGGGCGCGACATCATGCTCTACGTGCTGCGGGATGCGGACGGCGCCATTGATCATGCCAGTGGCACGGTGATCGACGCCGCTGGTGGTGTGTCCTACCTGGCGGCGGACGAATTCGCCATCGAGTCGACGGCGACATGGACCAGCCCACACACGGGAGCCGTGTATCCCTCCGGTTGGACCCTGCGGGTCGGTGATGTGTCCTTGGTTGTTCGGCCGCTGCTGCAGGACCAGGAGAATGTCGGCCAGCGAGTGGGGGATCTGTTCTACTGGGAGGGTGCCGTGCAAGTCCTCGACGATGACGGCAACAGCCATGCCGGCTCGGGCTACGTCGAACTCACCGGCTATGGCAGCGGTCGCCGGCCCGGGATCTGACCCCGGCGATGGGCACGCAGCGCCGGGCGCTCAGTCGCCGTTCTGCTCGAAGTACTCAAAGGCGTCGATGATATCGAGGTACACGCCGTCGAAACCCGCAGCAAGAATGCGGTCCAGGTAGGCATCGTCGGCACCGAAGAGCACGGCCTGCCATTCCGGATCCCAGTAGCGGACCTTGAAGTTGCCCCGCCAGTCCTTGTTCTCCGCCGCCAACCACGCCGGCGGGTCATCATCCCACACATCGCGCCAGTAGTAACGGTAGTCTTCGGCCTCGCCGATACTGAAGTAGGCGAGCACAAGTCGTCGCCCGCCATCGGCCTTCACCCCCAGCAACGCTACGTCCCGTGCCGTGAGCGGGTCGTCGCGGTCAAAGAATGCATCGATGAGCACCAGGTCGTAGTTGGTCGCAGCAAGGGCCGCGACAAAGTTGGCGCGACTGTCGTAGTTCCCCGGGTTGAGCAGATAGAGCAGATTCTGCGCCCTGGCAAGGGAGGTCACGTCGTCGGCATTCATGCGATGCGGGATCTGCGGGTAGGCTGAAATGCGGTCGAGTTCTCTTGGCCCGGCGTAGGAGATGTAACCCTTGGTCGAATTGCGCAGGTAGGAGTCGTCGACCCGTGCCGGGCTGTCACAGTAGTCCACGACGAGCACCTGGATGCCGGCGCCCTCAGCCCGGTCGAGGAAGGGCATCCACTGGTCGGTCACCGACGCGGGCGTCGCTTCGTTGTCCCGGTCAAACCCGTAGAACAGCTCCTCTCGACCAATGCCATCGATGGCGGCTACGTACTCGCCTGCCAGTCGTCCACCCGGCTCGCCATTGAGGGTCAGCAACTGTAGACCGTTCTGCGGGATGACGATGAAGTCCGCAGTCACCTGCCGGGCGTAGGCAGCCATCCTGCCGACGAGGGAGCGCATGTGGTCCCGATAGAAGGGATTGAATTCTTCCGGCGCAGACGGGCTGTTGTCGCTGTTGCCAGCACAGCCGAGCAGGCTCATGATGGTCATTGCGGCGACGATCCTGCGAGGAGTTTTCATAGTTCAGGTCAGGTTCCCCGAAGCAGGTGGGCAAAGGAGTGGAGCGTGGAGCATCGATGCACAGTTGACAAGATATGGAGTCAGGCCCAACACAACGCATTCACGGACCTGGTCCGTTTTCGCGGGTCCTGGTTCTGTGCCTTTCGCGAGTCCTCGGGCCACATCGCCATGGACGGACACGTCCGCATCATTCGCTCTGACGACGGGACCCAGTGGCTGTCAGCGGCACAGATCCCATGCCCGGAGGCACGGCAGGATCTGCGCGACCCGAAGCTGTCCATCACCAGCGACGGTCGCCTCATGCTGACGGCGGCCGCTTTCCGGCCGCTCTGTCAGACGTTTGTCTTCTTCTCCGATGACGGCGTGAGCTGGAGTGCCGGCAACAGGATCGGTCCGTCGGGCCTGTGGCTCTGGCGTACTGTCTGGCACGAGGGGTATGCGTACAACTTTGGACGCAGCGAGTTGGAGCAGGAGAGATTCCTGCAGCTCTTTCGAAGCACGGACGGCGTCGATTTTCAACCGCACGGCCCCAGACAATTCGACGGGGTGTACGCCAACGAAACGGCGCCCATCTTCCTGGCGGATGAAACCTGTCTGACCCTGCTGCGACGCGACAGCGATCCGCCGACGGCCCAAGTGGGAATATCCCAACCTCCCTACGATACGTGGATCTGGCGCGATCTTGGCGTCCGGATCGGCGGCCCCGCCCTCATGCAACTGCCGGATGGCCGCCTGCTGGCCGTCGTGCGGTTGTACGACGAACCCCGGCGCACGGCCGTGTGCTGGCTTGATGCCGAGGCCGCCACGCTGACCGAGTTTCTCACGTTGCCATCCCGTGGAGATACCAGTTACGCGGGCCTTGTGCTGCATCAGGGCGTGTTGTGGATCAGCTACTACTCGTCGGATGATGGCGAGCCGAAGGAGCGGACGAGCATCTATCTGGCCCGAGTCGATGTCACCGATCTCGCCAAGGGGGAAGCCACTTCGTGAGAGTGACCCCGGTCCTGTTCGACGCGCTGAAACCGAATCTTCTGCCACCGTACCGCTGCGACTGGGTACACGTACACCCGCGCGCGGCCGACAACGGGCGACTCTAACGACTATACTCCGATGCCGGACCGCTGCTGCCTCGGCGGCAACGTGCCAGTTGGTTCCAATGATCCCCTAGACCCGAGCCATCGATGAAGCCCTGCCGCTCGAGTAATCTCTCCGGCATCCTGTTTGCCACCTTGTTGGGCCTGCTCACAGCGTGCAGCCATGATACGCAGCGTGCGAACCCGCTGGATCCGGTACGGACGCCGCCGATCGAGTTGACCGTCGCCGTTGACGACACAGCAGGCACGACGACGCTTGCCTGGAGTGCTTACGCCGGGGCCGCTCAATTCTCTGAGTACCTCGTGCTGCGCCAGGTTTTCGATCGGCTCGCAGTCGACACGCTGGGGGTGGTCTCTTTCCAGGGCACGACATCGTGGGTGGACTCGTCGGCACTGCCGAATACGGCGTACCTGTACCGGGTATCTGTGGTTAATGCGGCGGGGTTCGAGGCGACGTCGGGCGAAGTCCGAGCCCAGCCTCTGGACCTTCCCGGTGTACCGATCACGGGAGCGGCCTTCGATGCGGCAACGGCGACGGTGCAGCTGGCCTGGTCCGCCTACACAGGACCGCGGTTCCGCAGCTACCGGATCGAGCGCACCACGTCTTCGACACGGAAGATCGTGTTCGAGTCCGATGATCTGGCGGTGACGTCCTGTACGGATACCGGTCTGCTCGGGGCGACGGACTACAGCTATCGAGTCATCGTCGTCACGGATCGCGGCGAGGAAGTTGCGGGCGTCGCTGCCACAGGCTCGATTCACGGCCTGCTGCCGCCGTGGCCGCTGGACCTGCAGAGTGTGGACCCCTCCCTGCGGGAGAACGTGCGGCTCTACGCCGAAGCGGACGGCCGGGTGGTCGCGCTCATCGCGAGTGGCTCGTCCGTGCGCCTCGCATTCTACGATCCAGCCGACGGCAGTGTACAGGAAGTCGATGTCGGGCTGACGCCACGGATCAACCTTGGCAACCGTGCATGGGAAGGCGATGCTGTTGCCATGGCCTTGAGCGCGCTGGGTCAACGGTATGTTGTGCTGCCCTTCGGCGGGTCCGCTGCAGGGATCACCGGTGTTGTACCGCTGTCTGCCGAGGGGCGCCTCGTCTGGCTCGAACGTGAGCCCTTCGGCACGGATCCCGTCGCCCTTGCCGACGAGATGGCAATCGTCCGCGGCGAGGTGCAGTTCGGCAACATTGTCAGGGTGGCGTCAAGATCCGCCGGCTTCGAGGGGGTCGAGGTGTCCATTGGTGAAAAGATCGTCTTGGCCGACGATTTCCTGGATCTGGGGGAAGACGATGTGGGTGCATACAACTTCCACGACCGTCACACGTATGGTCGATGGTTGTTCTCCGGTTGGGCAAACCGCACCGCCGACCATGGTGGCCTCATCTACGCGGAGAACGTCGACATCAGCCACGTCGATCTTGCCTGGCAAGACTTTCGTTTCGCAGCCGATCTCTACCTTGAGATGGGCCAGCCTTATATCCAGATCGGCGGCGTTCCCAACAGCCGACTGCGTCTGCTGCTGGATGCCGAGCGCCAGGAGGCCGTGCTGGAATGGCACTTCCGCTCACCTGCGCGGAGCGACCTGCCGGATCAGGACATGAGCTGGCGCGAGCCGATGGCGATCATGCCGGGTGTCCGTTACCAGTTGGCCTTGGAGGCCGTCGACGGCCACGTGCGGGCGACGGTCACCGGGCCGGATCTGCAGGTCTTCTCCACACAGACCACCGAGTTGCGCGCCGGCGGCGTCGCAGCGGGGGCGGACGGTCTGTTCCTCAGCTTTGAGGAGCAGGCGTTTTTCTACGACAACGACGGCACTCTCAATGAGGTGGGGGCACTGGAGAGTTGGGTCAGCGAAGTGCGTGTGTGGCGTGTCGGCGCCGAACGGTTCTCCCGCATCGGCGTCTGCCTGCCCGAAGCGGGTAAGGTCCTGTCCGGACTGGCGAGCCTGCCGTCGCGCTGGTCGAGGTCCCTGCCAAACGAGTTCGGTCCGCTGATCGCCGCCGACAAGGGCTTTCTCGCCTATCCCATCTCATTCGACGGCGCCGCAACCGGTGCGATGTATGTGCTCGACGCCGGCGACAGCCGCATCGTCGTCTTCGGCCAGGACGGCACCTACGTCACCGAATGGGGAACACGAGGGTCCGCCCCGGGCCAGTTCGATTTTGGTTCGGGGGCGAAACGGCCCTTCGGTCTGGACTACCGCGGGTCCGCTGCGGTGGATGCATCCGGGGTCATCCATGTTGCCGACGTGGGCAACGGGCGCATCCAGCGATTTGCGCCGTAGGACGCCTCAGAGCGTGGAGCAGAGAGCCAACGTGTGAAAGAGACGATCTCATGACGACGACACTTGACTGGGGCGCAAGCTGGCTGGTGGGTGCCAGGGGCCTGCATTACAGCGCCGAAGGCAACAACTGGCAGGCGGCAGGGGACAGCAACTACCCTGTGTATGACCTGATCCGTCAGAAGGAGAGAATCCTCTGCGCGACCCGCTGGGGGCTGTGGCAGATCGATGGCGATCCGCCCTGCTGGCAGCAGCTGCACGATGAAACTCTCACCGAAGTGCTCGCCATCGCACCTGTGGAGGCCGTCACCACAGGCGATCCGGGTGTTGTCGCTGTGTCCGCCTACGGGCTGGCTTGCGGCCGGCGCGGGGAACACGGCGCAACACTCTGGCAGAGTCACGCCGACGGTCTGAGTCTGAATGAGCGTTTCAGCAGCGCTGTGCTGTCGCTGCCGAAGGACGTCGGCAACTGGCTGGTCGGCACGGAGGATGGTGTGCTCATGTACCGTGTCGCAGAGAATCGCTGGCAGCGCTCCGAACTGACGGGCAAGCCCTGCCGAGCCCTGCTCTACGCCCATGGCTGGCTCTGGGCAGGTATCGACGAAGGCGGTGTCTGGCGCTCGGCCGACGGGCTGTCCTGGCAACGGGGCGGCACCGGCATCGATGGCGACAGCATCTTCGCTCTGGCGGCGACAGCGGACGGGCTTCTTGCGGGCAGTCTGCAGGGCATCTGCGTGGGCGACGGTCAGGGCCGTTGGCACAGGTCCGGACCGGGTTTGCTTGTCTCGGCGGTGGCCGCCCACTGCGACGCCGACGGCCCGTGGCTTGCCGGTGCCACCCCCGGCGGTCTGTGGCGCAGCGATGATGCTGGCAGCAGCTGGCGCCAGATCGGCGCTTTCGACACGGTGCGTTCCATCCTGCCGCCAGAGGAGACGCCATGACGGATCCAACGACGGACGCAACGACGGATTCAATGACCGATACAGAATATCAGCGGCAGGTCGACGCCCGAGCCCGTCAGCTGCTGGAGGCATGTTTCGAGCGGGGTGGACATCGCTCGACCTGGAGTTTTCACGCCGCTCTCGCCTGTGACGGGGATGCGCAGGAACTCGTGGCGTTGACAGGTCGCCACCTGGAGCCCGGCCCATTCAACATCTTTCCCGGCATCGTGTTGCTGCATCGCTGGGGTGAGCGGATCCCGGCCGAGGCGGCAGCCAACATCAAGCAGATGTTCGTTGGTGGCTGGCAGCAACGGGGCAATACCGAAAACCACTGGCTCATGTACTACGTCGGCAATCTGCTGGCCGCCGAGCGCTGGCCGCAGGAGAAGAGGTTCTGGAACGGCCTGCCAACGGCGGCCATGCAGGCAGAAGCGAGCCGTTGGATTCTGGGCATGATTGCCCGCACGGCGACGCAGGGCCATTACGAGTACGATTCCACCGGCTACCACACGGAACACTTTGTGCCCTATCTGGCCCTGGCCGAGCATGCCGGTGATAGACACATGCGCCACCAGGCGACGCAGATGGTGCAGTTGCTGCTGGCGGATATGGCGCTGGAGTACTTCCACGGTGCCTACGCCGGTGGTCACGGGCGCGAGGGCAACGTCAATACCTGGACACAAGTGGGGCCGGGGCAGGCACTCAACTATCTCTACTTCGGCGACGAGACCTTCGCCCCGGAGCGGCACTGCCAGACGTACGCCATGCCCGCCATCGCTGCTGCTTTCCGGCCGCCGGCGTTGCTGGCGCGTATGGCCCTGGACCGTGCCACGCCACATGTGGTGCGCAAGACCAAGCCGCCCCGCGCCGTGTACCGCCATGTGCAGCGCCCGGCGGAGGCCGTGTACAAATACACCTGGATGAGCCGTTCCTTCGCCCTCGGCTCGACGCAGACGGGCCTGCCCGGGGCGCCGGCGGCGCCCATCGATCTGACATCGTGGGATCTGACCTGGCGCGGACCGCGGCATCAGGCCAAGATCTGCTGCAACCACCCGTACCGGTCGCCCCTGCGCTTCAGTGCCTTCCTGCCCGATCTGCCGCAGCGCGTGGGCCGGGACGTGGGCACGAGCAAGCCTTTCCTGCAGGTGCCGGACCGGCTCTTCGGCGCATCCCCCTACGAGCAGATGCTGCAGCACGAGGGCACCATTGTTGTGCTCTATGACATCCCCGAGGCGGATGAGGCGCCATTCGTCAACTGCTTTCTGCCCAAAGGATCCGTCTGGTGCGAACGGGAGGGCTGGCTGCTGAGCGATCTTGGCGATTTCTACGTCGGGCTGCGACCCATCGGACCGTATTGCTGGGAGGACATTCACGAAGCCGGCAAGGACGGCAACTGGATCGATGGCTGGCTGCTGCGCATCCACGATGTGCACGCCGGTTTCATCCTCGAAGCGGTCGAGGGGGATGCTGCGGGCAGCTTCGATCAGTTCTGTCAGGCGCGCACCACGGCGCATCTGGATCTGACGGGTTGGCCCCGGAGCCGGCACGTGTCGGTGGACAGTCTCGCCGGCGTCCGTCTGCAGATCGAGTTCGACGGTGAACATCGCATCGATGGTGCACGCATCGACTATGCTGCGTATCCACTGTTGTCTGCGCCCGGGGTGGAGGCGCCGCTGGGCACGGGGCGCGCGTCTTTCCGTCACAATGGTGATACGCTGGAACTCGACTTTGACATCGATCCGACGGCGCCGCCCCTGCCCATGAGAGTCATCGGCTGATGAGTGCCGCAGAGGGCGCCAGCCTGCCTGCCGGCCCGGGACGCGGGGAGCGCGCCGCCGACTTCGTGCTGCCCCTGGTATCGTCGGGCCAGAAGACCCGGTTCTATGCCCGCGCCGGCGGGGCGCCCTGTCTGCTGGTGTTTCCGGGGGACGGTCCGGTCGAACTCGTGGAGCAGCTGCTGCTCAGACTGCGGCAGGCGGGGGATCCGCTCACATTCGGCGTGACCTCGCAGACACACACGGCAGCGCTGTCCTTTCCCGTGTTTCTCGACGAGACCGGGGCCGTCGTCTCGGCATACCGACTCGATGGGGCAGGGACCAGTGTCGTCCTTGTGCTGGATGCCAATCTTCGTGTCCTGGGATCGGTGCGCCCCGCCGATGGCGCCGCTGCGGCAACCGCAGCGGGGTTGCTGCTGCAGGAGGCGCGCCGGCAGATCGAGCCTATGGAGATCCGCGCACAGGCGCCGGTGTTGCTGATCGACAACATACTGGACGGACAGATCTGTGAATTTCTGCAGCAGGTCTGGGATCAGGGCAACGAAGAAACCGGCGTCGAGCAGTCACAGGGCGAGGCGCGGCAGGAATCGATCGACCACCAGAACAAGAGTCGTCGCGATCATGTCGTGGCCGATGACAAGCTGATGAAGATGTTGTCCACCACCATCGGCCGTCGCGTGATGCCCGAAATCCAGCGTGCCTTCGCCTATCGGGCGACGCGCTTCGAGGGCTTCAAGATCGCCTGCTACGACTCAGCTTCCAGCGGCTTCTTTCACCCGCATCGAGACAACCTGAGTCCCACCACGGCCCATCGGCGCTTCGCCCTGACGCTGAATCTGAATGATGACTACGATGGCGGACATCTGCGTTTTCCCGAGTTCGGCCCGCATCTGTACCGGCCCGAACCGGGGGGCGCCGTGGTCTTCGCCTGCGCCCATCTGCACGAGGTGACACGCGTGACGAGGGGCCGGCGTTTCACCCTCCTGTCCTTCCTCTTTGGTGCCGAGGAGGCGGGGGCGAGATCTCAGTAGGTGGCGCGGCCCCCACTGACGTCGAAACAGGCGCCCGTGGTAAATGTGGATTCGTCGGAGACGAGGAACAGCACCGTCGCCGCCACCTCATCGGGCTGGCCCAACCGACCCATGGGGATCCTCGACGTCAGAAACGCCACGCGTTCTTCGTCCATACCATCCAGCAGCGGCGAATCGATCAACGCCGGCGCCACACAATTGACGCGGATGCCGTGTTCGAGCAGCTCTTTGGCGAGGGACTTGGTAAAGCAGATGACACCCGCCTTCGACACCGAGTAAGGCGCCATATTGGCATTGCCCTCCTTGCCCGAAATCGACGCCATCGACACGATGACACCCGACTTCCGTGGGATCATGTGGCGCACGGCGGCGCGGGAACAAAGGAACGTGCCCTTCAGGTTGATGTTGAGTACCTGATCCCAGTCATCCACCTGCAGGTCGTGCACGGGTGTATCCGTACCGACGATGCCGGCATTGTTCACCAGGATATCGAGGTGGCCGGCGTCGCTGACGACCTGCGCAAAGGCGCGATCCACATCCGCCTCGCGGCTGATGTCGGCGGTGATCGCCCGTGTGTCGCCGCCGAGTTCCGCCGCCGCCCGTGCCGCCCCCTGAGCGTCGACGTCCACGATGATCACCCGCGCCCCCTCGTCGACGAGGCGCCGGGCAATTGCGTAGCCGATGCCCCGGGCAGCACCTGTGACGACGGCAACCCGGTCCTGCAGTGGTTTGGCCTGCATAGGTGCGGTACCTCCTGAGTTTCTCGCGTTCGCACACTTTTCCTCGCCAGTATATCGTATCGGTCCTTGCCTGTCAGCCCGGTGGAGAGAAATGATGGATGATCAGGAGCACAGCGACATGAGTCGACGAGATTTCCTCGCAACCAGCGCCGCCGGCGGTGCCGCAGCGCTGGCGTCCGGTGTGATGGCGACACCGGCAGCGGCCACCACAGGTGCCGGCGGTCCAGGGCGGGGCGGCGGCACACCCGCCGACGACGATGTCGCGGAAGCAACGATCACGCAGTTGCAGCAATCGATGACAGCGGGGGAGCGCACGGCGCGGTCGCTGGCGCAGGAGTATCTCGATCGGATCGAACGTGTAGATCGCGCCGGTCCGGCGGTGAACAGTGTCCTGGCCCTCAATCCGGAAGCTCTCGACATCGCCGAGGCCCTGGATCGCGAACGGCAGGCGCGCGGGCCCCGTGGGCCTCTGCACGGCATCCCCATCCTGCTGAAGGACAACATCGACACGGGCGACGGCATGGCGACAACCGCCGGGTCGCTGGCACTGGCCGGGTCGCGTGCCGCCGGAGATGCCGCTGTCGCTGCCAGGTTGCGTGCCGCCGGTTGCGTGCTGCTGGGCAAGACCAATCTGAGCGAGTGGGCCAATTTTCGGTCGACACGCTCCACCAGCGGCTGGAGTGGTGTGGGCCGCCAGACGCGCAATCCCTACGCCCTGGACCGCAATCCCTGCGGCTCGAGCTCAGGATCCGGCGCCGCAGTGGCTGCCAGCCTGTGCGGCGCTGCCATTGGCACCGAAACCGACGGTTCTGTCGTCTGTCCCGCCAACGCCAATGGCATCGTCGGGTTCAAACCGACACTGGGTCTGGTGAGCCGCACCGGCATCATCCCCATTGCCCACTCGCAGGACACGGCGGGATCCATGGCCCGCACCGTCACCGACGCAGTGGCAGTGCTGGCGGCGATCGCCGGGGCTGATCCGCGGGATGGGGCCACGGCCGCAGCGGCAGGGCGCATGCCTGCAGATCTGACGGCGTCCCTGCTGCTGGACGGCTTGCGCGGCGCCCGTCTGGGTGTGGCGCGCAACTACACGGGTTTCCATGAGAAGTGTGATGCCCTGCTGGAGGACGCGCTGCAGGCCATGCGGGGTGCGGGGGCCGAGGTGCTGGACATCGACTTGGCCAACAAGGGCGAGTACGGCGATGCCGAATACGAGGTGCTGCTCTACGAGTTCAAGGCCGATCTCAACGCCTATCTGGCGGGACGGCCGGATCTGCCCGCGCAGTCGCTGGCGGGGCTCATCGATTTCAATCGCAATCATGCCTCTGAAGAGATGCCCTTCTTCCAGCAGGAAATTTTCGAACAGGCCGAGGAGAAAGGGGACCTGCAGGAAGCCGCCTATCTCGAGGCTCTGGCGACGAGCAAACGTCTGTCCGGCCCCGAGGGCATCGATGCCGCCCTGCGAGACCACAAACTGGATGCCATCGTTGCCATCACCGGGGGGCCGGCATGGCACACCGATCTGGTCACCGGTGACCATGGCCTGGGCGGCTGTTCATCCCCGGCGGCTGTAGCGGGGTACCCGCATATCACCGTGCCCATGGGCTACGTCTTCGGTCTGCCGGTGAACATCTCCTTCTTCGCCGCCGCCTGGAGTGAGGCGACGCTCATCCGCCTGGCCTATGCCTTTGAGCAGCTCACCCGGCATCGGCAGGCCCCCCGTTACCTGCCGACGGTCGATCTTGACAGCTGATGCGGCTGACGCCGGATCAAAGTCTGGCGCCCATGCGCACGTGGGCCGACCTTATTCGGCATATTCCGCGACCAATTCCAGCAGACTGAAGAGAGCAAGAGATGACTGAATCCGAGTCCGCCGCCGAGCGCTGGCTGTCCTACCGCAAGGAAATCAAGGTCCTCGACGCCACCATTCGTGATGGTGGTCTGATGAACGACTCCAAATTCGACGACGATGTGGTACGTGCCGTGTACGAGGCCAACGTCGCTGCCGGTGTCGACTATATGGAGATCGGCTACATCAACTCGCAGACTCAGTTCCCGAAGAAGGATTTTGGTCCCTGGCGGCACTGCCGTGAGCAGGACCTGCGGCGCATCGTCGGTGACAACGACACTTCGCTGAAGCTGTCGGCCATGGCCGATGCCGAGAAGAGCGACTACGAGACCGACATTCTGCCCAAGGACCAGAGTGTCCTCGACATGATCCGTGTCGCCTGCTACATCCACCAGATTCCCACGGCAATCCGTATGGTCGAGGATGCCCACAACAAGGGCTACGAGACGTGTGTCAACATCATGGCGGGCTCGACTCTCGCCGAGCGCGAGCTCGATGAAGCCCTGGAGATGCTTGCTGAGACCCCGGTAAACGTCATCTATGTGGTGGACAGTTTCGGCTTTCTCTACTCCGAGCAGATTGAGGCGCTGGTTGAGAAGCACCTGGCCGTGCTGAAGGGGACCGGCAAGGAGGTCGGCATCCACTGTCACAACAACCGCCAGCTGGCTTTTGCCAATACCATTCAGGCCATCATCAAAGGTGCCAACTACCTCGATGCCAGCTTCGCCGGTCTTGGCCGTGCCGCCGGCAACTGCCAGCTTGAACTGCTGCTCAGCTTCCTGCACAACCCCAACTACCATCTGCGTCCGGTGCTGGCCTGTATCCAGGAGCACATCGAGCCGATGCGCGAAAAGTTGATGTGGGGGTACGACTACCCCTACATGGTCACAGGAATACGCAACGAGCACCCGCGTTCGGGTATGGCCTTCAATGCGTCGAAAGATCGCGGCGACATCGTCAAGTTCTACGACTCGATGATCGCCGAAGAGTAAGCCCGCCGAAACAGCCCATGACCCAGCGTGAGCGCATTCTTGCCGTGTACCGGGGCGACACACCTGATGTCGCCCCGTTCATGCTGGACCTGTCCCACTGGTTCTACTGGAAGAACCGCCTGCCCTGGGACCTGAGTGCGGTCTACGACCACCCCGAGCATGCCCTGATCGACTATCACCGGCAGGCCGGCGTCGGCTTCTACATGCCCAATCTGGGCTCCTTTTACGCAACGACATTCGCCGCCGATGTAGCGGCGACGACCACCAGGCGCCAGCGACAAGGCGTCGACGAAATCCTCTGGCGCATCGAGACACCCGATGGGGTCATCGAGCGCGCGCGCCGCTGGGATGAGCAGACCTACGCCTGGGGTATCAGTCAGTGGGGGATCCGCAGTGTGGAGGATCTCAACATCTTCGCCCGGGCCATGGCAGGTCGGACGTACGCACCTCTGTGGGATCGGTTCCACGCCTGGGATGACTACGTTGGTGATATGGGGGTGGTCTACCTGTCGGCCGGTTACAGCACGATGGGCCACCTGCTCAATTACTGGATGGGGGTGGAACAGGTGGCGTATGCCACCGTCGACCTGCCCGACGCTCTGGCGCAGGCGGTGGCGGTGGTCAACGCCAACAACCTCGAACTGATCGATCTGCTCTGCGAGTCACCGGCGCAGATCATCATCATGGGCGACAACTTCTCCAGCGATATTCAGCCCCCCGCCTTCTTTGCCCGTTATTCACGCGAGTACTACACCGAGGCCGTTCGTCGGCTGCACGGCGCGGGCAAATACGTTGCTGTGCATATAGATGGCCGCCTGCGCGGCGCCATCGACATGATCCGCGCCACCGGTGCCGACTGTGGCGATGCCATCACACCCAGACCGATGGGCGACCTGACACCGGCAGAGTGCCGCCAGGAAGCGGGGGCGGATTTCATTCTCTCCGGTGGAGTCTCACCCGAGTTGTGGTTGCCGCACACACCCATTGCGGCTTTCGAGGAGAAGGTCCTGGAGTGGCTCGCCGTACGAGGGCAGAGCCCCCGCCTGATCGCCGCCGCCG
>ERZ890510.1060-NODE-1060-length-19300-cov-5.195687_pt1 | contig 19300 bp, 18 predicted proteins | sample MGYA00521265_ERZ890510 | MGnify/ENA primary metagenome ERZ890510 (study PRJEB32303, sample SAMEA104408624) | aquatic metagenome | biome: Brackish water; feature: Chemocline; material: water | place: Baltic Sea | collected 2014-10-26T21:54:00 | depth 110 m ...
CCATCGCCGGCAAGGTGCCGCAGGCGGCCGAGCGGTGCCGGTTCCCGCAACAGGCGGCAACACTCGAGCAGATTGCCGAGACGGGGGGTGAAAGCTTCTACCGTGGTGATCTGGCGGCGAAAATCATCGCCCACGCGCAAGCCACAGGCGGTTTGATGACGGCCACAGATCTGGCCTCTCATCAGCCCGAGTGGGTGCAGCCGCTGGCGATGGACTATCGCGGCCAGAGTCTGCATGAGATCCCTCCCAATGGCCAGGGCATCACAGCGCTCATCGCACTGGGCATTCTCCGCCAGTTCGATCTGCGGACGCATGCCGTGGATTGTGCCGACAGCCTGCACCTGCAGATCGAGGCGATGAAACTGGCTTTCGCCGATGCCAAACGGTACGTGGCGGACCCGCAGTCTCGGGACATCGAGTTCGCCGCTCTGCTTGACGATGCGTATCTGCAGCGGCGCGCCGCTGCTATCGATATGACGACGGCGCGGGCCCCCACCTTTGGTGTGCCGGGGCAGGGCGAAACGGTTTATCTGACGGCGGCGGACGAAGAAGGGCGTATGATCTCCTTCATCCAGTCCAACTTTTCCGGATTTGGTTCCGGCATCGTTGTGCCCGAAACCGGCATCAGTCTGCAAAACCGCGGCTCCGGATTTGTGCTGGACGAGGGGCATCCGAACCAGGTCGGGGGCGGCAAGCGTCCCTATCACACCATCATCCCCGCTTTTGTCACGCGCGCGGGCAAGCCGCTGATCAGCTATGGCGTGATGGGGGGCCACATGCAGCCGCAGGGGCATGCACAGGTCATGGTACGTCTCTTCGACTACGAGCAGAACCCACAGGCAGCTCTCGACGCGCCCCGGTGGCGCTTCGATACCGGTCTCGACGTGGCGGTGGAGGCGGCTGTTGGTACGCAGGTGCTGGCTGAACTCGAGCGCCGCGGGCATCACCTTACTGTAGAGCCGGGGGCTCAGTTTGGTGGCGGCCAGTTGATCTATCGCCTCGATGATGGTTACATCGCCGCATCCGAGCCTCGCAAGGACGGCCAGGCCGTCGGATTCTGAAGCCGTGGATGCCACAGGCTTGTCTCAGAAGAGAGTACGGCGGCATATTATCAGCTGTACATTCGATTCCAACTTCCAGAACACGAGCCCTGCGAGCTGCCGCGAGTGAGCGATCCCACGGATTATGCCTTTTTTGGTGCCCTGCTGATCATTGGCGCCGTTCTCGGAATCGCCCCTGTGGTTGCGCCCCTGTTCCTGGCGCCCCGTTCGACGGGCGCCAAGACGCATGACACCTATGAATGCGGTGTCGACACGGAGGGCGGCGCGTGGATGCGTTTCGACATCTCCTACTATCTGTTTGCCCTGATCTTCGTCGTGTTCGAGGTTGACGTGCTGTATATCCTCCCTGTGGCACTGGTTTTCGGGGATGGGCAATACGCCTGGCGTGATCTCATCGAACTGTCCCTGTTCATCGGCATCCTGTTCCTGGCCATCATCTACGCCTGGCGCAAGGGCGTACTACACTGGAGATGAGTCGCCTTGACTGAGGTCGCCACCCAGACCACCAACCAGACCACCAACCAGACCACCAACCAGACCACCAACCAGGCCAGCAATCAGGCCAGCAATCAGACCACCGAGGAACTGCTGCAGCAGGTGCGCCCTCTGGTGCATCTGGATTCCCTCGAGAATCTGCTCAATCAGGCGCGCGCCAACTCTCTCTGGCCGCTGACCTTCGGTCTGGCGTGCTGCGCCATCGAGATGATGGCCGTCGGGGCCTCGCGCTTCGATCTGGACCGCATCGGCGCCGGCGTCTTTCGCCCGAGCGCGAGGCAGGCCGATGTGATGATTCTGGCGGGCACGATCTCGCGCAAGATGGGCCCCGTCATCAAGACCTTGTGGGATCAGATGCCGGCACCCAAATGGGCGATCGCCATGGGCGGCTGCACGATCGATGGTGGACCCTTCAAGTATCCCGGGCAGTACGCCATCATCGAGGGGGCGGACAAGATCATCCCTGTTGATGTCTACGTCCCCGGATGCCCGCCCCGCCCTGAGGCACTGTTTGCCGGGATTCTGAAGCTGGCAGAGAAGATCAAAGCAGGTCGTAAGGGGCCGGAGATCGCCGCGTGAGCGAACTCTCTCTCCCGAACATCGCCGAATCGACCGACGTCGACTACAGCGAGCGAGGGATGCAACACCAACACACCGCAGCAGCAGCAGATATGCCCGCAGTGGCAGCCGCCTTTCGCACCGCCGGCTACAGTCTCGAACACATTACCTGTCTGGATCTGCGCCAGGTGGAGGGCATCGGCGCCTTCCGACTCGATTATCAGTTCAACCCCGTCGAAGGCCCCGTCGATCGGCATGTGGTGCAGGCCGTTGTCGCCGAGGGTCAAGCCGCTACCAGCATCGCCGGCATCTTCGCGGCGGCCGACTGGTACGAACGTGAGGTCTTCGACATGCATGGTGTCGATGTCAGCGGGCATCCTGACCTCAAACGGATCCTGATGCCGGATGGGTATACGGGGTTTCCCTTGCGCAAGGACTTCGTCGACGAAGATCCCGAGCGCCACCAGCTTTCGGGTGTTGTGCTGGAACCGGGGGCGGTGCCGGGTGATGAACCGGCTGCTGAGGAGGGGGCAGACGAAGTATGATGCGGCCGAAGTCGACGATGGAACTGGTCCCCGGCGACGATGAGACCTACTACCTGAACATGGGGCCACAACATCCGTCCACCCATGGTGTGCTGCGCCTGCGGCTACACCTGGAGGGCGAGCGCATTCTCGGCGCCGAGCCCGTGATCGGTTATGGGCATCGGGCCCACGAGAAGATGGCGGAGAACCGCGACTACCTGCAGTTCCTGCCCAATACGAGCCGCATCGACTACCTCTCGGGAATGATCTACAACCTCGGCTACTGCCAGGCCATCGAGAAGGCCATGCAGATCGAGGTGCCGGAGCGGGCCGAGTATATCCGCGTGATCTGTGCCGAACTGAATCGGCTGACGAGCCATCTTCTGTGGCTCGGTACCTATCTGCTCGATCTCGGTGGATTCACGCCGTTTCTCTACGCTTTTGATGATCGTGAGAAGCTGCTCGACATCCTCGATTCGGTTACGGGCTCGCGTCTCACCTACAGCTATGGTCGTTTCGGTGGCGTCTCGATGGATGTGGATGACACGTTCCTGCGCGCTGCCGCCGACTACTGCACGTACTTCCGCAAACGCATCGATGAGTACCACGCCCTGGTGACGCACAACATCATCTTCCGTCATCGCACCAAAGGCGTGGGTGTGATGGGCCCACAGCTGGCGCTGGATTACGGTGTCAGCGGGCCCTGTCTGCGGGCGGCGGGTGTCGCCCGTGATCTGCGCAAGGATGAGCCCTACGGCATCTACGATCGGTTTGCCTTCGATATCGTAACGGCGGAAGGTGGCGACTGTTTCGCCCGGCACATGGTGCGCATGGGCGAGATGGAGCAGAGCCTCAACATCATCGAACAAGCCGTTGGCGGCATCCCTGATGGGCCGGTGCTGGCGGCCAAGGTGCCCAAACGCATTCGGCCTCCCGCAGGGGAGCATTACTTTGCTGTGGAGTCAGCGCGTGGCCACTTCGGCATGTATCTGCGCAGTGATGGCACCGATGTGCCGGTGCGCCTCAAGTTGCGCACGCCGTCCTTCGTGCACGTGGCAACGATGCCCGTCGTGTTGCCGGGCACAATGCTCGCCGATACGGTGGCCATCCTCGGCAGTATCGATATCGTGATTCCCGAGATCGACCGATGACGGCGCCGCACGCCACGACCCAGTTCTTCCACACCTTCGACAATCCGTGGATCGCCATCGCGGCGGCAACGGGGGCCATGCTCGGTTTCATCACGATCAACGCTCTGTGGCTGATCTGGCTGGAACGCAAGGTCAGTGCCCGTATGCAGCGCCGCTACGGGCCGACAGAGGTCGGGCCTTTCGGTCTGCTGCAAACCCTGGCAGACGTGGTGAAGCTCGTCGGCAAAGAGTTGATCACACCCGATCATGTACACCGGCCACTGTATCTGATTGCGCCGATTCTCGCCTTTGCCCCGCTTGCGGCGTTGCTGTCCCTGCTGCCGATCGATGCGGATTGGGTCTTCCACGACTTCGACATCACCCTCGTATTGCTGCTGGCCTTCAGCGGCCTGAATGTGATCGCCATCTTCGCCGCCGGCTGGGGCTCGAACAACAAGTATGCTCTTCTCGGGGCGGTGCGGGCGGTGGCGCAGAATATCTCCTATGAGATTCCGCTGTTGTTGGCGGTCCTCCCCATCGTGCTGATGACGCGCTCCCTGAGTCTGCACGAAATCGCCAGTGCGCAGTCGTATCCGTTCATCCTGGTGCAGCCCCTGGCGTTCATCATCTACTTCATCTCAGCTACGGCAGAGACGAACCGCGCGCCCTTCGATATTCCTGAGGCGGAATCAGAGCTCATCGCCGGTTTTCATACCGAGTATTCGGGCATGCGTTTTGGGGTGTTCTTCCTGGCGGAGTTCACCAACATGGTGATCGTCTGTGCCGTGGCGACGCTGCTGTTCCTCGGTGGCTGGAAAGGTCCACTGCTGCCGGGATTCGTCTGGTTCTTCATCAAGGTCTACGGCCTCATCGCGGTGATGATGGTGTTCCGCTGGACCTTTCCGCGACTGCGTTTTGACCAGTTAATGACCTTCGCCTGGACGATTCTCGTGCCCCTGGCCCTTGTCAATCTGCTGGTCACCATCGTCGTCCTGAAACTGTAGGGGACATGTTCAGAGAAACACTGATCGGCGCCTGGTCCCTGCTCGTGGGCATGAAGGTGACGCTGTCGCACGTTCTTCGGGCACCGGTGACATCGCAGTACCCGCGCGAACGCATCGAGATGTCCAAAGCGTACCGCAATGTCATCCGTCTCATCGAGATCGATGAGATCGGCTCGCATGACTGCATCGACTGCCAGGCCTGCGTCCGCGTGTGCCCGTCGGACTGCATCAAGGTCGAAGGCGAGCGCCCCGACGGCATGCGGAAGAAGCGGGCGACGCTGTTTGAAGTGGAATTCGCGCTGTGCTCGGAGTGCGGCCTGTGTCTGGATGTATGCCCGACGGATACGCTGGGCTACAGTCGAGAATACGATCAGGCGGGGTTCCGCCGCGATGACTTCCTCTACGACCTGCTGGATGAATGGCGGGACAAGGAGGCTGACGTCCGTACAAGGTTGCGCGAGGATGAAGCGAAGAAAGCAGCGGCGAAAGCGGCAGCAGCAAGCAAAGCGGCAGCTGCCAAGAAGGCCAAAGAAGAGGCCACAGCCGCCGCTGGTGACACCGGTGACGTGGCCGTGGAGGGCGAGGTATAATGGAGCAGGCGGTACAGTATCTCTTCGTCGGCCTCGTGCTGATCGGCGGGGGCATGGCAGCCCTGTCGCGGCACGTGTTGTACAACATCATCGGCCTCGGCATCAGCCTCTTTGGCCTGGCGGGTCTGTTCCTGCAACTGGGTAGTCCCTTTGTCGCTGCCATGCAGTTGCTCATCTATCTCGGTGGCATCACGGTGGCGATTGTTTTCGCCATGATGCTGTCCATCGCCATGACGCTGGATCCACCGCCGCGCACGCCGGTGAAGACGGGATTTGCCGCCATTGCCGCCCTGACCTTCGGCGTTGGTCTGCACGGGTTGATCAGCACAGCGACATTCGCCACCGCGCCACCGGCGCCAGCCGACGCCTGGGCTGTGGCGCATATCGGCAGCGCCTTGCTCGAGCGCTACAACCTGGTCTTCGAAACCCTGTCCGTCGTGCTGCTGCTGGCCATCATTGGTGCCATTCTGATTGCCCGTCCGGACCGTACAGGTAAGGTGGCATGAACCTCGAATCCTTTCTGCTGCTGAGCCTGGTGCTGTTTTCCCTCGGCCTGTTTGCGGTACTGGCCCACCGCAATCTGATCGCCGTCCTTATCGGTGTGGAGTTGATGATGAACGCCGCCAGTCTCAACCTGATGGCGTTCAATCGCTTCAGCGTCACCGATCCGGTCACTGGGCAGGTCTTTGTGCTCATCATCATCGGCCTGGCGGCGGCGGAGGTGGCGATCTTCCTGTCCATCATCCTCAATCTGTACCGTACGCGGCGTACGATCGATGCCGAACAACTGACGGAACTGAAGGGCTGAGCCATGGAACCACTCAGCCTCATTCTGCTCACGACCGTCGCGCCACTGGCAGCTTTCACGCTGGCCATCCTGTTGCTCATGCAGCAGCCGCGCCTGGCGCAGATCGTCGTCATCGGCGGCGGCACGTTGTCGCTGGCAGGGGCGGCCCTGCTGCTGTTCCAGGGCCCCATGGCGCCCCTGCGCTACTTGTGGTTCACCAGTGGTGACATGCAGCTGCGTTTTGGCTTTCTGTTCGATGGCATCAGCCTGATGTTCGGCGTCGCCGTCGCGCTGATCACGCTCTGTGTCATGGTCTATTCCCTCGGTTACATGGGACATGATCCGAGCAAGACCCGCTACTTCGCCATGCTGGCGTTGTTCGAGTGGGCCATGCTCAGCTTCGTCTACGCCGTCGATCTGCTGCAGTCCTTCATCTTCTGGGAACTCGTCGGACTGGCCTCCTTCTTCCTCATCGGATTCTGGTATGAGAAGCCGTCCGCCACGGCGGCGGCGAAGAAGGCTTTCCTCATGACACGCGTCGGTGATGTCGGGCTCTTCATCGGGGTGTTGCTGGTGCTGCAGGTGGCAGGGCACTTCGACATTCCCGGGTTGCTTGCTGCCGATACCGGCCTCGTCGCGCAGGCAAAACCGGCTGTTCTGACGATGATCACGCTGCTGATCTTTGTCGGCATTGTCGGCAAGAGTGCCCAGTTTCCCTTGCATACGTGGCTGCCGGATGCCATGGAAGGGCCCACACCGGTGAGTGCTCTGCTGCACTCGGCGACGATGGTTGCCGCCGGGGTCTATCTGATGGCGCGTCTGCATCCGCTGTTCATGGGATCGGAGACGACACTTGGCGTCATTCTTGTCATCGCCTCGATCACGGCGCTGCTGGCAGCGACGATGGCGATGGTCGCGACCGACATCAAGAAGGTTCTTGCCTACTCGTCGATCAGCCAGCTCGGCTTCATGCTGCTGGGGTTGGCGGCGGGCAGCCTCTTTGCCGGTGTCTTCCATCTGATCACCCACGCCCTGTTCAAGGCGTTGCTGTTTCTCTGTTCCGGCTTGTTCATTCATCATTTCGAGTCGAATGATCTGGCGCAGATCGGTCGCAGGGGGGGTCGGCGTATGCGCTTCGCCACAGCGGGGCTGCTCGTTGGCGGGGCAGCGCTGGCAGGGATTCCGCCCCTGGGGGGCTTCTTCAGCAAGGAAGAGATCTTCGCCGCCCTCGGACAGGATGGTGTGACGATCTACTCGATCGTTGCCCTGCTGGCAGCTTTCCTCACGGCCTACTACACCTTCCGCATGATCTTCCTGGTGACACGCCCGGCGCACATGGAACAACCGGCTCCTGAGGACCACGCGCATGGCCACGGCCGCGCGGAGCCCTGGAGTATGGCTTTGCCCGTGCTGCTGCTCACGGTGGGCGCCGCCATTGCCGGGTTCTGGGGCAGCGCCATCGCCAGTGGCCTTGGTATCGGCGCCGCACACCACAGCCTGGCATCGATGGCGCCGGCAGTGCTGGTCGTCATTGCCGGTGTGCTGCTGGCATGGATGGACTTCGGCCGGCAAAGCGCGGCCCGTGTGGGCTTCATCGCGCGCATCCCTGCATTGGAAAAACTGTTCAACAACGGCTGGTATGTGGACGCGTTTTATGATGCCGTTGTCGTGCGCACGACGATGTTGATCGCCACGATCCTGCACGCCGTGGAAAACAAGCTCTTCGATGGCAGCTTCGATCGTCTGGGGTTCAGCGTACTCGGCATCGGGGCGGGCACCACCCGCCTGCAGAATGGCTGGGTGCAATTCTACGCTGGCTGGACTGTGATCCTGATCGGTGTTGCTGCGGCCTATATCGGGATGGGTGGGTAGCATGATGGGTGATCTGCCGGTGCTCACGACGATTCTTCTCTGCCCTGTGGCGGCCCTGGTGCTGGTGCTGCTGACACCGGCACGTGCCGCCCATGTCGTGCGCTGGATCAGCGCTGCATCGGCGCTGCTTGCCAGCGTGCTCAGCATTCAGCTGTGGCGCGCCTACGACACGGTTCAGAGCGGCTTCCAGTTCGTCGAGATCATTCCCTGGGTGCAGGAGGTGGGGATCAGTTACCACCTCGCCGTCGATGGTTTCAGCACGATTCTGGTCATGCTCAACTCCATCGTCTTCTTCACCGGCGTGTTGACCATGTGGGATCTGGAAACGCGGGTGAAGGAGTTCTTCGCCTTCATGTTGTTGCTCGTCATCGGTGTCTACGGTGTGTTTCTGTCGCAGGATCTGTTCTTCTTCTTCCTGTTCTACGAGATCGCCGTGGTGCCCATGTATCCTCTGATTCTGATCTGGGGCAGCGGCAATCGCGACTACGCGGCGATGAAGCTGATGTTGTTCCTGCTGGCGGGCTCGGCCCTGCTGTTTCCGGCGTTGCTGTCGATCTACCACGCTTCGGGCCTCGGCACTTTCAACATGATCCTGCTGGCGCAGAAGTCCTTTGATCCTGACTTCCAGATCTTTGTTTACCCCTTCGTGTTTCTTGGCTTCGGTGTGCTGGCGGGCCTGTTTCCGTTCCACGGCTGGTCACCGACAGGTCACGTGGCGGCACCGTCGGCGGTGTCCATGCTGCACGCCGGGGTGCTGATGAAACTGGGGGCCTACGGAATTCTGGCCGTCGGCATACGCCTGTTGCCCATGGGAGCCGTGTACTGGGCTCCCACGTTCGCGACCCTCGCCGCCATTGGCGTTGTCTATGGTGCCTTCATCGCCATGCGACAAACCGACTTCAAATTCGTCATCGGCTTCTCCTCCGTGTCGCATATGGGCATCGTGGTTCTCGGCCTCAACCTGGCCGTGCTCGGCACGGCGGGGCAGGACGCGCTCAATGGCGCCGTGTTCCAGATGTTCGCGCACGGCGTCATGACGGCCCTGTTCTTTTCGACGGTGGGGTTTATCTACGACCGCTCCCACTCCAAGACGATCGCCGACTTCGGTGGCCTAGGCTCACAGATGCCCCGTGCCGTGTCGATCTTCATCATCGCCGGTCTGTGTGGGGCCGGCGTTCCAGGACTGGCCAGCTTCTGGGCGGAACTGCTGGTGTTCATGGCGGCGCTCAAAACCTATCCCGTGATGGGCGTGGCGATCATCGTCGGCCTCGTGCTCACGGCGATCTACGTCCTGCGGGTGTTTTCCATGGCCTTTTTCGGCCCCGTCAACGACAAATGGGACGGGCTGCGGGCGGTCGATCTGCAGGGCTGGCAGCTCCTGCCACGAGCGCTTCTCGTCGCGGTGCTGCTGTTCTTCGGCTTCTTCCCACGCGTCCTGCTCGATGTCATTGATGGGACAACGACCCACATGCTGCTGGTCTTCTGATGTCAGACCTGGTGCTGTTTCTGCCCGAAACAATCTGTCTGCTGGGCGCGTTGATGTTATTTGCCGCCCAGACCGTGGGTGCCCGCTACCGTGTCGTCTGGGTACTGGCCATGCTGGCGGGGGCCCTGGCCCTTGCTGCCAGCGTCTGGACCTGGCCCCTGTCAGGAGAGCCCTTCTACCCCGGCATCTACCACGTGGGTTTCTTCTCGCAATTTGTCAAGACCATCATCGCCGGCGGTTTTGTCTTTGTCGCGGCGATCAGCAGTCGGCCGCATACCGTACGCGAAGAGGCGTGGGCCGAATTGCCCATGTTTCTGCTGTTGGCGACGACGGGTATGATGATGCTCGCCAGTGCCATGGAACTGGTGACACTCTACATCTCGATGGAACTGGCCGCCTATCCCGTGTATGTCGCCGTGGCGCTGCATCGCAGCCACGATTTTCGTGGGGAGAGCGCGGTGAAGTACATGTTGCAGGGCATGGTGGCCTCGGCGGTCACGCTCTATGGCATGACGTTCATCTTCGGCCTGACCGGTTCGACGTACGGGGCGGACATCTTCCTGCAGCTGGACTCTCTGGCAGGTCAGCCGCTGTTCTGGCTGGCAGCGCTACTCGTGCTGGCGGGTTTCCTGTTCAAACTGGCGGCCTTCCCCTTCCACTTCTGGGCGCCCGACACCTATCAGACAGCCCCCCACGAGGTCGTGACCTTCGTAGCGACGGCATCAAAAGTGGCGGCCATTGCCGTGCTCTGCCGGATTGCTGCCCTTGTTGCACCTGCAGGACTCGATGCCCAGTTGCTGACGACGGTGCTGATGTGGATGAGTGTCGGCGCCATGACTCTGGGCAACCTGGCCGCCCTGCGGCAGGGCGACCTGAAGCGACTGCTGGGGTATTCAGCCGTGGCTCATGCGGGCTACGTACTCATCGGTATTCAGACATTGTCCGCCACGGGGCTGACGGCGGCGTTGTTCTATGCGATCGGCTACGCCGCCATGTCGGGGCTCTGCTTCCTCGTCGTTGTCGAGGTGGGCCGTGATGATGATCTGGTGCCGATCGAATCTCTTGCCGGACTGCACCAACGGGCACCGCTGCTGGCGGCGACCTTACTGATCGGGGTTTTCGGTCTGATCGGTCTGCCACCAACGGTTGGCTTCATCGGTAAGTGGTTCCTGTTTTCCGCGGCGATCGAGCAAGGTCAGTTTGTTCTGGTTCTGGTGGCGGCGGTCAACTCGGCGGTGGCTCTGTACTACTACCTGCTGGTCATACGCCAAGCCTACCTCGTGGATCCAGTGCGTGCGGCGCCGCTGCATACCGGTATGGTGACTCTGCTCGTGGCGGGCGCCACCACGGGGCTCGTCGTCGCCATGGGTATCGTACCCGGCTGGTTCTGGACAAAGTCGATTGAGGCAGTGGCTGCGTTGATGTAGTGGTAGAGGAGGGGAGCAGATGCGAGGTCACACATGGGTCGTATTGGTGCTGGTCGCCGTCGTCACGGCCGGGTGGGCTGCAGTGGAACAGGAGTTGAAGCCGTATGTCATGGCTTCGGTGCCGACGGGCACGATCGCTGAACACAGCGACATCGTGCGGCAAGCGGTCGCCGCCCAGGGGTTTGCTGTTGTTGGCAGCTACAAACCTTATGACGGTGCCGAAATCCTCGTAGTAACCAGCGACGATCTCAAGCAGACCGCGGCACAGAGTCCATTTGGCGGCTACGGCGCCACGCTGCGGGTCTCCCTGACGCAGGTCGGCGATCACGTACAGATCGCCTATACGAGTCCTGCCTATATCGCCAACGTCTACCGCTTGCAGGGCAATCACGAAGTTGCAGCAGGAAAATTGCGCGCCGCTCTCGGTTGGCAGAAAGAGTTTGGCTCAAAGGCAGGCATCAAGGCGGAGAAGCTGCGTAACTACCACTACACCATCATGATGCCCTACTTCGACGATCAGGAGGAGTTGGCCCAGCACGCCAGCTTTGCGCAGGCGGCGGCAGCCGTCGAGGCGGGACTCGCCGCCAATGTTGCGGGCACGGAGAAGATCTACCGAGTCGATGTCGGTGCGCAATCCGCCCTGTTCGGTGTTGCGTTGCGGCAGGGGAACGGGGCGGATGTGAAGGTGATGGAGAACTGCGATCAGCAGGATCTCAAACACACGGCCTACATGCCCTACGAAATCCTCGTCTCTGGGGGCAGAGCGTATGCGCTGCCCGGCAAGTTCCGCATCGCGATCAGCTTTCCCGACCTGAGTATGCCGACGTTCATGAAGATCTCGCGCGCGCCGGGCGCTATCAAGAACGCCCTGCAGGATGTGGCGGAAACAGAAATACCGTGACCGGGTAAAGGTGGCAGCCAGCGACATCAGGTGTGGTTCGCGCCCGGATGGGTGGCATCGTCACCGCGAGTTGATGGGGCGCCGCCGGCATCCTCCCGCCAGGAAGAATCCGCCGTTGATCACGGAACACTCTAGAACATCAGATCGCTGAACTCCTCGAAACGGTGGAAACCTGCCACCGTGTATTGAGCGGTTGAGGAAAGTTCAGGATTTTCCAGCCCGCCGTTGCAGTTGTATCGACACACGGCAAACTGCCACACGGCGCCTGCCCCCGGCGCACAATCCAACGCAAACGCCTGCCACGGTACGAGAGCCTCCACTGACCAACCGCTCTCGTTGAGAGTGACTCGTCGCCGCGTGCCGCTCGACGGTGCGATGACCTCATCCCAGGTGATCGCGCCACCCATGAAGCGCTCGCGGTCCGGAATGAGGATATCCATCAGAAAATCATTGGGTGTGATGTGGATCTCCCAGTAATCGGACCGATCCGTACCGGGCTTGATGAAGAGTTCGGCGACGTCGCCCAGGGTCCACATCTTCTGCTGGTCTGCTGTCGCTGTGGAGAAGATGTCGCTGTCCTGGTACGTCAGGAAGAATGCCAGGCCTTCGGCGTTGGCGCCCACGCAGGCACTGCCCGCCTCGACCGGGACCGATTCGGGCCCATCCCAGAAACGGCGCAGAGAGAGCGGCTCGCAGGAAGCCACCCAGGCGGGTGGGTGGGTCGTGCCATCCCTGAGGACACCACTGACGCTGGGGCAGGATATAGAGCTGCGGTTCATCTGTCGATCACTCCGTTGACGGGTAAGCGCACGTTCCTCAGCCATTCTCGTGGGCCAGAGCACAGGAAGCGGCGCCGCCATCGGCTTCGGCAAAGGCCCTGCCGTATTCCTCTTTCGACACCTGCACCGTATCAACCCCGCGGTACTGAAACTGCAGGGCACGGCGACGGGCGGGACTGCTGTTTGGCGGCGTCTGGTGCGGCAGCATGGCGGAGAAGTACAGCACACCCCCGGCTTTCAGTTCCACTGGCACGGCCCGGGCCACATCTATGCGGTCTGGCAGAATCTCACAATCGATGGTGTGATGATGCCGCAGGGCACCCCGCCTGTGCTGACCGGGCAGCAGGTGCATGCAGCCATTCTCAATGGTGGCGTCATCGAGGGCGATCCAGGCGGTGCCAACAAGATCGAGAGGCAGATAGTTGAAGTAGGCGTTGTCCTGATGCCAGGGCTTCTCGGAGCCGATCAAGGGCGGCTTGGACAGGGCCATGACGTCCTTGAGCACTGTCTGCTGCCCGATCACGCGACTCATGAAGCCCTGGATCCGCGTATCGGTGACGAGGGCTGCAAACGTCGGGTGTTCGTGCTCGTAGCCGTGCAGCTTGCGGAACCGGTTCTCGGCTTCTTCATCCGTGAGTTCCAGCGGCTCGACGCCGGCCTCAAAGTGGATGGCGCAGCCCCCACCGGGGGTTACCACCTGGGGGCCGGCGTAATTGCGAGTCGCCCCGGGGGGTGCCAGCTTCACGTGGCCTTCGCCGCGCCGGGCCGCCTGCATGAGGCGATGGGTTATATCGGTAAGGGCTGCGCGAGCGGCGTCGATTTCCTTGGTGTTCAGCACACCTTCGAAGGCAAGGTAGCCGAGTTCGGCATACTGCTGAAGATGGGTATCGTTCAACGCGGCAGGGCATGGCTCGACGATGGCACGGGTCAGAGACAGGCTCACAGGAGCTTCCTTTGTACAGTTGTCAGCGGTGGACGGATCGTGACGAATCTACAACGGCGGCGTTTGGCGGCAATCCATCCTGCGTCCAGTGATCGATCCCCTGGCGGCGTACCTGCTCCATCACCTCCGCATCGATGTCGGCAAAACGATAAACGGCCCCGCCGTACTGCAGGATGAAAGCCTGTGCCGAGCCCTCCTCACGGAAGGGGGCCAGCGTCGGGCCCATGGCACCCATGCGGCGACTGCCGATGACGAAATACAGATCCTGAGCCCGTTCCCAGCCATCCGCGTGCGCCTTCCAGACAGCATCATCGAGAGCCTGGAACCAGACGTCGACGATGTGCCGCTGACGCACCGGATCGAGCCACTCACCGAATACTTCGCCGGCGTCGCAGAACAGGGCACGTTCCCCATTGATGCGCAGCAATTGGCCCTTGGGTCCATCATGCTGGGCGATGAGCATGCCATCGAGAGCGCACGCCTGTCCGGCGCCCACGTCCACCGGCACGGCCTCCACTGCGGGCTCAGAACTGCACCCCAGGAGCGTTGCCACCAGCAGAACCAGGCCACGGGATCGCCAGCCCGAAATTTTCACAGGGCGGGGGATTGGCTGCGGTAGTCGACGGGGCGGTGGATGGAGCGAAGGCGACGTCCGGCCAGCAGCATCGGTACTGTGACCCACAGTCCCAGCATCAACAGGGCGGCGACGACACCCACGCTGCGAACATGCAACAGCGGCTCCACCTGTTCAGGGAAGAAGTGGGCATAGGTCAACAGGCGATAGCTGCCCAGCGGATTGACCAGAATGAGTCCGTTGACCAGCCAATCGGGCACATCCCCTCCTGTCGCGGACAGCAGGCCAATGACGAGAAAGTCGAGCAGTACGACCAGCACGATCCAGGAGCCGATCGCCAGTGACACGACCGTGCCGCGATTGAGACTGCAACTGGAAATCAGCAGGCCCGTGGAAACAATGGCACTGGCCAGGATGCCACAGTAGAGCAGTAGAGCGGCAAAGGTGCCCGCCCCGCCGCCGGCGACATGGAAGGCGTAGACCTGCAGCAGCATGCCGGGAGCAACGGCAATGGCCAGACAGACATACAGGCCGATCCACTTGCCGATGAGGAAGGTCCACCGACTGACACCCAGCGACAGGTGCAGATCGAACATGCCACTTTCGCGTTCGCCAAGAACCGCGTCGTACGCCAGCAGCAGACCAAGGAGGGGCACGATGTAGAGCTGCAGGTGCAACAGGGAGACGAGCACGCTCTCGGCGCCAGCCGGGCCGGCGGCGAAGGAGAAGCCGTACGTGCCGATCAACCCGGACAGCAGAGCGCAGACGCCGCCCATGATGACGATCCACCAGCTGCGCAGATGGGCGGACATCTCTTTGGCGGCGATATGCAGGGCGGCGCGCAAAGGCTCCATCAGACGTCTCCATTTCGGCGAACGTCGACCACGGCAGATGCCGCCGGAGCCGCCATGGATCTGACACCAAAGGTGTGCAGATAGAGATCATTCAGGCCCGCATGGCGAATCTCGATGTCGCCGACGTCGCCGCGCACACCGGCGATGGCACGCAGCAGGCTGCCGACTTCACGGCGGGGCAACAGAACCTCGATGCCATGGTCTGAGCTTTCGACCCCCCAGCCCTGGCTGCGCAGGACGGGCTGCAGAAACGCCACGTCGCCCTCGTCCCGGATGAAGACTCGACTGGGCAGACCGCAGTGCTCCACCAATTGGGAGCAGGCGCCGCTGCGCAGGATGCGGCCGTCCCGCAGGAAGGCGACATGGGTGATGTGGTCCTCGATCTCGGCCAGCAAGTGGGAGGACAGGACGATGGTGGCGCCAGCCTGGGCATGTTCCCGCAGAATCCGGTAGAAATCGATAATACCGCGTGGATCAAGGCCGTTCGTCGGCTCGTCGAGCACGAGCAGTTCCGGTGCACCCAGCAGCGCCTGGGCCAAGCCCAGTTTCTGCTTCATGCCCTTGGAATAGGCGGCCACCTTTTTGTCGCGTGCTTCCCACAGGCCGACACGAGTCAGAATCGCCTGCTGATCGTTGACGGAGGCACTGACGTAGCTGGCGAAGTAGCGCAGAACCTGGGCGCCGCTGAGATAGGGGTACCACTGGCAGTTCTCCGGCATGTAGCCCACCCTGGGGCGCCCCCCTGCGCCGCGCAGGTCGCCGCTGTCGGGTCGCAGGACGCCGGAGAGGATCTTCAACAGGGTGCTTTTGCCGGAGCCGTTTTCGCCCACGAGCCCCAGGATGCTGCCCCGCTGAATGGGCAGGTCCACCCCACGCAGTACGACCTCGCGACCGTAGCCCATGTGGATCTGATGCAGGCGACACAGTTCGTTCACGTTAACTTCCCGAAGACAGAGGGTTGGACATCAATGGTTTCTGCTCCCACAGGCCCGGGGGACGGAGCACGGGGAACTGCGCCTCCAGCCCCTGTAGCAGCACCATGGCGGGTGAATGCAGGACGAGGCGCACAGCGGGGAAGCGCTGCACAAGATAGGCGGCAACATCGCTGGGGAAATGCCCCTTGTCGCCAACGCCATCGCCATTGCGGTCCCAACCGATGTAGTCGCTCCAGTAATTGCCGCCGTGGGCGCCATCCCAGAACATCGTCTTGAAGTCCTGAAAGCTGAGTTGCTCGGCGTTGCGCACGAAAGCGTTGCCGTGGACCTCGTTGTCGGGCGAGGCCGAAAGGTGGATGCCGATGAGGTTGTCGGCGACAAGATTGTTGCTCAGGGTGTCGTAACTGCAGCCGCTGAAGAACAGGCCGTCCTGACTGCCGCGCACCTGATTGCTGTCGATGCGACTGTAGTACAGATTGCGCAGCAGCATGCCGTGGGTGTGGCCGGCGTGCACCCGATTGTTGAGAACCTGAATGCCCTTCGAGTACATCAGGGCAATGCCGACTGAGGAACTGTCGGCGACATTGCCAATGACGCTGTTGCCATGGGAATACATGTAGTGAATGGCGAAGCGCGCCCGCTCGATGTGGTTGTTCTCAAGCAGGCAGCCACTGGAGTTGGAAATGTAGATCCCATCGCGACCGGCCTCGATGTGATTGCCCGCCACATGGCCGTCGGTCACGTTGAACAGGTGGATGCCATTTCCCAGATCGGAGACGATGGCGGCATCTGCGCCGCCAATGATGTGGCAGCCCGTGATCCGTGGCCGTGTGGCAGAATTGGCCCAGATGCCAAAGCCGCAACCTTCGACGCGCACGCTGTCGATACGGGCGTCGTGGGCGACCTTGTCGATCCAGATGCCGCTTTCCTTCTTGCCCACGTCGATGCCACTGCCGGAAACCGTCAGATTGCGCACGGTGACGCCCGCCGCCAGCAGGGCCAGACAATGGCCGCTGCCGCCCCCGTCGATCACGGTGCCGGCACCCTGACCGACAAGTGTCAGAGGCTTGTTGATGCGCGCCGACGAATAGCGGCCTGTCAGCAGGCGCAGCGTGTCTCCCGGGGACGCCTCATGCACCAGCCTCTGCAGGTCGATGTCCGCACCTGCAGGATCGACGGTTGCTAGCGCCAACACCAGCAACAGCCATCTAGGCGCTGACACGTGTACCCTCTTCATACTTTTCCCAGATTTCGGCCTTGAGCAGCGGCGGACAGACGGTGGCATCGTTCATCTGATTGGTGCATTCCAGGCAGCCGAAACATGCCTTGGAGTCGATGACGCCCTGTTCGTCGATGGCCCGCGTGGAGCAGCCCTTCGTGCAGATCTTGCACACCGTACAGAAATTGCGCCGGGGCAGCTTGAAGATCTGGAAGCGTGACAGGATCGCCAGGTAGCCACCGAGCGGACACAGGTAGCGGCAGAAGAAACGCACCGTGATGAGTCCCATGACCAGAAGCCAGACCCAGTACAGCGCCAGGTACCACGGTCGGTTGGTTACTCCCACCAGCCAGGTGGTCTTGAAAGGCTCCATCTCGGCGATCATCTCGGCGAGGTTGAGAGAGAACAGCGATACACCCAGCAACCCCAGGAACGTCACGTACGGGATGAACTTCAGACGATGATGCCAGCGATCCGGCATTTCCCACAGCTTGTGCCAACGCCGCGGGATCACCTTGTTGCGCACGGTGTGCAGGATCTCCAGCACGCCGCCAAATGGGCAGATCCAGCCGCAGAACGGACCACGTCCCCAGAGAATGGTGCCCACTGTAATACAGATCCAGGAGACAAAGAGAAAGGGTTCCGTCAGGAAGATTCCCAGGCCGCTGCCTGAACGCAGCACGTCGACGAAGGTGAAGATGTTGACCACCGATGGCTGTCCCTTCTGGCCGATCCCCAGCAACAGAATCGAGCAGAACAGAATGGCCAGATGAAAGCGCTCAAGGAACTTGCGGTTCTTCGAGATCTTTTCGCGGAAGGCGAAGGACAGCAGGACGATCGTCCACAGGAGTACGTAGAGGCAGATCCACACGATCTTCCCAGACCAGATGCGCCCCATCATCGACGGGTTGCCCAGGTCACCAAAGGCCACCTGGGGGGCGATGACGTATTCGGCAGGCATCTCGAAGGGTGCCTTGAAATGCATGAACGTCTTTGACTTCGAGGTGAGGTGGAAGCGCTCGCTTACCAACACCTCCAGTTCCCAGGGCAGCGCACCGTTGAAGGTTGCCGTGGGCACGATGAAGATCGCCTTCTCCTGGATAGATGGTGCATCGTCGAGGGCGATGCGGAACTGGTAGTGGTAGTCTGAGTCGCGGAAGCGGATCATCTCCAGCCCCTGGGTCACCTGCAGGCGGTCGAAGATGCCACCGCGCACGAATCCGGAGCCGCGGAAGGAGTAGCTGCCGTTGTTGAGCAGGATCAGCAGGGTCTTGCCCGGGTAGTCGGTCAACAGCCGTTGATAGACCTCTTCGCCGAGCAGGTTGATCCCAAGAGAGGGCTGGTTGAGAACGCCGAAGGAGAGATCGAGCCAGTCCTCCTCCGCCGTCGTACTCTCACCGTGCACTTCCGCTGCGCTCAGTGTGACATGGCGCAGCAGACCCCTTGCCTCGAGCTGCGGCCAGGTCAGCTTCTCGAAGCGTTCATCCAGCCGCGCCGCCTGCGCACCGGCACGAGCGAGCAAGCCGATCTCCTGGGCGATGATGCGCGCCCCGGTAAACACGACCTGATCGGCGACGAGGGCCGTCACCGTGGCGCCGGAGACACCGTCGAGTGAGATCTGTGACTTGCCGGCGATGTTGTCGCGCAGAAGCTGCTCGATGTTCCGGCCTTCGTACTGATCGATGTAGTCGTGTAGCACCTGCTCGGGTATACCGACCAGCAGGATCGGCTCATGATGGTCGATCAGGTCCACCTGTTCGATCGTCCCATCGGCGGCCAGGGCGACGAGGATCTCCAGCGGTTTGCCGGAGTAGGCCACCATCCTGTCGAGTTGATGCGACAGGAACAGATATCCTATTGCATCGCCATCGCGACGGGCCTCCATGACAGGTTTGCCATCGATGTCGATTTGTTGCCAGGACGCTCCGGGAAAGGACGGGGGAACGTACTGCTGCGGCAGGCAGATCGGCTGACCATCGCGCAATTCGAGATGGGATATGGCGGCGGCGGGCATGGCGGCCACAATGAAGGCCACCACGCACGCCAGAACGATCGACATTCCGGATCTTTCAGTTGTTGTGTGGGACAGGAACGGGAGGGGTGCGCACGACCCTTCATCGCGCGCACCCATTTCCCGTAGCAAACGTAACGACTGTGCAGC
>ERZ890510.1061-NODE-1061-length-19298-cov-4.630983_pt1 | contig 19298 bp, 17 predicted proteins | sample MGYA00521265_ERZ890510 | MGnify/ENA primary metagenome ERZ890510 (study PRJEB32303, sample SAMEA104408624) | aquatic metagenome | biome: Brackish water; feature: Chemocline; material: water | place: Baltic Sea | collected 2014-10-26T21:54:00 | depth 110 m ...
ATGCAACCTACAGATGGATTGGTTCGCGGCGCCACCGTGAAATCAACCGGCACTCCTATTTCTGTTCCAGTTGGCGATGTCACATTAGGACACGTTTGGAACACACTTGGAAAACCATTAGATGTTGAAGAATCAACATTAAATATTAAAACCCGTTGGCCAATTCATCGTCAAGCTCCTAAGTTTGCTGAATTAGAACCTAAAACAGAAATGTTTGTGACCGGTATCAAAGTTATCGATCTTCTAACACCTTATGTAAAAGGTGGAAAGATTGGTTTATTTGGTGGTGCTGGTGTAGGTAAAACTGTTTTGATTCAAGAAATGATTTATCGAGTTTCTGAAAACTTCGGTGGCGTTTCTGTATTCGCAGGCGTTGGAGAAAGAACTCGTGAAGGTAACGACTTGTTTTTGGAAATGACTGAGTCAGGTGTTATTAATAAAACTGCATTGGTCTTTGGTCAAATGGATGAGCCACCTGGCACTCGTATGAGAGTTGCTTTGTCAGCTCTAACCATGGCTGAATATTTCCGTGATGTGCAAAATCAAGATGTGTTGTTGTTTATTGACAACATATTCCGATTCACTCAAGCAGGTTCAGAAGTTTCAACATTGTTGGGACGTATGCCTTCTGCTGTAGGTTACCAACCAACTTTGGCTGATGAGATGGGTCAATTACAAGAACGTATTACTTCAACTCGCGGTAACTCAATTACTTCGATGCAAGCAATTTATGTTCCAGCAGATGACATCACAGATCCAGCTCCCCACACCACGTTTGCACACTTAGATGCAACAACTGTGTTGAGTAGACCAATTTCTGAGTTGGGTATTTATCCAGCTGTGGATCCACTTGATTCAACTTCTCGTATTCTTTCACCACTTTATTTGGGTGAAGAACACTATGCAGTTGCACAAAGAGTTAAAGAAGTCTTACAACGATACAAAGATTTGCAAGACATCATTGCAATTCTTGGTATTGATGAACTAAGTGAAGAAGATCGAGTTCTAGTAGGTCGTGCTCGAAGAATTCAAAGATTCTTATCACAAAACATGTTCGTAGCAGAAGCCTTCACTGGTCAAGCTGGATCATTTGTGCCGTTGGAAGAAACTATTGCTTCCTTTAGAGCATTAACAAATGGTGACTATGACCATCTTCCAGAACAGGCATTCTTCATGGCAGGAAATATTGAAGATGTTGAAAAGAACGCAGCTAAATTGGCAGGAAAATAAATAAATCATGCCATTAAAAGTTGAAGTTGTTGCAACTGATCGTCAAGTTTGGTCAGGCGAGGCAAGCACGGTTGTTTTGAGGACTAAGTCAGGAGAAATTGGCTTACTTCCAGGACATGCACCCTTGCTTGCTTCACTGGCAGATGGTCCGATTGTGATTAGACCAATTGAAGGTGAAGAAATTAAAGCTGCAGTCCATGGTGGATTTGTGATTGTAGATAGCAACAATGTGATTGTTTTGTCTGAAACCTCTGAATTAGCTAAAGATATTGATGTTAAACGTGCTCAAAAAGCCAAAGAAGATGCAGAAAAAGAAGGCGACAAAGAAGCACTGAAAAGAGCCGAGTCAAGACTGTCTATTGCGCTAGGTTAGGAAATAGTTATTTCCACCTAGGAGGCGTTACATGGCTAAGCAAGTTGAAACTAAATTAGTAATAAAAATGAAGAGAAGAAATCGTTTAACAACTTTCTTTCGTCCAATATTGATCGTTCCGATCTTAATTTTTATTGGCACATTTTCTTCAAGTAATTCAGGTGCTATGAGTATCTCTTTCACTCTAGCTGTGCCAGTGTTATTGGCATTAGTTTTTAGAAATAAGTATCCAAGCTATATCTATTCTTTCAACCATGCTTTTCTTGAGTTACAAAACAGAATTGCTATTTACGCCCTTTATTTAAATGATGATTTCCCATCAATAGAAAAAAGTAAAAATGTGACCATAACTTTGCCAGAAGTTAGAGGTGGCAAAGCATTAAATCGCTGGTTACCTTTAGTTAAATGGTTGCTTGCAATTCCTTTGTATATTGTAGGTATTGCTTATTTATTGGTAACTATTGTTTACACAGCACTTGCTTGGTTTAGTATTGTCTTCACTGGCAACTATCCAAAATTCGCAATTAATTTTGTGGTAGGAACCGTTCATTACTGGAATAGAGTAACTGGTTATGCATTTATTCTGGTTACTGATCAATACCCAAGTTTTTCATTGAAATTAAATAAATAAGTAAATCGGTTAGGGTGAGATTTTGGATATAACTGGGATTCTTGCCCTAACCGTTTTTATTGTCGCATACGGATTTATCGCAGCTGAAAAACTGAACAGAGTTGCTGTCGCTTTAACAGGTGCCGGAGTAATGGTTTTAATTGGTGCCACAGATGGTGAAGCTGCTTTTTTTAACCATGAAACAGGAATTGATTGGAACGTAATTTTCCTGCTTTTGGGAATGATGATCATTGTAAGTGTTATTCATAAAACAGGTTTTTTCGAATATTTAGCCATCAAGGCAATCAAGAAAGCTAAAGGAAGGCCAAAAGCTGCTCTTATTTATTTAGTCTTACTTGTGGCTTTTGCAAGTGCAATTTTGGATAACGTAACAACAATTTTATTAGCAGTTCCAATGACTTTGATTGTTTGTAAGAAATTAAATGTCTCGCCAGTTCCATTTTTACTATCAGAAGTATTCATGTCCAATATTGGTGGTGCAGCAACTTTGGTGGGAGATCCTCCTAACATAATTATTGCCAGTAGATCCGATATCAGTTTTAATGATTTTTTGGTTCATATGGCACCATTTGTTTTAGTGGTAATTCTAGTGATTCTTCCAGTATTAGTTTTTATGTTCAGAAAAGAATTAGTTAATACTGAGGAAGACCGTCAGAAAATTCTAGAATTAAATGAAAAGGACTACCTGACTAACATTCCATTGATGAAACAAAGTCTTTTTGTTTTGACATTAGTAATGATTGCATTTGTGGCTCACTCGTTTCTACATTTGGAACCAGCAGTCATCGCGTTACTAGGTGCTGGATTATTAATCTTGATCAGTAGATTAAAACCAGCTGATTATGTTCAAGATATTGAATGGGGAACCCTAACTTTCTTTGCTGGCTTATTTATTATGGTGGGCTCACTTGTTAACACTGGGGTGTTACAAAAATTTGCAGATCTTTTAGCAGATTTAATTGGAAACAATACTACTTTGGCTGCAACAAGTTTACTTGGAGTTTCTGCAGTGCTATCAGGAATAGTGGACAACATTCCATATGTCGCAAGTATGTCTCCGGTGGTAGGAGAGTTATCTAAATCAATTCCTGAAAGTGCAGGCGACGTCTTATGGTGGGCATTGGCTTTTGGAGCTGACTTTGGAGGCAACGCCACAATTATTGGAGCAAGTGCCAACGTAGTAGCAATTGGTTTAGCGAAAAAAGCTGGAGTTAATATTTCGTTTTGGCAGTTCGCTAAATACGGAGTTCCTATTACTTTATTGAGTGTAGTTTTAGTTATTCCATATCTTTTATTGAGATATTTGTAAACATACATCTTTTCAAACTTGTATTACAAAACTTAGATTTATTTCCCATAAATTTCAGATTAAATAACTAGATGTTTACTCTTTCAACTTTTGCCCCAAGGTTAGTTAGGTTCTCTACAAAGTTGTCATAGCCTCGATCAACATGGTGAACTTCAGTGACATAAGTAACTTCATCAGCCACTAATCCAGCTAAAACTAAAGAAGCACCGGCTCTAACATCAGTTGCTTCAACAGGAGCACCTGATAATTTGTTTTTCCCTTTAACTAAACAGTGATGTCCATTTATTTTTCCATCTGCTCCTAGTCTTGCTAATTCGTTTACAAATCTAAATCTTGCTTCAAACAAATTCTCGGTCACCATAGCCGATCCTTCGGCTATGGAATTCAGGGCAATCATTTGAGGTTGTAAGTCAGTAGGAAATCCAGGGTAGGGAAGAGTCACAATATCTACTGCTTTAGGTTTTTTGTTCATAGAGACATTTAAACGATCTTCTACAGATTTAATTTCGGCACCAGTGTCACGCAATTTTTCTAAAACTAATTCCATGTCACTTGGTTTCACGCCATGAATAGTGATGTCTCCTTGGGTCATGATCGCTGCAATTGCCCAAGTTCCTGCCACAATTCGATCAGGTACAACGTTATGGTTCGTGGGATTTAATTTTGGAACTCCAATTATTTCTAAAACACTTGTGCCAATTCCTTTTATTTTTGCCCCCATTGCAACCAACATTTGGCAAAGATCAACAATTTCTGGTTCACGCGCAACGTTGTCAATTGTTGAATTGCCTTTAGCCAAAACTGCAGCCATAACAACATTTTCGGTTGCGCCAACACTTGGAAAATCTAATGCAATATTGGCTCCAGCTAAACCATTTTCTGCTCTTACTATTAAATAACCATGTTCGCTATGGACGTGGCAACCAAGTTTTTCTAAACCTTGCATATGAATATCTAGTCCACGAGAACCAATTGCATCTCCACCAGGCATAGCAATATCTGCTTCGCCACATCTAGCAACCAAGGGTCCAAGCACAGAAATTGAAGCTCGCATTTTTCTAACTAAGTCGTAATCTGCTTTATGACCAATAACTTTTGGAACAGTAATTGTTACTGTTGAGGTTTTTGTTTCATGTGTAACTTCGCACCCTAAACGGCGCAAAAGTTCGGCCATAATTTCAACATCCAATATGTCTGGAACATTTGTCAAAGTTGTTTTACCTTCAGCCATGATGGCAGCAGCCATTAGCTTTAAAACACTGTTTTTTGCACCCGGAACTCTTACCTCACCTTTTAGTGGGCCATTTCCGATGACTTTGAAAGCTTCCATGACTCACCACGATACCCAACCAAAGTGTGTAAATTGCATTTCAGACATAGGCTTTACCCATGGTTAACCTCACTCGCATCTACACCAGAACTGGTGACGATGGAACTACGGCTCTGGGAGATATGTCTAGAGCTTTAAAGACAGATTTACGCTTAGAAGCATTTGCTGATGTTGATGAAGCTAATTCATCCATTGGTGTCGCCATTGCAATGGGAAAACTTGATCAAGATGTTAGAGATTTATTAATCAGAGTACAAAATGATTTATTTGATGTGGGTGCTGATTTAGCAACACCAGTAGGAAAGAAAAATGACACTCCACAATTAAGAGTTTTACCAAACTATGTAGATGAATTAGAAAAATTTATTGATCACTACAACTCCTCACTGCAACCATTAAGTTCTTTTATTTTGCCTGGAGGAACTGCTGGTGCAGCACTATTGCACATGGCTCGAACAATTGTCAGAAGAGCAGAGCGTTCAACTTGGACAGCTTTTACTGCACACAAAATTGTTATGACAGAAACTCCTGCCAGATATTTGAATAGACTTTCCGATTTACTTTTCGTTTTAGCCAGGTACAGTAATCGTGAAGAAGGCGATGTGTTGTGGGTTCCTGGAGCAAATAGATAAATTAAACGCGACCGCGTATTAGTTTTCTTGCTTCTGTTTCATCTTTAGGCCAAACCATTAATTGAGGACCTTCAAGAGTAAAAGCTAAAGTTGCTTTAATATTTTTAGAAAGTAATTCTAAACGTAATTGTTCACCAAGAGCATAGTTGCTGGGATTTGCAATTGGTACTAAAACTCCATAATCATCTTTAAAACTTGCTTTACTAGGACGTTGAATCAGAGAAGTTTTCTTGGGACTATATGCCCAACGTAAAAATAAAATTAAGACAAATAATCCTGAACCAACCAAGATTGGAACTAGTAAATAGGTGGTGCTGCCCCAGGTCATCATGACAGCCATTGTTGCTCATCTTTGGCTATCAGGCATCATCAAGATATGCGTTTATTAGTTGCCACCTGCACAGTCGATTATGTGGGAAGGCTCACAGCCCATTTGCCAGAAGCAACACGTCTCATACTCTTCAAAGCCGATGGATCGGTTTCAATTCACGCAGATGATCGAGCTTATAAACCCCTTAATTGGATGAGCCCTCCTTGTTTCACAAACGAAGTAAGCACTGGAGAGCAAAAAGTAATCACGGTTGAAAACAAAGCTGGGGAAAGATTAGTGATAACTATAAGTGAAGTTATCCATAACTCAAATCATGAGTTAGGAATAGATCCAGGTCTAGTCAAAGACGGAGTAGAAGCCCATTTACAAGAATTACTTGCCGAACATGTTGAAACATTTGGTAAGAATTGGCATCTGGTTAGAAGAGAATTTCCTACTGCAATAGGTCCTGTTGACTTACTTTGTAAGGATGATCAAAATCAAACAGTGGCAGTAGAAATAAAAAGACGTGGTGAGATAGATGGAGTTGAACAATTAACTAGATATTTAGAGCTATTAAATCGTGATCCATTATTAGCACCAGTTAAAGGTGTATTTGCGGCCCAAGAGATAAAACCTCAAGCAAAAGTTTTGGCAGAAGATAGAGGAATACGTTGTGTTGTGATTGATTACGATTCGCTTCGAGGAATGGATCGTAAAGATGAAAGATTGTTCTAGGATATAAAAATGCCCAGAAGAAATAAACCCAAAGGAACTAAAAAAACAGAATCACCTGAAATTGATTCTGCTCGATTATTTGGATTAGAACGAGTCGAAGAATGGTCAGATGGTGATTGGGTAATTAGACGAGTTACTGGATCTGCAGCTACCAAGCCTTATCGCTGTCCAGGTTGCGATCAAGAAATAAGGCCAGCAACACCACACACTGTTGCCTATGTCAGTGGCAACTTAGAAGATCGAAGACATTGGCACACTGCTTGTTGGAATACCGATCGAAAACTTTATAAGAGAGAAATGTAAATGACAGAAATTGTGGCAAATAGTGTTTTACCGGCAAAGCGAGAAGTTATATCACTGATTACTTTCGATGGTGAAACTTTAATAGGAGAATTAGCAACGCCATTAAGTGGGCAAAGTGTGGCAACAATTGTTACTGTTCATCCCTTGCCAACACATGGTGGAAATACAGATAGTCATCTATATAGAAAATTATCTTGGCGCCTACCAGCTTTAGCTGGAATTAGTGTTCTTCGATTTAATACTCGCGGCACCTGTAGCAAATTAGGAACAAGTACTGGAACTTTTGATTCCTCAGAGGGTGAAGGCAAAGATTTAATCGCCGCAATTAAGTTTGTGAAAGAAAAGAATTTAGGAAAAATTTATGTGGTGGGTTGGTCATTTGGAACAGATGTTACGTTGCGTCATGCTTTTAATCAAGATTTAAGTGGAGTAGTGCTTATTTCACCACCACTTCGCTTTACAACTCAAGAAGAATTAGCACGTTGGAAGGATGTTAAATTTCCAGTCTTAGCCCTGATTCCTGAGTTAGATGATTATTTAAGACCAGCAGAAGCGACAGAAAAATTTAAAGTTGCACCCAACATTCAATTAATTCCAGAGTTGGGGGCAAAGCATTTATGGGTAGGGGAAAAGAGTGTGCAAATAGTTCTCAATCACATAGTGAATTTGATTTCACCTATTTCTGCACCACTTCCAACCAATTGGGATGGACCTATGGAGAAATGGAATGACATCTAAGGCCCAGATTTTAATTTGTCACTAGGATAAGAGATATATAAATTAAGTGAGGTTTTAACTTGAGCAATTCAATTCCAATGCGTGGAGCAATTGATTTAGGTGCATTAGCGCAAGCTAAACAAGCACAAAGTAATGCCAACGAAGCTCTAGCCAATGCCCCAGCTGGTGTAGTAATAGATGCCACAGAAGCTGATTTTCAAGAAAGTGTAATTAATGCTTCAAATAAAGTTCCAGTTATTGTTGATCTGTGGGCTGAATGGTGTGGACCCTGTAAACAACTTTCTCCAATTTTAGAAAAATTAGCAGCTGAATTCAAAGGTCAATTTATTTTGGCAAAAGTAGATGTTGATGCCAATCCGAGACTTTCTCAAATGTTTCAAGTGCAATCAATTCCTGCAGTTTTTGCAATTATCGGCGGATCTGCCATGCCACTTTTTCAAGGAGCAGTTCCAGAAGCCCAAGCTAGACAAGTTTTAGAAGAAGTTATAAAAGTTGCAAAAGAACAAGGTGTTAATGGTTCTTTAGACACAAATGAATCAAATGAATCAATTGAACCCGAAGAAGTTATAGAAGAGAAATTAGATCCTCGTCTTGAAGCCGCTTTTGAATCAATCAATAAGGGAGATTTTGCTGGTGCAAAAAATTCTTATCACGAAATGTTGAATCAAAATCCAGCTGATGAAGTTGCAATTGCTGGGATGGCTCAAGTTGGATTATTGGAAAGAACTTCAAAATTAGATCCAACTGAAGTGAGCAAAAATGCCATGGATAAGAAAAATATTGCTGCTCAAATGCAATTAGCTGATGTGGAGATGATGCAAGGAAATCCTGGAGCAGGATTTGCGACTTTGATTGCTGCTATCAAAATAACTAGTGGCGAAGATCGAGATAGTTTGAGAGCTCGGCTTTTAGAGTTATTTATCCTCGTGGGAGACCAAGATCCTGAGGTAATAAAGGCGCGACGAGACCTAGCAAGCGCATTGTTTTAAATCAACTAAACTTAAGAACATGACTTATTTAGATCATGGGGCAACTACACCCATGCTTCCTGAAGCAATAGCAGCAATGTCTGCCGTGATGGCTCAACCAGGAAACCCTTCTTCGGTACATTCATCCGGAAGACAAGCTCGAAGAATTGTGGAAGAAAATAGAGAATTAATTGCAGCAGCAATTGGGGCAAGACCAATCGAAGTAATTTTTACAGCAGGTGGAACAGAATCAGATAACTTAGCAATTAAAGGTTTATATTGGGCACAGAATTCAAAAGACAAAAATAGGAATAGAATTTTAGCGTCGTCGATTGAACATCATGCAGTTTTAGACACTGTTATCTGGATGGGTGAACATGAAGGTGCAAATGTTGAATTTCTACCAGTTGATAAAGATGGCCGGGTTCAGCCTGAAACTTTAAGAAAAGCTTTTGAGAAAAATCCAAATGATGTTGCATTAGTTTCAATTATGTGGGCAAACAATGAAGTTGGAACAGTTGAACCAATTAAAGAACTTGCTGCTATCACACATGAATTTGGTTCAATTTTTCATTCAGATGCTGTACAAGCAGTTGGTTGTCTACCGGTTCATTTTCAAGAATCAGGCGCAGATGCATTAACTATTAGTGGACATAAACTTGGTGGACCAATTGGAATTGGTGCTCTAATATTAAAAAGAGATATTGAATTGACTCCAATATTGCACGGTGGAGGACAAGAAAGAGATGTTCGCTCCGGAACTTTGCCAGTAGCACTAATTGCAGGATTTGGGGCAGCTGTTGTTACAGCCGTCACTCAAAGAGTTTCAAGAGCTAATCGTCTAACAACTTTAAGAAAAGATTTGGTTAAAAGAATTCTTGCAACAATTTCTGAAGCAGTGTTCAATGGAGATCCAGAAAATCGTTTACCAGGAAATGCACATTTTTCTTTTACGGGATGTGAAGGTGATGCTTTATTAATGTTGTTGGATGCTCAAGGAATCGAATGCTCCACTGGTTCTGCATGTAGTGCAGGTATTCCACAACCATCCCATGTTTTGTTAGCAATGGGTAGAGATGAAGCAACCGCAAGAGGATCATTGAGATTTTCATTTGGCACAACTTCCACACCAGATGATGTTGATTCAGTTTTACAATTTTTACCAGCCGTAGTTGAAAGAGCAAAAAGAGCTGGAAAGCCTGCAGTGAAGATATGACAAAGCGTGTAGTTGCTGCGATGAGTGGTGGCGTTGATTCTTCAGTTGCCGCATCCAGATTAGTTGAGCAAGGCTATGACGTTGTTGGAGTTCATTTGGCTCTAGCGAAAGTAAAAGGTCATGGTGGGAGAAAAGGTTGTTGCACACTAGATGATGCCAGAGATGCTAGAAGAGTGGCTGATCGTTTAGGAATACCTTTTTATGTTTGGGATGTTTCTGAGGAATTTCAAAAAGAAGTTATTGAAAATTTTGTTTCTGAATATTCAGAAGGAAAAACACCGAATCCTTGTGTGAGATGTAATGAGAAAATTAAATTTGCAGCAGTTTTAACTAGATCTTTAGCTTTGGGTTTTGATGCGGTGGCAACAGGTCATTATGCCCAAATAGTTGAATCTGAAAATGGTCCTTTGCTGTATCGCGCAGTGGATGAAAATAAAGACCAATCTTATGTTTTAAGTGTTTTAAATCAAGAAAAATTAAGTCACACAATTTTGCCTTTAGGTGATTCCAAGAAACCAGATATCAGAGCTGAAGCTGAAGCTCGGGGCTTAATTACTGCTGCTAAACCAGACTCACATGATATTTGTTTTATTCCAGATGGTGATACCGCAGGATTTTTACATAAAAAATTAGGTGATGTTCCTGGAAAAATTATTGATGCCCAAACCGGTGAAGAAATAGGTGAGCATGATGGCTTATTTGAATTCACAGTTGGACAAAGAAAAGGTTTGCATCTTGGAGTGCCAAGACAAGACAGAGCGCCTCGTTATGTTATTGAAAAAGATATAAAAACCAACACAGTCATGGTTGGACTTCCAACACTTCTCAGAGTTGATGTTGTAACAGCCACTAATTTAATTTGGTGTGGTCCAACTCCTGCAGCAGAATTTGATTGCAAGGCCCAAGTCAGAGCACATAGTGCCCGCTTAGCAGCAAAAACATTTCATAACGATGGCAATTTAACAGTTGAATTTATTGAACCTTTGCAAGCATTAGCCCCTGGTCAAACCATTGCACTTTATGACGGAGAAAGAGTAATAGGTAGTGGCACAGTTGTAACAACTTCACGCAGTTAAATAGTCTGTCTGACATGACTAAATCTATTCCAGATTCTGCAAAAAAAAGATGGCTAGAATTAGTTGAACTAATTGAAGACGCTAGAAGACAATATTACGTATTAGACTCCCCAACAATTTCAGATGATGAATATGACAAAGCCTTCAAAGAAATAGAAACACTTGAACAAAAATATCCTGAATTAGTAACCCAAGATTCTCCAACACAATCTGTGGGAGGTGTTGCATCTGAACTTTTTGAACCAGTGCAACATCGAGTAAGAATGATGAGCTTGGACGATGTTTTTGATCTGGAGGAGTTAGAAGAATGGGCCAATAGAGTTGGTAAAACTACACAAACATTTCCTGAAACAATTTGTGAACTAAAAGTTGATGGACTAGCTCTTAATCTGCTCTATCTTGAGGGCAAATTGTCTCGAGTTGCCACCAGAGGAGATGGCAGAGTTGGGGAAGATGTCACATACAACACTTTGTTTATTCCTTCAATCCCACGAGAATTGATTGCTAAAGAAGGCGCACAAATTCCTGAAGTTATTGAAGTTCGAGGTGAAGTTTATTTTGAATTAGCAGATTTTGATTCTCTAAATAATGAAGTTATGGATCTTGGACGTACTCCTTTTGCTAATCCCCGAAATGCTGCCGCTGGAACGATTAGACAAAGAGTGGACAAAAGAGAAGAAGAGCTAGCTGTAGCAAAAACTGATAAAAAATCTGAATCTCGAATCGAAAAACTAACTTCAGAATTTAAACGCTCAACAGCCTCTTTAACCAGATTAAAATTAGTTGTCCATGGAATTGGAGAACTAAATGGATTGGAATTTAAAACTCAAGATCAGGCTTATAAAACTTTAGCTAACTTAGGTTTACCTGTGGCAAATACGACTAGGGTTACAAAAAACTTAAAAGAAGTAATTGAATTTATAAATGAATTTGGTGAGAAAAGAAGAAGTCTTTCACATGAAATTGATGGGGTCGTTGTGAAAGTAAATGATATTAATTCGCAAAAAAATCTAGGAGCAACTAGTAGAACCCCAAGATGGGCAGTTGCCTACAAATATCCACCAGAAGTTGTGCGAACTAAATTGCTTGATATTGAAGTAAACGTCGGTCGAACTGGAAGAGTTACTCCTTTTGCAGTCATGCAACCGATAAAAGTAGCAGGCTCAACTGTTTCTATGGCTACATTACATAATCAAAAAGAAATAATTCGAAAAGGTGTATTAATTGGAGACACTGTTTATTTGCGTAAAGCTGGAGATGTAATCCCTGAAATTGTGGGTCCAGTTATTGAATTGCGTGATGGTTCTGAAAAAACGTTTATCATGCCAGCAAAGTGTCCTGAATGTAATACCCCTTTAGCACCTGCTAAAGAAGGCGATATAGATCTGCGTTGTGGCAATGCTAAAAGTTGTCCTGCTCAATTAAGGGAACGTTTGTTTTATGTTGGATCCAGGGGAGCAATGGATATTGAAGGCTTAGGCGCAAAATCTGCTGCAGCATTATTAAATGACAAGATACTGAGTGATGAGGGTGAATTATTTAATTTAACAAAAGAAGATTTAATAGTTAGTGAATATTTTACGAGAGCTGCCCTCAAAGGCGAATCGAGTCGACAGTTAAATAAAAACGGGGAAGAACTGTTATCACAACTTAATGCTGCAAAAACCAGACCACTTTGGAGAATTTTGGTCGCACTATCTATTAGACACGTTGGTCCAACTGCAGCTCAAGCATTAGCAAGAGAATTTAGAACTTTAGAAAATATTGCGAATGCTAAATCAGAAACCTTGGCAAGTGTAAATGGAGTTGGCGAAGTAATAGGTATCGCTGTAAAAGAATGGTTTAGTGAAAGCTGGCATAAAGAAATTGTTGGCAAATGGGCCAGAGCTGGGGTAAGAATGCAAGATGAAGAAATCACTGGACCCCAACCATTTAAAGATATGAATTTTGTAATCACAGGATCAGTTCCAAATCTTTCAAGAGATGCCGCTACAAATGCGGTCTTGGAAAGGGGTGGAAAAGTTTCTGGATCAGTAAGTAAAAACACCACCATGTTGATTTATGGCAGAGCCGATGGCAGCAAATTCACAAAGGCGATAAGTCTAGGAATCCCAAGATTGGATGCAGAAAACTTTGAGGTTTTGCTAAATAAAGGCTTTAGCGAAGCACTGAAGTTAGCAACAACTGAGCCCAATTAAGATAGTAAACGTGTCTCGAATAACCCGTGAAGAAGTAGCAAACCTCGCCAGATTGGCCAGATTAGATTTAGCAGAAGCTGAATTAGATGAGTACGCCAAGCAACTAGAAATTATTCTTGAATCAGTTGCCAAAGTTGGCGAAGTAGCCACAGCTGATGTTAAGCCCATGTCTCATGCCACAGGTTTAGTAAATATTTTTCGGGAAGACAAAGTTGAAACTTCATTAGACAGAGAAGAAATATTAAAGTCAGCTCCAGCCACAGAAGATTTTAGATTCAGAGTTCCTCGTATTTTGGATGAGGAATAAATGTCTGACTTAACAAAACTCAGTGCTTTTGAATTAAGCCAACAACTTCAAGCAGGCAGCGTTAGTGCCGAAGAAGTAACGAATGCACACCTAGATCGCATCGAAGAATTAGATAAAAAAGTGCAATCATTTTTACATATTGATAAAACAGGTGCACTCAAGCAGGCAAAGGAAGTAGATAGCAAGAGAAAAGAAAAACAAAAATTATCCAAACTTGCTGGAGTGCCTCTTGCCCTAAAAGATGTATTAACTCAAAAAGATGTTCCAACTACTTGCGGATCAAAAATATTAGAAGGTTGGTTACCTCCATATGATTCAACAGTTGTTAAAAACTTAAAGAATGCTGGCATCGTAATTCTGGGTAAAACTAACATGGATGAATTCGCCATGGGTTCTTCAACAGAAAACAGTGCATATTTTTCTACTAAGAATCCTTGGGATCTAACAAAAATTCCGGGCGGATCTTCAGGTGGTTCCTCTGCGGCAGTGTCAGCATTTTTTGCACCTCTTTCAATTGGCACAGACACTGGCGGCTCTATTAGACAACCAGCAGCTGTGACTGGAATTGTGGGAGCAAAACCGACTTATGGTGGAGTTTCTAGATATGGCTTAGTGGCATTTGCTTCATCTCTTGATCAAGCAGGACCATTTGCGAGAACTGTTTTAGATTGTGCGATGTTGCATGAAGTTATGGCTGGTCACGATCCTAAAGATTCCACAAGTATCAATCAAAGAGTTCCAGACGTTGTTGCTGCAGCTCAAATGCAAGATGTTAAAGGAATGAAGATTGGCTACATTAAAGAATTAAATGGTAAAGGCTGGCAACCAGGAGTTATCAATAGATTTAATGAATCTATTGAATTACTTAAATCAATGGGTGCTGAAGTAAAAGAAATATCACTTCCTCATTCAATTTATGCCTTAGCAACTTACTACTTAATTGCTCCTAGTGAGGCAAGCAGTAATTTAGCCAGGTTTGATGGCATGCGCTATGGCTTAAGAGTTGATGATGGTAATTCAAGTGCTGAAGAAGTAATGAATAAAACACGTGAAAAAGGATTTGGTAAGGAAGTTAAAAGAAGAATCATGATCGGAACTTATGCTCTATCCTCTGGTTATTACGATGCATATTATGCGCAAGCACAAAAAGTTAGAGCACTTATTGCCCAAGATTTAACTGATGCTTTTAAGGAAGTTGATGTATTAATTTCTCCAACTTCACCAACCACTGCTTGGGGATTGGGTGAACGAGTTAATGATCCAATGGCTATGTATCTTGCTGATTTGGCAACATTGCCACCTTCTCTTGCTGGAATTCCTGCAATGAGTGTGCCAATTGGTTTAGCTGACGAAGATAAATTACCAGTCGGATTACAAATCATTGCTCCCTTTATGCAAGATGATCGCATGTATCGAGTCGGAGGAGCTGTTGAAGCTTCTTTGAAATCTAAATGGAATGGATTACTAATTGATCAAATTCCTACTTTAGGTGGGGCATCGTGAGTTCCTATTCAGATGCAATTAATAAATACGATCCAGTTTTAGGTCTAGAAACCCACGTTGAATTATCAACCAAATCCAAAATGTTTTGTGGTTGTGCAACAGATTTTGGTGCAGAACCAAATACACAAACCTGTCCAACTTGTCTTGGATTACCAGGATCTTTACCGGTTGCCAATAAAATTGGGATCGAATCAACAATTCGTATTGGCCTAGCACTTAACTGCACGATTGCCACATATTCAAGATTTGCAAGGAAGAACTATTTTTACCCAGATATGCCAAAAGATTTTCAAACCAGCCAATACGATGAACCACTCTGTTCAAATGGTTATTTAGATGTCTTAGTTGATACTGAAGAAGGCAGTAAAAATTTTCGTGTTGAAATTGAAAGAGTTCATCTTGAAGAAGACACTGGAAAATTAACACACGCGGGAGGTGCCACAGGAAGAATTCATGGTGCTAATTATTCACTTGTTGACTACAACCGAGCCGGTATTGCATTGGTAGAAATTGTGACCAAACCTGTTCCAGATACTGGCGAATATGCCCCATTGGTGGCAAAAGCTTATGTCACAGAATTAAGAGATTTATTGCGCGGACTTGGAGTATCTGATGTGCGCATGGAAGAAGGTTCTTTACGTTGTGATGTGAATCTTTCTTTAACTCCTAAGGGTTCAAAAACTTGGGGAACTAGAACTGAAACAAAAAATGTTAATTCACTCAGAAGTGTTGAAAGAGCAATTAAAAGCGAAATTGAAAGACAAGCAATTGAGCTTAACAATGGAAACACTATTAAACAAGAAACCAGACATTTTCAAGAAGACACAGGTACCACTAGAAGTGGTAGAAGTAAAGAAGTTGCCGAAGAGTACAGATATTTTCCAGAACCGGATTTAGTTCCAATTGCTCCAGATAGCAAATGGATTGAAGAATTAAGAAGTCAATTACCTGAGCAACCTTCAATTGGAAGAGCTCGTTTAGCTAAAGAGTGGGGTTTCACAGATCTTGAGATGAGAGATGTGGCAACACTAGGTGCTGTTGATTTAATTGCTGAAACTATTAGTTTCGGCGCCAGCCCATCAGCAGCTAGAAAATGGTGGGCAGGAGAACTTGCAAGAAAAGCAAGTGAAGACGGTGTTGATTTAACAGTTTTGAAAATAAGCGCCAAAGATATTGCCCGAATTGATGTTTTAGTAACTGAAGGAAAACTAACTGACAAACTTGCCAGACAAGTAATTGAAGCAATATTAATTGGAGAAGGCAATCCCGATGAAGTAATTGCCAAAAGAAATTTGGCAGTTGTTTCAGATGACTCAGCATTGCTACCAGCGATAAAAGAAGCAATCGAGGCTAATCCAGAAGCGGCAGCTAAAATCAAAGAAGGCAAAGTTCAAGTTGTAGGGGTAATTGTTGGGGCAGTAATGAAAAAGACCGGCGGTAGCGCAGATGCTGCCAAGGTGAGAGAACTTGTTCTAAAAACTTTAGGTAGTTAAGACAACATTCCTGCTATATAGATAAGGTTTAAACATGTCATCAAAAATCGGAGATATGAAACCTCGCAGTAAAGCGGTAACTGAAGGTTTTGAAAGAGCTCCTGCTCGGTCAATGCTTAGAGCAGTTGGCATGACTGATGACGATTTTAGTAAGCCACAAATTGGGATTGCTTCATCTTGGAATGAGATCACACCTTGCAATATGTCGCTTCGTCGTTTAGCTGAAAAAGCTAAAGAAGGAGTTTTCGCAGCAGGTGGTTTTCCTATGACTTTTAATACAATTTCAGTTTCTGATGGAATTTCTATGGGACACGAAGGAATGCGTGCTTCCTTAGTAAGTAGAGAAATAATTGCGGACTCAGTTGAATGTGTGATGCATGCAGAAAGACTAGATGGCAGCGTAACTTTAGCCGGTTGTGATAAATCTTTGCCTGGAATGTTAATGGCTGCAGCAAGATTAGATTTAGCAAACGTTTTTGTTTACAACGGATCAATCTTGCCTGGAAATTTAAATGGTAAAGACTTAACAATTCAAGATGTATTTGAAGGCGTTGGAGCATGTGCTTTAGGAAAAATAACTGAATCAGAACTTGAAGAAATAGAAAGAGCAGCTTGTCCTGGAGAAGGTGCCTGCGGTGGCATGTTTACGGCTAACACCATGAGCTCAGTTGCAGAAGCTTTAGGAATGGCGCTACCAGGAAGTGCTTCAGCACCCGCTGTCGATAAAAGACGTGATGCAGATGCCTTTGCTGCAGGTGAAGCTGTTGTTAATTTAATACGTTTAGGAATTACAGCTCGAGATATTATGACGAAAAAAGCTTTTGAAAATGCCATAACAATTGTTATGGCTCTCGGTGGTTCTACTAATGCCATTCTTCATTTACTTGCAATTGCTCATGAAGCAAACGTAGATTTAACAATTGATGATTACAATCGCATTGGAGATAAAACTCCTCACTTAGCCGATGTCAAACCATTTGGTCGTTATGTAATGAATGATTTAGATAAAATCGGTGGTGTACCGGTTGTAATGAAAGCCCTATTAGATGCAGGCTTGATTCACGGGGACGAATTAACTGTAACTGGAAAAACAGTTGCCGAGAACTTGAAAGATATTAATCCACCAGATCCGGATGGAAAAATTATTCATGCCGTTAAAAGTCCTATTCATAAAACTGGCGGACTAGTTATCCTTAAAGGATCTCTTGCTCCAGAAGGTGCAGTAATTAAAGCTGCCTCTATTGAATCCCCAATTTTTGAAGGAACTGCCAAAGTATTTGATGATGAAAAATTTGCCATGGATGCTGTGACTCATGGAAAAATTGTCAAAGGCGATGTCGTAGTTATTCGTTACGAAGGTCCAAAGGGTGGACCAGGAATGCGTGAAATGTTGGCAGTAACTGCAGCCATTAAAGGTGCAGGTTTAGGAAAAGACGTCATGTTAATTACTGATGGCAGATTTAGTGGTGCTACTGCAGGCTTTTGTATAGGACACGTTGCTCCAGAAGCAACAGATGGTGGACCAATTGCTTTAGCTAAAACTGGCGACAAAATTCGTTTAGATCTAGAAGCCAGAAAACTTGATTTACTTGTTGATGATGCTGAATTAGAAAAGCGACGAGCAAGTTGGAAACCAGCTGAGCCAAGATACACCAGCGGAATTTTGGGAAAGTACGCGAAATTAGTTGGATCTAGCGCTAAGGGTGCTGTTTGTAGTTAGTTACTTTAATTGCAAGTTTTAGCGTGAAAAGATAAAATAAGGTAATTCTGATTAGCCAAAAACATAGACTACCGGCATAATTTGATATATGAACGATAATGCGAAATCTGCCAATTTGACCTGTCTGGTCACCGGGGCAACTGGATACATTGCAGGTCGACTCATAAGAGAGCTGTTACTTGCAGGATTTAAAGTAAAAGTATTTGCAAGATTTCCTGATCGATTAAGAGATATGCCTTGGATAAACGATGTTGAAATAGTTTCAGGGGATGCTTTGGATAGAGAATCAGTTGAAATAGCTATGAAAGATGTAGATATTGCCTACTACTTATTGCACGCTTTAAACAAAGGCCCTGAATTTGTTGAAATTGAAACTAAAATGGCAAACACATTTGCGACCGCTGCAAACAATAACAATGTTAAGCGAATCATCTATTTGGGTGGATTAATTCCTTCAGAAAAACTTTCACAGCATTTAGCATCAAGAAAGATGACTGGGGAAATCTTAAGAAATTCAGGTGTCCCAACAATTGAATTAAGAGCTGGAGTTGTTATTGGTTCCGGTTCTGCATCTTTTGAAATGCTTAGGTATCTAACTGAAAGATTACCTGTGATGATCACCCCAAAATGGGTAAAGACCAGAATTCAACCAATTGCAGTGCGAGATGTTTTGTATTACTTAGTAAGTGCTGCAAAATTAACAGAGAATTTAAACCGGGCTTTTGATATTGGTGGACCAGATATTTTTGCTTATAAAGAAATGATGAATCGTTACGCTAAAGTCGCAGATTTGAGAAAAAGAATAATTATTCCTGTTCCTTTATTAACTCCAAGGCTTTCAAGTTTGTGGGTAGGATTTGTTACCCCCGTGCCAGGAGCTATTGCTCGACCATTAGTTAGAAGTTTAATTAACGAAGTAATTTGTCATGAAAACGATATTAAGCAATACATTCCTGATCCAAAAGATGGCTTAACTACTTTTGAGAAAGCTGTAGATTTAGCTTTAGTTCGAATCAGGGATGCCCAAGTTTCAACGCGTTGGTCCTCTGCCTCAATTCCTGGTGTTCCCTCTGAACCTATGCCAAGTGATCCAGATTGGTCTGGAGGTTCTTTGTATCAAGACGTTAGAGAAATTGAAGTAAATGCGTCAGCTGAAAATGTGTGGAAAGTAGTTGAAGCAATTGGTGGAGATCACGGATATTTTTCACTTGACTGGGCTTGGG
>ERZ890510.1065-NODE-1065-length-19241-cov-7.229907_pt1 | contig 19241 bp, 18 predicted proteins | sample MGYA00521265_ERZ890510 | MGnify/ENA primary metagenome ERZ890510 (study PRJEB32303, sample SAMEA104408624) | aquatic metagenome | biome: Brackish water; feature: Chemocline; material: water | place: Baltic Sea | collected 2014-10-26T21:54:00 | depth 110 m ...
CTCACGGAGGCCCGCCGCATCGCGTCGCTGGCCTCGGCGGCCCACCTGCGCGTGGCGCCGCATGTCTGGGGTGGTGCGGTCGGGCTGGCGACGGCCTGCCATTTCATCGCCTCGCTGCCGGCTTCGCCCCATACCGACCATCCGCCTCATCCGTCGATGCTCGAATACGACATGAGCGACAGTGCGCTGCGGACACAATTGCTCAAGGTGCCGCTGCGGCTCGAAGCCGGGCATGTACTGTTGCCCGAGGGGCCGGGCCTCGGGATCGAACTCGATTCCGCGGCGGTGGAGCGCTACCGCGTTTGTTGATTCACGGCCCCCGAGTTGCGGCGCACAGATGTGCAGGAAGTCGCACTGAGACTTCCTCAATTGGGCGACGCCATCGGGAGGTACATGCGATGGATTGCCGCTAAACTGGGAGGTCATGATGCCGATTGCCAGTCGTCTTTATGCGGAGTTTCTCGGAACCGCATGGCTCGTTCTGGGAGGTTGCGGCAGTGCGGTCCTTGCCGCCGGCTTTCCCGAGTTAGGTATCGGCTTCGCAGGCGTGGCGCTCGCGTTCGGCCTCACCGTGCTGACGATGGTCTATGCGCTCGGACCGGTGTCGGGCGGCCATTTCAATCCCGCGGTGACCCTCGGCCTCGCCGTCGCGGGCCGTTTTCCCAAGGGCGAAGTCCTGCACTATGTCGTGGCGCAAGTGTTGGGCGGCATTGCAGGCGCCGCCGTCCTCTATGTCGTGGCCACGGGCAAGGCGGGGGCCGATATCGGCAGCTTTGCAACCAACGGCTACGGCGCGCATTCGCCCGGCAAGTACGGTTTGGTCTCGGCGCTTGTAATCGAGGTCGTGCTGACCTTCGGATTCTTGACCGTCATACTGGGCGCCACCGACAAGCGAGCCCATCCGGCAGCCGCGGGCCTGGCGATCGGTCTCGCGCTCACGCTGATCCACCTGATCAGCATTCCGGTCACCAACACGTCGGTGAACCCGGCGCGCAGCACCGCACCGGCCCTGTTCGTTGGCGGCGCGGCGTTGTCCCAGCTCTGGTTGTTCTGGCTGGCGCCGCTGGTCGGCGGAACGATCGCCGGGCTGGCCTATCGGATGCTCGGCAGCAAGGACTGACGGGGCGGTCGGGTCGATGTAAGGTGGCCGGGCTTCGACCCGGCTCCCGGAAGGATCAAACGATGACCATCGTCAAGTATGCTGCCCTCGCCGCCACCGCACTACTGTTGCCCTCGGCTGCCATGGCACAGAATGCCGAGGTCCATTTCTGGCTCAAGGGCGCCCCCAACAATATACAGGGATGCATCGCCGCCGATCCGCAGTTTACCCGCGAGCACACGTTCCTGCTCGTCAATGGGCAGGCCCAGATCAAGTCGGCAGGCGGCATCAATGAAAAGCTGAAGCTCGCACGGCCGGGCGTCTACACCGGGAGCTTCAATCTCGGACGCCTGAACCTGAACCTCGTCGCCGATGTGGCGTCGACCCCCAAGACCCTTACCGTGACGACGCAGGATCACGGCTGCAATTGGTCGGCCGTCAAGCAGTAGGCCGGCGGCGAAAGGCGAGCGACGCCCTCAACGTGGTCTCGCAGACAGCATGACGGCGCGGCGATTATCAGTTCCCTTCAGCGTCACCATCCTGGTGCTGATGGCACTGGTGCTTGCGCCGCTCAGTGCGGCACTTCTCTGGCTGGGTTGGCGATCGGTCGAGGCGCTTGAACAGCGTAGCGCCGACGAGCGTGTCGCGGTGCTGGAAAGGGCGGTGGAGCATTTCCTGACCGACGGGCTGCGGATCGTCATCTCCGCTGGCCTCACGCTGGCGGGCTCGCCGAGCTTCGCCGCCGGCGCCGGGCCAGCAGCCGACAACGAGCGCCGTCGGCAACTGGTCACCGTACTGGAGCGGCATCCCGCGGTCGCCGCTGCCTTCGTCGGCTATGCCGATGGGCAGCTCCTCTACGCCGGCCGGCCGGAGTCGTTCTCGCCGACCGATCGAATCGAACTCGACGCGGGCGATCGGAGCGAGATCGTCTTGCGGACGGTCGACGGCACCGGGGCAGCGCGCCGCCAGACTTCGTGGCTGCAGGCGCCGGCCGGCACCCGGGGTCCCGAACGTGTCAAGCCGACCGACTACGATCCGCGCACCCGGCCATGGTACGTCGACGCCCAGAAGGCGAGAAACGTTGTTCTTACCGCGCCTTATCACTTTGCCTGGTCCAAACACGCCGGCATTTCGGCCGGCGTGCCCCTGAGCGGCGGCGGCGGCGTGATCGGCTTCGACTTCACACTGGAAACACTGTCGCAGCTCATCACGAGCTACAAGATTACACCCAATGCGATCATCATGATCGGACACGGCAGCGGCGCAGTGGAGGTCGAGTCGGAGGGATGCATCCCGGCCGTTCCAGGCTGCCTCCCCGGCGACGCCGAGGTCCGCACGGCCCTCAAGGCCGCGATCCATGCGGCGGTCACCACCGATCGCAGGGTTGACCGCGAGGTGAGTGTCGCGGGCCGTCTCTACCGGGTGATCGTGCACAGTATTCCCGAGGCTCTGGGACAACGCTTCGTGGTCGGTACCGCCGTCCCCTCCTCCGAGCTCGCCGCCGGTTCGCACGCCCTGCTGCGCCGCGCCGCGCTGGCCGCCGCCATTGCTGTCGCCTTCGCCGTGCTGGGGGCTCTTGTGGCGTCGTTGCTGGTGTCGCGGTCGATGGCACGCATTGCCGCCAAGACCGAGCGGATCCGCAACCTCGATTTTTCCGACCGTGAGCCGGTGCGAAGCCGCATCAGCGAGATCGTGCGGCTGTCCGACTCGATCGAGCGGATGCGCGAAGGTCTTGAAGTGTTCGGGCGCTACGTCTCGAAGGATCTGGTTCACCAGATCATGCGCTCGCCGCAAAGCACCGGCGTCGGCGGCACGCGCCGCGAAGTCACGGTGATGTTCACCGACATCGAGGGCTTTTCGCTGCTCAGCGAGACGATGGAACCCGAACTCCTGACGAGCCGCCTGTCACGCTACTTCGAGGTGCTGGGGGCGGCGATCTCCGCCAACCGCGGCATGATCGACAAGTATATCGGCGACAGCATCATGGCGTTCTGGAACGCGCCCGAACCTGACGCAGACCACATCGCCAACGCCTGTCGCGCCGCGCTGCAGGCCGCCGCCGCCGGCAGGGCGCTGTCCGAGAAGTGGCGGCAGCGCGGGCGGGAGGGGTTTCGTACCCGCTTCGGCCTGCATACCGGTCCGGCGGTGGTCGGCAACGTTGGTGCCCGCGAGCGTATCAACTACACGCTGGTCGGCGCCGTGGCGAACCAGGCGTCGCGCCTGGAGAGCCTGAACAAGGTCTACGGCACCGAGCTGCTGGCCAGCGGCGAGGTCGCGGGCGCCACCGCCGACCGCTTCGTCTGGCGTCATATCGACCGCATCGTGGCCGCCGGCACGACCGAAATCCACGACATCCACGAGCCGTTGGGCGAGATCGACGGTGCCGCCGGACACACAGAACTGCTTGCGCACTGGCAGGCAGGGCGTGTCGCCTACGATGAGGGCCGCTTCGACGCGGCGATCGTTGCCTTTACCGCCGCGGCGATCATTCGGCCGGGCGACGGTCCCTGTCGGGTCTTCATCGAGCGCTGCACAGAATTTGCCCGCAGCGGCACGCCCGACGGTTGGAATGGCGTTTGGCACTTCGACCGGAAGTGACGACGCAGAGCGCGCCGGATCAGCCGCCGCGCAGCAGCGCACGCACGTGGGCAACGACGGATTCGGCAAGCGCCTCGAGGTCGTAGCCGCCCTCAAGCGCCGAGACGACGCGCCCGCCGGCGTGACGATCGGCGATCGCCAGAAGTTCTTCGGTCAACCAGACGAAGTCTCCGGTCTCGACGTCCAGTTGCGCCAGGGGATCGCGGTAATGGGCGTCGAAACCCGCCGACACGATCAGAAGCTGCGGCGCGAAGGCGGCGAGCGCCGGCAGGATGCGCTCGGCCCAAGCGGCACGAAACGCGTCACTGCCGCTGCCTGCCGCCAGCGGGACGTTGACCACATTGCCGGACAGGCCGCGTTCACGCGGCGAACCCGTGCCGGGGTAGAGCGGGGACTGGTGCGTGGAGGCATAGAACAGCCGCGGATCGGGTTCGACGACGGCCTGGGTTCCCTGGCCGTGGTGGACGTCGAAGTCGACGATGGCCACGCGCTCCAGGCCGTACCGGACCTGGGCATGCAACGCGCCGACCGCGACATTGTTGAAGAGGCAGAAGCCGCCGGGAATGGACGGCTGGGCATGGTGGCCGGGCGGCCGAACCGCGGCGAAGGCGGTACGCGCGGCTCCGGTCATGACGGCGTCGACGCCGGCCACCAAAGCGCCCGCCGCATGACGGGCCGCCTCGGCGCTTTGCGCGCTCATGACGGTGTCGCCGTCGATCTGGACGAACTCGCCGGACGATGGGCGAACGCCGAGGATCGTCTCGACGTAGCTGGATGGATGGACGCGGCCGAGTTGCTCCATCGTCGCGGCGGGGGCGGCGACGTGGACGAGGCCGGCAAAAGCGGCGGCGTCGAGTGCCGCCAGGACCGCGCGCAACCGATCGGCCCGTTCGGGATGGTGGGCGCCGGTGTCGTGTTCGAGGAACGACGGATGGCTGATGAGAAGCGACGTCATGGCTTTTCTCTAGCGCGGCGCGCGCCGCCGGGATAGGGCGTCTGATCCATCGCTTGAGCCGCCGCGCGATGCGGCGATAAGATGCGGTGTACCCTGGAGGATCTCAGTAAATGCTGCGTTCGATTGCCGTCGCAATTCTCTCGCTATTCGCCGGCAGCGCGCTGGCCGTGGACACCACGTTCCTCCTGATCAATTCGACCGCCTATCCGATCAGCGAGATGTCGATCTCGCAGAGTGAGATGGGATTCTGGAGCGCCAACCTTCTCCGACCGCCGGTCATCAAGGCCGGTGAGTCCCGGCAGATCGTGATCCCGGCATCGCAACTGGTGTGCCAGGTCGATATCAAGCTCGGCTTTGCCGATGGTGGTGCACCGGCGATCTGGCAGTATCTCAACCTGTGCGACCTCAGGCGGCTCAAGGTCTTCTACGACCGCGCCAGCGGCATCACGACTGCCAAGTACAACGAGTGAACGCCGCCCGCCCGTCGCCACGCTGACGCTGCAGTCGTCAGGTGGCAGGATTGCGCAGCCGCTCGACTTCGGCTTCCAACGCCTGGATCCGCTTGTCGCGCTGCTCGAGGGCGGCAGCGACTTCGGCCGCTTCGAAGCGCTGCGGAATGTGCTGCGGACAGTTGGCGTCCCACGCCGAAACGGTGAAGAGGATCGCCTGCTCCGGCCGCGCCTTGTAGCCGTCAGACACCAACCTGGACATCAAGGCGGCATCGTCGGTAACGGCGCGCGCTTCGCCCCAGAGCTTGATGCGCCGGCGCTGCGCGTAGTCGATGAGAAACAGGTAGGCCTTGGGGTTGTCGGCGAGATTGCCCAGCGTGATGTACTGCCGGTTGCCGGCATAGTCGGCGAAGCCGATGGTCCGGTCGTCGAGTACCCGCAGGAAGCCCGGCGGGCCGCCGCGGTGCTGGATGTAGGGCTGGCCCTCGGTATTGGCGGTGGCGAGAAAGACACTGGTTTGTGCGGCGATGAAGGCGGCGAGATCCGGAGTGATGCTGGTCTTCCAGGAGCCGCCGGTTTCCATCCGCTCGTAGTTGCGGCGCGACCCTCTGACGGCCTGGATCGCCTTGACGGAGGGCGTGAAGGCGACATCGCTGGCATAGAGGCGGGGCGTTTCCATGATCTTCCTTCTATAGGTCGAGGTCGCTCAGCGACGGGTGGCCATCGGGCCGGCGGCCGGGTATCCAGCGGAACTTCCGGCCGCTCTCCGCGATGGCCTCGTCGTTGATGCTGGCTAGGCGCGACCGCATCAGGCCATGCGTGTCGAATTCCCAGTTTTCGTTGCCGTAGCTGCGGAACCACTCGCCGGCGTCGTCATGCCATTCATAGGCGAACCGGACGGCAATGCGATTCGCGCGGAAAGCCCAGACTTCCTTGATCAGACGGTAGTCGAGTTCGCGCCGCCACTTTCGCGTCAGGAAGGCTTCGATGGCCGGGCGGCCTTGCAGGAATTCGGCGCGGTTCCGCCAGCGGCTGTCGGCCGTGTAGGCGAGCGCAATCCGCGCCGGATCGCGTGAGTTCCAGGCGTCCTCGGCCAGGCGCGCCTTCACGGCAGCGGTTTCGGCGGTGAAGGGCGGAAGCGGGGGACGGTCCATGCGGTGGTCCTCGATGGTTGGCTCAGAGGGTGGACCACCGGCAGTGCATTGCGCGCCGCCGGTGGAACCATCTTCGGAGATGGCGCTCAGGCGGCCTGGCGTGCGGCCACGGCCGGGAAGTCGATGTCGGTCTTGGCGATTTCGTTGATGTAGTTGGTCCAGGTGTTCAGCGCGACGTGCAGCACCATCTCGATCACCTGCGCGTCGCTGTAGCCGGCGAGCTTGACGGCGCGGACATCGTCCTCGCTGACATGGCCGCGCTCGCGCGTGACCTTGGCGGCGAAACGCACGGCGGCATCGGCCTTCGGATCGTTCGACGCGCCGGCACGATTGGCGGCGATTTCCGCATCGTCGAGCTTGGCGAGATTCTTGCCCAGGTAGGTGTGGGCCGACAGGCAATAGTTGCAGCCGTTGATTTCGGCGACCGCCAAGGCGATGCGTTCGCGCGTCGCGGCAGGCAGCATGCCCTTGGCCAGCGCGCCGGACAGGCCAAGATAGCCTTCAAGTGCGGCAGGGCTGGTCGAGACCAAGCGGAACAGGTTGGGTACGGTGCCGAGCTGTTTCTTGACGGCTTCGAGCAACGGCTGCGAGGCGGCGGGTGCGGCGTCGATCGTGGCGGGTATGGCGATGCGGGACATTAAGTATCTCCTCGGTGAGCAGGCCGGATCGGCCCGATGCCCCGCCATCTAGTCCCTATCGAAAATATGCGGTAGATGGCATGATAAGGAGTATTCCTCTCAAAAAATGGAAGGTAGATGGACCGCCTCGAAGCCATGTCGATTCTGCGCGAAACAGTCGATGCCGGCAGTCTTTCGGCGGCGGGCCGCCGTCTCGGCGTTCCGCTGGCAACCGTCAGCCGCAAGGTCTCGGAACTTGAAAAGCATCTGGGAACCCGGCTGCTCAACCGGTCGAGCCGCAAGCTCACGCTGACCGATGCGGGCCGTTCGTACGTCATGGCCTGCAAACGCATTCTCGAGGACGTCGCCGAAGCCGAGCGTGTGGCTTCAGGCGAGTACAGCGCACCGAAGGGCAACCTCACCCTGTCGGCGCCGATCGTCTTTGGCCGCCTGCATGTCCTTCCGGTCGTGATGGCTTTTCTGAAGCACCATCCGGACATCGATATCCGGCTGGTGCTCGCCGATCGCGTGGTCGACCTCCACGAAGATCATGTCGATCTCGCGATCCGTATCGGCGATTTGCCCGACAGCAGCCTCGTTGCGGTCCGCGTGGGCTCGATCCGCCGGGTGGTGTGCGGCAGTCCGGCCTACTTCGCCGGGCGCGGCACGCCGCTGCACCCAGCGGAACTCAGTGCCCACGACTGCGTCAGCTTCGAGGGCCTGATGGCGTCGGACTCCTGGAGCTTCAGGGTCGGCAAGTCGGACACGCCGGTCGCAATCCACTCACGGCTGGTCGTCAATACCGCGGAGGCCGCCATTGATGCTGCTGTCGCGGGCGTGGGGATCACGCGCGTCCTCTCGTACCAGGTTGCGCGCGCGGCTGAGGTCGGGGCACTCGCCGTGGTGCTCGAGCCGTTCGAACCGGCACCCGCTCCGGTCAATCTCGTCCATGCCGGACAGGGACTTCTGCCGCTGAAGCTTCGCGCCTTCGTCGATTTCGCCGCGCCGTTGCTGAGAGCCGGCCTGTTGCGGCGCAGGCCGTAGCTTCAGGGCAGGTCACGAGCCGGGGCCGGCGCCATGAACCAGTCGAGGATCGCTGCATTCTCGTCGCGTGGATAGGTGTGCGAGAGGTCGGCGATCTCGCGATAGACCACTGCGGCGCCGGCCTGCTGCAGGGTGCGCTCGGCTTCGCGCGCCATCGCGGCCGAGAACATCCAGTCCTGCGCGCCGTGCACGATATGAACCGGCAATCCGCTGACGCGATCCGGATCGGCGAAGGTCATCATCATCGGATGGAACGCGGCCGCCACCGGAGCCAGGTGGGTGAACTGATTGCCGCCGGACAGGCCGAGCACGTAGGTGAAGGTGCCACCGTCGCTCATGCCGGTGGCAAGCTTGCGGGCCGGATCGATGTTCCATTGGCCGGCGACATTCTCGACCATGCGGTCGATGCTGGGCCCGTCGACGTCGGGTTCCATCAGCGACCAGGTCGAGCCGATGGCCGTCGGCGCGATCACGACCAGGCCACGGGTGCGGGCCTCGCGGACCCAGCTCCACAGGAAGGCGCCGCCATTGCCGCTGCCGCCATGCATCGCCACCACCAGAGGCCAGGAACGTGCCGCGTCGTAGTACTCCGGCACGTAGAGCGAAAAGTTTCCGCGCGAGCCAGCGGGGCCGCCGATATGCATCACGCCGACGTCCTCGCGCAGCGGATCCACGGCGGCCAACCGTTCCGCAAGCCCGGTGTCGCCGCGTGCGTCGGGTTCCAGAAAGAACTGGCTGACCGGCCGCAGGTGGGCGGCCATCGGATATATGGCCTCCGCAGCGCGGGCGTAGCCACGCAGCGACCGGTAGGCGGCAATGATCGGTTGCGGTGCCTCGCCGGCCGCCAGGAGACCGCTAATGCCTTCGGCCGCCGCCTCGGCCGCCTGCTCCAGGGCGGCGCGAACTGGCTCGAGCCGCTCCGGCCAATCCGTCGCGCGCGAGACCGCCAGGGCAGCTCCCACGTCATCGTCGCGTTTGCCGAGGGCGGCGATCAGTTCCGGCAAGGTCGTGGGAGAGAGATGGCGAGCGGCGAACTCCAGCGCATGCAGCGCCCGCAGGGTCGCTGGCACCAGGTTCGCGATGGCGTCGACGGCGGGCTCGTTGGCGGCGTCGGCCATCAGTCGGCCCCATCAATCCTTGAGCACGACTGCTTCCAGGGCCGGCTTGCCTCGGATCATGTCGGCGGCCTTTTCGGCGATCATCAGTACCGAGGCGTTGAGGTTGGCCGATGGCATGGTGGGCATGATCGAGGCATCGACCACGCGCAGGCCTTCCAGGCCGCGCACGCGAAGCTGGTCGTCGACCACTGCCGTGGGATCGTTGTCGGGGGCCATGCGGCAGGAGCCCATGAGATGGAAAGTGGTCGTGCCGCGCTGCTTGGCGGCCGTCAGCAGATCGTCGTCGGACTGCTTCTCGGCGCCGGGAAACTCCTCGCGGTCGTAATACTTGCTGAGCGGCTGCGATCCCAGCAGGCGACGGGCGAGCTTCATGCCGGCGAGCAGCACCCGCCGGTCGCTTTCGGCGGCGAGGTAATTCGGCTGGATGACCGGTGCCTCGAACGGGTCGGCCGAGCGGGCGCGGATGTAGCCGGTGCTGTCCGGGCGCTGCTGCCAGGACGCGATCGTCATGCCCGGGAAGTCGTCGAGGGTCGATTGCACGCCTTCCTTGTAGCTGGCTGGCGTGAAGGTGAGCTGGAGGTCGTAGTTGTCGACGCGTTCGTCGGACTTCCAGAACACGTAGATGAGGGTCGGGTTGAGCGCCAGGATGCCCTTGCGCGACACAGCATACTTCAATACTTCGCCCACCAGCCGAAGCCCGTGCGAACGCTCGTTGATGCTCGTGGCACCCTTCACGCGGGCGACGAAGCGGGGCGCGTAGTGGTCGCGCAGGTTCTCGCCGACGCCTGGCAGCGCGTGCTTCACTGCGACGCCGAGCGACTGCAGAAGTGGTGCAGGGCCGATTCCCGAGACCTGCAGCAGCTGCGGCGAATTCACCGTGCCGCCGCACAGGACCACTTCCTTGTTGGCGTGCACCTCCGTCAGCCTGCCGTTGCGGCCGCCGTTGCGGTAGCGAACGCCGGTCGCGCGCTTGCCTTCGAGTACGATTTCCGTCGCCTGCGCGTGCGTGCGCACGGTGAGGTTTGGTCGCTTCATCGCCGGGTGCAGGAAGGCACGCGCCGCGCTCACGCGGCGGCCGTTGCGGATCACGCGCTGCACATAGCTCACGCCGGCCTGCATGGTGCCGTTGTAGTCGCGGTTGCGCGGGATACCCATCTGCACCGCGCCTTCGATGAAGGCCTCGCACAGCGGGTCGCGCCAATCGAGATCGGTGATCGGCAGGCCGCCCTCGTGACCGCGGAAGGTGTCGTCGACTGCCGCAGGGGCGTCTGCGATGCGTTGCTCGGTGCGGCGAAAATACGGGAGCACGTCGGCATACCCCCAGCCGCGGTTGCCGCGCTGCGCCCAGCCGTCGAAATCGAGCCGCTGGCCGCGGTTGTAGATATGGCCGTTGATCGAGCTCGAGCCCCCCAGTGTCTTGCCACGAGGCGCGGCGATGCGTCGGCCGCCGGTCCATTCGCTGGGCTCGGAACTGTAGAGCCAGTTCACCTGCGGGTTGACCAGCGTGTACATGAAGCCGGCGGGGATGTGGATGAAGGGATGCCAATCCGATGGCCCGGCCTCGAGCACACAGACGGTGACGCTCGGATCCTCGCTCAAGCGGTTGGCAAGAACGCTGCCGGCCGAGCCGGCACCAACGATGACATAGTCGAAACTGTCCATTCCCGATATTCACCCGGGACACATGGCTCGGCAATTGCCCGCTGTGGACGCTGGCGTCGCGGCACGGCATCGTTGGCGAGCATGAACACGCCACCGCTCAAGCTGCTGCTGTCCGGCTTTGCCCATCGCACCTGGGGACCGCGCATCGCGGCCGCCGTTCCGTCAGGCGGCCTCGCCTTCGTGACGGCCGAAGAGGCGGTTGCCGACCGCGGGCTCTGCGATGCCGATATCGCCTTCATGACCCGCGAGGTGACGGGCAAATCGAGCAAGGACAACCCGACGCCGGAGCTGCGCGACTTCGAGATTGTCCTGCGACGGGCACCGCGGTTGCGCTGGCTGCAGATCCATCCGGCCGGGGCGGAGCGGCCGATCTATCGCGAGCTGCGCGACCGTGGCGTGAAAGTCACGACCGCGTCCGGAGCGACGGCGGTGACGGTCTCGCACAGCGCGCTGGGGGCGGTGATCGCGCTCAACCGCCGCTTTCCGCTGCTGGCCGATGCGCAGCGGCGGCATGCCTGGGAGCCCCGGCTCGGCGAGCGCGCACCGCGCGATCTGAAAGGCCAGTGTGCCGTGATCGTCGGCCTCGGCCCGATCGGCCGCAACATCGCGGTCCTGCTGAAAGCACTGGGCATGAAGGTGATCGGCGCGCGGCGCAGCCCCGATCCGGTCGAGCCGTGTGATCGCACGATCGTCTACGATCGGCTCGGTGAGGTCCTCCCGCAGGCGGACTGGCTGATCCTGTGCTGTCCGGCGTCACCGCTCACGCGGGGGATCGCCAATGCTGCTGCGCTGGCCGAGATGCCGGTGGGCGGCCACTTCGTCAATGTGGCGCGCGGCGAGATCGCCGTCGAACGCGACGTCATCGCTGCTCTGGCCAGCGGCCATCTCACCGGCGCCTATCTCGATGTCTTCGAAAACGAACCGCTCGATCCAGCGTCGCCGTTGTGGGATATGCCCAACGTCATCGTCTCGCCACACACCGCCAGCCATTCGCTGGGCCAGAACGAGGCGATCTTCGAGATCTTCCTCGACAATCTGGCGCGCTGGCGCGAAGGGCGGGACCTGCGCAACGACGTCGACGGTCTCGGCTAGTTCCTTAGTTGAACGACATGCCGCCGTTCAGCGGGATCGTTTGGCCGGTCATGTAGCCGTTGCCGATCGCCATCAGAACGGCCTGCGCGCACTCTTCCGATGTCCCGAACCGGCCGAGCGGAATTCGGCTGGGCGAGGCGGCGACGCCAGACTTCACCATGTCGGTTTCGATCAACGACGGCGCCACCGCATTGACGGTGATACCGTCCTTCACCAGCCGCGCCGCATAGCCCCGCGTCAGCCCTTCCATGCCGGCCTTGGAAGCGTTGTAGTGCAGGCCGACCCCACCGGCTCCCCGCGCCGCGCCGGAGGAGATATTCACGATCCGCCCCCATTTCTGCGCCCGCATCGCCGGCACTACGGCCTGGGTGCACAGGAAGGCCGATTTCAGGTTGACCGCGATCGTGGTGTCGAAGTCGGTCTCGGTGAGATCGTCGACGCCGCGGATGAGCGCGATGCCGGCGTTGTTCACCAGCACATCGATCGGGCCCAGTTCCCCGGCTACGGCCGAAACCATCGCTGACACTTCGGCCGAACGGGAGACATCGGCGCCGACCGCCATTGCCCGTCCGCCTGAGCTGCGGATGGCATCGACGACCGCGCGGGCCGCGTCGGTCCGCTCGCGATAGTTCACCGCTACCGACGCTCCGGCATTCGCCAGTGCCAGGGCGACGGCGCGGCCGATGCCGCGTGATCCGCCGGTTACCAGCGCCACGCGATTCGTCAACGAAGCCATGATCCATCTCCTCAATCAGGGCCGGCAGGTTGACGCATCGGACTGGCGCCGCCAACCTAGCGGCACAAGGGGAAATGGACAGAACATGCAGATCGGTGTCATCGGCCTCGGACGAATGGGCGGCAATATCGTGCGGCGGCTCACTCGGGCAGGGCATTCCTGCGCGATCTACGACGCCAATCCCGCAGCGGGCGCCGCGCTGGCCGGCAAGGGCGTGGACGTTGCGGGTTCGGTGCCGGCACTGGTCGAGGCATTGGGTTCCGGTCCGCGCACGGTGTGGGTGATGCTGCCATCAGGAAAGATCACCGAGGATACCATCGGCCAACTCGGAACCCTGATGAAGGCGGGCGACGTCATCATCGACGGCGGTAACACCAATTTCAAAGACGATGTCCGGCGCGCCCGCGAACTGGCGCCCAAGGGCATAAAATATCTCGATATCGGCACGTCGGGCGGCGTCTGGGGCCTGGAACGCGGCTATTGCCTGATGATCGGTGGCGATACCGAGACGGTGACCCGGCTCGACCCGATCTTCACCGCGCTGGCACCTGGCCTTGGCGACATCGAACGCACGGAAGGCCGTGAGAAGCTCGATCCGCGCGCCGAGCGCGGTTACATCCATGCCGGCCCGGTTGGCGCCGGACATTTCGTGAAGATGATCCACAACGGCATCGAGTACGGCATGATGCAGGCTTTCGCCGAAGGCTTCGACATCATGCGCAACCGCGCGTCGGAGAAATTGCCGGCAGACGAGCGCTACGACCTCAACCTCGGCGACATCGCCGAAGTGTGGCGGCGCGGCAGCGTGGTGACCTCGTGGCTGCTCGATCTCACCGCCAGTGCGCTGGCCAAGGACGAGCATCTCGAGCATTTCTCCGGCCATGTCGAGGACAGCGGCGAGGGCCGCTGGACCATCGAGGCGGCGATCGAGGAGGCGGTGCCGGCGGACGTGCTGACGGCGTCGCTGTTCGTGCGATTCCGCTCACGCCAGCAGCATACCTTTGCGGAAAAGATACTGTCGGCGATGCGGCTGGGATTCGGCGGCCACGTCGAGACCCCCAAGAAATAGGAGTTCCAATGCGTGTAGGCGTTTTCTACTTCCCGACCGACTACGGCATCAACGTGGTCGAACTTGCCCAGGCGTTGGAGGCTCGTGGTTTCGACTCCCTGTTCGTGCCCGAGCACACTCATATTCCGCTCAGCCGCAAGACGCCCTTTCCCACCGGTGGCGAACTGCCCAAGCGCTACTCGCATACCCACGATCCGTTCGTTGCACTGGCCTTCGCGGCGGCCGCGACCAAGAAGCTCCTGGTCGGTACCGGCATCCTGCTGGTGCCGCAGCACGAGCCCATCGTCACGGCCAAGAGCATCGCCTCGCTTGACCAGCTTTCGGGCGGCCGCTTCATCTTCGGAATCGGTGGTGGCTGGAACGAGGACGAGATGGAAAACCATGGCGCCCGCTACAAGACGCGCTTCAAGCAGATGCGCGAACACGTCTTGGCCATGAAAGAACTCTGGACCAAGGACGAGGCCGCCTTCCACGGCGAGTTCGTGAACTTCGATCCGGCGTGGTCCTGGCCGAAGCCGGCGCAACGTCCGCATCCGCCGATTCTGCTCGGTGGCGAGACCGACCACACCCTGAAGCGCATCGTGGAATACTGCGACGGCTGGTTTCCGCGCCCACGCTCCGGTTTCGATGCTGCCACGGCCCGCGACCGCCTCACGCGCATGGCGGAGTCGGTGAAACGTGATCCCTCGACGCTCTCGATCACGGTGTTCGGCGCGCCGCCGGAGGCTGCAGCGCTCGCGTCCTACGAAAAGGTCGGCATTCAGCGTGCGCTGCTGGCGATCCCCGACGGGAACCGCGACGAGATTTTGCGCCATCTCGATACGATCGCGCCGCTGGCGAAAGCCCACGCGTGAAGGTCGCCGTCGGTCTCGGCTTGATGGAGTTTCCGTTTGCCGGGGCGGACGACTATTGGCGCTGGGTCGATCTCTGCGAGGCGGGCGGCGTCGATTCGCTGTGGCAGACCGACCGGCTGGTCAGTCGCCAGCCGATCCTCGAATGCATGACGACGATGGCGGCGCTGGCCGGCCGCACGCGCCGGATGCGCTTCGGCATGAACGTCGTTTCCCTGGCGCTGCGCGATCCGGTCCTGCTGGCCAAGCAATGCGCCACGGTCGACGTTCTTTCGGAGGGCCGGCTGCTGCCGGCCTTCGGCATCGGCAGCCCACTGGGGCCGGAATGGCAGGCGCTCGACATCGATACAAAGACGCGGGGACGCCGAACCGACGAGAGCCTCGAAATCATCGCCCGCCTGTGGCGCGAGGAGAGCGTCGACTTCGCGGGCAAGTATTACCGTCTCTCGGGGGCCTCGGTCTCGCCCCGGCCGGTGCAGCCCGACCTGCCGATGTGGATTGGCGGCTCGTCGGATGCCGCCGTCCGGCGGACGGCGCGCTACGGCACCGGCTGGCAGGGTGGTGCCGAGGGGCCGGCCGAGGCCGGCCGGGTCGTTGCCGCCATCAAGCAGGCCCTCGCCGGGATGGGCCGCTCGATCGACGAGGACCATTATGGCGCAGCCTTTCCGTTCTATTTCGGCAAGGCCACAGACGGCGTCGTATCAGGCGCCATGGCCGCTTATGCCAAACGCACCAACCGCGATCCAGCGCGCTATTTCGCCATCGGTGACGAGACGGCGGTCCTCGACAGGATCGCCGAGTATGTCGATGTCGGCGTCCAGAAGTTCATCCTGCGGCCGGTGGGCGATGGCGCCAGTGTGTTGGCCCAGACCCGGCTGCTCATCGAGAAGGTGCTGCCGCGGGTCGGCGCGAAGTGGCCCAAGGCGGCGTGAGGGGGATACGATGAAAATCGGCGTGGCGATGTTCTTCACGGACTACTCGATGGGCCCCGGCGAACTCGCCATCGCGGCGGAAGAGCGTGGCTTCGAATCGTTGTGGGCGCCCGAGCACTCGCACATCCCATTGTCGCGCAAATCGGCCTTCCCGAGCGGCGGTGAGCTGCCGAAGAAATACTACGATGCGATGGATCCGTTCGTGGCGCTCACCGCTGCGGCGGCCGTCACCAAGACGCTGAAGGTCGGGACCGGCATCTGCCTGATCGCCCAGCGCGACACGATCCAGACCTCCAAGCAGGTCGCCTCGCTCGACCAGATTTCCGGTGGGCGTTTCCTGTTCGGCGTCGGCAACGGCTGGAACAGCGACGAGATGGAGAACCACGGCACCGTCTTCGCCACCCGCCACAAGTTGGCGCGCGAGCGCATCGAGGCGATGAAGGAGATCTGGACCAAGTCCAAGGCCGAGTATCACGGCGAGCTGGTCAACTTCGATCCGATGATGAGCTGGCCCAAGCCGGTGCAGAAGCCCCATCCGCCGATCATCGTCGGCGGTGCCTTTCCCTACGGTGCGCGCCGTGCCTTGCGCTACGGCGACGGCTGGATGCCGCACCGCGTGCGCAAGACCTATGCCGACGTGAGCGCGTTGATCCCGAAGTTCCGCGAGATGGCCAAGGAAGCCAACCGCGATCTCGCCTCGGTGCCCGTCACTATCTGGGGCGCCAAGGAGGACGAGAGTCTGTTGAAGCGCGACCGCGACGACGACGTGGCGCGCATCGTCGTCAGCCTCGACTCGGCGAAGGCAGACACGATCCTGCCCGAACTCGACCGCTGGGCGAAGCTGTTGCGGACCGTAGCCTAAAGCAGCTTCACGACGCTTTTCTGAAACTGCGCCATCTCCGACAGCATCGCATCGACGGTTGCGCCGGCAAAGCCGAAGTCGAGGCTGCCGACCCCCAGATCGCTCAGCGCCCGCATGTCGGCGGCGATTTCAGCCGGCTTGCCGGAGAACAGCCGCCGTTCGCCGTCACCGGCCTTGGGTGGGGCCTTCTCGCCCAGCGCCGTGCAGCGGAAGGCAAGGCCGACCGCCTTGGGATCGCGGCCCGCTTCGGCCGTGAGCTTGTGCAGGCGTGCGACATTGGCCTTGAAGCGGGCCAGGCTGTCGAGCGGATTGGCCGGGTTGGTGCCGATCGGATACCAGGCATCGCCGATGCGCGCGGTGCGGCGCAGCGCCGGCCCGCTTTCGCCGCCGACCCAGATCGGCGGATGCGGCTTCTGCACCGGCTTGTGCGAGAAGTCGATATTGTCGAAAGAGACGTACTCGCCGGCAAAGCGCGGCTTGTCCTTGGTCCAGAGCTCGATGAAGGCCTTGATATATTCGTCGGTGACCTTGCCGCGCGCGGCGAAATCGGGCGCGCCGATGGCCTCGAACTCCTCCTTCATCCATCCGGCGCCGATACCGACGGTCAGGCGCCCGCCCGACAGCACGTCGATGGTCGACAGCATCTTGGCCGTCAGAACCGCCGGGCGATGCGGCACCACCATCACCGAGGTGACCAGCCTGAGGCGCGTCGTCTTGGCGGCGATGAAGGCCACTTCGATGAGCTGTTCGTGGCGTTCGGCGCGGGTACCGGCCGGGAATTCTCCGGTCGCGCTGTAGGGATAATTCGCCTGGATACTGGTCGGTATCACCACATGGTCGCTGAAGGTGGCGTAGTCGAAGCCCATGGCCTCGCCTTCAACCGCCAGCCGCGTCAGATGCTCAGGTGCCGCCAGCAGTCCGGCGGTCGGCGCGTTGAAGCCGATCAGCATGTCGATCTCCCCTCAAATTGAATGGCTTTTGTGACGGCGCCCATACTACACGATGCGGCCGGGCGTGATTGACGCTATGTTTTGGCCATGATGACGACAGGCGTTTCTTTGGCCGCGTTGATGGCCGAGGCCGGTGAGCTGCGTGACCGCGGCCACGGCCGGCTGATCTCGTACTCGCGCAAGGTGTTCATTCCGCTCACGCACCTCTGCCGCGACGTCTGCCACTACTGCACCTTCGCCGAGCGACCGCGCGCCGGCCAGCCGGCCTATCTGTCGCCCGACCAGGTCCTCGCCATCGCCCGCGCCGGTGCGGCGGCGGGATGCACCGAGGCGCTGTTCACCCTGGGCGACAAGCCCGAGTTGCGTTACAGCGCGGCGCGCGAGGCGCTGGCGGCACTGGGGTACGAGACCACGATCGGCTACCTGACGGCGATGTGTGCTCTGGTGCTGCGCGAGACCGGGTTGCTGCCGCATGCCAATCCGGGCGTCATGACGCGCGAAGAGATCGCGGGCCTGCGCGCCGTGACGGCGAGCCAGGGCATCATGCTCGAGTCGACCAGCGAGCGGCTGTGCGAGAAGGGCGGCGTACATTTCGGCTCCCCGGACAAGCATCCGGCGGTGCGGCTGGAAACGATCCGCCTCGCCGGCGAACTGAAGGTGCCGTTCACCACCGGGATCCTGATCGGTATCGGCGAGACACGTGAAGAGCGTATCGAGGCGTTGACGGCCATCCGCGACCTGCACGCCGCACATGGACACATCCAGGAAGTGATCGTCCAGAATTTCCGCGCCAAGCCCGACACCAAGCGCGCCGACGCCGACGAGCCGGACCTCGAAGATCTGCTGTGGACCATCGCTACCGCCCGCAAGATTCTCGGACCCGACATGAACCTCCAGGCGCCACCCAACCTGTCGCCCGGCGTCTATCCGCGTCTGATCGCGGCCGGCCTGAACGACTGGGGCGGCATCTCGCCGGTGACGCCCGACCACGTGAACCCCGAAGCGCCGTGGCCGGCGATCGACGAGCTGGCGCGGCTGAGCGCGGAGCAGGGCAAGGTGTTGGTCAATCGCCTTGCCGTCTATCCGGCCTATGCGCGCCACCCCGACGTCTGGTTGACGCCCGAGGTCGCCACCCAGGTCCGGCGCATGAGCGATGCCGACGGCCTGGCGCGCGACGACGACTGGTCGCCGGGCGAGACGACGCCGCCACCGGCGCCGCGGATTCTCATGAGTGAGGTCGATGCCGGAATTCGTCGCGCCGTCGATCGCGCGACCTCGGGCCAGCGCCTCGATCCGCCTGAAATCCAGCGCCTGTTCGCAGCGCGCGATGCTGATTATCGGCATGTCACCGGCGCCGCCAATGCCCTGCGTCAGGCGGTCAGCGGCGACGTCGTGCGCTACGTCGTCAACCGCAACATCAACTACACCAACATCTGCTATTTCCGTTGCCGCTTCTGCGCCTTTTCCAAAGGCCGCACCCACGAAGACCTGCGTGGCGCGCCCTACGATCTCGCACTCGACGAAGTGAAGCGGCGCGCCGTCGAAGCCTGGGAACGTGGTGCCACCGAAGTCTGCATGCAGGGCGGCATCCATCCCGACTACACGGGCGAGACCTACGTCGCGATCTGCAGGGCGATCAAGGAAGCCGTGCCAGCCATGCACATCCATGCCTTCTCGGCGCTGGAAGTGACGCAGGGCGCGGCGACCCTGCAGCAGCCGATATCTGCGTTCCTGGCCAGCCTGCAGCAGGCCGGGCTCGGTACACTCCCTGGCACCGCGGCTGAAATTCTCGATGATGAAGTTCGAGCCATCATCTGCCCCGACAAGATCAACACCGCCGAGTGGCTGGAGGTGCAGCGCGCGGCACATAAGCTCGGCCTGCGCACGACCTCGACGATCATGTACGGCCATGTCGAGACACCGCTCGCCTGGACACGGCATCTGCTGGCGCTGCGCGACCTGCAGGTGGAGACCGGCGGCTTCACCGAGTTCGTGCCGCTGCCGTTCGTGCACATGGAAGCGCCAATGTATCGCCAGGGTCGTGCCCGCCGCG
>ERZ890510.1067-NODE-1067-length-19230-cov-5.069413_pt1 | contig 19230 bp, 18 predicted proteins | sample MGYA00521265_ERZ890510 | MGnify/ENA primary metagenome ERZ890510 (study PRJEB32303, sample SAMEA104408624) | aquatic metagenome | biome: Brackish water; feature: Chemocline; material: water | place: Baltic Sea | collected 2014-10-26T21:54:00 | depth 110 m ...
CTGCCGCATTTGATCGCCTACAACATCGTGCGCACCGCCGACGATCTTGAGACCGTCACCGAATCCGAAGTGTTTAAGTATTCCGCCGGCGGCTTTCGCGACTTCACGCGTATCGCGGCGAGCGATCCCGTGATGTGGCGCGATATTTTTCTGAACAACAAAGAAGCCGTGTTGGAAATGTTGGGCCGGTTCACCGAAGACCTGTCGGCGCTACAACGCGCCATCCGGTGGGGCGATGCCGAGACATTGGAGACATTGTTTCGGCGCACCCGCGATATTCGCCGCGGCATCATTGCCGCCGGCCAGGACGAGCCCGAGCATTTGAAGAAGTCCTGACCGCCTATTGCAGGTTGGGAATTGCTAGTAGCTCCGGGACCGGCAGCAGATCGCCCACGGCGAATGGGCCGATCGAGAGCCGGCCAAACTGCGCGGTGACGGGGATGCGGGTGCGGCCCGAGTCGGTACGCTCGCTCAGCAAATTTATCGAAATTTTGGCCGCCGCCGCATCGCGGGGTCGGATGATCTCGGCGGCTTGCAGCCGGTCGATGAATGCCGAGAGGCCGAGGAACGTCGCGGTCATCGCGCCCAGAGGGCGCAGGTCGTCGTCGAGCGTGAACGTGCCCTCGGCGTCGACCCGGAGGCTGCCCCATTCGATCCGCGTGTCGCGCAGGTCCAGCGTGCCGCCGCCCAGGCGCCACGCGTCGAGCTGGCGCTCAAGCTGACCAGCGCGCCAGGTGCCCTTGAGATCGGCGGCGACCTTGATGCGATCGATCGTGCCCCCTAGGCGTTGCAGTAGGTCGAGTGCGCTGGTGATGTCGTTGGCCTCAACTTCTAATGAGCCTTGTCCGTCGGGCGCGCTGGTTGCGCGCAGGTCCAGCCGGCTGGCGGCGATATCATCGCGCACGCCCAGGACGTGCAGGATGGGGCGCTCGAGACGCGCGGTGACGGTGCGTGGCCAATTGGCGTCGTCGAGATGCGCGGTCATGTGGAGCGCGGCGGCATTAATCTCGACATTGCGAGAATTGCCGCGCGCCGAAAAGGTCAAGCCGTTATCGGGCGCCGTGATGGTCAGTGTCCGCGGCGCCCAGGTGCGCGCGGTGGCGCGAAAGCCTTCGGCGCGCCACGAAAAAGTGCGCTCGTCTGTGCGGGCCACCACGGCTTGGTCAGCGGTGAGCGTAAAGGACAGTGGAAAACCAGTGATCTGCAGACTGTTGAGGACGACGAAATTGCCTGCCGCGCGTTGCTGTGCGGTCCACTCAATGATCCCGGTCTTGAGGCGCTCGGCGGCGTCGAACCAGAACGCGCTATAGAGGCCGGCCGCCAAGATCACGAAAAAGCTGATGGCCAGCGTGGCCCACAACGTGGTCCGGGGGCGGCGCCGGCGTTCGAACGCGGCACTTGCGTATTCAGCCATTCAGATGCGCGCGTTGGCGGTGGTCCATCGGCCTAGTATATAGCGGGCGCGAAACGACACGGCCACACGCGCGGGCCCTGGGCGTGGGCGAAGGAGTGACTGGTGCAACAAACCGGCGACGGCGATATTTGGGTGTTCGGCTACGGCTCGCTGATGTGGCATCCGTGCTTTCCCTTCGTCGAGGCCGCGCCGGCGCATCTCTACGGCTATCACCGGGCGTTTTGTTTGTTTTCCGAACATTACCGGGGCACCCCGGAACGGCGCGGGCTGGTGCTGGGCCTGGACCGCGGCGGCTCATGCCGGGGCCGCGCCTTTCGCGTCGCGGCAACTGAGGCCGAGGCGGCGATGGACTACCTCCTCAAGCGTGAGATGTTCGGGCACGCGGTGGATGTGTATGCGCTGAAGTGGTTGCGGGTGGCTTTGGGCTCGGCGCGCACCGGCGGTTCATCAACGGACGATAATGCCGGGACAAATTCCTCCCCCTCTTTGAGGGGCCCTTCGACAAACTCAGGTGGTGGGAGGGGGTCGCCGGAGAAGACCCCCACTGAATCACGCGCCGCGAACCCCCCTCTTGATCTCCCCCCTGCAGGCAGGGGGGAGAGACGCCTGTCGCCCGGCACGACCGTGGTGCGCGCCGCGTGCTTCGTGGTTAATCCGGCGCACGATCACTATGCGGGGAAACTAAGCCTGGAACGGATCGCCAAGATCGTCGCGGGCGCGTCAGGCCAGAGCGGCAGCAACCGCGAGTACCTGGCCAATACGATTGCGCATTTGGATGAATTGGGGATTGCCGACGGGCCGTTGCACAAGGTGCAGAGGTTAGTGGACTAGGTCGCCTAGCTACACTTACTAAACCCGCAACTCGTGCAGGTGTCGCAGCCTTCTAGGCGCATCAGGGAGGGTTGCGAGCAGCGCGGGCAGGAGCGGTGGCGGGCGTCGGACGGGCCGTCTTCCATGCCGGCGACCTTGCGGAGCTCGAGCGCTTCTTGGTCTTTGTTGCCCGGGTCCGCGATGAAGCCGATGTTGATCAGGTGCTTTTCGATGACGTCGCCGATCGCGGCCAGCAGCGAGGGGACGTAGGCGCCGTCGACCCAATAGCCGCCGCGCGGGTCGAACACGGCCTTGAGTTCCTCGACCACGAACGAAATATCGCCGCCCCGCCGGAACACGGCCGAGATCATCCGCGTGAGGGCCACCGTCCAGGCGTAGTGCTCCATGTTCTTGGAGTTGATGAAAACCTCGAAGGGCCGCCGCCGGCTGTCCTGGATGATGTCGTTGATGGTGATGTAGATGGCGTGGTCGCTCTCGGGCCAGCGCACCTTGTAGGTCGAGCCGGGTAGGACGCCGGGGCGATCCAAGGGCTGGGTCATGTAGACGACGCCGCCCGCCTCAAAGGGATCGTTGTGGCGCGCAGGGGGCGCGCCGAGCGGTAGTTCGGACTGCGCGGTGTCCTTGGCGGGTTCGGTCCGTAGTACCGCGCCGGTGATGTCGTTGGGCCGGTAGGTGGTGATGCCCTTGCAGCCTTGTTCGTAAGCGCTGAGGTAGACGTCTTTGAATGCCTCGAAGTCGATTTCCTCAGGCACGTTGACGGTTTTTGAGACGGCCGAATCGATATAGGCCTGTACCGTGGCTTGCATGCGCACGTGGTCGGCGGGCGTCAGGCTTTGGGCGTCGACGAAGGCGTCCGATAGCGCCGTGCTCTCGCCGAATTCGCGGCGGTAGAGACGGAACGCATAGTCGCTGACGTCTTCCTCGCGGCGGCTACCGTCGGGCATCAAGACGGTGCGCTTATAGGCAAAGCTGAAGACCGGTTCGAGGCCCGAAGAGACATTGTCGGCAAAGATCGAAATGGTGCCCGTCGGCGCGACCGAGGTTAGCAAGCCGTTGCGGATGCCTTTGGCGGCGATGGCGGCGCGCACGTCGTCGTCCAACTGTTGCACCGATTCGCCGGCAAGGTACTGGTCTTGGTCGTAGAGCGGGAACGATCCCTTTTCGGCGGCAAGATCGGCTGAGGCGAGATAGGCCGAGCGCCGCAACGTGCCCATCCATGCCTGGGTCAGGGCGACCGCGGCATCGCTGCCGTAGCGAGCGCCGCACATGATCAGCGCATCGGCGAGGCCGGTGACGCCCAGGCCCATGCGGCGTTTGTTGCGGGCTTCGGTGGCCTGGGCTTCCAGGGGAAAGCGCGAGACGTCGATGGCGTTGTCCAGCATACGAACGGCGATGCGGGTCATCTCATCCAGCGCCTGAGTGTCGAGATGCGCGTCGGCAGCAAACGCGTTTTTGACCAGCTTGGCCAAGTTGACCGAGCCCAACAGGCAGGCGCCGTAAGGCGGCAAGGGTTGTTCGCCGCACGGGTTGGTCGCGTTGATGGTTTCGCAATAGGCGAGGTTGTTGAGCCGGTTGATGCGGTCGATGAAGATCACGCCGGGTTCGGCAAAGGCGAAGGTCGCGCGCATGATCTTGTTCCATAGATCGCGCGCGGAGACTGAATCGAAAATGGTGCCGTCGAAGGTGAGGTCCCACGCGCCGTCGTTCTTGACGGCGTCCATGAAGGCGTCGGTGACCAGGACCGAGAGGTTGAACATGCGCAAGCGGCCGGGCTCGCGCTTGGCTTCGATGAAGGCTTCGATGTCGGGATGATCGCAGCGCAACGTCGCCATCATCGCGCCGCGACGGTGGCCGGCCGACATGATGGTGCGGCACATTGCGTCCCACACATCCATGAACGACAGCGGGCCCGAGGCGTCGGCGCCGACGCCTTTGACAGGCGCGCCTTTGGGCCGCAACGTCGAGAAGTCGTAACCGATACCGCCGCCTTGCTGCATCGTCAGAGCGGCTTCTTTGAGGTTGTCGAAGATCGTTCCCATGTCGTCCTGGATCGTGTTCATCACGAAGCAATTGAACAGGGTGACGCGGCGCTCAGTCCCGGCGCCGGCGATGATGCGGCCCGCCGGCAGAACTTTGAAGTCGGCCAGCGCGCCGTAGAATTTCTCGGCCCAGGATTCGGGGTCTTTCTCGGGCGCCGCCAAGGCGGTGGCGACGCGGCGCCAGGTATCCTCGATCGACTTATCGACAGGCGTGCCGTCGGGCGCCTTGAGACGGTACTTCATGTCCCAGATTTGCTGGGCGATCGGGGTCAAGGCGGCCATGGGGTGTGCTCAAATGGAAGAAGCGGGGCGCGATGGTAGGCCCGGCCTCGTAGGGGCGTCAACGCGGATGTTCTAGAAATGTTCTCTCTAGAGAAGCCGTTCTAACACACTGATATATATGAGTTATTGAGGGTTGTTCAAGTTATCCACTGATATGCTTCTCGGTCGGAGCGGGGATCACGGGGATTTCCATCGGCTTGATGCGCAGGGTTATCCCCCGAGTTATCCACATTCGATCACTGGATATCGGTCGATGCCGAGCTATCCCTAAAGGGCGGTTTCGGCGAGCCGGGTGGACGCAGGTTCGATGGCCGCTTCCAGCTTGGCCATGAAGTCCTTGCGGTTTAGCCCGGGCGCGATGGGCGGTAGGTATTCCAAGACGATGGTGCCGGGCTGGCGGCGGATCGAGCGGCGCGGCCAGGCGATGCCAGAGTTGAGCGCGACCGGCACGACCGGAATCCCCAGCTGACGGTAAAGCGCGGCGATCCCGGGTAGATAGGGCGCGCTCGTGCCGGGCGCGACGCGGGTGCCTTGCGGGAAGATCACGATGGGACGGTTTGCCGTGGCGGCGGCTTTGGCGGCGTCGATCATCGTGCGGATCGCGGCACTCCCGGTGTCGCGGTCGATCGGGATCATGCGCGAATGGCGGCAGTACCAACCGTAGACCGGGATCTTCAGCAGTTCGGCCTTCATCACGATGGCGGGGTCGCGGGCGATGATGTGAAAGATCATGGTGTCCCAGGCCGACTGGTGCTTGGCGGCGATCAGCACCGGGCCGGGCGGGATGTTTTCGCGGCCGCGAATTTCATACCGGATGCCCGCAATGACGCGCAGCAATACCATCACGCCGTAAGCCCAGATCGTCTGACCCCGCACGGTTGCCATCGGCGGCATCAAGAGCGAGGGCAGCCAGGCCAAGTTAATGACGATCGACCAAATCCAGAAGGCGACCTGAAACGCGAACCCGCGTAGCAGGCTCATGCGACGCCCTGGGCGAGCAGCGCAGCGGCCGCCGCGGCGAGATCGTCGTAGACGGCAACGGGTTGAACCGAGGGCGGCAGGCCGGTGGCTTCGCTGGCGCGGCCCTTGCCGCTGCGCACCAAGATGCGGTGAATACCGAGTGCGGCGGCGGCCTCAAGATCGCGCAGCGTGTCGCCGATCATGACGGCGTCGCCCGGCGGGGCGGCGAATTGGGTGAGCGCTTCTTGCAACATGCCGGGGCCGGGCTTGCGCCGCGCGGTCGCCGCCCACGGTGGGTCGGTGCAAACGATCACCGCGTCGAGCCGGCCACCGGCGGCAGCCACCGCCTCGATCAGCGCGGCGTTGACGGCATCAAGATCGGCCTGGGTCATTAGACCACGGCCGACGCCTGACTGATTGCTGACGACCGCGATGGTGTGCCCGGCGGCGTTGAGGCGCGCGACGGCCGTGGCGGCGCCAGCGAGCATGACCAATTCGTCCGGCGATTTGACGAAGTCTAGACGGTCTTCGTTAAGCACGCCGTCACGGTCGAGCAGGATCAGCATACGGTCAGGGTAAACGTCGCAGCGCGCGCAGCACGGTCGTCCGCGCCGTCACCATGGCGATCAGCGCTGAGACCAGCGGGATGCAAAGCAACGCGATCCAGGCGTTGAGGCCGAGCGACAGACGCGGCAAGAACGTTGCGTCGATGCCTCGCGCGGCCAATGCCAATGCCACCAGGGTCGCGGTCGCAAGAACAAGGCCGAGGACCCCGCCTAACAACCCATACCCTAGAGCGTGCATGACGAAACGGCGCGCGATGTAACTGTCGCGCGCGCCGATCAGATGCAACAGCTCAATGGTGTCGCGGTGCGAGGTCAACCCGGCGCGCGTGGCAAACACGACAATGGACACTGCGGCGATCCCAACGATGAGAACAACGACTGCGCCGACCAATTGTACGGCGCGCGCTAAGTTCACCAGGCGCCGTAGGAAAATGCCGTTGTCGCTGATCCTTGAGCCGGGGACGGCGTTCTCCAAACGCTGCGACATTTGCTCGAAGTCGATGCGCGCGGCGGTATCGACGCTTACATCGATAATGATGGGAATGGGCAGGTTCGCGGGCAAATCATCCGCGCCAAGCCATGGCTCCAACAACGCTTGGGCCTCGGCGTAAGGCAACGCGACCGCGCTGAGAACGCCGTCGGTTTCGCGCAGCAGGGCAATAGCGGTATCGACACGCGCTTTTGCCTCGGCACCCTCGGGTGCCTGCGCCACACCGGGTAACTGCACCGTCAACGCGCCGCGTAAGCCTTCGCTCCATTCCTGCACGGTGCGCTCGAGGGCAAAGGTACCGGCCAGCGCGAGCGCGGCCAAATACACCATCGCGCCGACGATCAGCGGGATGACGCGGCGGGTTGCTTCGCCGCCTAACGGCAATTCGGTGCGGCGCGGGATCATGCGGGGTGCTCGGCGTCGCTATCGAGGGTCACGTCGTCGGCGGTCTCCGTTGGCGGCGGTGGCTGGTGCAGCGTCAATTCACCGTTGGCCAACCGCAACTCGGGCCGCCCGAAGGTGGCGATGAGCGAGCGGTCGTGCGTCGCGATCACGACCGTCGTGCCGATCTTGTTGAGTTCTTCGAAGAGATGAAGGATGCGCAACCCCTGGGCGAGATCGATATTGCCGGTGGGTTCATCGGCGAGCAGTAGATTGGGGCGGCCGATAACCGCGCGGGCGATCGCCACCCGCTGCTTTTCGCCGTCCGATAGGGTGGAGGGCCGGGCGTTGATCTGACCCGCCAGTCCGACCCAAGCCAGCAGTTCGGATACGTGCGATTCGATTTGCTCGCGCCGGGCGCCGGCGATGCGTAGCGGCAGCGCGACATTCTCGAGGGCGCTGAGGTGGTCGAGAAGGCGGAAATCCTGAAACACCACGCCGATACGGCGACGCAGGGGCGGGAGGTCGTCGCGCCGGGTCGTACCGATATCCTGGCCGAACATTTCGATTTCGCCGCGCGTCGGCCGCTGCGCGAGGTACATCAGCTTCAAAAGGGTGGTCTTGCCCGCGCCAGATGGCCCGGTCAGGAAATGGAACGATCCCGGCGTTAACCTAAAGGTTAGGTCGCGGAGCACCTCAGGGCCGTGGCCGTAACGCTTTGCGACATTCTCGAATCGAACCACGCGAGGGGGTTCTCCATGGGCGGGCGTGGCAGAATCGCATACGGTGACCCGCACCGTCCAGCCGCCATGCTTGTCGCATATGGCCAAAGGGCCTATAAAGATTTGGCCGTAAAATCAATCGCGTAAGCATGATTGTCACTTGCCCGAACTGCAGTACGCGGTATCAGCTCGATGCTCAATTCCTGGGTCCACAGGGTCGCGCGCTGCGATGCGTGAAGTGTGGACACTCGTGGACTGAGCGCCCGAAGGCTGCTGCTGCGCCTGTAATCGTCGAAACAGACACCGACGACGTCGAAGTCCCCGACTTTGGCCTCGATGTGCCGACCCGTGCGCGCCGCGGGCGCACGCCGGCCGCTGCACGCCGCCGCGAACGCGGCCGTGGCCGCAAGGCGCGTCGTGCCGAGGGTAGCGGCGGCGTTGGCTGGGCGGCGTTGGGCGTCGTCGTCGTCGCCATTGTCGCAGGGCTCTACTTCTTCCGCGTCGAGGTCGTGACCTATTGGCCACCGGCCCAAGCCGCCTACGATCTCGCGAAGTTGGATACGTCGCCGCCGGTGACCGCGCCGGGCGCAGATCTCAGGATCCTCAGTAATCCCACAGTCGATTTCCGCGACGACGATGGGACCCTTGTGATCGACATCGAGGGTGAAGTCCAAAACGTCAGCCGCTTGACGCGCTCGGTCCCGCAGATCATGCAGGTGATCTTGCTCAATGAGGGCAACGAAGTCCTGACCGAATGGAAGTTCCGTTCGCCGGTCAGCATCTTGGGTCCGCTCGACAAATTTTCGTATCGGACCAGCATTATCGACGCGCCACGAGAAACCCGCCGGCTGCAGGTGACGTTCGTCACGCAGAGTGACGGGTGAGCGGCGCCGCGATCGAGGCCGATTCAGTCAGCGCGCGCTCTGAGGTCGACGTCCTGTTTTCTGCCGAGTCGATTGCCCAGCGGGTCGACGCATTGGGCGGCGAGATTGCCGCGCATATCGACCGAAACTGCATGGTCATCGCGGTGCTTAAAGGCAGTTTTGTCTTTTGCGCTGATCTGATTCGGGCCCTGCACCGCGCCGGGATGCATCCGCGGATCGATTTCCTCACGTTGTCCAGCTACGGCACCGGCACCGAAAGTTCCGGCGATGTGCGAATCACGCGCGACATTTCCGACGACGTTGCCGGCATGGATGTCCTGCTGGTGGACGATATTCTTGAGTCGGGCCGCACGATGGTGTTCGCCAAACGATTGATTGAGGAACGCGGCGCAAAGTCCGTGAGCATCTGCGTCTTTCTAGACAAAGCCGAAAAACGAAAGGTCGCCATCGAGGCCGACCATGTCGGCTTTATCTGCCCCGACCAATTCGTTGTCGGCTATGGACTCGATTACGCGCACTATTACCGCGAACTACCCTTCGTCGGGGTGTTGCGTCGGGACTAGCCGCTATGGGCCGGGTGCTGGTGGCCTAGGACGATCTTGTCATTGCCGAATTCATGCGCCGCGTCTTAGCGGTGCGCGGCTACCTGCCGTAAAGTGCAGCTGACGCTTAGAAGCGGCGGAGCAACCGGTTGAGGTAGTCGAGTTCGATTTGCGGCCGCCGCCGGTCGCCCGACCGCCGATACAACTCTTGCAGGATTTCGCGGGCGCGTTGGACGTCGAACTCGCTGGGGATTTCGACGCGGCTGTCGTCGAGAATGCCAAACCCATTTTGAGGTCGGCCGAACGGATCGCGCCCGGCGCGGGCGAATGGATTGGGGCCTTCGTCCAAGCCGGGGTCGCTGCCCAGCGCTTCAAGCATGTCGCGAATCACCGAGTTGGCGCCCTGGCGCAATTGATCCAGCGCCTCGGTCATTGGATCGATGGCGCCGCCGGGTCGGCGGGCCTCGAGTTGTCCGCGCGCACTATCCATGGAGCGTTCGGCGCGGCCCAGTGCGCCTGGTATATCCTGGCCCTGTTCGCCCAATCGCCGCATCATTTCGCCGAGACGGCGGCGCAAATCTTCCTGGCGCTCCGCCAACGATGGCTGGTCCCCTTGGCCTTGTTGACCCTGCTGCCCCGGTCGTTGCTCACCGCGCTCGCCGCGCTGGGATTCTTGGTAGGTCTCGTCGAGAAGTTCCTGCTGGCGCCGCAACAGTTCGTTGAGGTCGCGCAGCATCTCCTCACCCGGGCTGTTGCCGTCGGGCAGATTGGCGACGCGACCGTCGCGTAGGGATTCAAGCAATTCGCGCAGCTGCGACAGCAAGTCGCGCGCCGCGTCGCGGGCGCCGGTTTCGCTGAGTCGTTGTGCCTGATCTAGCAGCTGTTGCAGTTGGTCTTGTTCCAGCAGTTCGCCGGGCGGGATTTCGCGGTTGTCTCCGGCTTGCTGGTTTTGCAACGCACGTTCCGCCAATGCCTGGAGGAATTTCTCCAGGGCGTCGCGGACTTCTTGAATGCGCTGATTGATTTCCTGGTCAGTGGCGTTGGGGTCGGCCAACGCTTCCATCAGCCGGTCTTGGGCGGCGCGTAACTCCTGTTCGGCGAGCGACAGGGTGCCGTCTTCGATTCGCAGCGCCGTCTGCCATAGCAGGCCGCGGATTTCCGCGTCGCCCTCATCAGACAAGGCGGTGCGGCGTAGCTGCCAAACCGAACTGCGTAGGGCCAAGAACGCGGTAACGTCTTCGTAGTAGGTGCCGGGCCGGGCCGAAAGACGGTTGAGACTTTCGGCGACCTGGCCGCGCCGGTCGGGTGCCAGGGCGAGCACGCGCCGCTGCTCAACAATTTCGCGGGCAACTGGATGCTGGAATTCACGCTCGGGCAGGATGAGTTCGACCTCCGAACTGATGCCCTTCTGCTCGGCTAGATCAATTGCTTCGAGATGCATGATCACCGGCAAGCCAGCCCAAGGGTGCGGCGTCAAATCGTGAAAACTTGTCTCGCTCACCTCGGTGCGATCGCGTTGCGGCAAGGGTAGGTCGAGCGCCATGGTCTCGTCGCTGTCGGCGCGCCGGATATGGGCTTGAGCCGCGGCGACGCCGTAGTCGTCGTCGGCGGAGAAATCCAAACGAAGCGCCTGCCGTACTGTCGCAACGGGCTCTTCGTTGAAGCGAATCACCGGGTTGCGGTCCGGCACAATCGCAATCGACCATTCGGCGATCGCCTGCTCGCGTTGCTCGAAACGGATCGTGGCGCCTGCGGTCAGCGGGTGCTCGACTTCGAAATTCGATTTGTCGACGACGGTAAACGGCGTCACTGCCTCGTCGAGCCGCAGTTGCGGCAAGCCGCGCCCGCCGTGAACGCGCGCAAACAGGACGCTGCCAATCGGTACGTCGATTATTTGCGGTTCGCCGTCGGCGGCACGCTGCAGGAATATCGGTGGCTGGCCGGTGTAATCCGGTGGCGCGATCCACGCATCGATCGTCACCCCACCGGCACCGCCGAGGCTGGCAAAGTCGGGCTGGAACGCCAGGGCCATGCGGCGCGGCGCGTCCTCGCGGGCCGCCGCAAACGCGACGACGACAAGCAGCGCGATGATAATGCGCAAGCCCCACGGATCGGCGCCGCGGGCGAGCCCGGCCCTGGGCCAGCCGACATGCAGGTTGCGCAAGCTTTGCCGTGTCCGGCGGTGATGCTCTTCCCACAGCGCAGCCGACGCCGCGTCGCCGGTTCCGGTGGCAAGGCGGTCTTCGATCGCGGTCAGGGGACGATGGTTTAAGCCGCTTTCCTGTTCGAGCCGCCGCCGCGCGTGGTCGCGCAACGGTAGCGCGATTCGCAATAGGCCAAATCCAAGCGCGCCGAGTACGGCGAGTGCAAAGACGATCAACAAGCTGAGGTGAAGCCAGCCCGGGGTGAACGCCCAAATGTCGAAGAGGGACAGCGATACATAAATCAGCGCGACCGCGAGAGCCGGCCACAAGTTGGGCCAGACCCGTTCCCACAGCAGGGCGCCGAGTGCGACGACGAGACGCCAACCGACGGCCGGGGGTGCGTTATGAGGAGGCCGTTGTTTGTTCGCTTCGACGCTCATCCGACTCCCCGCGACTGGACTCTAAGGCGACAACCAATCAGGGAGGGCGTTGGTGGCCAGGAGTTCGTCATAGGTTTGACGCTTCCTGACGACCGCGTGGGCCGCGCCCCTGACCATAACCTCAGGCACTAATGGCCTAGCATTATACGTCGAGGCCATGACCGCAGCATAGGCACCAGCCGATCGTAGAACGAGTAAATCGTCCGCGAGCGGCACCACCATTTCGCGGTTTTCCGCCAATATGTCGCCGCTCTCACAGACCGGCCCGACGATATCGACCGGTTCCGGCGTTCCTTTGGCACGGCCTTGCAGGACCGGCACCACGCTGTGATGTGCCCCGTAGAGCGTCGGCCGGATCAAGTCATTCATCGCCGCATCGGTAATGACAAAGACTTTATGCGCTGAGCGTTTCACGTAGATCACGCGGGTGACGAGGATGCCGGCGTTGGCGACGATCAAACGCCCCGGTTCGAACATTAGCTTGCAGCCCAAGCCCGCGGTGACGCGCTTGACCATCGCGCCGTAGTCGGCCGGCGACGGTGGATCGGCAATGCCATAGGGCACGCCCAGGCCGCCGCCCAGATCAAGGCGGTCGATCGCGTGGCCGTCGCTGCGGAGCTGGCGGACAGCGTCGACCGCGATCTTGAAGGCCTGCTCAAACGGCGCGAGTTGCGTCAGTTGCGAGCCGATGTGGATCGCAACACCGCGCACGGCAAGACCGGGTAGCTCGGCAGCCTTTGCGAATACCGCGCGGGCTCCGGGCCACGCGACGCCGAACTTGTTGTCCTTGCGGCCTGTGGAGATTTTGTGATGGGTGCCGGCGTCGACGTCCGGATTGATACGGATGGCGATATCGACGGTGGCGTCGCGCGCCCGGGCAACGTCGCTTAGCGCGTAGAGTTCGGGCTCGGACTCAACATTGAACTGGAGAATCCCGGCATCGAGTGCGTAGGCCATTTCTTCACGCGTTTTGCCGACCCCGGAAAACACAATCCGGTCTGGCGCGACGCCGGCCGCGCGCACTTTACGAATTTCGCCGCCCGACACCACGTCGGCGCCGGCGCCGGCTTCGGCAAGCGTGCGGATAACGGCGATATTGTCGTTGGCTTTGACGGCGTAGAAAATTTCTGCGTCGAGGCCGGTAAGGGCCTCGGCAAACACGCGGTAGTGGCGCTGCAAGGTGGCCGTCGAATAGCAATAGAACGGTGTGCCGATCGTTTCCGCAAGGTCGGGCAAGGGCACGTCTTCGGCGTACAGAATGCCGTTCTTATAAGTGAAATGGTCCACGCTAAAACCTTGGGGCGGTCAGGACCGCCGCTCTTCCTTCTTGTCGGGGGGCGGCTGCAGGTCGCCCTTCTTGCCGCATGATGAGATGCCGGCGCCAAGCAACGCGGCGATCATGAAAATAATAAACAGCCGGGTCATGCAAGCCTCTTGCGGAAGGCGACGATTTGTTCGCGCACCCGGGTCGGCGATGTGCCGCCGTAGCTGATCCGGCTGGCCACTGAGGATTCGACCGACAGCACGTCCAAGACGCCTTTGGTGAACCGGGTATCGATGCCTTGCAGATCGCTCAGGCTCAAACCGGACAGATCGGCGCAGTTCTTTTCCTCGGCGGCCCGCACCGCGCGACCGGCAATTTCGTGGGCGTCGCGGAACGGCACGTTTGCTTCGCGCACCAGCCAGTCCGCAAGATCGGTCGCCGTTGAAAACCCTTGCGCCGCCGCGGCCCGCATCGCTGCGGCTTGGACTGTCATGTCGCGCACCATGCCGCCCATCGCCGCGACACACAGTTCGAGCGAATCATAGGCGTCGAACACCGGCTCTTTATCTTCTTGCATATCCTTGAAATAGGTCAGCGGCAGGCCCTTGAGCATGATCAGCAACGCATTCATGTCGCCGATCACCCGGCCGGTCTTGCCGCGCACGAGTTCGGCCGCATCCGGGTTGCGCTTTTGCGGCATCATCGAGGATCCGGTGCTGAATGCATCCGAGAGCATGACAAAGCGAAATGGCGCGCTCATCCAAATGACGATTTCCTCGGCGAGCCGCGACAGGTGAACCGACGTCAGGGCGCAGGCAGCGAGAAACTCGACCGCGAAATCCCGGTCGGAGACGGCGTCGAGCGAATTTGCCGCCGGCCGCTCAAAGCCGAGCGCCTGGGCCGTCTGATGCCGGTCGATGGGAAACGATGTGCCGGCCAAGGCGCCGGCGCCAAGCGGCGATTCGTTCAGGCGAAGGCGCGCGTCGCGCAGCCGCCCGCGGTCACGGTCGATCATCTCGGCATAGGCCAGAAGATGATGGCCGAAGGTGACGGGCTGTGCGGTCTGCAAATGGGTGAACCCGGGCATGATGGTTTCAGCATGCTCGTCGGCGCGGACGAGCAAGGCCATTTGCAGGTCCTTAAGGCCGGCATCGAGATTGTCGATGGCGTCCCGTACCCACAGCCGGAAGTCTGTCGCCACCTGATCGTTGCGCGAGCGCGCGGTGTGAAGCCGCCCGGCGACATCGCCGATCAGGTCCTTAAGCCGCGATTCGACGTTCATGTGGATGTCTTCGAGCTGGGCGCTGAAGTTGAACGCACCCGAATCGATTTCTGTCTCGACGGTGTCGAGCCCGCCCAAGATGGCTTTGCCGTCGGCGGCGGCGATGATCGCGGCATCGACCAGCATCTGACAATGCGCCCGCGATGCGGCGATATCTTGCTTGTAGAGCCGCCGATCGACATCGATTGAGGCATTGATCCGCGCCATAATCGCGGACGGACCCGCAGCAAAGCGGCCGCCCCACAGGGCGTTGGCGGAATCCTTATTTTTTGGCGGTTTTGCGTTCATGGTCCGGCTCGTTGGTGGCGGGCCATCATACAGGCGCGCGACTCATTGCGGCTAGGGCGCTAGGCCTGCCGTCGATCGAGGCGGCAGACGTGCTAGCGGGTGGGAACGGGCGTTTCGCCCGAATAATCGTAAAAGCCGCGGCCGCTCTTTTTGCCCAACCAACCGGCCTCGACGTATTTCACGAGCAGTGGGCACGGCCGGTATTTCGAATCCGCCAAGCCTTCGTAAAGGACCTGCATGATCGCTAGGCAGGTATCCAGACCGATAAAATCGGCGAGTTCCAGTGGCCCCATCGGGTGGCGCGCACCGAGTTTCATACTGGTGTCGATGGCCTCGACTGAACCCACGCCCTCATAGAGCGTGTAGATTGCCTCGTTGACCATCGGCAGCAAGATCCGGTTCACGATAAATGCCGGGAAATCTTCGGAGACGGCCGGGGTCTTGCCCAATGCCACGGCGACCGCCTTGACCGCCTCGAAGGTCGGGACGTCCGTCGCGATGCCGCGAATCAGCTCGACCAAATCCATCACCGGCACCGGGTTCATGAAGTGCAGGCCGATAAACTTATGCGGCCGGTCGGTGGTCGAGGCCAGCCGCGTAATCGAGATCGACGACGTGTTGGTCGCGATTAACGCGTCGGGCCGGAGTGTCGGGCACAAGGCTTGAAATATCTTGCGCTTGGTTTCTTCGTTTTCGGTCGCCGCCTCGATCACGAGATCCGCGTTGCTGAGCGGGCCATAGTCGGTGCCGGTCGTGATGCGGCCCATTGCCGCGTCACGGTCGCCGGCGCTGATTTTTTCGCGATTAACCTGCCGGTCCATGTTGCGCTGGATGGTCGCAACCGCCTTGGTCAATTGACCCTGGTCGATGTCGATCATCTTGACGGTATAACCTGCGAGCGATGCGACATGGGCGATGCCGCTGCCCATCTGGCCGGCGCCAATGATGCCGATCTCTTTGATGTCGACCATTGTCGAATCGTTCTTGATTGTGACCGGCCCATTCATCGTCAGGTCGCCTTCTTTAATTCTTCTTCGAGTTCAGGGACGATCTTGAACAAATCGCCAACGATGCCGTAGTCGGCGACTTGAAAGATCGGCGCCTCTTCATCTTTGTTGATGGCGACGATGACTTTGCTGTCCTTCATGCCGGCTAAGTGCTGGATCGCGCCGGAAATACCGACCGCGACGTACAGGTCTGGCGCGACGATCTTGCCGGTCTGGCCAACTTGATAATCGTTGGGTACGAAGCCGGCATCGACCGCGGCCCGGCTAGCGCCGACCGCAGCGCCGAGTAAGTCAGCGACCTTTTCGAGCATGGCGAAGTTCTCGCCGTTCTGCATGCCCCGGCCGCCCGAGATGATGACCCGGGCGCTGGTCAGTTCGGGACGCTCCGACTTGGACAGTTCGGCGCTGACAAAAGACGACAAGCCGGGATCGTCGGCCGCCGAAATGTCTTCCACCGTGGCGCTGCCGCCTTCGGCCGCGGCACCGTCGAAACCGGTGATGCGTACGGTGATGACCTTGATGGCATCGGCTGATTGGACGGTGGCCATCGCGTTGCCGGCGTAAATCGGCCGCACGAACGTATCCGCCGAGACGACCGACATGATGTCGGAGATTTGCGCGACATCGAGCAGGGCGGCGACGCGCGGCATGACGTTCTTGCCGCTGGTCGTGGCCGGTGCCAACAGCGCGCCGTAATTGCCGGCCAGGCCGACAAGCAGCGGGGCCAGCGATTCGGCCAGCGCATGCTCATACACCGCGGCATCGGCCTTCAGGACCTTGGTGACGCCGGCGATCTTGGCGGCCGCGTCTGCGGCAGCGCCGCAATTATGGCCGGCCACCAGGACATGGACGTCGGGGTCTATTTGCGAAGCCGCTGTGACAGTGCAATGCGTTGCCGGCTTGAGCGACTTGTTGTCGTGTTCGGCGAGGACAAGTACGGACATCAGATTACCTTTGCCTCGTTGCGCAATTTGCCGACGAGTTCGGCCACCGTTTCGACCTTGATGCCGGCCTCGCGCTTGGGCGGCTCTTCGACGCGAAGTGTCTTGAGCCGGGGGGCGACGTCAACGCCGTAGTCGTCCGGGCTTTTTTCGTCGATCGGCTTTTTCTTGGCCTTCATGATGTTGGGCAACGACGCATAACGCGGCTCGTTAAGCCGCAGATCGGTGGTCACGACCACCGGCATCTTGAGCGATACGGTCTCAAGACCGCCGTCGACCTCACGGGTCACCTTGGCGTTTGTGCCGTCAATCTCGATCTTGGAGGCGAACGTACCCTGGGCCCAGCCCAACAACGCGGCCAACATTTGCCCGGTCTGACTGCTGTCGTCGTCAATCGCCTGCTTGCCCAGGATGATGAGGTCGGGCTTCTCGGCTTCGGCAATCGCCTTGAGCAGCTTGGCAACCGCCAGGGGCTGCAATTCGCTATCGGTCTTGAGCAAGATGCCGCGGTCGGCGCCCATCGCCAGCGCGGTGCGGATGGTCTCTTGCGCCTGCTGGGGGCCCATCGAGACGGCGATAATTTCTTCGACCTTGCCGGCCTCTTTGAGACGAACGGCCTCTTCGACGGCAATTTCGTCGAACGGGTTCATCGACATTTTAACGTTGGCGAGTTCGACGCCTGAGTTATCGGATTTCACGCGGATCTTGACGTTGTAGTCGACCACACGCTTGACCGCGACGAGCACTTTCATCGTCGGTTCGCTCCCTCTTCAGCTTCGACCCTGCAAACGAGACTGCTCTGGCCGGGGGTCTATACCAGCCACACCACTTGTGTGCGGCGCAGCGTAATCATATTGCATGTGCGAAGTCAATCCAATGACAGCCTCGAGATGCTAGGTTTTGTGCGGCTTTATCGGTTGGCCCCAGGTCGCCACAGGATATCCCCGGCGCCCTTGTCGTTGAGGTAGCGCGCCATCACAAAGAATAGGTCGGACAGGCGATTGAGGTAGCGGATGGCCTCGGGATTGACCATTGCCGTCTCGGCAAGTTCGGTGGCGAGGCGCTCAGCGCGCCGACAGACCGTCCGCGCTTGATGGAGATAGGCCGAAGCCGGGGTGCCGCCGGGTAGTACAAACGAATTGAGCGGGGCCAGTTCGGCGTTCATCGCGTCGATTTCTTGCTCAAGCCTGGTCACTTGCGCCGCGATGATGCGCAAACTGGCACCGGACATATCGTCGGACGGGTTGCCGAGATCGGCGCCGAGGTCGAATAGGTCGTCCTGGATGCGGCCTAGCATCGCGTCGGCATCGCCGCTGGTGTGCTGGCGGACAAGCCCGATGACGGCGTTGGTTTCGTCGACGGTGCCGAACGCGGCGACGCGCGGGTCGTGTTTGGGCACACGGTCGCCACTGACCAGGGATGTCTGCCCCTTATCGCCGCCCCGCGTGTAAATGCGTGTCAGTTTGACCATGCGTTCTACTTTGTCGCCATGTACAGCAGCAAGAATATGACCACGCCGACCTGACTCCCGATCCGCGCCCGCATCATCAGATTGCTGCGCCGCCGGTTCGCTTCGCCCGGCCGCGCCATGATGAAGATGCCCGCGAACAGCGACAACACGACAACAACGAGGCTGATCACGAATAGAACCAAGAATATCGTGCTCATAGGCGTCTTTCGGTTGGTCGCGTGTGGCCCTAAGTGGACGGCGCGCATGCCCTGGGGTCATACCACGCATGTCGACGCAACATAAGGGCGGGGCGAACGTGCGTATACCGCGCCGCCGCCGCCACCTACAATGCCGCGCCCGTCCGGCTTTGGCTGAGGCGGCACCCCTCTGCAGTTTCGCCGGCCGGAAAGGACGCCCCAAGCGCATATGACCTGGCACCCCGCGCTTATCATCGCCTTTCTCACCGGGCTGATCGCCACCGGCCACATTTCGACAAACATCTACGCACCGTCGCTGCCGTCGATGGTCGACTTTTTTGCGACCGACGCGGCCAGTGTGCAGATGACGATCAGCGTCTATATGGCGGCGTTCGCGGTCGGCCAACTGATTTACGGGCCGTTGTCGGACCGTTTCGGGCGGCGGAAAATCCTACTCGGCGGTCTCATTATTTTCGTCGTCACGACGGTCATGATTATTGTTTTGCCGAGCATGTACCGCTCCGTTGATCTGCTGATTGTCGGTCGCGGGTTGCAGGCGCTGGGGGCGTGTTCCGGTCCCGTTGTCGCGCGCGCCATTATGCGCGACCTGTATTCACGCGAAGAGACCGCCAAGGTCATGGCCTATATCGCGATGGCGATGGGGCTGGCGCCGGCCTTTGCACCGGTGCTGGGTGGCTATCTTGAAGAGTGGTTTGACTGGCGCGCGTCGTTTGTCGCGGTGCTGCTCTTTGCCTTCGCGGTCTTTCTGGCCTCGATCAAGATGCCCGAGACCAACAAGCATCGCGCGGCCAACGCGGCCGAACGGCCGATCACGTTGATCACCAACTACGGTATGTTGCTTACCTCGCGGGCCTACTGGGGTTTTGTCAGTGTCGGCTCGCTGGTCTTTGGCGCCATGTTCGGCTTCCAAGTGGGCGCGCCGTTTATCGTTATCGAGATGCTGGGTTACGCGCCGTCGTCTTACGGCTGGTTTTCGGTGACCGGCATCGGCGGTTACATGGTGGGTTCCTGGGTCACCAGCCGAATTGCCGACCGGGTCGGCGTCGACCGGATGGTGCACGGCGAATCCGGTCTGCACAACGGTC
>ERZ890510.1068-NODE-1068-length-19219-cov-6.477666_pt1 | contig 19219 bp, 13 predicted proteins | sample MGYA00521265_ERZ890510 | MGnify/ENA primary metagenome ERZ890510 (study PRJEB32303, sample SAMEA104408624) | aquatic metagenome | biome: Brackish water; feature: Chemocline; material: water | place: Baltic Sea | collected 2014-10-26T21:54:00 | depth 110 m ...
TATCTGGCGCTAGACCGGAGCTTGGGCAGCCCAAGAGTCTAGAACGACCTGGATCTGCTCCACCTGGGTGGCTGGTTCATCAGCTTGAGCGCTCATGTAGGTGGTGAAACGCTCCGACCCCTGCATCGTGGGCCAACGCTCCAACGGCAACTCCACGTACGAAGCCTCCTTGGCGTCCCTGAACGTGTTCATGGGGTCGCCACCGTCCGCGACGATGTCCATCTGGTCGCGGAGGAGCTTGCGGTAAAGGATGATCCCACGGTCGGATTCGCCGAGTTTCTCCAAACTACGGTCGGCGTTCTTCCCCTGAGTGATCCACGCCACAAAGTCTTGGTGATTTACCAGGTCAGGGATGATCACTCCGTCCTTGTCGAACAGCGGGACATGCCAGTAGGGAATCTTCTCTTGTTTCGGCTGCGTGACGCCTGGCGCGCTCTTGTAGAAGAACCAAGTGATGTGCAGTGTCGTTTCGTCATCCACCGGTACGCGGTATTGGAAGTTGCACTTCACCATGTCGCCCACGTACAGGATGTTCGGGAACACAGCCGGGTGGCCCATCGTCCAGTCGTGGTCCTCTTCGGTGCCCTCGTCGGTCACTCGCCGCTTGATCACGCCGTGGTCAAACTGCGTGAACCCGATCTTCTTGTGCTTGCGTGGCACCGTCATCACCAACTCGGGCGCATCGCCATCCTTTAGAGTTGCCTCTTGACGCTGAACCTCGCCCCAATACCCGTGCAACCACTCAAGGTGAACCGGGTCGAGTGAATTTTCTTGGCACTGAAGCCAATTGCAGGGCAACTCTGCGATACCGATGGCCGCAAAGCCATTCTCGTAAGCGTAGGGCTCCCAGGTGGGGTTCAGAGGAGCGGGTAGGGGGCCCATGTAGGCCCACAGCATGCCGAATCGGTCTTCCACCGGGTACCCCTGGATCTTGACCTTCTCCTTGAAACGGCCGTCGGGGTGCACGGTCTCCTCAAAGGGTTGTTCGATGCATTGGCCGGTCTCGTTGAACATCCAGCCGTGGTACATGCAGCGGAGGCCGTTTTCCTCGGGAATCCCATAGGAGAGGTCCACGCGACGGTGCGGGCACAGGCGCTCGATCAGGCCGTAGGTGCCAGAGCGATCCTTGTACAGCACTAAGTCCTCTCCGAGGAGTCGGACCGCCTTAGTGGGCCGCTCATCCAGCTCACCCGTCGCCGCCAGCGGGTGCCAGTAGCGTCGCATCAATTCGCCCATAGGCGTGCCCGGGCCAACCTTGGTAAGGGCGTCGTTCTCTTGAACTGAAAGCATGGATCAAAACCTCCGCCGGAAGGAAAAGGGTTGGGAAACAGGGATCGTCGGGCGCTATTGTACACTCCGCGATTTGACAATCGCCTCCCCCAAAAGATTGACACGTGGCAGCAGTGAAGATAAAAAGAATGAACATTCGTTTTACAGAATCCTCGATTGGACCGGATCAATGCCCAAAGTTTCTGAACAACACCTGGAAGCGCGGAAGCAGCAGATCGTCGACGCGGCGTTCCAGTGCTTTGCCCGCAAGGGATTCCACCCCACAACCATGCAGGAGATCTGCGCTGAGGCTGATCTGAGCGCGGGCGCTGTGTACCGCTATTTCGAGAGCAAACAGGCGATCATCGCTTCCGCCTGCGACGTCACACAGGAGACGTCGGACAAGGAATTGCTTGCCCGGGCGATTGAGGTCCCGGACACTCGCCAGATGCTTCAAGGGCTTGCGGATGCCTTCTTCAGCCGAGTGGATGGGCCGGACGCCACCGTTCAGAACCGTGCCATCCTTCAACTTTGGGCAGAAGTCGCAGTCAACGACGAAGTACGCGGAACGTTCAAAGAGCGTGAGGCGACGATCGCGGACGGCATGAGAGCCATCGTCGTTGAAGCACAAGAACGGGACGATTTCGACGTCCGGCTAGATTCTCAATCGGTCGTCAGGGCGATGTTCGCGCTGTACGACGGGTTTCGATTGCAGAAGGCCATCGACCCCAGCACGCCAACCGCACCGTACGTGACTGTGGTGAAGGCACTCCTGACAGGTTCATTCTGGACCGGCGCTATGCCGAACCCAGCTAAAACATAAGCGTCAGATAGGCGCGGCTCGACAAGGGAGAGGCTGATGCAACAGCGTTCGGGATCAAGATTTTCAACGCGCTCACTCGCAAGGATGAGCGCTACGCACGCCAAAACGACTATCGCCGTGTGGGTTGTGGTACTCGTGGCCGCGCTCGGACTGAACAACGCTTGGGGTGCGGACGCGTTGACCAACGACTTCTCGTTCACAGGCAACCCGGAATCGCAGGTCGCGCGAGACTTAGTAGACAGCGCGTTCGGTGAATCGTTCCAAGAAGTGATCATCGTGCAATCGGAGCGATACACCGTTGACGACGCCGAGTTCCAGCAGCAGGTGGAGGCGGCATTCGCAATAGCAGAGCCGCACGAAGCGCTGATAGCAGCTGCAGGGCACTACTACATCAACGGCAACATCCCCGACTTCGTGTCCAGGGACAGACACACGTTGATGATCCCGTACGTGTTGGATGGCGAGCTGGACGAGGCTACCGCAGCCATCGAGCCAGTGCTCGAGCAGATCATGGCGGCCAACGAAGCCACGGACGATTTCCTTGTTGCTATCGTTGGCCAGATCTCGTTCCAACTCGAATCCAACGAATTGTCCGTCAGTGACATCGAGAAGGGAGAGCGCTTCGGGGTTCCCGTCGCTCTGCTGATCCTCTTGGCGTTGTTCGGCGCGGTCGTCGCCGCGCTTATCCCGTTGTTCTTGGCAATCGTCGCTATCATCACCGCATTGGGCATGGTCGCGATCATCGGGCAGTTCTACCAGATGGTCTTCTTCGTCACGATGATGATCTCCATGATTGGGCTGGCAGTTGGCATCGACTACTCGCTGATCGTTGTCTCACGCTTCCGAGAAGAGCTTGCGCGTGGCCGTTCCAAGCTCGACGCCATAGAAGTGGCGGGCGCAACCGCTAGTCGAACGGTGTTCTTCAGCGGGCTCACGGTGGTGCTAGCGCTTTCTGGCATGCTGATCGTGCCCACGTCCATCTTCCAAAGCCTTGGGCTTGGCGCCATCCTCGTCGTCATCGCCGCCGTCGCCGCTACGCTCACGCTACTTCCTGCGGCGCTGTCCATTCTTGGCACCAAGGTCAATCGACTGCGCCTTCCCTTGTTCGGGCGGCGCTTGGCGCGCCAAGAGATCGAATCGACAGGCGGCTTCTGGAATTTCGTCACCCGGCTGGTCATGGGGCGCCCCGTAGTATTTCTCGCGCTGGCCGCAGGACTGATGATCGCGGCTGCCGTCCCCGCCCTTGACCTCAACCAGGGATTCAACGGGATCGACGTGCTCCCCGACCGCCTTCAGTCCAAACAGGCTTTCGAGGTGATGGACAAAGAATTCTCGTTTGGCGCCGCATCCCCCGCAGATATCGTGATTCAGGGCGACGCCAGCGATCCTACCGTTGTTGAGGCGATATCCGCCCTCCGCAAACAACTTTCCCGCGACCCTGACTTCGTCGGATTCAGCACCGTTGCCGTGAGCGATTCTGGCGATGTCACACGCCTTGCGGTTCCGGTCGCGGGTGAGCCCTCCAGCGTGCGCGCGATATCCGCCGTGACCCGCCTACGTGACGACATCGTCCCGGCAGCGTTCGCGGGAGTCGCGGTCGAGGCGTTCGTCGGCGGCGGGACGTCCAGCAACATCGACTTCTTCGCCGTGACCGACGGCTACACGTTCATCGTGTTCGCATTCGTGCTGGGCTTGAGTTTCATCCTGCTCACGGTAGCCTTCAGATCCATCGTCATCCCTCTCAAATCCATCCTGCTGAACCTGTTGTCAGTGGGCGCGGCCTACGGAATGCTCGTGCTGGTGTTCCAGAAGGGCTGGGGCGCGGACATCTTGGGGTTCCAGCAATCCCCCATCATCGACGCCTGGATTCCCCTGTTCCTGTTCACGGTGTTGTTCGGTTTGTCCATGGACTACCACGTGTTCCTTCTCAGCCGCGTTCGCGAGCGCTACGACATCACAGGCGACAATGCTGGCTCGGTCGCGTACGGCCTAAGGTCGACAGCAGGCCTCATCACGGGTGCGGCCCTGATCATGGTCGCCGTGTTCTCTGGCTTTGCCGCTGGGGAGTCGGTCGGCAACCAGCAGGTCGGGTTCGGTTTGGGGATCGCCGTCTTCTTGGATGCCACCATCGTCCGGTCGATCCTCGTGCCTGCATCGATGCGCCTCCTCGGCAAGGTCAACTGGTACTACCCTAGCTTCTTGGAGTGGATACCTAACATTGGTATAGAAGGCCGCGAGGAACCCCTTCCGTCTCCTGCCGGCGCCTCAGACTAGCAACGGCCCGACACTGGGCGATGATGACCATAGAGAAGGGCGGAACGCTTGCTGTTCCGCCCTTCTCTGGTTACCGTACATCGCAATCGGACGCGATGAGGTGAAACGATGTTTGCAGCGATAGGCAGGAGCTTCCGGCTCATCGGCGAAAGTTACCGTGTGCTGCGCCAGGACCCTGAGTTGATCTGGCTGGCACTGGCGTCGTTCGTTGCCGTCACGTTCGTGGCCGTGGTTCTCGGTGGGTTCGGGCTGAGCATCGGTGCCTTCGGCTCTAACGAAGAGCCGGTGAGCGGGCCAGGGTACGCGCTCATCGCCATCGGGTACTTCCTGGGTTACTTCGCAATCATCTACTTCCAAGTCGCCCTGGTCGCGGCGGTCATGCATCGCATGGATGGCAATGACCCGGACATCCGTTACGCGCTGAGCCAGGCGAATCGTCGGCTCGGCGCGATCGTCATGTGGGCAGCCATCGCCGCCACCGTCGGCCTGCTCTTGCGAGCGCTTGAGAGCATGGCGCGCGGCCAGGAAGGCCCGGGACGGCTCGTCGCGAGCATCGTGGTCAGCCTTCTGGGCATCGCCTGGAGTCTCATGGTGTTCTTCGTGATCCCCGTCATCGTCGTTGAGCAAACGAGCGGAGTCGAGGCTATCAAGCGCTCCTCTCGCACACTTAAAGAGAAATTCGGCGAAGCGATCATCGGGAACCAGGGCATCGGACTAATCATGTTCCTGGCGATATTCGTGTTCGCCGGTATCCCGCTGTTCATCGGATTCACCGTATGGAACGCGAACGCGCTTGTCGGTAGCGTGATCATCTTGGTCGCCCTGGGGCTTGGCGTGCTGATCGCGGCAGGCGGTTCTGCCCTGGATTCAACCTACCGCGCGGTGCTCTATCGCTACGCAACAGTTGGTGAGAACGGACAATTCTCCCGTGAAGTGCTCGATTCCGCATTCCGTCCCAGCGGCGACCTGCGGCGCCAGGGCGGCGGAGGCTGGGGCGGATCCAACTAGGCCGCGCAAGCGAGCTAGTTGGATGGGCGATAGCTTCCGAAGGCATCACGCAACATGTCGCAGATCTCACCTAGCGTTGCGTACGCCTCAACGCACTCAAGGATCGCGGGCATGGTATTCACAGTAGCGTCTGCCGCCGCGACCGCCAGCCGACCTAACGCACGGTCGACCGCCGCCTCGTCACGTTCGGCCCGCACGCGTCGCACGCGCTCGATCTGGCGGCGTTCCGCGTCCGGGTTCAAGCGTAGTACCTCGACAGGCGACTCTGTGTCTGAGACGTTCGCATTTACCCCCACGATGATCCGCTCGCCCGATTCGACGAGCCCCAGGTGCCGGTAGGCGGAATCTTCGATCTGCTGCTGCTGAAAGCCAAGCTGGATCGCAGCGGGCGCGCCGCCCATGCCGTCTATGGTCGCGATGAGTTCGTTGGCCATACGCTCCAACTCGTCGGTTAGGTACTCCACGTAATGGGAGCCCGCCAGGGGGTCCACCGTTTCCGTGACGCCCGACTCGCTGGCCAGCACCTGCTGTGTGCGCAGTGCGAGCGTCGCCGAATCCTCCGTTGGCAGGCCTAGCGCCTCATCCTTGGAGTTCACGTGCAACGACTGCGTACCGCCCAGCACGGCCGCAAGGCCTTGGATCGTGGTGCGAACGACATTAACGTCCGGCTGCTGTGCTTGGAGCGTCACGCCTGCCGTCTGCGTGTGGAACCGCAGCATCCAGGATCGTGGGTCTTTGGCCTTGAACCGCTCCCGCATAATCTTCGCCCACATGCGCCGGGCTGCTCGGAATTTGGCCGCTTCTTCGAACAGGTTGTTGTGCGACGCAAAGAAGAACGAGATGCGCCCCGCGAACGAGTCCACATCTAGCCCTGCGTCCACCGCCGCCTGAACGTACGCGATGCCGTTAGCCAACGTGAACGCGATCTCTTGCGGTGCGGTCGATCCTGCCTCACGCATGTGGTACCCGCTGATGCTGATCGTGTTCCACTGGGGAACCTGCTCAGCGCAGAACGCGAACATGTCCGTCGTCAACCGGAGCGACGCCCCCGGCGGAAAGATGTACGTGCCGCGCGCGATGTACTCCTTGAGCACATCGTTCTGGGTCGTGCCCCCCAGCTTGTCGAAGGCCACGCCCTGCTTGCGGGCGACTGCCAGATAGAGGGCCAGCAGGATCGGGGCCGTGGAGTTGATGGTCATCGATGTCGTGACCTTGTCCAGCGGGATCCCGTCGAACAGCGCTTCCATGTCGGCCAGGCTGGCTATCGACACGCCAACCTTACCCACCTCTGATCGTGCCATCTCGTGGTCGGGGTCGTAGCCCGTTTGCGTAGGCAAGTCGAACGCCACCGACAGGCCGTTCTGTCCCTGAGACATCAGGTACCGATACCGGGCATTCGATTCTTCAGGCGTCGAGAACCCGGCGTATTGGCGCATCGTCCATAGGCGACCGCGGTACATGGACGGCTGCGTCCCGCGAGTGAACGGGTATTCGCCCGGCAACTCGACCTCTCCAGCGTGTTCAGGCGCGTAGACCGGCTCGATAGCCAGGTCTGATTCCGTGAGGAACTCAGCGCGCCGTTCGGGCGTCCGCTTGATAGCGGGACCGTAGGTCTCTTCGCTCCAACGTTGGTGATCGTCTGACATCGGCGGCCCCTAATCGTTCTGATTCGTGAGCAATGGTATCTGAGGCGCCGGGGAGTTTGTCGCTGGAAGCGGCGGCTTTCGAAGTGCAGGGCACATGCCGCGCCTCGCCCGAAGGTACGATTCGTGACATGACGAATCGTGAGACGATGTTCAATAGAGGGATTCGGGTTTCGAAATGCCGAGTGCTAAACTTGGCCGCCAAGCTTTCGGCGGCCACGTTCTTGACGGGGGGACTTTATGATCGTCATCAGGCGATTCTTCGCGATACTTCTGATTCCGGTATTCCTGAGTCTTTTCCTCGCCACGCTCCTCGTGTTCCGGGTGAACGACACGCTGCTCGAGCCGACGTACTACACGGACACATTCCTAGACCTAGATCTCTTCAATTTCATCTACGACGAGGGCATCCCGTCCTTAATAGGTGACGCCGAGAAAGATGGACGATTCCCCGCTGACCAGATTCCCCTGGGAATCGATGTTTCACCTGAAGGCATATCTTCGAACATCAAACGCGTCCTCCCGCCCGCATGGCTGGAGGACAACGTAACCACCGTGATCAACGCGGCGGTGCCATATATCACCGGTGAAGATGAGCATTTCCAGATCACCATCGTGGTCGACGATCGCATCGAAGCCGCGACCGAAGTGTTCAACGAGATGCTCCTTGAAGCAGATATCCATGGGTACCTGGTGGGTGAAGTGGTCACTGACCAGATCGACGAGTCCAACATTCTGGACAAGCTCCCGCTCGGTATGACGCTCACGTCTCAGCAGTTGGTAGACGGTATGGTCGAGATCGTGCCGGAGGCTTGGTTTAGGGAACAGGTTGCGGGTGTGATTGATGAGGTCACTCCGTATCTGCTGGGTCGAGAGGACACGTTCTCGATAACCATCCCCGTACAAGAGCGTGCAGAGACCGGGATTGATGTCGTTGAAGGGTGGGTGCTCACCAGCCTTGAGGGCGAAGGTGCTTACGAGTTCCTCCTTGAAGAGCAGATCGCACCTGTGGTGCAGGCGTCGCTCGGGGCGGTCGTTGAATTGCCCTACGGAGTCACGTTCACCAACGCGGAGATCGTCAACGCCATCAGCCAAGTCCTGCCTGTCGAATGGGTCACCGAACGGGTACAGGAGACCGTGGACGCCGTTGGGCCGTACATGATCGGTCGCACCGAAAGCTTCGTTATCGTGGTCCCGCTCGCGGACCGCGCGACGCTCGCCGCTTCCGTGCTGGTCGACGTGGCCGATGCGAAGTTCGCTGAGATATACACGTCCCTCCGGGTTTGTTCGGTCGAAGAGCTCTTGAGCCTCTCGCTTACCCTAGATGCGTTGCCTGCTTGCCGCCCCCCGCTGATCTCCTACGCGCAGTTGAAGGGCGTCGTCGGCCTAGATGTCCTCGAACAACTAGTGGCAGCGATCGTGGAGCCGCTTCCCGATAGCATTGCACTGACCGATGAGCAGGTGTTCGCTCAATTCGGCGACAACTCCCCTGTCGCCATCGACGACTTGCGTGAGATCCTCAGGGACGGCTACACGTTTACTGAGGAGGATCTCGAAAGCCTTATCCGCGCCCAGGCATCCGACTATTTCGTTGGCAATGACAACGTCAGGTTGCTTCACCGGATCAGAGGGTATCTGCGCGACGGATTCACATTCGATGACACTCAATTGCGTGAGCTAGTTGGCCGTGACTCGGAGTTTGATCTGTTCGACAGTGGACGCGGGTACATCGGCCTCGGTCGGGACAACATTTCTTTCCTCTTGATCGTGCCCGGCATCATCGCGCTCATCGTAGGCCTGTTGGGTGGCCGCCGGTGGGGTTCCCGACTCGCGTGGGCAGGCCTCCCTGTCCTTGCCTCCGGCGCCATGGCGGCGATCGCAATGGGACCGCTTGCTGCGTATGGGTTCGAGATTCTCGACGACGTTATTCGGCAAAAAGGTTTCAGTTCCGTCTTTACCGAAAAGCTCATCGATACGCGGATTGAGATGCAGCTATCCTTCCTCGCGCCCATGGCCTCCCAGAGTGGGACGGCCGCCGTAGTTGGCGTTGTCATGGTCATCCTGGGCATGATGCTGGCTAAGCGACGTAGGCATAAGCCGCGCGTACCGAAGCAGGGGCGAGCATTGGAGACGAAGGGCAGTCGAGAGATCCGGAACGTGGTTGATTCACTCAAGGATGAATTGGCAGCCGAGGATTAGCACGCCAATACCTCGTTGCGGTGGCGCGTCGAGCGTCGCTAGAATCGCCATACCTGCATCACCATGCTCAGACCTCGGTGATGCAGGTATACCTCTGAGGCGCGCGCATGACTGACCGCATCGTTGCTGGTGACGCTGGGGACGATGACATTTCGTCCGAGGGTGGGCTGCGTCCGCGTCGGCTTTCCGACTACGTGGGCCAGGAGAAGGTCAAAGAGAACTTGACCATCGGCATGTCCGCCGCGCAACAACGCGGTGAGCCCCTCGACCATGTGCTGCTTTACGGCCCCCCAGGCCTCGGGAAGACAACCCTCGCGAACATCATCGCTTCCGAGATGGGCTCCAACATCCGCGTCACTGCTGGACCCGCGATCGAGCGACCCGGCGACATGGCGTCACTTCTCACTCAGTTGAAAGAGGGCGATGTCCTCTTCATCGACGAGATCCACCGGCTCGGCAAAGTGGTCGAAGAGATTCTCTACCCCGCCATGGAGGACTTCTCACTTTCGTGGGTCATGGGTAAGGGCCTTAGCGCCCAGAGCATCAACCTTAAGATCGAGCCATTCACCCTGATCGGCGCAACGACTCGGTTCGCCATGTTGAGCGCGCCGCTCCGTGACCGGTTCGGCACGACCTATCGGCTTGATTTCTACGACCTTCCAGCCATGGAGCACATCGTGGCACGCTCCGCGGAGATATTGAAAGTGGAGATCGTGCCTGAGGGTGTCACGGAGGTCGCACGTCGCGCTCGTGGTACGCCTCGCGTCGCCAATCGACTCTTGCGTCGCGTGCGCGACTATGCGCAGGTGCGTGCGGATGGCGTCGTCACCGCAGAGGTTGCCGCGCAGGCGCTAGCGCTCCTGGAAGTCGACAGCCTTGGTCTCGATGACATAGACCATCGTGTGCTCCGAGCCATCGCCGAGAAGTTCGACGGCGGCCCTGTGGGGCTTGAAACCATCGCCGCATCCATCAGCGAAGAGGCGGACACCATCATGGATGTCTACGAGCCCTTCCTTATGCAGTTGGGGTTCCTGAGCCGTACTCCTCGCGGGCGTATCGCAACGAAGGCTGCCTACGCACACCTCGGGCTCCCGTACCCCGCCAAGCTCGAGCAACGGCAGTCGACGCTTTGGACCGGCCAATCGCAGTGATGCGTGGTCTGCTGCTTCTGGCCTTGTGCACCATCGCGTTGCTAGCTGCATGCGGGCAGGAGCCTGATGCCCTGCCGTCCCCCACACCTAGCCCTACATCAGCACCCACGCCAACCGCCACCAACGTCCCTCCGGTGACGGTGATGCCCACGCCAACCGCAACGCCCACGCTACTACTGGCGCCAACACCGACGCCACCCGCAACCGCCACAACGGCTCAGGATGCGCTGGTGGTGCGCGTGGGGGCTGGCAAGTTCATCGTCGAAGTCGCTGACGACAGCGCGGAGCGTGCTGTGGGCCTCTCTGGGCGTGATTCCCTGGCAGTGGGAGCCGGGATGTGGTTCACGTACCTTACTTCCGCCCAGCGGAGCTTCTGGATGCGTGGGATGCGCTTCCCGATTGATATCGTGTGGGTCGACACCTCGATGAGAGTTGTTGGCGTCACCCACAACGCACCCGTACCATCGCCCGGGGCGACTACTGAAGACCTTCCTTTGTACAACCCCGGAACCCCGATAATGTACGTGCTAGAAATCAACGCTGGCCTGGCCCGCGATCTGGGGATCGAGGCTGGGGTGTTGGTGTCGCTGGGTACTGACGAGTAACCGTGAGTAACGAGAACAACGTAGGAGGATAGCTTTGATCTACGAGATGAGGACCTATGAGGCAGCACCGGGAAAGATGCGACCGCTGATAGATCGCTTCGCTAAAGTGACGGACCGCCTATTTAAGAAGTACGAGTTCAGGCCAGTCGGCTATTGGACAGAGTCCATCGGTGACAACACTAAATTTCACTACATGCTCGCGTGGGCCGACGACGCCGAGCGACTGGCGAAGTGGGCAGAGTTCAGGGATGACCCCGAGAGGGCGATCGCCTTCCCCGCCTCTGAAGTTGACGGTCCCTTAGTGACGAAGATTACCAACCAGATCTGGGTGCCGACAGCGTTCTCTGAGCTGAATTAGCGCTCGACGGTACTGCACGGGGTTATCCCCGTGCAGTACCCGACTGTTACCTACCGGCAACCCCCTGTTTACAGTTGTACACGCAACTGTTCCTGGGCCGTCACCTTGGATGCCCCCGTCGTTCCTTGGCGGGTTTAGGTTGTACATGTGTTCAGCGGCTGCGGGGCCTGGTGTGGGATCAGGACTCGCCAAGCCCGGGAAAAGGGAGTTCGCTATTGGCGTGGCAACTCAACTCTCCGGCGCCGGATCGGCCGACGGATGCATATACAGCGGATACATCAGGGGGGATTCATGCAGACTCAGACCAACACCGTTCGCGTTTTTATCGCCGAACAGCACCCGCTAATGCTGGGAGCTTACGAGCGTTGCGCCCAAGACCTCAAAGACATCGCGATCAGCGGAACACATCTGCTGACGCCCGATTCCGACCTCGCTTCGGAAGTTGCAGCCACGAGCACCCGAGTGCTGGTCATCGGCTGCAACACCTTAGATGACAACGTTCGAGGTTTCGTCAGGGGTCTCATGAAATCCGATGAGCGCCCAGCGTTGATCATTTTGGCGTCCACCGCGCCTACCAGTTTTGACGACGACCTCCGAACGATCCTCCGGGACTGGGGTTCAAGCCTCGCCCTACTGTCGAAGCAGGCTGTGCTCACCACAGGCGACTTCCAAGCGGTCGTTCGCCAGGTCATGGAGGGCCGAATCGTCATCGACACCGCCACCAGCGAAGGCCTGTTCAACCAGCCATCAATGGACACCGGCCCGATGAAGAAGCTGACCGCCCGTGAGATAGAAGTCCTCGATCTAGTGGCGGCAGGTTACCGTAACCTCGCTATCGCCGACGCACTCTTTCTCGAACCCAAGACGATCGAGCGTCACTTGCACAACATCTACACCAAGGTGCTGGACGGCGAGGACGACCGGATGCCCCCGCGCGTCTACATCGCAACTCAGGCTGCAGCGATGAAGCGCAGCGGAGTGTTGGCGGGCTACAGCGGGCACCGCAACAGCTTGCCGGCGGCCGCCTAAAGAAGATCCCGCTAGTCCGCTTGGACGAAACTGTAACCCAGTCCGCGGTGCGTCCGGATGATCTCGTTGGATTCCGTAGCTCGGAGTTTCTGACGCAGTCGGCGCACCGCGGTTTTTATTACCGACGGATCTACGAAATCACTGCCCCAGACCTTCTCCGCGAGAACCTGATGTTGCGCGACTTGCCCTCTATTTCGGACGAAGTACGCGAGCAACGCCCACTCGTTAGGCGTAAGGCTTACGTAATCGCCGTCCACGGTGAGCGTATGCCCACCGACGTCGATCGTCAGATTCCCAACGGTCACAGTGGGGTCGCCGTTGCGTAGCTCTGGCATGTGTGTCCGCCGTAGCACGGCGCGTATCCGAGCCAGCAGCTCGATGTGCGAGAAGGGCTTGATGACGTAGTCATCCGCACCCGCTTCCAATCCCTTGACGCGTGATATCTCATCGCCCCTAGCAGTAAGGATGATCACCGGAACATCGGAGAATGTCCGGATCTGTTTCAACACCTCGAAGCCATCGATGTCGGGCAGTCCTAGATCCAACAGCACGACATCGGGCGAGTGAGTCTCCACCATGTCGACAGCCTTGCGGCCATCGTCCGACTTCCAGATCTGCGCGTCAGCCCAGCGGACGAGCAACGTCGTCTCTATGACTTCTGCGATATCACTGGCATCTTCGACGATGAGAGCTTTCATGCGAATCTTTGGCTCCAGGCGGTCCGCCAGCGTTAGTGGCCCGGCGTTCCTGCACCTCGGGGTGCCCTACTAGCGTACGTTATCCGTTGTCCGGGCCTACCAACTTCATTAGGTCAGCGCTCAGCGATAAGGGCTCGAATGGCTTGCTGATCACCGCGCAGATGCCCATATCGTCGAACTGCTGACGCTCTTCCATATTGGCTTTCGCCGTGAAAAAAGCAACGGGGGTCTTGCTGATAGATTCTTGCTGTCGCAGAGCGGCATACGTGGCTATCCCGTCCATATCCGGCATCATGAGATCGATCAAGATAAGATCCGGGTTAATCTCGGTAGCAAGGGTTACCCCAAGCTCCCCCGTGTCGGCTAGCGTCACGTCCCAATTTCCCGTGGCTTCCAGCGTGGCTTTAGTGACTTCCCTGATGCTGGCTTCATCATCGATCAATAACAGGCGAATCGCTCGCTCTGACATTTGGTAACTCCTGCTTCGAATAAGCAACTACTCGGGCTACTCATGTTTCGGTAGCTCGAACGAAAAAGTGCTTCCCACTCCCTGTTCACTTTCAACCCAGATCGAACCACCGTGTTCGGTCACTATCCACTTTGAGATCGCCAATCCAAGTCCTGTGCCGTTGTAGACACGCGAGTCCGACGCATCGACCTGGTAGAAGCGATCGAAGATCCGGGCCACTTGCTCTTTCGGGACACCTCGTCCCTGGTCTTGGACATCGAATCTCACGCTCGTTGGCTTGTCCGTGACAATCACGTTGACCGTGGCACCCGGTGGCGAAAATTTAACCGCGTTTGCGATTAGGTTCGTGAGCGTTTGGATTATTCTATCGGAATCCACCACGATTGACCCACTGGTGGGCGAACTCTCGACGTGAACGCCTGATTGCGCCGCGATGGCGCCAACGGCCTGTACCGCCTGCTCGACCATTGACGAAAGCAGCGAAGTCACACGCTCCAGCACGATGCGGCCTGCCGTCATGCGTTCAACGTCCAGCACGTCGTTCACAAGCCTCGTCAGGCGGTGGGTGTTGTCGTTGGCGATGTTGAGCATTCGTAATGCCTTGTCCGGCATCTCTCCCAAGGCCCCACTTGCTGCTAGCCCAACGCCGGCCTGGATCGCCGTCAGTGGGGTGCGCAACTCGTGGCTGACCATGCTCAGGAACTCATCCTTCAGGCGCTCCACCTGCTTGCGCTCGCTGATGTCCACCACCATGCGAACGCCGAATAGGAACGCGCCGTCGTCGTCGCGAGCATGGGCGGTTACAACCTGTGCCCACATCTCCGATCCGTCCCGGCGACGGAACAGGCGTTCAACCACGTACCCAGCGGCGTCAGGATCATCCGCCAGCGTGGCGGACCTGGCCCCGCCTCCGCGCGGATCGTCTGGAGAGCGGAAGTCGCCAAGCTGTCGGCCAACGATCTCCTCGGCCTCTGCTCCTAACATCTCTTGCAGAGCCGCGTTGCTGGAGGTGATGAGGGAGGCGTGGTCGACCAGCGCGATGCCAACCGGCGAGGAGTCGAATAGCGACCGGAACCGGTATTCACTCGCCCTGATCTCGACTTCCGCCTGCTTGATGGCCGTGATGTCCTCGATCATCCGGATCGCGTAGAGGAACCGACCACTACCATCTTTCACCGCAGATGACGTGATCTGAACCCAGCCAGCTGAAGCCCCAGGCGCAATCACTTGCCTTTCACTTTGCCAGTAATCAACCTCACCGCTAAGCACTTTGCTCCAGGATGGTTCCGCCGCCCCTAGTGGGTCTGGCGGGAACGATTTGCCGAACCATCCGCCCCTCATTTCCTCAACGGTGGTGTTGAGCATCTTCGCCAGGGCCTGGTTGGCTGTCATCACCGTCCGATCCGGTGCGACCATCGCGATCCCGATGGGCGCGGAGTCGAACAGGAACAGAAATCGCTCCTCGCTTTCGCGGATCTCCTGCTCCGCCAGACGTCGCTCGGTGATATCTTCGATCGCCTGGATGCTGAAGAGGTAGTTGCCGTCAGAATCTCGGACAGCACTTTCAACGCCCCTTGCCCATATGGTCGTGCCGTCACCCTTCGAGTAAGGCCGCTCAAAGGAAATGGTGTCTACCTCACCGCTGACAACTTTGGCGGTGCTTCCTGCCCTCTGTGATTCGTACTCGGGAGCGAGGTACTCCTTCAGCGATGTTCCTGAAAGCTCTTCCTGGGACCTCCCGAAGATCTGCTGCGCGGCTGGGTTGCTGGAAATGATCTTGTTGTTCTTATCCTTGAACGTCAATCCAATGGGAGCCACATCAAACAGTACCCGTAACTGCTCCTCGTTCCTCCGGAGTTCCTGCTCGACCTTCTTGCGTTCAGTGACCTCTTCAATCGCTATGATGCTGTATCGAAATTCCCCATCAACGGCCCTGATCGGTCGTTCACTTCCACTGCCCCAAAACACCTCACCGTCGGGCCGAACCCACTGATGCTCGAACTCTCGGTTCTCGAGTTCCCCGGAGACGAGCCGAGCAAACCCCACCTTGTTCTCGAGTACCGCAGTCGGGGACAGATAGTCCTTCAATCGATTACCGATCAACTCTTCGGTGCTTCTCCCGAAGATCGTCGCTAGTTCGTCATTGACTGCGATCAGGCGATTCTCAGCGTCCTTGAGCCCGATGCCCACGGGTGCAACCTCAAACAGATCTCGGAAACGCTCCTCGCTGTCCCGAAGAGCGTCCTCTGCGTGCTTGCGCTCGGTGATGTCTTCGACGGCTCGGAGGATGAGGCGCGTGCCGTTTGGGTCATCGATTACCGTGGCCGTGACATTGACCCACACGGGGGCACCATCGGCACGCTGCAGCAGACGTTCATATCGCACCTGTTCGGCCTCGCCCGCTATCAGCAGTTGGTTGCGACCCGTGTCCCGCTGCTCATGCCCTGGGTACCAATAATCGGACAGGGCTTTTCCGATGATCGAGCTTGTCTCGACTCCCAACATGCGCGCTAGTGCCGGATTTACCTGCGTCGTTCCGCCCTCGAGGGGGCTGACCGTCATGCCTACCGAGGAAGAGTCAAACAACACGCGGAATCGCTCTTCGCTTTCGCGGAGTGCCTCCTCTGCCAGCTTGCGCTCGGTGATGTCTTCGAGTACCCGCATGACCAGTCGTGGTCCGTTGGGGGTTCCGATCGCTGACGCAGCCACGTTGACCCACAAAGGCGCTCCGTCAGCGCGCTGCAGGAGGCGCTGGTATTGGAGCCGATCGGTTTCGCCGCTGAGGAGTGGCGCGCGACTACCGCCCGCTTCCTGCGCGTACCCCGGATACCAGTACTCGGTGAGCCGCTTCCCGAGAATCTCGCTCTCTTTGATCCCCAACATGTGCCCCATCGCCGGGTTGGCAAGGATCGCGCTCTCAGTTTCGGTACTCACCACTATGCCAACAGGCGCTGACTCGATCAGGACACGGAAACGCTCCTCGCTCGCTCGCAACTCTTCTTCTGCCTTGCGCCGCTCGGTGATGTCTTCAACCATGCGCAACACGCCATTCAAGGTTCCGCCAGGTTGGCGCACCACCGAGGCCGTTACTGCCACCCAGATCGCCGTGCCGTCCCCTCGCAGCAAACGGCGCTCCTCCGTTACCGTCTCGGAGGGGCCTTCGGCCAATATCTGGGTGGTGCCGTCGCGAGGTTGGGGACCCGGAGCGGCGAAGTCCGAAAGCCGATGACCAGCAATCTCTTCGTCCGTCCGTCCAAGGATCTCTCGGAGCTTCGGGTTCACTGTCTGCATCGGCTCGCCAGGCGTCGACCACGCCATCCCGATGGGGGCTGATTCCAGCATCGCACGCAGACGCGTTTCACTCTCGGCTAGGCGCTCTTCTGCTGCTCTTCTCACCGTGATGTCTTCGACGGTGCGAATGATACCGACCGCCGCTCCGTGCTCATCGCGGAATGCTGCAGCCGTTATCTGAACCCACAACGCATCACCGTTCGCTCGCCTGAGCAGCCGCTCCGAGACCGTGGTTTCGGTTTCGCCCGACATGATCAGGGCTCTTGAGCCGGTGCGCGGTCGCTCGTAGGATTCATCGGTGAAATCAGCGAGTATCTTGCCAATAACCTCCTCTTCACTGCGCCCCAGCATCCGTAACATCGTTGGATTGACCTGCTCGATGCCGTTGGGGCCACTAGCTAACGTGATGCCAGCAGGGCTAGATTCGAATAGCAACCGGAATCGAGCCTCGCTATCCGCGAGTGCGGCTTCCGCAGCTTTGCGCACGGAGATATCGCGTACGATTCCGGTGTAGAGCGTCCCTTCGCGCACCGGCGCCTCGCTCACTGAGAGCTCCAGGGGGAACGTGCTACCGTCCTTCCGCAGTCCCGTCACCTCTCGCCCGATGCCGATGATCTTGGCCTCACCAGTCGTCTGGTAGTTGCGCAGATACTGGTCATGCCCGCTGTGGTCCGGCTCTGGCATGAGCATAGAGACGTTCTTGTTGATCACCTCCTCCGGCGCGTACCCAAACGTGGACTGAGCGGCGCCGTTGAAGCTCTGGATCAGTCCTCCCCCGTCGATCGTGATGATGGCATCGACCGTGGTATCCAGGATCGATTGCAGTTGCCCCCTCTCCGCGACGGCCTGCACTTCTGCGGCGGTGCGTTCGTTGATCTCGCGCGAAAGCGCGGAGTTCGCCACTGCGAGCTGACGCGCCCGCGTGGCAACCATCGCTTCAGCCGTAGTGGACCGGCGTTGCAAGATGATGAGGTAGCCGCTGACCAGCCCCGTGATAGACAGCCCCAGCATCAGAAGTAGCCACGGCTGGATCCTGTCCCGCGTCGCGTAAAAAGATGTGGTCGATTCGACAGTGAGCACCCACGTCTGATTCGCCGCATGCACATCGAAGCTAACGATGAACTCAGGACTCGCATCATCGAATCCTGGTTCCTTGAGGAGCGTCAACCTGTCACCGCTGGCCAAGGACTCGGTCACCATCGCCGCGACGCCGTCCTTGGTCCGTTGTGCCAAGAGTTCGGAACCTTCATGGCCAAGTAGAACTGACGGTTGTACTTCCCCCACAACGAAACCGATGAATGACGCGCGGCGGTCGGCTACCGTGTCAGTTGATAGCCCCCGCCCGTATAGCGGCTGAAGAATGGCTACTTGCCTACCCGTAGATGACTGGAATGACGGGGTTACTTTCGCCCTTCCGGTATCGCGGGCCCCTTCCATGATGCCCTCGGTCCACGGCCAGGTTGCGATGTCGATCCCATAACCGGAGGCTCCGTCGTCACCCACGACGGCGTACAGCACGGGGAAATAGGCGTCCCGTCGATTCGTGGGAACGAGAGTTCCATCCGCAGCGTATTCGACGATCTCGTAACCTATCGCGCCGCCGGTACGCGCTTGGGCCTCGAATGCGGTCCGTTCGGCTTCAGAAACCAGTGGGGCCCACGACACCGACTGTAGCTCAGGGTGACGGCCAAGTGCTCGCGATACGAAAGTCAGGAACTCGTCGTCACTGACGAAGGAGGACGAATCGAACAGGTCCCCCACTTCCTCAACGGCTTCGAGGACTCCATGGATACGGTCTTCAGCGACGAGCGCATGCAGTCCGACTTCTTCGTCGAAGGCGTCCTGAGCCCGCCGCTGCGCATTGCTCATCGACGACAGAGCCGCCAACAGCGTGACTCCCACCCCTACGGCCACGACGAGCGTCAGCAGCAGGTACCGGGCGCGACTAACTGGCGATCCCCCAATCAGGTCTGGATCGCTCCCCCCCACGGATTCCCTCATCTACTCCCCGCTCTCCACAATGGTCCATTCCGTCAGCCTGACACCGAGCGAACCTGTAGCCCTATCAGTATCCAGCCTGGCCTGATGGTGGCATTCACGACCTATATCACACCGGTGGTCAACGTTACCCCGGACGCGTAACGATTGGGTATCAGTTTGGTGACAGTTTGATAGCAACCCCGGAAGTGATTCACGCTTGGCCGCGGCCCCGCCGCCGGTATAGTGATAGACCCCGTCTATGAGCAGGCTCGCTCGTGGGCCCGTCATCTGTACGTGGGCAAGATGCCCATTCTCTTGCCTGGGTGTGCCCACGGCACCTAGAATCCTTCATGGCGTACGCGCCCAACGTTGCCCCGTGGTGCAGTGGTAGCACAGCAGTCTTTGAATCTGTTAACCCTGGT
>ERZ890510.1074-NODE-1074-length-19173-cov-7.351815_pt1 | contig 19173 bp, 17 predicted proteins | sample MGYA00521265_ERZ890510 | MGnify/ENA primary metagenome ERZ890510 (study PRJEB32303, sample SAMEA104408624) | aquatic metagenome | biome: Brackish water; feature: Chemocline; material: water | place: Baltic Sea | collected 2014-10-26T21:54:00 | depth 110 m ...
AGCAAGAGCGAACCAAGCGCCCCGATGATCGGGGCGCTTCTTGTTTCAAGACCCACAACCGTGAATACGACCCCAGCCCACGATATGATTGCCGAATATCTGCGGCACACAGATGGAGGAGATAAGAGATGCGCGTCCTGGTTATGGGTACCGGCGGTGTAGGCGGATACTTCGGAGCGCTGCTCGGCCGCGCTGGACACGACCTCCACGTGATCGCCCGTGGCGCCCACCTCGACGCCCTCCAAACCCATGGACTCACCGTCGAGACGGTCGCCGAGGACGACTTCACGATTCCCGTCCGCGCACTGCCAGCGCCCGACCCCGCACACAAAGCCGACCTCGTGATCGTAGCGGTCAAGTCGTACGACCTCGAAGAGGCGATCGCCAAGATCAGACCGGCCGTCACTCCCGACACGACCGTACTCACGCTCTTGAACGGCGTTGAGTCTGGCGAGCGACTGGCGCAGGTGTTCGGCCCAGAACGCGTGCTCGACGGCGTCGTCTACATCGAGAGCTTCGCCAAATCGCCCGGATTGATCGCCCAGGTGGGCGGCCCGCGCAGGGCCGTTTTCGGCAACCGCAACGGCGCCAACGGCGAGCGCGAACAACGCTTCTACCAGGACTTCCTCGCCGCCGGCTGGCAGGTGGAACTCGCCGAAAACGTCGTGACCGCACTTTGGTCCAAGTACGCCTACTTGGGGCCCTACGCTGCCTTCAACACCGTGACCGGCCTCGACTCCGCCCAGCTATGCCAGGCCCCAGACTGCGAATCCCTGATGCAGCGGATGGTCGAAGAGTACGTCGCCGTCGGCAACACCGAAGGCGCCGCGTTCGGCGACGATGCTGTCGCGTTCATCATCGACCGCTACCGGAATCCGCTAGTGGGCCAGACCTCCATGTACCGCGACCGACTCGGAGGCAGACGTATTGAAGCTGACGCCCTAGTCGGTGCCGTCGTGCGGCGCGGCGCGGCTGCTGGCGTACCCACGCCAGTCACCGAGATGATCTACTCCATGCTCAAGCCCATGGCCGCAGGTGGCACCCCACCAGGTGCCTAGCCACCCACCATATCCTCGTTCGAGCCCTCGATCCGCCCACCCAAGTGACGTTCAAACAACTCAAGGTATCGTTCCGCCGCATCAGTCATCTCGCCTTCAGACAACACGACCTCAGCCTCGAACACCTTTCCGACGCCCTCGATAGTGTCCAGGTTGAACAACGTCCGAGGCAGCGTCCACAACTCCCGGCGTTTGGTGACGACAGCGCTGACTCCCAGCGCCCCAATCAGCACCGCCTTCAAGGTCTTCGGCACTTGAATCACCTGGTAATCGACCTCCCGAAGTCCTCCAACGTAGCTATCCGTGTACCCGACAAGCTCAGCCCGCCGCAACTGCTCCCGTATCTTGAGTCGCCGAAACCTAGTCGAGCCCTCACTCGCAAGATTGAAGTACGTATCCACCTGGCGCTTGGTCACCACGTGACGAGCACCGATCTGCCGGAGCACCGACCTGACAGGCCTGAAGTCCGGGCAGTACCGCTTGATCTCAAGGTTCTGACTCAAAGTTGCCTCCAGTCGGCCCGCTGCCGTAGCGAGCACCATTCTGACGTTTCCGTATAATCGCCGCGAGGTACACATGGCTGACGATCCGTTCAATCTCGATGGCAAAGTAGCGGTGGTCACTGGCGCGGGCCAGGGCATCGGTGAGGCATGCGCGTTGGCGCTAGGCCAGGCGGGCGCGACCGTCGCAGTGACCGGCCTGGCTGACCGCCGAGCGGACCTCGACAAGGTTTGTGAAGAGATCGTGGCTGCGGGCGGCAAGGCGAAAGCCTTCACGCTTGACGTGAACAACGTGCCGAGCATCGGACCAGCGGTCGGAGCGATCATCAGCGAGCTTGGTGCGCTGGACATCCTAGTCAACAACGCTGGCGTTCGCGTGAATGGCCCGTCGCTGGGTATCTCAGAGCAGGACTGGGACTGGGTCCTCGGAGTCAACCTGAAGGGCACGTTCTTCTGCTGCCAAGCGGCGGCCGCCCACATGAGTACCCACGGCGGCGGCCGAATCATCAACGTAGCTTCGCAGTTGGTGGTGAGCGCGGCACCGGAGCGGGCGGCGTACATCGCCAGCAAGGGTGGAATCGTTTCATTGACCAAGACGCTGGCAATCGAGTGGGCTAGCCTGGGCATCCAAGTCAACGCCGTTGGCCCAGGCCCGACAGACACACCGATGACAGCGTCAACAGACCCTGCGGCGAGCGCCCAGATGTTGGCGCGGTCTCCCATCGGACGACGCCTGCAGCCCAGCGAGGTTGCCACTCCCGTGGTGTTCCTCGCGAGCCCCGCTAGCGGGGCGATTACGGGGCAGCACTTGCTAGTGGATGGTGGCTGGACCGCAAGCTGACCTGGAGGGGTAGAACATTGGGCAAGATTTCAATCTCATGTAAGGACATGGGTCTCGAATGGTGCGACTTCGAGGCTCGCGCCGCCGACAAGCAGGAGCTGGTCAATATCCTGACCGCTCACTCATCAACGGTACATGACCTGGACGTTGGCGACCTGATGGCTGGTGAAGGCGGCATCATGCTGGATGCCAGGATCAAAGAGGTCGCCGACTAATGGCCACCCCCTCGGGAGTGGCCATGATCGATGCGATGATTCAGCAGGTCTAGGCAGGCACGCCCGCGACGGGCAAGCGAACCACGAAGTTAGTGTCGCCTGGCTTAGACGTGAACGTCACCGTGCCCCCGAACCGCTCCTCAACACCGCGGCGGACGGTGTCCAACCCCAGCCCGGTCCCTTGCCCCACGTCCTTGGTCGTGAAAAACGGCTCGAAGACCCGATATTGGTCGTCTTCTGGTATACCCGAGCCGTCGTCCGCGACCTCGACCACAACATCACCATCCTCAACACGCGACCTCACGCGGATAGTTCCGCCAGTGGCGACCGCGTCGATGGCGTTGTCGATGAGGTTCGTCCAAACCTGGTTCAGCTCGCTACCGCTTCCCATCAGGCGTGGCAGGCTGTCGGCAAACTCACGGATCAGGTCGATGCCCACGAGGCGGTGCTCCATCACGGTGATCGTCTGATCTAAGCTGGTGTTGACGTCGATGTCCTGCATCTCGCCCTGATCCATGTAGGTGTACGCCTTGAAGGCTTCGATGAGGTGGCTGATCGTGCCCGTCGTTTCCTGCATGCTCTTGAGCAGATCATCCGTCTCCAGCGAGGCGGCGAGCCATGCGGTCACGTCGCCAACGGCACCGCCCGGTAGCCCGCCGACCAGCATCTCGAGCCATCGCGCGTCAACCCCAACGCGCGCCAGCATAGGCGCAGGCTCCCAGGCGTCCGTCACCCCGTGGGCCTCCAGCCATTGCTGCACGATGTCCTCACGCTCGCTCAGGTCGATCGCATCGGTGATGACTGCGTCCGTTCCCAATCGGGCGATCAGCTCATCACGAAGGCGAGTTATCTCGCTCCACCGAGTCTCGGTGATGTCACGTACTTGCAGAGCCGAGTTGGCTGCACCAAGTCGCGCGAGACAATCGCCAAGTTGGTTCGCAGAGCGAGCAGCGGCGGCGGCGGGGTTGTTGAGCCAGTGGGCCATGCCAGCGGCAAGCTTGCCCAGAGCGGCGAGCTTCTCTGCCTGGCGCACGTTGACCTGTCTCGCCAGCGCTTGCTCAAGCTGAAGGCGCTCTGTGACATCAGTGCCATAAACGCCCCCCATGCCGAGATTCTTGAAGCCGCGCACCATGAACTGGAAGTAACGGTCGCGGACTTGGGCGATATGCGTAGTGACCGTGCCATCCTGAATAGCGGCGTCGATGTCGACGGCCTCCATGCCGGGAATGGCAGCCCGCACCTCCGCGCCTCGTTTGACATCCTGGCCGAGGATGGCGAACGCAGACCAGTTCAGCGAGGTAATGACTCCATCAGCGTTGAACTGAACCACGGGGCCTGGGTTCAATTCTGGGATCTGTTGTTCTTGGGGTGGTTGCTGTGTCACGGATCATCCTAGTTGCGGAGCCCGCATGTTATCCCAAAGAGGTGCGGGCCTTGCTGCATGAGGCACGCGCGCGCTATCGTTGCCACCACAAATCGCGCGGGAATCCCTGACGCGGACAAATTGATACGAACGCACGAGGAGGCTCACATGGGCACTGTTCTCTACGTAGCAACCAGCGAGGGTGTGGTCACTGTAAAGAATTCCGGCACCGAGTGGGCTGTCGGGTCGCACGGTTTGAAGAACTGGTACGTCAACGAGATCGCGATCCAGCCTGACGACCCGCTGTGGGTCTACGCGGCAACTCGCGGCGACGGTGTGCTCCGTAGCACGGACGGCGGCGAGACTTGGAGCAAGCCAAATCGTGGCAAGGCAGGGCCGGGCAAGGTCAAGTGCGTGACGATCGATCCGCACGACTACAACACGGTCTACGCAGGCGGCGAGCCCATCGCAGTTTGGGTTTCCCATGATCGTGGCGAATCCTGGGCGTCTCTGGATGGCATCCTGGATGTGCAGGGTATCGGTGAGATCGACTACCCGGTGCCGGCGGTGGAGCCGCATGTCCGGGACATCGTGGTTCACGCTGAAGACCCGAAAACGATCTACGCCACGCTGCAGGTCGGCTACATGGTGAAGACGACCGACGGCGGGAAGACCTGGAACCTGCTGGACAACGCAGTGGACGCTGACGCCCACCAATTGGTATCTCGCAAGGATCAACCCGAACGGCTGTACCTGTCCACCGGCGGGCACAGCCATCGATTGGGTGAGGCCCCTGGACGGGCGCTGTACCGGAGCTTGGACGGCGGCGCGAACTGGCTGCCCATGGCGATGGAGTTCGACCAGGAATACTCAATTCCCATGGTCACCGACCCTCGCAACGAGGACGTTGTGTACTCGGCGGTGGCGTACGGTAATCCAGGCGAATGGCGCAAGCGCGAAACTGGCGCGGGCGCGTCGTTGATCCGGTCGGTCGACGGTGGCGAGACGTGGCAGGCGTTGAACACCAACAACGATATCTCCCGCTTCTACGCTGAGGCGATCACCCTGGATCCGAGCGACCCGGACAACATGTTCGTGGCGACCCGGAAGGGGCAGATATTCGGCAGCACGGACAAGGGCGAGACTTGGGCTGATCTGGGAGTCCAGGTGCCTGAGGTGTCGGACCTGAAAGCGGTTAGCGTCTAGCTGCGTATGACGACTATCTGGCTGAGATTGGACTTCCCTGAGTGGGCTGCGGACCGGGTCCGCAGCTCGTTCCCTGACGTGACATTCCACACCGACGCCGAGCTGTCGGACGAGGCGCTGGCGGAGGTCAACGGGATGTTCATGAGTGGGACCATCGCGGACGACGTGGTCGAGCGCATGCCGCAGGTTCGGTGGCTGCACAGTACGTACGGCGGCGCCGGTACGATGATGACACCGGCGGTTACCGCGCGGAAACTGACGCTGACCACTTCTAAGGGCACTCACTCTGTGCCCTTCTCCGAGTTCACCATCGCGGCGATCTTCGCGATGGCCAAGCACATCCCGAGGGCTGTACGGGCGCAATCTGAGCATCGTTGGGATGCCGAGATACCCGAGACTATGGAGGTCTTCGGTAAGACCCTGGGGATCGTGGGATTCGGCGCCATCGGCTCGGAGCTGGCGAGGATCGCGCACCCACTGGGGATGCGGGTGATCGCCACCAGGCAAACTCTCGGCGAGAAACCGGAGTACGTCGATTGGATCAAAACACCCGACGCCTTGCCTGAACTGCTGGCGGAGTCAGATTTCGTTGTGCTGGCGGTACCGGGGGCACCCGATCTGGCGGGCATCATCAACGAGCAGGCGCTGCGTTCGATGAAGCCAACCGCTGTGTTGATCAACCTCACGGCCCGCAACGCGATTCCGGACGAAGAGATCGTGGCCCGGGCCCTTCGAGAAGGGTGGATCGGCGGGGCCGTGTTCAACGTGTTCAACACCAAGCGCGGCGAGATCGCCGAGGACTCGCCCCTGTGGGACGCGCCCAACATGCTGATCAGCCCGCGCATCGCGGCGTTGGACCCGCGCAAGTGGGAACGCCTGACCGAGTTGTTCATGGAGAACCTGCGACGGTTCATCGCGGGCGATGAGATGATCAACGTGGCCGAGTACGGGAAGGGTTACTAGCCCTCGCGTCGACCGACGCGACGATCCCTTTGTTTCTATCAATCGGCGTCACTTGGCTGGGCCTCGCAGGAGCGAGGTCAGTAGCTGCAGGTCGGGCGCGGTTTCCAGGCTACCGATGGCGTCGGAGAGTTGGTCGGCGGATGTGGCGCCGATGACGTGAACCGCGCACTCGTTGAACTTGGCGCGAAGCTCGTCGGCGGTCATCGGAACGATGTCGCCGCCCTTGGCTGAATCCACCCGCTTGTTGAGTGTCTGACCATCGGCCATGTGGATCGCGACGCGGGCGGGACGCCCGGACTGGTTGGACTTCAGGTCAGCCCCTAGGTGCATGGTGACCTTGGCAGCGACAGCTAGAACGGTCGAGTCTTGGATGGCGTCGTCGGTGAAGGCGTCCAGGCCCACGCGGCCATCCACGAGGGCGCGGGCGATGAGGTAGGGCATCGAGAACTTCGCCTCCAACTCGGTGCGTGGAACTCCGAAGACGATGCGACCGAACGTGCGGTCGGTGACGTCCACATCCACGGACGTGATGGCTTCGGCCGTGAAGCTGTTGCCACCAGCCTTGAGGTGCTCTTCCCGGAGGGCCACTGCGGCGTCGATAGCGGTATGGGCGAGGCCACCGCAGGGGTACGGCTTGATCTTCAACCCACTCTCCACAAGCTCCCAGGACAGGCCCAGGGTAACCAGCGGCGTGTCATCGCCGGGCGTGACCCGGTAGTAGGTGTCGTAGTAGCCGGTGCCCGTCTCGATGGCCTCGATGTTGGCCGTGAAGCCTGAGGCTGCGAGCTTGGCGGCCAGCACGGCGTTCTGGGCGGCGTGACCGACGTGCAAGGGCTTGGTCATCGTCCCGAAGTTCGCCTCGACTCCCCCTGCCATGGACACGGCCATACCGAGGGCGTGGCGCGTCTGGTCGAGAGACAGGCCCAGCACGCTCGCGCAGGCGGCGGTTGCACCCAGGGTTCCCATGTTGCCGGGGGCGTGCCAGCCGTGCTGCACCACGCTGTAGAGGGACTGGGAGATTTTGGCCGTGACCTCGAAGCCCACGATGTATGCCGTTAGGAGTTGCTCGCCAGTGGCGCCAACGGACTCGGCCATGGCTAGCGCGGCGGCGATGATGGGCGCTGTGGGCTGGCCGCCCGACGCGAGCCCGTGGTCGTAATCCAACGCATGGGTTGCCACGCCGTTGGCGAAGGCTGCTTGCTGGGCCGAGGTCTGGAAACCGTGGCCGAGCACGCTGGCCTGCGCCCGAGCGCCCTCATCTTGGGCGATCCGTGCCGCGAGGGTGCCCGCCTCATCCTGGCTACCGGCGAGGGCGACGCCGAGCGAATCCATGACGGCGATCTTCGCGGTCGCCACGGCGGCGGTGGGGACGCTCGCTAGGGTTGTTTCGCTGGCGAAGCGGGCGATACGTTCGGTTACGGGGTACGCGGCCATGTTGGTTCTCCTGGCGAGGTCGTAGATGCGGTTAGGTTCGCACTTGCGGTTTGGTGATCTTGCGCAAGGTACTCAAGGTGTTCATCCAAGGTGTCGACATAATTTTGCCTGGGAAGGGCTTCATCTAGCCAAGGTGTCAAGGTGTCGCTGCGTTTTCGCGTGTACGTTTGTCTGGCGGTGTCGTGGCTGGGGGCGATGGAGAGTTAGGCAATAGCGTCAGCGTCTGCCTCGTGCATCTGATGTTGACCGTTTCTGTCCATTTCTGACCGTTTGCGCCTGAGTTCGCGTGGCCCTGCGGCGCCGTGCGCGGCGGCTGGATGGTGTGCGAGGAATCAGGATAAGGGAAGAAGTGACGATTGCGCTACGGTCTAGTGTCAGTGTTCTAGCTGCACAGATATGCAATCACGATAAGTCGTACCGCAGAGTAGGCGAGAGATGGGGCCACCCTATGTGCACCATGAACACCAACCAGCACGCTAGCCGGCACGCTAGACTGACGCCATGCAATCACCGCCACATGAACCGCTGAGCCCGCGCGCCGAACTTCGCGCGACGTTGTTGATCTATCTGGCGGGGTTCACGTACCACATCGGGCTGGGGTCGACGTTGATCCTGGTGCCGCTCTACGCGTTGCACTTGGGATTCGACCTTGCTGAACTGGGCGTCATCATCGCGTCCCAAGCGGTGTTCGGCTTGCTGTTACGCCTCTTCGCGGGTGCCATATCCGACCGGTTCGGTGAGCGTTGGGTGCTGTTGTTCAGCTTCGGGACGATGGTCGTCGGGGCCGGGATCATCGGCGTGTCAGACACCTTTTGGACGCTGATCTTGGGCCAGACGTTTTTAGGCATCTCAAGAGCTACCTATTGGACCGCGACGCAGTCCTACTGCAGCAGGATCAACCCGGCGAAAGCGGGGACGTTGCTGGGGCGCATGAGCAGTTCGAGAACCTCCGGCGATATGGTGGGAGCTGCCAGCGCAGGGTTCATCGCGGAAACCATGGGTTACGGTTCGGCGTGGGCCGTCATCGTTGGTTTGGGTGGGGTCGGCCTGGTTGGGTCATTGGTGCTACCGCTGCTTCCCCGCAAGGACGCGCTCCGGGGGTTCAAGCAGGCTCTGGCCCCGATCCCTTCAATGGCTCGCAGCCCGAGTATGGCGATGGCAGGGATCACCGCGTTCGTCGCATCAACGGCGATGACGATCGCTGTGATCCTCCTCGTGCCCTATCTCCGCGAACTAGGGAATGGAGAGACCACGGTTGGTTTGGTTCGGACCGCTGGGCTGGTTGGCAGCGTGGGGATCGGCGTTATCTTCGGCAAGATCGTCTCGCGTACAGGACAGAAAAACCTTTACACGTTGGCGCTGTCCGCGATGGGCGTCATCATGCTCGCGGTGCCGCTCGTAGGTAGCACGCTGGCTCCTATGGGCGCGCTGTTGTTCTTGTACGGAACGTTCTACGGCCTACTGGGCCCGCTGTATCCGTTGACGGCTGCTACCTACAGCTCCCAGGAGCAGCGCGGGGTGGCCATGGCCTACGTGGGTTTGTACTGGGGCGCCGCACAGGTGGTGGTACCAGCAAGCTTCGGGCTTCTTGCCGCGAGCTACGGGCTTAAAGATTCGTTCTGGTTCGCGGGTGTGATGTTCTTGGTGTTCGCAGCGGCGATGCCGATTTTGTTCCCGTATCTGACTAGGGGTCACAGGGCTGAGCGCCAGTGGTCGCAATAGGGGGAGAGTCCGGGGAACAGCTAGTCGGCCGTGGGCCAAATCTGAATCGAGCCTCTTGCGGTTCAGTTATCAACGAGTCCGCTGCTCAAAGCCGACCGATTGCATTTATCGAGTAGAACCGGCCTATTCAAAAACATTCGTCTTGGCAAATCAGCCTATCGTGCTTGCTCATGGTTAGAAATTCTAGATTCGCCCGTCGCTTGATGCGCGAGGAGGCCGCAGCCTGACTTGGATATCAGTTAGGTGTTCCCTGACTGTTCTGCGGCCGGAGGGACAATTACAACTGCCCACTGTCCAATTTCAAAGCGGAGTTCGGCGGGACTCTCAACCTCCCGATGGACTGGTGAACCCAAATGGAGCGCATCATGGAGAGACTGAAGGGGGTCACCTGAGCGACCAAACTCATTTAGTAGCCTTACGACTTGAGGCCACGTACCCCACGACGCAGAATCGGTGATGGCAATGGGGCCTGAAAACCGAGAAAAATTCCGTCCTATGACGAAGAGCCTAACGTCGCGAATCGCGGTGGTGAGTTCCTTCTCTAGGCCCAGCGCGGCTGGGAGGCGGTTCAAGCTGCGCTCACCTATCCAATCAGTCATCCGCTCAACCCACTGATTGCCCTCCCCGGTCAGGTTTTTCATTTTCGAGTTACGCCTGGACATCGACCCTCCGAAGGAGTCCTGCCACTTCAGTTGGAACAAAGCCAACGTACCTGTTTCTTGGTCGTAAACAACGGCATCGATGTCAGTAATCAAGGCGCCCTGACTCTTAATTTTCACTTGTCGATCGAGGTTGAAGAAGCGCGGTGAGTGGAACAAACCATAGAGGTCATTTAGGAAAACTGATTCACGTCCGTTGACCGCCCTGTCCCAATCTGCGCCAAAACGGAGTTTCAATTCGCGAGTCATGGAGTCTTCTCCGCCTATTAGCTGTCCGGCGATGGACAAGACGAAGTAGCCATCGCCTATCTTCACGAAGGCTGGCAACGCGCTTTGAGGTTCAAACAGATGGGTTGAAATATCGCTAGCGCGTAGGGTAAGCACGTCGATTATCAGTGCTGCGTCCTCCAACTTAATGTTCAATGCCGCTGCAAGATATTCTGCGTGCTTGGCTGGCTCCCCCCAGATAGTGATTATGTTCCGAAAATCGGAGGTTCCATTTTTCTTGAGCAGCGCCTGCACGAAGTCCATGTGCTTCAAAGCCCACCCGTGGAAAATCGTGACGGCAGCTTGGTAAAGCCCGAAGGGCAATCCCCCTATTACCGCATCTGCCGGTACAGCGTCGGTCCACCGATTCTGCCGTGACCAGAGAATCCCAGCTTCCTCATAAAACGCATCAATCGCAGGATTGGTCTCATACTGGATATAGTGTTCCATCCAGGGTGCGACTAGCGAAGACATTTGCTGTAAGAATTCTGGGCGAGACTCGTTCATTGCCTGAATTCTCGGTGCATCAATCGCCGTGATCATGCCGGAGAGCCACTCGAATTCTTCGCTTTCCAGCGCCTCAATCCCAACCTCCGAGTCGGTGAACGAGAACCGAAGAACGCGCTCAGCGCTGATTTCGAGCGAGCCCAATCCGAATCGACACATGTCAAGAATCCTTTGACCTTGGGAAACCCGACTGCAGTATTCAATCACTGAGTCCGCCCAAGCCTGCGTCCACTTCGTCGACTGAAGCCGAGGCGCGCCAGCTTCCTCAACCGACAGGTCAGAGAATAACCAGAGAGCGCGCGCTCCTCCATGACTGAGAACCGTCGGTAGGTCCCTGTAACCCGACGGTTCATCCGCGTCGACCGGGCCGCGAGGGAACTGGACAAGGTGAAGGAAAAGCGTGTCAATCGCTCTAATAAGTTCAAGCAACGCAAACCGGCGAGGAAAGGGAACCGAACCCAGGAGTCGATTGTCTTCGTTTCTGAGGATCGCGGTTAATTGCTCAGTGGGGGTATTGGCCATAGCAAAGCACTTCCGGGAGCGAGGCGTTCTTCTCACATAGTAGAGCACTGCCTTTTGCCGCCCCGCAGCAGCAAGCTTTTACGGTGGCGGTCGGAACGGCTTTGCTCTGCCCAATAATGAGAGGATAGCATCTGAATCGAAGAGCACGCCCTTGGCGTAGTCCAAGGGCGTTCCATAAGAACTCAGGACGCAGTGGCAATTCGTGGCCCGAGTTCCCTACTCAATGGCTGCGCTCGCCTCAGGGACTTCACGGTTTTGGGCGCTGACAATGGTGCAAATGAGGGTTGAGGTCTGAATCCCGGTATATCCCCAACAACCCACGCGCCTACAACCCGTAGAGCGCTCGGGCGTTGGCGTCGAGGATCTTGGTGGTGGCGTCGGGGCTGACACCGGAGTTCTCCTGGAACGTGCGCAAGGCCAGTAGCTCGGTGGCGGTGTCCGCGTGACCGTAGTCGGTGCCGATGATGAGGTTGTCGTCGCCGGCAAACTTGAGCACGTAGGGCAGGTCGTCGTTGGTTTGGCAGGTCACGAACAGGTTGTGGTCCTTGAGCATGTGGGAGGTCGGGCCAGAGTCGTTGATGGTGCCCTGGCTCCAGGCAACGCGCCGGGTGAGGTCGCCCAGGATGTAGGGGATCCAACTGGCGCCCGCTTCGACGAAGCCGAACCTGAGTTCAGGGAATCGCGTTGAAACGTCGCTGAGCAGCAGCGAGTGGAAGGCTGCCATGACCGGCCACTTGAATCGCTGCATGTTGCCGCGATCGGGCGCGCCCATGAGGAAATCGTTCACGGCGTCGTTGCCGATGCCCGCGTGGAAGCACATGGGGAGTCCGAGACGCTCGGCTACTTCGTACATGGGGAAGAAGTAGGGAGACGTGGGGTGGTGCTCACCCTCCCATCCCCTAAAGGTCGCGCCGCATCCACCGTGGGCCTTGGCGTAGTGGAGCTCCTCGATAGCGGCGTCGATGTTCGACGCTGGCAGTACGGCGATCCACCGCAAGCGACCCGGCGCTTGGCTACACACCTCGGCCATGAATCGGTTGTAGCCCCTGCAAACAGCCTGGTCTGCCTCGGTGTGCTTGAACGTTATGCTCGTCCACAGCGACGGGTAGAGCACCTGGACGTCCGTCCCGAACTTGTCCAAGTCGGCGACACGCGCCGGGACGTCAGTCAACTCCTGGGAGGCCTTCGTGGTGTCGGTACCGACGTTGACCCGACGGGCCCGCAACACACCATCGATCACCCAGAAAGGCTTACCGTCCGTCTCGGATATGACCGGGATGGGCTTGTACTGCTCGTCGTCGCCCACCATGTGTTCCCACGTCGCTACTGATTCAATGACATGGGCATCTGCGTCGATGATCGCCATAACTAGTGCTCCCGGTGGCCTGACGGCGGCCTGATATTCGTGATCTTGAGGTGAAACGCAGGCTAGAACCGAGCAGGGGTAGTGTCAAGCTGCGCGCGGCGCGGGGAGGCTGGCCGATCCCGCCCTACCCCAACTCAGCGCGGAGCGCCTCGGTGAGCGCGGGCACGAATTCGTGCCAGTCGGCGAGGACGGCGACATCGACGCCGCCACGGAAGATGGAGGCGCGCCTGTTGTTGTTCACGACAACGAGGATGCCCGCACGCTGGAGGCCGACCATGTGGTTGAAGTCGCCGCGTAGCGCTATGCCCAGGTAGAGGTTGGGGGCGACCGATCGACCAGTGAGGCCGACTTGGAGTTGGCGTGGCATCCAGCCAGCATCGGCGACGTCGCGGGTGACGACGTACCGGGCGTCCAGCAATTCACGTAGCGGGGTCAGCTCGGGCATGCCGTCAGCCTCCACGCCCATACCCACGCCGATGATGGCCCACGCGGCATCGAGGTCAGCAACGTCGGTGACATCCACGGGGCGAACGTCGACGCGGCGCACGCGCTGTTCAGTGGGTGGCACGTCTATCTGGCGTACGGCGCCGTCGCGGCCCGCGGTGGGGGCGAAGGCTTCAAGGATGCCAGGGCGGATCGTCGCCATGTTGGGCAGCGTCTTGGAGTAGATGGGCGCAACGATGTTGCCACCGAACGCCGGTTTGAGCTGCGCGAGGCGCCCCTGTGCGTCGACCTCAAGGCCGACGCAATCGCCAGTGAGGCCGAGGCTTAGGCGGGCGGCCACGCGACCGGCTAGGTCACGCCCGTTGGGGGTCGACGGCAGGAGCACCGCGTAGGGTTGGTCACGCTCGATGGCGCGCGATAGGGTCGCGGCATAGGCGTCGGTGGAGTACTCAGCCACACGCTCGTCCTCGGCGATGAGGACGGAGTCGGCACCGTGGGCGATGAGGTCAGCGACGACACCGGAGATGCCTGGAGGGCCCATGAGGAACGCGGCGACATGGCCATCGATGGCGTCGGCGACGGGCTGGGCACCGGCGAGCAACTCGTGGGTGATGGGTCGTGGGCCACTAGGGCCAAGCTCAGCGACCACCCATATGGCCTTGCCCACAGCGGGTCGAGCGGCTGATGGCGCGGGAGTCAACTCGCGGGGCGCTCGGAGGGCAGGATCGAGGATGCCACGCTCTTTGAGGATGGCGACGACCTGCGCGGCGGCGTCGGCGGCGGGGATCTCCTCGATGATCAACGGCTCACGGGAGCTTTCCTGGATGCGTATCTCCTCAACCCACGTGGGGGAGCCGTCGGCGCCAACGTCGGCGGGCGTGAGGCCGAGGTCGGCGACCGTTAGCTCGGGGATGTCACGTTCTTTGGCGGCGGTGAGCGCTTCACGACCGGGGAAGGGGTCGCCTGCAACGCCGTCAGCGACGGTGACGATGGCCGGCAACGTGACTTCGAGGATCTCGACGGAGTCGTCGAGGTTGCGCTCGACGCGGACGGTGGTGGCGTTGATGGCATCGAGCTTGGACGCGCCGGTGATCTGGGGCAGGCCTAGCATCTCGGCGACCTCGGGGCCAACCTGGCCGGTGTCAGCGTCGACAGAGAAATTGCCGAACAGGATGAGGTCGTAGGACTCACGCCGGAGCGCGGCGGCGAGGACACGCGAAGTCGCCAGTGTGTCGGAGCCCGCGAGTGCACGATCGTTGATGTGGACGGCGTTGTCCGCACCCTGGGCGATGCAACGCGCGAGACCATCGCGGGCTTGGGGTGGGCCCATGGTGATGGCGGTCACCGTGCCGCCGAATTCAGCGCGTAATTCAGTTGCGCGCTGCACGGCGACGATGTCCCAGTTGTTGACCTCGCTGGGCACACCTTCGCGCACGATGCGCCGGGTCTCGGCGTCGAACTTCATGCGTGCGACGACGGGAACCCACTTGATGCAAACGGCGATGTTCATGCGTACTCCGGCAAACGTGCGAGTGGCACAGGATTTGGGGCTAGACGAGACTCGTACCACCGTCGATCACGAAGGTCTGGCCAGTGACGTAGGCTGCGGCGTCCGATGCGAGGTAGACGGCCATGAGGCCCACTTCACGGACGCCACCGATGCGCCCTAACGGGATGCGGGGCTTCACCTGCTCCGTGTAGCTGGCGATATCTTCTGGGGATTCTTGCTCAGGGTCAGGGAAAAGGCCAGGGGAGATGGCGTTGACGCGGATGTCGGGGCCCCACTCCAGCGCGGCGGCCTCGGTGAGGCGGGCTATCCCTGCCTTGCTGGAGGCGTACGCCGCCATGTTCTTCGACGCTCGCATGCCGCGAACGCCTGAGACGTTGATGACGCTGCCTGCGCCACGGGCTCGCAGGTGAGGGCCGAACACGCGGCACCCCTCGAACGCGGAGCTAAGGTTGAGGTCGATGATGCGATGCCAGTCGGCGCTGGTCATACCAGAGCCGGGCTCGCCAGGGGCGTCGGCGACCTGCTTACGGATGGAGTCGCCAACGCAGTTCACGACGATGCTGAGGTTGGGGAAGTCGTGCAACACCTGTGCGCCAAGCACGTCCATGGCGTCGGCGTCGACGGCGTTGGTGGAGTAGCCGGTGGCTAGCACGCCCATGGCCTGCGCGCGATTCGCAACTTCCTCTATGCGCATGGCGTTGAGGGCGACGACCGCAACGTCGGCGCCCGCCTCGGCGAACGCGAGCGCGATGCCTCTACCTATGCCACGGCCAGCGCCGATGACGACGGCTTGTCGGCCGTCGATATTGAAATCTTCCAGTGTCACTATTCTCTCCTCGCTCGTACGGGCAGCGCACGAACGCCGCTATTCTATCGCTAGCGCTGGTATAGTTTGCTCACTCGTTACTAGCAACAAAGGAGTCTGCCATGGCTGGGATACTCGACGCTGACACGCATATCGCGGAGCCGCCTGAGATGTGGGACCACTTGGACCCGGAATGGTACGCACGTCGCCCTGTGGTGGTGAGCGTTCCAGACGATACGTTGTACGGTACGTCCGACCACATGTGGCTGATCGATGGCGCGATCTACCCGAGGATCGCAGGCCGAGGAGGCAATAGCCTCGTTACGCCAACCTCGCAAACGCGGGTGAAAGATCGCGTGGATCGCAAGGCGCGGGAGTTGCTGGATCTGCCCATGCGCTTCGAGGACATGAAGGTTCAGGGCGTAGATGGGCAGGTGGTTTTCCCGACGCTGTTCCTCGCCTACCTCACGCATGACGTGGCGTATGAGGTCGCGCTGAGCAAGGCGTACAACCGTTTCATGGCAAACGTGTACGCGGAATCTGAGGGGATCATCCGGTGGGTGGTCGTGCCACCGTTGCGTGACATCGAGGCCACGATCACGGAGATGCGATACGGCAAGGAACACGGCGCGTGTGGTGTGTTCTTCCGTGGGATCGAGGGTGACCGCACGCTGGACGACCCGTACTTCTTCCCGGTCTATGAAGAGGCGCAGGCGCTCGACCTCGCGATCACCGTGCACCAAGGACAGGGTGCACCAGCGCTGAACAATCTGGTGGACATCAAACGTAGCCACACGTTCACGCATGGGCGCATGCCACCGATAATCGCGTTCCGGAACCTGGTGCAGAACAAGGTGCCGCTGGACTTCCCGACACTACGTTGGGGGTTCATCGAGACGGGGGCAACGTGGGTGCCGTACGCGATGTACCAGCTTCAGGGCACGATGAAGGCTGACGCGAACTACTGGGGGCCCAAGCTGTTCGAGGAGAACAACATGTGGATCTCCTACGAGGTGGGCGAGGACTACGACTACTTGGTCCGCTACATCGGCGAGGACAAGCTCGTGGTTGGCACCGACTACGGACACCACAACCCCGCAACCAACGACCGCCTCGCGTCCGATCCGTCGGCGCAGACGCACATGATCGCGACTCTACGGAATTCGAACATCGCGTCGAGCGTTGTCGATCGCATACTGACCGACAACCCGAACGCGCTGTACGGGGTGAGCTAGGTCAGCGGAACGTTGTTGTTGGTTGCTCCGTCCTAGGGCTGGCAACACTTGCGCCGTCCGATGAAGGAGCGACCAATGATTGGAAGATGGACAGCCAGCCTGGTGGTGGGCGCGGCGATGGTGCTAGCGCTCGCTGCGTGCAGCCCCGCGACGCTCACCACGCGACCGGTTGAGAGTCACGAGCCGGGCGACACGACGGTCGATTTCTTCCGCGACGACCAAGCGGTCGGACGGCTGTTCGTCCGCGTGCAATCGGTGGTGGATGGCCAGGTGCGGTTCCTCATCGAAGTCCCGTATATGGTGGTCAACGACTACCGGCTGGACGACATGGCGCTGACTTTCGAGGCCACCACCGCGAACCCGCTGATCACGCTGGAAGCCTCGCACGGCGACCTGACGAAGAACATCAGCTTCGATCGCAATGACTCGGCCGTGCGGCTCTTGATCCCCGACACCGGGAAGTCTGGAGACGCGACCGTCCAACTACGTTTCCTGGCGGATGCTAATGCGTTCGCTGGTGGCGGACTGCGGATGCACGCTGCGCTCGGGTTCAACGCGGGGAACGCGGTCGCCGATCTGGTGATCGAACCTGCTCCGTAGCGCAGCACGCCCGACTCAGAATGCGCAGGGAACCTGGTGGGCGAGGGTTATCTCTCTGCGCTGCTCCGACGATTCCAACATGGCGAGGACCAGTTCAAGGCTCGCCATGCCCCACGCGGCATCGGGGAACGTCGGACGGTCGTCGCGTATGGCATCGTAGAGTTCGGTTAGCTCGGCGCGACCTGGCGGGCTGGGCTCGATGACGATCTTTTCACGCCCATCTTCGGTATAGACGTAGAGGCCGTTCGGCGACTGGCGGATATCACCTCGCTCGCAACTCACGACGGTGAGCCCGTAGAACGGTTGGTACTTCTGCTGGTCGTTCGTGACGGTGCCTGGTGGCAGGTCTGGGCCGTCTTCTGAACGTCGGCCCCCCTCGCCTATGCCCCACGTGAGGTCCGTGATGTCGAAGTAGCCATAGCCGTTGAAGGCCATGGTGGCTGCCGTGCCGTCGTCGAACTCAAGGAACGACGTGTAGTCGCCCTCGCCCAGGGGGAACGATGGGTGCCAACGTCCCGCGATGGCGCGAACGCTCTTGACCATGCCACCGCCGATACCACGAACCACGTCCGCCTGGTGCGGGCCCTGGCGGTAGACGACGCCTCCACCCTGCGCGGTCTCGACGTCTGCCGCACGGCGGGGAGCGCCGGAGATCCAGGCCTTGTATTCCCATGTGTTGATCTGGATGACGCGCCCGAGTAGTCCGCTGGACACGATCTCGCGCATCCGGCGCACTGGGGGATCGAACAGCTTGGAGTGGCCCTGCACGTACCTGACGCCGGTTCGCTCCACCACGTCGATGATGGACTGCGCCTCTTCGAGGGTGACGGCGATGGGCTTCTCGTTGATGACGTGCTTGCCGTGCTCGGCTGCGGCGATGGAGTGCTCAGCGTGGAACTCGTTGGGCGAGCAGACCCAGACGACATCAACGTTGGGGCTCTCGCACATGGCCTCGACCTCGGCGTACGTCTCGACGCCGTAGCGCTCGCTGGCCTGGTCGCGTGGCTCCTGGCGCGGCGTGGCGACGGCGGTCAGCTCGGCGTTGGGCATCGCGGCGATGGCTGGGATTATGGCACGCGTAACGCTACCGAACCCGGCGAGGCCGACTCTCAATACTGGTTCCACGGGAGACCTCCGATGGGGATTCGGTCACGGCGTATCTGCTGCCGGAGGATACACTGGCCTCCCGCCCTACCCACGCAACATCGTGGACGTAGGGGCATTACCGCAATCACTTGGTGCGGTAGGATTGGCCCTCATACGAACCTGCTCTAGCTGAGGCTGAAATTGACCACGCCACTCGAACCTACGATCCTCAAGATGATCGTCCGATCCATAGCGGGTACCCCACGGGATCACCTTCTCGATTTGGGAACCGGGAAGCGCAGCGCTATCGGCGACCGGATGCGAGCACGCATCAACGCGATCGAAGACAGCCTCGACAAAGGCACCGCGTTCACGCTCGAAAACCCACCGATCACTTACAACTGCTCACACGTGTACAGCGTCGAGTATCAGGTGATGGGAGTGACGGAGATGGCTGCCCATCTGCGGGAAGAACTCATCGACTCTAGTCGCATTCTGGGGTTCGGTCGGCCAGGCACCAGAGCCGAGCAACAAGGCCAGGCTTAGGGGAGGCTTTCTTCCCTACCCCGCCTGGCAGCGTCCCACGTCGGCCATCAATCCCACCTAACAATCGAACGCGTCACCACTTCTCACGTTACCGAAAGAGTCTTTGTATGCGGGTCCAACGTTCTTGCTACTCGTGTCTACCATTCTCTCTTTGAAATGATTGGCAGCGTCAGCCAGCAGGCTCGGATCAGGCTTGAATGTTCCGCTTCCGCTGTTAATTGTGTATGTGCATCCGTACAAGCCGTTCTCCGAAGTTCGTTTGACTTCAATGAGGTGGTCCCGGTTGTTTGAACAGTCAGGGCCGTCCGGATAAGTGGATCCCCT